>Ga0224723_1000429_pt1 | contig 28727 bp, 28 predicted proteins | sample Balambano_FR2_Me_FD_161647 | JGI IMG/M metagenome (GOLD analysis project Ga0224723, IMG submission 161647) | Freshwater sediment microbial communities from Lake Towuti, South Sulawesi, Indonesia - Balambano_FR2_MetaG | ecosystem: Environmental > Aquatic > Freshwater > Lake > Sediment | place... | reverse complement strand
AATGACACGACGATATTGAAGATGGAAAGAATAGCGCGCATCCCCGGCGCTAAGTCCTCTGCATAATTGCCCAACGCTGAAATGATAGTGCTGATCACCAGGGATACCAGCAGCAGGAAACCCAGGATCAGCACGAATCCCAGCGATAGGAATTTCTCGCGGATCAGCGTGCGAATTCCCCCTTTGCGTGGCACATCTTCCACATCCCACATCGCGTCCAGCGCTCCCTGCAAATGGGTAAACACACCGATAGCTCCCAGCAGAAGACTGCCTATGCCGACAATCGTCGAAAAGATGCCCTGTCCTGGTTCGGTCGTGTTGTCGATCATGCCCGCGATCAACGTCGATGCCTGGCCGCCCGCTGAAGTTTCGACTTCTGTGAGAATGCGCTCGCGCACATCCTCCGAATTCAGCACCAGCCCCGCAATAGCGATCACGATCACCAGCAGCGGCGCAATGGAAAAGGCGGTGTAGTAGGCAATGGCCGCAGCCAGGCGCTGCGCATGATCTTCTTTCCATTCGCGGTACGTTTGCGCCAGTATCTGCGGTAACTTTCGCAAGTTTGCCATCGATCAGAAACCCTTTTCTGCGAACTATTTTGAGGGCGATTCTAGAGAAAGTCGGCTGTAACGCATGGGGACAGTTGGCCCATTTTATGAGAGCCATATGGCGGATTAGTGTTTCGCCCGATAATTTCGTCAACTCACCTGGGCGTGTCTTTGGACGAAACCTCGAAGCTTCATCCGGCTGACATATCTCCGTAGCTCTGGAAGGATATATCGGATGACGCAATTAGCCGGATTCGGATGGTCGGCGGGCGGCTGCGATCACGATGGCGCTGCTGCGCGGACACGTTTCGACCACCAGCTTTGCCTCAAAACCGTGTTCGCCAAAAAATCTGAGAATTGGCGCGAAAAGCGGATCGAGCGCGCCCTGAGCGTCTCCCTGCCCCGTGATCCGATACAGAAAATTGAGGATCGATCGCAGAAGGCCGCCCCCGCGCAGTTGTCCGCTTGGCACAACCACCAGCATTGCGCCTGGTCTCAGGACTCGGTGAATCTCTCGCAGCGTGTCCCCCTGGAAGATGAAATGGGTCGGGAAGGTGCAGACCGCAGCGGCGAAGCTCTGATCTGCGAATGGAAGTTTCTGGGCCATTCCGCGTACCAGATCGGCAGAAAACCCGCGTTTTCGCAGTTTGTGCCCGGCGATTCGTCCCATGTAGGGCGACAGGTCATAACCGATAGTCTGGTATCCGGCAGCTTTCAGATCGATCTGTAGGTTGCCTGTTCCGTGCGCGATCTCCAGCACCAGGCCACTGCCCGGCGACGCATCAAGATGCCTCAGGGCCGATCGCTGCCAGCAGCGCCAATCGCCCAGTGAGACGACAAAGCTCACCGTATCGTAAGTAAAGGCCAGTTCGTTATAAAGCAGGCGAAACCCAAATTTTACCAGCCGCCACCACGCGCTCAGCATCCGGCTCAGCCTTCCAGCGCCTGGCGGATTATATCCGGCTTGTCCGTAATGATTGCGTCCACGCCAAGATTGCGCAGGTGGCGGGCGCGGTCGGGATCGTTGATTGTCCAGGTATTGACGCGATGACCGCTGCGCCGCGCCCGCGCCATGAATGCTTCGGTGATTATCTCGTGATGGGGGTGTTTGGCCTCATGGGGGAGGCCGGTCATTAGCGGGCTGCCGAAAAAAGTGACGCCCGGCGCGAAAAGATAACCGATCGCGATTTCCGGCGCGACCTTACGAAAACGCCGCAGTGTCATCGGGTTAAAGGAGGACACGATCACACGCTGTTCAAGCCTATGCCGCCTGATGGACTCCGCCACCCGCGTTTCGATTCCATCGGTGCGCAGCGAGGCCGCCTTGATCTCCACGTTGATGATCAGCCGCTGTCCGACCGCCTCAAAAACCTCATCCAGCGTGGGAACACGAGTCCCGGCGTACTTTGGGTCGAACCATGCACCTGCATCCAGCGCCCGGAGTTGTTCCAGCGTCATTTCCGTGACTTTGCCGGTTCCATCCGTGGTCTTATCGACGGTGAAGTCGTGGACGACCACCACCTGCCCATCCGCCAAACGGTGAACATCCAGTTCGATACCGTCCGCGCCCATTTCGGCGGCCAGTTCAAATGCGGGGATGGTGTTCATCGGGGCGTAGGCACTGGCCCCGCGATGACCGAAGATCAGGGGTTTGCGCGAGTACAGATGATCGAGCGGCAGAGTCGTCAACAGCGTGTCCTTTCCTCAAAGCGAACAGACCTACCGGTTTGGCAGGCGGATTATAACAGCAATCGCCGGACAAAGGCGGTCAGCGCCGCTGAATCTGCACCTGATCGCCTTCAACGCGCACGGCATAAACCGGCACATCGATCAGCGCAGGTGGCGAAAGCACCTTTCCGGTTCGGACGTCGAAGCGCGCGCCGTGGCGGGGGCATTCGATGGCGCAGTCACGGAGTTCGCCCTCAGCGAGTGGGCCGTCGTCGTGCGTGCAGCGATCTTCGATCGCATAATATTCTCCATCGACGTTGAAAATCGCCACCCATTTGCGCCCGATCTCAACGACCAGGCGTTGACCGGGCTGAATCTCATCGATGGTGGCTACGGTCAGAAAATCGGCCATCGCCGTGATCAATCCTCGTCGTGTTCATGGGCCTGCTGCCAGTAATCAACGCCACGCAGGCCGACATTCAGCGCCTTGAGCGAAAGCAGGGCGCACTTCAACCGGTTCATCGTCAGCGGGATGCCGAGCATATCGAGAATATCCTGCCTTGTAACCGCCAGCGCCTCATCGACGGTCTTACCGAGGATCGCTTCGCCCAGCATCGACGCGGACGCCTGGCTGATCGCGCAGCCCGCGCCCTGCCAGCCCAGCGCCTCGATCCGCCCGGATGCATCCAGCCGCAGGGTGAGCCGCAGCCGATCCCCGCACAGGGCATTTTCGGCCTCGTAATCCACATCTGCTGGTTCCACGATCCCTTTATTGCGCTGGTGCTGCGCATGATCAAGGATGTTCTCGCGGTACATATCCATTGGGTTGCCATCCTACCCAGAGAGGCCAAAGGCGCGCTTGACGGCATAAAGCCCATCGATCAGCGCATCGACTTCGCTCACGGTGTTGTAAAGATAAAAACTGGCGCGGGCGGTCGCGTTCAGTCCCAGATCATCGTGCAGCGGCATGGCGCAGTGATGCCCGGCCCGTACCGCGATGCCCTGGCTGTCGAGTATCTGCGCCACATCATGGGCATGGACGCCATCGAGCGTAAACGCGGCGACCGCGCCTTTATAGGCCGCGTCGGCTGGCCCATAAACCGTCACGCCCGGCACCTCTGAAAGACGCTCCAGCGCGTACTGGATGAGTGCCTGCTCATGCGCGTGGATCGCTTCCATACCCAGACTGGTCAGATAATCGATCGCGCAGCCCAGGCCGATCGCGCCCGCGATGATTGGTGTGCCCGCCTCGAATTTGTACGGCAGGTCATTCCAGGTGCTGCCTTCCAGCGTCACGCGCGCGATCATATCTCCGCCGCCCATCCACGGGGGCATCGCGTCCAGCAAATGGCGTTTGCCATACAGCACACCGATCCCGGTTGGCCCGCACATTTTGTGCCCGCTGAAGGCGAAGAAATCGACATCCAGCGCCTGCACATCGATCGGCATGTGAGGGACGCTCTGCGCGCCGTCGATCAGGATCAACGCCCCGGCCTCATGCGCCATTTGCGCCAGTTCCGTTACCGGGTTGATCGTGCCCAGGACATTCGACGTGTGCATCAGGGTGACGAGCTTCACATCGCCAGCATCGAGTAAACGGCGATATGCGTCAGGATCAAGCTGACCGTCGCCCGTCACCGGCACAAAGCGCAGCGAGAAGCCTTTTTCCTGCGCCAGGATCTGCCAGGGCACGATGTTGGAGTGATGTTCCATCACAGACGCGACGACGACATCACCAGGCTGGAGGTTGGCGCGGCCCCAGGTCTGCGCGACCAGGTTGATGCCTTCGGTCGTGCCACGTGTGAAGATGATTTCCCGTTTGCTGGCGGCGTTGATGAAGGTTTTGACGGTGATGCGCGCCTTTTCGTAGGCAGCGGTGGCTTCCTCGCTCAATTTGTGGATGCCGCGATGCACATTGGCGTTGTAGCGCCGGTAGTAATCATCCAGCGCTTCGATCACCGTCAGCGGCTTCTGGCTGGACGCAGCATTATCCAGATAGATCAGCGGTGTGCCGTGGTGATGATCCTGCGCCAGAATGGGGAAATCGGCGCGAATGCGATCGACGGGGTAAGCCTGGGTCTGTGTGTCGCTCATAGCTTTATTGTACTCTGAGGACGCCCGGCAGCGAACTGAGCGCCCTCATCAGTTATACGGTGATCATCCTCACGCTGAGGACGTAATCAGCCAATGATTTTGGCCTCTATGGCAGACTGGAGGCGTTCGCGCACCCGCTCGAAGGGCACACGCTGGAGCAGTTCGTCAAAAAAGCCGTCGATGACCATCAACTGCGCTTCCGGCCGGGTGATGCCACGGCTCATCAGGTAAAAGATCGGCTCCTCTTCCAGTGTGCCGAAGGTGGCGGCGTGCGAACACATCACGTCGTCGGCCTCGATCTCCAGCCCCGGAATGCCGTCCATGCGCGCATCATCGCTCAATACCAAATTGCGGCACGCTTGGTAACCATCGATCTTCTGCATCCTGGGCAGCGACTTGATCATGCCCTGCCACAGGGTGCGCGCCTCGTCTTTGGCCGCACCCTTGAACAGCAGATCCGTATTGGTCAGCGGCGCGTTGTGGTTCTGCTGCGTGTCCAGGTCAAACATCTGATCCTTGTCCGCGAAAAAGAAGCCGGACATGCGGGCATTGGCCCCTTTGCCGTCGGCCTCAATCTCCAGGAAGGCTTTGGTCAGGCGGCTGCCCATCACCCCGACGATCCAGTCCAGCGTGGCATCCGCGCCGACGCGCCCGCGCTGGTGACTGAACTCATACGTCCGGCGGTTCCAGTCCTGCAGCGCGACATAACGCAGATGGGCATGATCGCCGACCAGCAGTTCGGTCGCGCCGATGTAGGCGCTGTCCGTCTCTGCCGAAGCTGAGGCATAATCGACCTGCACAGTGGCCTGCGCGTTATCCTCAAGCACCACCAGCACATGACCGAGGCTTGCGCCAGCATGAGTGTTGTACATGACCACATGCAGCGGCAGTTCGACGGCCTGATTGCGCGGCACATAAAGAAATACGCCATGCGTCCACAGCGCGCCGTGCAGCGCGGCAAACTTTCCATCGATGATCTTAACCGCTTTAGTCATCAGGTTGGCGCGCACCAGGTCTTCATGCTGCTGACTGGCCGTGACCAGATCGGTGAAAATCACGCCCTGCGCCACCAGTTGATTTGAAAGCTCGCGGTGAACCAGCCTGCCATCGACAAACACCATCAGCCCACCCTGCTCGTCACCGATCAGCGGTTCCAGGTTCGCGGCAGGCACGGCGTTGATATTCGCGCCGTTGGCTGTGATCAGGTTGTCGGCGTCGTCCCAGTGGATGGCGCGGTAATCGGTGCGGCGCCATTCTTCCAACTGTGGGCCGGGCATCGGCAGGTCTTCGTAAATTTCCCAGGAAGCTTCGCGTGCCTCGCGCAGCCACTGAGGTTCGTTGTTAGCCTGGCTCAACGCATGGATGTCCGCCACAGTAAATTCAGGCGCGGCTGGCGCGTTTGAGCGGCGTCTCACAGCTACCACAGAAAACTCCTTGTCGTCAGAAATGATCGTCTGGCAGTCAGCGGGGAAGCAAGGATGGGAAGCCCCCATCCTTACCCGTATTCATTACCTGATTACCCGATCGACCCTTCAAGCTGAATCTGGATCAGCCGGTTAAGTTCGAGCGCATATTCCATCGGCAGTTCCTTGACCAGGGGTTCGATGAAACCGTTGACCACTATCGCGTTGGCTTCGTCTTCGCTCAGGCCACGGCTCATCAGATAGAAAAGCTGATCCTCACCCACACGGCTGACGGACGCTTCGTGGCCCATCGTGACGTTGCGCGCATCGACTTCGATAGTCGGATACGTGTCAGACCGGCTGCGATCGTCCAGCAGCAGCGCGTCGCACACCACATTGCTCTTCACGTTGTCCGCGCCCTCGGCGATCTTCAGCAGACCACGATAGCTGGCCCGACCGCCGTCCTTGCTGATCGACTTGCTGATAATCTGGCTGGTGGTGTTGGGCGCCAGGTGGGTGATCTTCGCGCCTGCGTCCTGATGCTGGCCCTTGCCCGCAAACGCGATCGACAGCACCTCGCCGTGCGCGCCCTCGCCAGCCAGGATCACCGCCGGATACTTCATGGTCAGCTTACTGCCCAGGTTGCCATCGACCCATTCCATCGTTGCGTTCTTATAGGCGACCGCGCGCTTGGTGACCAGGTTGTAGACGTTATTCGACCAGTTCTGGATCGTGGTGTAGCGGCAGCGCCCACCTTCCTTCACGATGATCTCGACCACCGCCGAATGCAGGCTGTCGGTGCTGTAGGTGGGGGCGGTGCAGCCTTCCACGTAATGCACATAGGCGCCTTCATCGACGATAATCAGCGTGCGCTCGAACTGGCCCATGTTCTTGGTGTTGATGCGGAAGTACGCCTGAAGCGGCATATCGACCTGCACGCCTTTGGGCACGTAGATGAATGACCCGCCCGACCAGGTTGCTGTGTTCAGCGCGGCAAACTTGTTATCTGACGACGGGATCACCGTGCCGAAATATTCACGCACCAGATCAGGATATTCGCGCAGAGCAGAGTCCATATCCAGGAAGATCACGCCCTTGCGCGCCAGGTCTTCGCGGATGCTGTGATAGACTGATTCTGAGTCGTACTGCGCCGTCACGCCCTGAAGGTACTTGGCCTCCGCCTCCGGGATGCCGAGCTTGTCGAACGTGTCCTTGATCTCCGGCGGCACTTCTTCCCAACTGCGGCCCATTGAGTCCGTGGCGCGCACATAGTAGTAAATGTCGTCGTAATTGATCCCATCCAGGTCGCCGCCCCAGGTCGGGGTTGGCTTGCTGGTGAAAATCTCGTACGCTTTGAGCCGGATTTCGGTCATCCAGTCCGGCTCATTTTTGAGCTGGCTGATCTGACGAACTACATCGGCGTTCAGGCCTTTTTCGCTGATGAAGCTGTACTTCACATCATCGTCGTGGAAGCCGTAGACCTCATCATAGGATTCACGCACGCCCTTGAGCGCCGCTTCTTCCAGAGAAAGCTGCTTATCACTGGGGACAAAATCGACCATCGGTCGGTTCCTTTTCGACTCGTATCTGACAGGAAATTATTCGAGCGCGGGGGCGCTGTACTTCTCGCGCACCCAGTCATAACCGTTTTCTTCCAGGCGCAGCGCCAGTTCCGGGCCGCCTTCTTCGACGATCTGCCCCTGGAACATAATGTGGACGTACTGCGGCTTGATGTAGTTGAGAATGCGCTGGTAGTGGGTGATCACCAGCACACCCGTTTCCGGCCCCTTCAGTGTGTTGACGCCTTCCGCCACCACGCGCAGCGCGTCGATGTCAAGCCCGGAGTCGGTTTCGTCCAGCACCGCGATCGTCGGTTCCAGCACCGCCATTTGCAGAATCTCCGCGCGCTTTTTCTCGCCGCCGCTGAAGCCTTCGTTCAGATAGCGCCCGGCGAAGCTGTGATCCATCTTGAGCATGTCCATTTTGGCGCGCATCAGCCGGCGGAAATCCGGGATCGAGATGCCCTGCGAGTCCGGGTTTTGCGCCTTCATCCGCGCATTGATCGCATGGCGCAGAAAGTTCGCCAGCGTCACCCCTGGGATAGCGACCGGATACTGGAACGCGAGAAACAGACCGGCGCGGCTGCGTTCGTCCGCTTCCATCTCCAGCAGGCTTTTGCCATCCAGCAGAATGTCACCCTCGACGATCTCATACGCCGGGTTGCCCAGCAGCACATTTGCCAGTGTGCTTTTGCCAGAGCCGTTTGGCCCCATCAGCGCGTGAACCTCGCCCTGGCGCACAGTGAGATTAACACCGCGCAGGATCAGGTTTTCTTCGCCTTCGACCTGCGCGTGCAGATTGCGGATTTCCAGTGTCGCACCCATCAGGGGCAGCCTCCATCGACAATGATTAATGGCAGTTAAATTTGCTTAGTACCCTTAGGTTAACCTCGGTTAGTATAACAGCGCACTGGGGCAGTGTCAATAATTATCATGCTGATAAGAAAAACTCGCGGGTTGAAATTGACCATGCCAAAAGCGTGTGTTACGATCATCACATGACGGAGGACACGGACGTCGCACTGGCCTGATGCGTCGGCACGGCGGTTCTCTGGTATCGTTCACCGTAAAACAGGGAGAAGAGTCGTCGTGACGGCTGACATTCAAAGCAAGGAAGAAGGTCTGCGCGAGGCGCTGCGCGTAGTGATCGACCCCGAAATTGGCATGAACGTGATCGAACTGGGCCTGCTGCGGAACGTCGATCTCCACGCCGATCGCGCTCATATCACGATGATCATGACCACCCCGTTCTGCCCCTATGCGCCCCAACTTTTGGAGCAGTCACGCCGGACGGCACAGGAGTATCTGGGCGTGCCGACAACGATCGAAATGGGGCTTGAGATGTGGGATCCCGGCATGATGGAAGATGGCGCGGCGGACGACTGGGGCTTGTTCTGATCATGGAAAGGGGCGCCCAGATACAGCGCCCCTCATTCTTTTTGCGGATTATGATGTTTTTGGCCGGTTCGCTGCGATGAACGCCTTTGGATCGACATAATCGCGCTTGATCCGGTCGAAGTTCTTGCCCGGCCAGTCATCAGGGCGTTGTTCCAGCCGTGTCGTTGGGCTGAGATCAAAGTGCAGGTGCGGCACTAACGTCCCTTCGGCATCGCCGATTTCCGCTAATTTCTGGCCGCGCGTGACCCGTTCGCCGGTTTTGACCACCATATTCTGCACGTGTCCGTAGCGGCTGTACAGGACGCGACCGGTCGCCGTAAACAGCGGATCATGCCGGATGACGATCACATTGCCCCACACCTTGAGCTTAGCCGCGAAGACGATCACGCCGCTGGCGCAGGCATAAACCGGCAGCCCTTTGTCCTCGTAGGGTTTCCCCCAGTTCAGATCAGCGCCTGTGTGATAAGCCTCGCGCGGCGTTCCCTTGAAGTACAGCACACCATATGGGCTTGCATCAGCCCAGCCCACCGGCCACAGGCGCGCTCCGGTCAGATCGGCGGTGGAGAGACCCACAGGCGAGTCGTAACCGTCCGCGATCGGAACCGTCGGCTGTGGCTGTGGAGTCGGTGTCGGCGGCGTGGTCAGCGGCACGATCTGGCGGAAGCGCACTGCGTCGAACGCGATCTCCTTGTCTGCCTCGCCGGTCACGTCGTTCAGAAAGACTTTGCCGGCGTTGGGCGTCTCCCTGACCAGATCGAACACCCCCAGGCTGACCCACTCATTCTTGTGGTTAGCCTGGTTAATCTCCACGATCACTTCCGTGGTCGTGCCTTTAATGCCGTGAATCTTATAACGGGCTTTGCGCGTGGTGGCGTGTCGCTGGGGGACAAAGACGGAAATCTGATAAATGCCGGACGCGGGAATCTGGCTCGTCCATTCCGCCCAGACCTTGCTGGTCTGCAACTCGGTATTTTTATAATAGGTTGTCCAGCCCCACGTGCCGTCGAAGGTCTGAAATTCCTGCTGGCCGGTATATGTGCCGCTTCTGAAACCGGTCTGACCGGGCTTGATCATAATCTCGATGCCGAACTGCGTCCCGGCAGGCGGTCGTTCCGTTGGATTTGTTGGCGTGGTTGGCGTTGGGGGCGCAGAGACGACGATCGGCGTGTTGACCGCATTCCACTGCGGGATCACGCCATAGCGCCACCAACTCACGGCTTTGGCGGCATATCTCTTGGTAGCGATATTGAGGGCTTCCTGCTGCTCAGAAAGGGCTGCATCCCCTTGCAGGATCGGGATGATAGGCAGGCCATAACCGCCCCATACGCGGTACGTTTCGTCCAGCACATCATCCACCGCGCGGCGAAACGTCTTCCAGTAACACATCGTATGCACACTGTTGACATACGGACGCCATACTTCCGGGAAAATGCTGCGATAGTGGAGCTGGCGTGGATCGACGCCGAGACCGATGTGAAAATTGCTGCCAATCCCCTGGCGCACCTTGGTCATCAGTGGGACGATCGGGCCGCTGCCTGCTTCCCAGTAGCCTTCATACGGCTCCACATCGAGGATCATTGATCGCACGCCAGCCTGTTGGCAGGTCTGGACGATAATGTCGGCCTCGCCGTCAATATCAACGCCTTTGAGGACGCACCAGGCGTGAAATTCCATGCCGTTGCTCTGGAGCGCCTGTACCCACGGGGCGATGCTCTGCGGGCCATCGATCGCCATCGGGCTGTCGTCGAACTGGCCCTGCCATGCATTACCGTCACCCACCTTGACCCAGATTTGCTTCACATTGGGTGCGTCACGCTTCATCCGCGCGATAAAGGCATCAATCGTCTTTTCTGCGATGGCCTGGCCCTTCCAATGCCAGATGCCCACTTTGCCGTCGTAGGGCGTGGGCGGGTAGGCAGGGTTGGAGACGGTCACATCCTTAAACGTCACCACACTGGTGGAGACCCACCCGGCCATGCTTCCCTGTTCCAGCCAAATCCAACCGCTGGTGGTGGCTGAAGCGGGGTAATAAACCACGGTGCTGTTGTCGAACACGTCACCGATGTCGTCATAATCGGTTCCTGGCCCGTTGCGCACGTTGATGAATGTGGATTTTGTGTCTGCTACTGCCGTTCTGCCAGACCCGGCCGTTGCGGGCTTCGGCACCGGGGTTCTTGCCATGACTGCCTCCTAACCGAAATGAAACGACACCTGGCACAATCCTAATACACTTATGATTTCTGGGCAAAAGGAGACAAGGCATGGGAACATGAGGCAGCCTGCGCGGGGGTGTAGACTGCCTGTGAGAGATAGGCTTTGAGGCGGGTTATTAACCTATAAAGACGGCCCAGTTGGCTGGGGGCGGCAGGGATACAACGCACGATCCAGCGCGATCCATAACTGGAATGCGTCTTCCATCTCCAGTTCAGCGTGCCATGAACGAGAGCCGATCCAACCCTTAATAGCGAGGCAGCCGGAGGTCAGTTCTTCAGCGCTCAGGTGCGTCGTCACGGTTGGCAGGCTCGCATCTCGCATCGGCGCCGTCGTCACGGAGGCGGAACCACTCAGCGCGCGTTCCGGGTCGAGGATCTGCGCCATCTGGAACCACAGAAGCTGCGCGGCTCGATGCGATACAACCCGGGCCCAGCGCGAGGCGTCTGATGCCACGCCGCCGATCACCAGCGATTCGCCGTTCAGTTTGCGCGTCACAAACAGATCATGTGACGGGCCGTAACCCAGGTTAATGTTCTCATCCATCCGCGTGTGCCTCGCAGGCTGCCTCAGCGCATTGGTTTGCGTCAGGGTCATACAATCGATAATTGCAGTATAGAGAAAGTTAACCCTACGGATCAACAACGATAACCCGCTTCTGACACTACGCTGACAAAACAGGGACAAACGAGCGGGGCCTTCGGGGACGAACCCAGCGAAATGAGGGCTGGAAATCACGCGAATTGTCTGCTATCATGCAACCACGATATGGTGGCTGTAGCTCAGTTGGTCAGAGCGTCTGGTTGTGGCCCAGAAGGCCGTGAGTTCAAGTCTCATCAGCCACCCAAAGTTAAGTTGCCCTCCGGGGCATTTTTATTGCTCTGGTGGCCGCAGATTGACGAGCTGTCGGCGCAGCAAATAGCGTTTGCCGATGCGCGGCTGGAACATGATCGCTGTCCGGCGGGGTTCCATAGCCGAGGGCGGAGGCTCCCCTGGGGTGTCATCAGACAGAACCACCGGGTTGATGGTCTGCGTTTCGCTCGGTTTTGGTATGCCGAACAGATCAAACACGCTGACCTGCGCCGTATCCAGCTTATCGATCGGGGGTTCAGGGATCAGCGGCACTTCAGCCGCCGATCCGGCCTGCGTTCCGACGAACAGCGGCGCGCCGGGCAGACTCTCAGCGTCCAAGGAATAAGAGTCGTGCGACGGCTGCGCAGACAGCGTGGATTCAGGCGTCGCATAGGTCGGCTCATAACGTGGTTCAGCAGGGGCAAAGGCCGACAATTCACGATCGAGTGTGGGATCGTCTTCCGGGATCACCCAGCGCGGCTCATAGCGTGGAAGCGTGACCGCCGGCGGCGGATCGGCGTAATTGCGCAGAAAGTCCGGTTCTTCAACGGGCCGTTCAGCGGATGTGGCATGAGAAGGGGGTAATGACGCTGCCGGTTCCGTCACTGCCGGGCGCGGACGGGTATCGTCGTCTTCGATCGGCGGTTCCGGGATCAGCGCGGCGGGATGTGATTCCGGCGGTTTGGGCCTGGACGCCTCATCAACTTTAGACGGATGACGCGGCTGATAACTGGCGCGCGCCTCCGCATCCGGGGCCTCCCGCATCAGCGATTTGATCTGGGCCGGGTCAAGCCGGTCACTGATCTTGGTGACATGTCGCCACAGCGTCCACAGGCTATCCGCCATCATGGACTCGATACTTTTCTTGGATGCCAGCGGCCCCCGTGCCAGCGGTCCGCCAGGCTGGAAGCTGAAGCTCCACTGCACCACCGTGCCTTCTGCGATCTCCTGCAACCGCAGCCGACCCCGGTTTTCCTTGAACGGCGCGCCGTCGATATACGTGTATTCATAGCCGAGACGGTCGTACCAGGTGAGGATTTCGATCACGTATTCGCGCCCGGTTTCGCTGGCATAACGATAGCGTGTGCCGGGGCCGCGCGTTGCCGTGGTCAGAAACGTGATACGCGCACAGTCTACCTGCCAGTTGGGATTATTTTCCAGGCTGCTGATGTAATCCCAGACCACGTGCTGAGTGGCGGGAATGAGAATTCGATGATCGATCGTGTTCATCTGGCCGAAACTGCTCTCTTACAGTGCCGCCGGAGCATGGCATATGTTACACTAAGCGCGGATTGTACCACATTCAAAAGTGGTTTGAAGGACAGGCATCATATTCCGTGCCCGGACCCACTGTAACTTTTGGCTTTATCATCGCAACGTTGTTTGGCGCAGCCTTTCACCTCATTTTCGGTGGCGATGCCCGGCGACTGGCGGTATTTCTGCTTTCAGGATGGGCTGGTTTTGCGCTGGGGCACATTATCGGCGTTAATTTCGGGATCAGCGTCTTGAGTATTGGATCGCTGCGATTTCTGGCGGCATGTGTTGGCGCTTTGGCGGCGCTGCTGATCGCGCGGGCGATGACCGTGCGGCAGGTCGATCGGCGAGCTTCATGATAGGGGAGGAGATTATGGCGGATCAGGACAGGGAAGCAGGTTCCGGCGGGATGAGCCTGACACGGTTTATATGGATTGCGGCTGGGGGCCTCGGCGGCGTGATCCTGCTGCTGTTTATCGTCGGGCTGCTGCTGGCGCTGTTTGCGGACGTTGACTCCACAGCCTCTCGCATTCAGATCGTCCGGGATATTTTTATTATTGTGCTGTCGCTGGAATTTATCCTCATCATCATTTCCCTGGCGCTGCTCATCCTCCAGGTGGCGCGGCTTGTCAATCTGGTGCAGAACGAGGTCGGCCCAACGCTTCAGAATATCCGCGATGCGGCCAACGTCACGCGGGGCACGGCCCAGTTCGTCGGCGAGAATGTCGCCGAGCCGATTATTAAGACGGCAGCGTTCGTGTCTGGCGTGGGTGTATTTCTGCGTGAAATGGGCGGCATTCGGCGTGCGATCCGGTCCAATGGGCGGCGCGAGAGTCTGGAAAGCGGGCGGGAGCGTTAGCCGATGTTCGATCAACTGGACGACCGCGCCACATTTTCCGGTTTCCTGACCGGGATGATCCTCGGCGGTGTGCTGACCCTGCTGCGTGGCCCGCGCCTGCCGTGGCGTCGATTGGGCGATAATCCCGCAAAAGCCGGGCGTAAGCTGATCATGGCTATCACGCCCACCGACCCTATCCGGGACAGTATCGCGGAGGGGAAGGAAGCGGCACGCAAACGCCGCGCGGATCTGGGTTTGCCACGTTAGCGGGCCTCTATGCGGCCAAAGGCTGCTGGCAGCATCTCGATCACATCTCCCGCGACCACACTCCGGCCAGACCCGGACTGCTCCGCCGCCAGCGTACCCGCCAGACCATGCAGATAGCCGCCGCAAACCGCCGCTTCAAATGGCTCCATACCCTGCGCCAGCAGCCCGGTGATGATCCCGGCCAGGACGTCGCCGGTGCCGGCTTTCGCCAGGGCATCGGTCTTGAACGGCAGCACTGCAAGACGACCATCCGGCGCGGCGATCAACGTGTGCGCGCCTTTCAGCAGCAGGATCACATTCCATTCCGCAGCTTTTTCAACCGCCAGTGTCCAGCGGCTAGACTGTACTGTCTGGGTGTCGATCCCGGCCAGGCGGCTCATCTCGCCCGGATGCGGGGTCAGGATGGTGCTGGCGGGTAGAAGTTGCGGCCATGCGTCAATTTTTGCCAGCAGATTCAGGCCGTCAGCGTCGATCACAAGCGGTGGCAGTGCGTTCGGCGCGAAATCCTCGTCACTTGCTGCCGAAGTCTGTTGGCTGTTTCCAAAGCCGATCGCGCGCCTCGAGTTTTTCCCTCCTGTCGCCCGTATTTGCAGCAGCGCGCGGATCAGGTTGCCGCTGGCGTCGCCCTGACCCAGCCCTGGCCCGATCAGCAGCGCGGTGGTCTTGCCCAACTGCTCGCCGATGACTGCTGACGCTTTTTCGGTGATGATGCCCAGGTCATGGGGCAGCAGCACCCAGGTCGGCTCCATGATCTGCGCGGCCAGGGCTGTCACCACTGGCCCTGGAGCACCGATGGTGACCAGGCCGGCCCCGGCCCGGTAGGCTGCCCTGGCGGCCAGGGCGGGTGCGCCGCTGTAGTTGATCGAACCCCCAATGATCAACGCCGTGCCGTGTGTGCCTTTGTGACTGTCTGTGCCACGCGCCGGGAGCCTGTTCTGAGCGTAAGCGGCGTCAACCAGAAAGGTACGTTCCTTTGCCAGTGTTGGCGCGTCATTGGCGCTAAAAAGCGGAGCGATGATGAGCCTGCTGACCGCCTGCGCGCCTGGAAACTGAAAATGTCCTGGTTTGGCTGCGATAAACGTAAGGGTCTCATCCGCAGGGATCGCATTTTTATCCAGCTCGCCGCTGTCACAGTCGAGACCGCTGGGGCAGTCAATCGCCAGCACTTGAACGAGGGGCTGCGTGAGCGGCTGGGGTTCTATCGGGTTGATCAGGTCAGGAGAAGGTCGGGCAGCCCGGCGTTCGTTCAGCGCCTGATTCGCGCCGCGCAGTACCCTGGCCGCCTCGTCTCGCAGCGGCAGGCGCACTCCAATTCCGAACAGCGCATCGATCACCAGGTCGGCGCTGGCGACCATGTTGCGCAGCACGCGATGGTCGTGATCGTCTTCCGCATAGGCGATAAAGACGCCCGCCGCTTCCGCCGCCCGCCGCAGATTGTCCTCACGGCGTGTGAGCAGATAGGCGCGTACCTGCACCGCGTGATTTTCCCTCAGCACGCGCGCAGCAACCAGACCGTCTCCGCCGTTGTTCCCTGCGCCCACGAGGACTGTCACACGCGGGTCTTCCAGACTGCTGATCAGATGGAGCGCGCGGAGAGACGCCGCCCGACCCGCAGCTTCCATCATGTCGGCGTAAGACATCACGCCGGTTGAGTCCGCTTCGGCTTCAATAGCGCGCATTGCTTCCACACTGACAACACGGATCATCCCACCACCTCCACACGCATTCCACCCTTCAGCCTCGGCTGAATGATTATTGCCTGTAGAATCAAAAACCGGCAACCCATCACCGCAAACGCGGGACGCTGCCGGTTCATCACACCGCTGAATTGACGACGCAGACGCCTGTCACCGATCGCGCTCAATCGTGCTGCGCGCTAATTCCGCCAGAAGTGCCCGATAAGGTGATTCTGGCAGGACGTGGAGTTCGGCCAGTGCGGCCTGCACCAGTGTCGCAGCCTGGCGCCGGCCTTCCGCGATCGCATCACCGTTCATCACCTTGTTGCGGATCGTCACCATCGGGTCGCCGGCGTCTGGATCGACGATAGACCCAATGCCCTTTCCCTGCGCGGCGTCCAGCCCGGTTGTCTTCCCCAGCGTGCGCTCATCGCCCAGCAGATCGAGAATGTCGTCGATGATCTGGAAAGCCAGACCCACGTTGAAACCATAGCGACCCAGCGCCTCGACCTGTTCCTGCGGTGCATCAGCCATTAGTGCGCCCAGTTTTGCGCCTGCTTTGAAGAGAGCCGCCGTCTTGCGCGCGATGATGTCGTAATAGACCTGGCGCGAAAGATTATTTTCCTTAACCGCAGCGGCCTGAAGTGTCTCGCCTTCCACCAGCGCGACGGTCGCTTCCGCCAAGATGATATTCAGGTCGGCGAAGGGAGCCATCAACTCGTACACTTTGGTGAACAGGAAATCGCCCGTCAGCAGCGCGAAGGTGCGACCCCAGATCGAATTGACGGAGGGGCGGCCCCGGCGCGTTACCCCGTGATCGTTGATGTCGTCGTGGACGACACTGGCGGTATGCACCAGCTCGACAGCAGCGGCGACAGGCACAGTCTTCTCTGCATTGCGGCCACCGGCTGCCAGATAGGTCAGCAGCACCATGCGCGGACGGATGCGTTTGCCCCCTGCTTCCAGGATATGGTGGCTGGCATCGCGCAGGATGCTGACATCACTTGCGACAGCCGATAGCATCAGGTCTTCGAGCGCTTTCATGTCAGCGTCAAGGGAAGCAGGGGAAAGGTCGTCTGCGCCGGTTAACTTGTGAGTCACGTCTAATACTTCCTGAGTCGTCATCAGCCGTGCTTTCTGTCTCGTTTGTGACGTTTAGAACTAATTAAATCTATTTTACACTGAAACCGGCTTCGGGTCAACGAAGGGGCATCAGACTTAAAGATCGCTCATTCAGCGCTGGGGATGGCCGCAGTGTCAAGAAGCACGATCAGCCACCCGACCACCAGCAGGGCACGGATCGTCCATGCCGCTGTTCTCAGCCAGTTGGTCTGCACCAGCATACGATAATGGCTCTCGCTGAAACCCTGAGTCAGTGCGCCGTGCTGCGGTGTCTGGATCAACAGAGTGGACAGCCAGATCACGACGACCAGCGCGAAACCGAGCATCAGCGACCATCGGGGCAGGCCAACAGGCGGCTGAATGACCAGCGCAAACGCCGTGATCGCTTCGACCGCCATCAGCGGGCCGACCACGCAGGAGATCCGATTGACATGCGCGGCGGCATAGACGGGGAAGGCCTCCAGCCCGACGCGGTTAAACAACGGATAATGGACGATCTGGATCAACCAGATCACCCCAACCATCATCAGCGTGGAAACAACATGCGTGGTGAACAGCAGTTTCATGCAGACGGGTCTGCGAACTGCGATGGAGACAGCAAAAACGAGAAGGTGCTGCCGCTCCCTTCCTCGCTCTCGACCGTCAAATGACTGCCGTGCCGTTCCAGGATCAGGCTGACGATCGCCAGGCCAATGCCCATTCCCCCGTAGCGCCGGGTGGAAGAGCTGTCGCCCTGATAAAACGCCTCTGCGATCGAGCCGATCTGATCTTCCGGGATACCGATCCCAAAATCGCGCACTGAGAAACGCACGTGCTGGCCGCTGAGGACGGCGCAGACCTCGACGCTGCGGTTTTCCGCGTCTTTGCTGAATTTCAGCGCGTTATCCATCAGTAGCTGGAGGGCAGTGCTGAGGCCTTGCTTATCGGCGTTAACCGCTGGCAGATGATCGTCAAGCGTGACCTTGATGCGTTCAATATCGTCACGCACGTTCCAGATGCGACCCAGATTGCGACGCGCATATTCGATCGTGTCGCGGACGATCACCGGGCCGGGGTTGTAATCCAGACTGCCACCCAACAGCGTGATGTTCTTGACCAGGGTTTCCAGACGCGCGGTCGCATTGATCGCGTAGGTGGAAAGTTCCTGGTTCTTGACGTCTTCCGCCATCAGCGAGACGGCAGATTTCACCTGGAGCAGCGGCGTTTTCAGTTCGTGAGAGACATTGCGGACGATCGCGTCCTTCAGCACTTCAATTTCCTGGAGCATCCGCTTGTGCTTACGCAGGTTTTCCTCGGAATCCGCAAGCTGGCCCGATAGCTGGCGTTCCCGATCGAGCAGGGCGCGATTTTCCCGTCGCAGCCGCAGCACGGACTGGAGTTGATAATCAAGATGGCGCGGGGCAGTGGGCAGCACGACATCAGCCCATTCACAAGCGAAGTCCGCCGGCAGATCGTCGGCGATCAGCACCAGCAATGGACGCTGCTCCGGCTGAGTATGCGCTTTGAGCGCCTGCAAACGGTCAGCATTGATGGGAGGATTAATGCTGATGATCGCGTCGTGGGACTCACTGGTCGAAAGCTGAATCGCTTCGTCGAGCGAGGTGGTTTGGCGGACACGATAGCCGTGTGTGCTGAGATAGGCGGCGATGTTGTCGGCGATATTGGTCGGCGGTACGGCCAGCAGGGTCACTGCCGTGTCCGTCTCCGGTAATCCCTTTGTCGTTAACACAGACCCGTCCCCAGGACTCCGTTTTGTGCGTCATATCGATAGTATCACAACGGGGTGAAGCCCGAAAGTTAATACCGGCGAGGTTGATAAACTCGAACAATAATGGTTAGAGAGGGTTTGAATCGTGTTACTCTGCGGTTAGCGGCACTCTCCGATCGTCCGGCACAATTGGTTGAGGTGCAGCCGGTCGTGCTGCGCGGTGAAGTGTGCCATTTCTAACAGCGACGTCGGCCCAAAGACGCTGTGGCGCGCCGGACGCATCCAATCATCGTCCGTGAGCTGGCGCAGCAGCCTGATCGTGAACCGGCGTTCTGCCGCAAACTCTCGCGCGACACCCATCCCATCATCGGCGCAGTTTGGGGCCTCAGGGCCAGGCGGCATTCGTGGCGCGAGGATAAATGGGTTGTCCTGCGTCAGGATCGTTTGCAGCCGTTGGCGCTGCACGCTGATTTCGGACTCCAGCAAATGGCACACGATTTGAAGGATCGACCATTCCTGTGGATCCGGATGCTGCTCCCAGAAGTTCTCGCGCACACCAGCCAGCAGACCAAACAACGCGCCCAGGCTGCCGATCAACTGCGGTTCGATCATCATGGGTGACAGGGGCAGGGGAAACAGCGTGTCCAGCCACCCGGCCTCCAGCTCACTTATGAAATCCAGGAGCGAACGGCCCTGACCCTCGGCAGCCGGGTCGTGAACCCAGAAGGTATGTATCCCCAGCGTTTTCGCCGGGTCGATGTCGTTGCGCGGACTGTCGCCGACCATGACCACCTCGTCCGGTTCGACCTTGACGCGGCCCAGAATCTCCGCATAGTATGCCGGATCGGGCTTGGCAAAGTGCATGTTGCCGCCGTGGGCGACGAAGGCGTAGGCTGCGGGATCGGTCGGCAAGCCGGCCCATTCCAGCCGTTGCAAAATTGCCCGCAGCGGGTAGATCGGATGGGTAGCGATCACGATCGACAAGCCGCGCGCACGCAGCGCCTCGATCACCGTCAGCGCTCCAGGCACGGGTTCGACACAGGGGCGCAGGCTGGCATAAGCCTGATCATAAAACGCAGCCAGCGCTTCTTCAATTCGCGGCGGGGGGGCGGCGCACGCTTGTGCGATGGCGGCCAGCATCACCTGGCTGTTGGTTTGCTCGCCGTCACGAAGACCAGAAACGGCCTTCATCGCCGTCAGCAGACCATCTGCCATGCCCGCTAGTTCAAACTGTTCAACAAAGAACTGATCCACCAGACGAATAAATGCAGGCGCGAAGACCTGATCCGGGTTGCGGATCAGCGTGTTATCCAGATCGAGCAGCACCGCCTTAATCATCGTCGGCAGATTCCAACGCTTTGCGGAAGACATCCAACCCCTTGCTGCGATCCTGGTTGCATTCCGGGCAGCCGATGAAGGCATCCTCGATCGGGATGCGATGGCGGGCGCAGAACGCGGTGACTTCCGGCTGTCGTCCCAGGCCGAGCAGTCGCGGCCTGATCGTGAGCTTCAGTTCAAGATGAGGGCTGGCGTTTGCGTTCAGAATTTCCGGCACGGGGCAGCGGGAACAATCCACCGGACGCCAGGGCATCGACTCTGGATTGTCGCGGACAAGACGACATTCCTGTACGTTGCGACCACGATGAAAATCTTCGTAATAGTGGCGACATTACTTGCCGGCGGGGGTTCTCATAACGACCTTTCCATGCTTGCTGTTTTCAGTATATGTCACAAATTGTGAGAGCATAGTACCCTGACAAGTTTCATTTGCATCGTTGTAGGGCAGCGCCGGTGTGTGCTTCCTTTGCAGGCACATCGGCCCGCCCCTGCGCAAGCCGTCATCCTTAGCCTGTTGATGTCGCCGTTGTATCACAGTGATTCTCCTGCCGCATCGATCCAGGCTTTGGCCGCGACTGCCAAGCCGTCCAGTGGCCCGCGCTGGTGGGTACATTCGGGCAGGGCGGCCAGAAAATTTTCGCCGTACTTCTTCGTGATCACCCGGCTGTCGAAGACCGTCACCACACCGCGATCCGTCCGCGTGCGGATCAGCCGCCCGAAGCCCTGGCGAAAGCGCAGGATGGCATCCGGCACAGCGTAATCGTTGAAGGCATCGCTGTATGTCTCGGATCGCGCCGCAAAGACCGGGTCGGTCGGCACGGCGAAGGGCAGCCGGACGATTACCAGCGCACTCAGCGACTCGCCAGGGATGTCGATCCCCTCCCAGAAACTGCGCGTGCCCATCAGCACGGCTTTCTCGTTGGTTTTAAAGCCTTCCACGAGCGATTGTCGGTTGCTCCCATCACTCTGATCATAGACCGCGATGCGGCCTAACGCCAGGCGCGGGGCGATGGCCTGCGCCGTTTGCCGGAGCTGCGCATAACTGGTAAACAGCACCAGCACCCGTCCATCCAGCGCCGAAGCCAGTTCGATGATCCCTCGTTCCACCGCGCGCTGATAACCTTGTTTGTCGGTCGGTTCGGGTATATCCGTCGGCAGGTAGATCAGGGTGGACTGGCGGAAATCAAACGGGCTGCCGACTTCAAGCCCCTGCGCGTCTTCCGCAGACAGACGTTCCCGGATGAAATCAAAATTGTCGTGTGTTCGCAGCGTGGCGCTGGTCAGAATGAGTGATTCCTTCGTGTGCCACAGATGCTGCGACGCGAGCCTGCCGACGTGCAGAGGCGCGGCGTGAATTACAAGGTTGTCGCTGCGCCCGTCTGACTGGCCGACGTGGACCCAGTAGACCGTGTTCGGGTCTGGTTCCAATGTAAACTGGCGCAGGAAGGCGTTCAGTTCCTCCAGATGGCGGGCGGCGGCTTCAGCACTGCTGACAAAATCGTCGTGATTCGGCACGTTGTACTGGCTGAGTTTGCCCAGGGCCGTGGTGAGCCGGGACATGGCGGTGGCGATCACCTCGAAAAATTCCGCCAGCGTCGTCCAGCCGGTGCGTACATCATCGAAAGTGCGGCGATCGCGCTGTTTAGGATCGAGGCGCAGCGCGGGAGCCATGTCCCCCTGCCGGTCGCCAGTGTGTTCCCGCACCACGTTCAGCAGGCTTTGAAAATAGCGGTTGATGTGTACCGACATCGCGGCGATCGCCTCAGAAATGGCCTGGACAAACATCTCCACCCGCTTCATATCTTTTTCCGGGATGCGCCCCCGCAAATTCGCCAGCAGTTCGCCTAGCAGCCCAGTCTGCGTTGTGCCCAGATCAGCCAGACGACGCTGAAGCAGCGGCTGATCGACATGGATACCCATGCCGCTGGTGATCGCGTCTTCAAGCTGGTGCGCCTCGTCGATGATCCCGTAGCGGTAGTCCGGCAGCACACCGTGTTCGGCGTTGGCGTCAGCAATCAGCAACGCATGATTGACCACCAGCAGGTGCGCGGATTCCGCCAGCTTACGCGCCTTGTAAAACGGGCACGTGCCGTTCATAGACGATTCACAGCGGCTGAGGGTGCAGTTCTCGTCCTGGGCGCTCAGGCGCGTCCAGACCGCGTGTTCATTCGGGCCGCGCAAACTGATCTGACTTTTGTCGCCGGACGTGTTTTCCAGCAGCCACACCAGCACCTTTGCCATCACACGCAGTTCGATCAGGCTGGTGGGCAATCGCCGCCGCAGCGCCGCCAGCCGTCGGGGGCACAGGTAATTAGAACGTCCTTTTAACAGCGCTGCACGAAAATTTGAGTTCAGCGCACGTCTGACAAGTGGCAGATCACTGTCCAGAAGCTGCTCCTGAAGCGCGATCGTGTTCGTGCTGATCACGACTCGTTCCCGATTGCTGGTGGCCCAATGCGCAGCAGGCAGCAAATAGGCCAGCGATTTTCCTGTCCCCGTCCCCGCCTCGATCATCAGATGCCGTCCAGTGTTGATCGCTTCGGCCACCGCGCGAATCATCTCGATCTGCGGCAGGCGGTGTTCGTAGTTCGGGATCGTTGCCGCCAGCGCGCCATCTGGCCCGGCGTTGTGAACGAGCGCCTCAACATCCAGCGCTTGCGCAGCCGACAGCGGGATCAGCGGCGCGGTGTCCTGCTCCAGCGGCGGAAAATGGAAGCCTTCGCTGCGCAGGCGGTTCAGATCGCTGGACGAGGTGATACTTTCTCTCAAAGCGTGGCTCAGCACCGTGGTGGTGATCCAATCATGGCCGCGCGCCGCGTTCAGAAGCTCCTCGATCAGAGTGTGCGGCAGAGAAAGCAGTTTTTGCCAGAGCGCCCAGTAGAGTTCAGCGGCAGCGCGGGCGTCGTTCAGCGCGCGGTGGGCAGATTTCAGCACGATCCCTAACTGCTGGGCCAGCCCTCCCAGCGTATAACGTTGCGCGGAGGGCAGCACGAGTGTCGCCAGATCGTAGGTGTCGATCAGCACATTTTCTCGCAGCAGACCATAACGCTGGCGCAGGAAGCCCATATCGAGGCTGACGCTGTGCGCGATCACCGGGGCTGGTCCCACAAACGCGCTGATCTGCGGCAGCACCTCTGTGATGGTCGGCGCGCCAACCACATCTTCGGGATAAATATTGGTGATGTAGCTGACCTGTGGCGGAATAGGAAAGCCTGGATTGACAAAAGTCGAGAATTCATCCAGGACGATGCCCTCCTTCATTCGGACGATGCCGACTTCGATCACGGCGTCGTTGGCGGAATCCAGCCCTGTGCTTTCAAGATCAATGGCGACGAGTTCGCCGCGCATAACGGCTCCAATCTGGGTTTGAGGTGTCAAGCGACCTTATATTACCCGACAACAAAAACACCCTCAACCTGCTACGGCAGAGGGTGTTCAGTTTTTCGTTTCCAGAGATTTCAGAAGTCGGCCTATTCGCCCGCTTCCGTGGCTTCGGGAGTTGGCTCCGGCGTTGCCTCACCACTCTGCGGAGTGGCTTCCGATGTGCCTTCCAGCGCGGCATCGGTCGCTTCCGGCGTTGGATCAGGGATCAGCGCGGCAGCGGCAGCGGCGTCGAAGTCTTCCTGAAGCTGGTCGCGCAGCGTGGGCAGAGCGGTCAATTCCATCCCCACCACGCCGAGGGTCTCCAGCGCGGTGAAGTTCTCGTCGCTGATCAGATACCACAGCAGTGACTGCACCTCGATCCGTGCCAGCGAATCCTGGCTGACGATCAGCAGGTGCTGGCGGATCAACGGATAGCCGCCTTCGGTGATCGTTTCCACGCTGGGTGTAACGCATCCAGCGCCGGCATCGACCGCCACAAGCTGAAGGTTCTCCTGGCCGTTTTCCACCACATCCTGATATTCCGACCAGCTCATATAGGTCAGGCCGCCCTCGGTGTTGCCGGTGGCTGCCGCGCGATAGAGCGGGTCCGGGTTGACTTCTGCCACATCATCACGCAGTGCCAGGGCCGGGCCGCCTTCCAGCGGTGTGAGGAGAAGATCGGTGTAACCCTGGCCTTCGACAGAAAACAGTGTCAGCGCCAGGTCAGCGAAGCCCTCACCCAGCGCCGCCCATTGATTGACGGGATCAGCAGCCGTCGCCGCCCACAGCGTGCGAAGCTGGGCCGGGGTCAGACAGGCTTCACCTGCGAAAATCGGCGTCATGTCCGGGTTATCGTTGGCAATGATGACCACGGCGGAATTGCCCAGATCGAGCGTCACGGGGACGACGAAGTTGTCTTCGCAGTTGGCAGCGTCTTCTGCGCTCAGGGGCTGATATGCAAGCAGCAGATCGATCTCCCGGTTGCAGAAACGCTGTGCGCCTTCCGGCTGGCCGCGCACCTCAACGGTGCTGGTCACGCCCGCGTACTGCTGGCTGAACTGAGTCGCCAGCGTTTCGACATAGCTGCCCAGATGCGCAGACCCCGCCACCGTAAGCGTGCCAAACACATCGGGCGGAATTTGAAACGAAACCAGTTCAAGGCTGAACTGACGACCTGCCTCGCCGCTTTCGATCACCGCCTGCGTCAGCGCATAGACTTCGGCGCTGGGTGGGGTAAAACCGAGTTCAGCCACGATCGGCGCAGCTTCTTCGCTGGCAAGGAAGCTCAGGGCTTCATCCACGCCCGGCTTGTTCTGCCCGGCACGGGTGACGTAAAGGAAAAGACGTTCCGCCGCACCGTACAGTCGATCTTCCACATTTTGTGCGGACGGCGGATGACAGTTGTTATCATCCCCGGAGTTCAGTTCCAGAATGCGCACGTCTTCCGCCGCTTCCGCCGCGTGCAGGCTGACAATACCGATCGCGCCCGGCGTGCTGTTGACCGCTTCGATGCGAGCCGCCTCATCCGCCTCGATGACTGCATCACTCCGCAGACCCACACCGGTCACCAGGCGGTCGAGCATCGCGTACTGCGCGGTGTCCAGTGGCGGCAGGTAGATCGTGATCGGGGTCGGCGGTGGCGGGTCTTCGGCGTTCAGATTCAACAGGATCCAATCGTTGATCTGCCCGGCTGCGCTTGGCTCAAAAATCCGGCTGAGGGTGTTGAGATCAGCACATTCCACAAAAGTCAGGTCGGGATGCGTGATCACCGTCAGAATATTGTGGCCGAGCAGATATTCAATATATTCCACCGCATTGCTGGCGCAGGCGTTTTCGTCATCGAGCGAAATCGGGCGATTCGTCGTGGCTGCATCGATCAGGCCCGCGCACAACTGCTCCAGACCCGCGTCCGTCCCGCCGAAGTCGTAGACAACCTCCGCCGTCGAACCGCTGGCGCTGATCAGCGCTTGCAGCACCCCGCCGGCGATGGCTGATCCGCCGATGCTCACGGTGGGACTGGGTTCGGGCGTTCCCTCAGGTGTCGCTTCTGCCGTGCCCTCCGGCGTCGCTTCAGGTGTGCCTTCCTGGGCATAAGAGACGAGCGGCAACAACATCAGCATAAAAAGCGCCAGCAGGATCAGCGTCCTGGCCGCGCGCTGGGGAATTTTCATGAGGTGCTCCCTCGCAGAGTGCCATATAATAGATTGCCGGGGAAGCATTTTACCCCTAGCTGGTTGATTGTCCAGCCAGATTTTAACGGACGGATTGGGCTGATGAGTGATGATCGAAGCGTGTACGAACGGGTCGGGGGTGACGAGACGTTCCGGCGGCTGGTGGATGTATTTTATGCCAGGGTAGACGCTGATCCGGTGCTGCGGACGATGTTCCCGGCTGATCTGGAACCGGGCAAGGAATGGCAGTTTCTGTTCCTGACGCAGTTTTTTGGCGGCCCGGCGCGCTACCAGGCTGAACGCGGCCATCCCCGGCTGCGGATGCGTCACGCGCCTTTCCCGATTGACGGTGAGGCGCGTGAACGCTGGCTGGCGCACATGCTGGCAGCGGTCGATGAGGTCGGTATCGTCGATCCGGTGCGTGCGATCATGCATGATTATTTTGTCCGCGCTTCCGAACACATGATCAATTTGTACCGCCCCTCCAGCCAGGAGGATGGGCCATCATGAGCAAGCAGCAGTCAAAAACCCGTCAGCAAAAATCGGTGGCGGCGGCTCAGCGCAGCAAAACCCGCCGGGCGACACGCCAGCCGATAGACAGCCGCATCGTCGAAGTTGCGCGCCGTCTTCCGCGCCTCATGCGAATCCTGGTAACGCTGCTGTTTGCGATGGCGGTTGCGCTGGATGTCGGCCTGCTGCTGTATCTGGTGGAGCCGCGCTTTCTGTTTGCGGCGGAACAATCATGGCAGACGGCGACGCTTGTCATCTCGGTTGGCGTCGGCTTCACGATGTATCTGGCTGGCTTCCGACTCTATATTGGTTTTCCTGGGGAAGCAATCACTACGGCGCAAGGCGCGCTTCTGTGGTATCTTGGCATCGGTGCTGCCGCCGTCGTCGTCGCCGCGATCTGGTTTGTGCAGGTGATTACGGCGCTCAATACCCCACTTTAGGGGAACACCCTACTCTGGGGGAACACCCCGCTGTAGGGGAACACCCCGTGCCAGGGGCAGGATTCTGTGCTGTTCTAAGGAGTCGAGCATGAAAAAGTCACCGCTGATCGTCATCCTGCTGGTTGGAGTGCTGATCAATGCTGCCTGTGGTTCCGGCTCTGAAGCCACGCTGTCGCCGACCCCGGCGCAGGCGGAGGTCACGGCTGAAGCGCAGTCCGATTTCACTTCGACACCGACCGCTGAATCCCCACCGACTTTTTCGCTGCGCGCCCCAACACTGCCTGCAAGCTGGACACCAACCGGCACGCAGACCCCGACCGAGACCCCCACGCTGACGCCTTCACCGGAGCCGGTGGTCGTGGCGACGGCGAACCCGGCCTGTGAACCGTTCAGGGTTGATTTTGAGATCACCCAGCGTGAAATCAACCTCGGCGAAACGCTCACCGTCGGCTGGACACCCGTTGAAGGCGCGGGTTTGTACCGTGTATTCGTGTATGACATCACCCTGCAAGACCTTCGCCTGAAGGAAGAACTGCTCGAAAGCAATGCCCTGGCGTACACCTTCGCGCAGGATGTGTTCCCCCGCGCCGGTCGCTATGGCTGGGAAGTTCAACCGCTGGACACGGTCGGCATTCAGATGTGTTTGGGGGTGGGCGAGGGCGTGATCATCGAGGATTAGCGCACACGCAGGAAGGCCGGTTGTGTCAGCCCCCGGCCTTCAGAATATAGGTCTCGAAGGCTTCGGCCGTCCAGGGCAGGGCGGGCCTGAAGAAGTGTTCGTGGATCGCTTCGGCGTAGACTCGAATCTCATACTGCGCGTCTGAAGCCATCCGCAGCCTCAGAAAGTGCATCAGATTATGCGCGTCTACCTTCATCACCCACGTGTAGTAGACGCTGAATCCGGGCAGAAACAGGCGCGCCATCTCCCGAGAGACGCCGGCCTTGAGCGCGCCCTCATACAGGCGAAAACCCTGGTCATAATGCGCGAGGAGCTGCTCCGTCAGCGCTGCGCTTTCGGCGTCAGGGAGTTCCCCTTCGCTGGCCTGCTTGTTGTCACTTGACTGTCTGCGCCAGATGGTCGGCACGTAAAAATCATCTTCAGCGAACGGTGTATAACGGCCTGACTGTGCGTTCATGTTCCAGGTGCGGTGGCGCACCCACTGCCAGAACGTTACCAGCGGCGCGACCACCCGAAACTTGAATTCCACCATCTCAAACGGGCTGGTGTGATGATTGCGCAGCAGGTAGAACAACAGTTTCTTATCCTTTTCCTCGCCCTTGCTTTCACCCAGAAAGCTCACCCGCGCCGCGTTGACGATCGCCAGGTCGCCGGAGACCCCCGCCGCCGGGTGGGGCATCAGGTCAAGGAGTTGAATCTCACCCTTGTCCAGCACCGATACCGTTTTTCCGATCAGGTCGTGTGTCATGTGCAGTCCTGTTATGAGAAGTATTGCAGCGCCAGGCGCACCCGTTCTTCGACCTCATCAGGCGCATCGGACGGCAGCGCCTGCACGGCGGTTTGCGCCTCGACAATGCTGTAGCCCAGCGCCACCAGCGTATCGATCACATCCGTGTTGACGTCGTTGAAGGCCGCTGCCGGCGCCGAGTCCAGACCGCGCGGCAGTTTGTCCTTCAGATCGAACAGAATTTTCTGTGCCGTCTTCTTGCCGATGCCTGGCACACGGGTCAGGATTTCCGGTCGCTCACTGACCACCGCGCTGCGCAGATTATCCACGCTCAGGCTGCTGAGGATCGCCAGCGCAATGCGCGGCCCCACGCCAGAAATGCTGATCAGCGTCTCGAAAAAACTGCGCTCATCCGTTGAAGAAAAGCCGTAAAGTGTCAGCGCGTCCTCGCGCACGACGAGATACGTGTGCAGAAACACCTCCGCATCACCAGCGTGTTCCAGTGTGGAATGAGGGGCAAATACCTTGAATCCCAGCCCGCCGACGAGGACGACCAGATGATCTGCGCCCCGGCTGACAACTCGCCCCTGAAGAGTGGCGATCATGATTAACTTCCTCAAATGTCCTTGTGTGGAAATTCAGTACAGGCTGTGGAAGCGCGCATGGTGCAGATCGGTGATCGCCACGGCCAGCGCATCGGCGGCGTCATCTGGCTTGGGTGTCTCCGTCAACCCTAACAGCAGCCGCGTCATTTCCTGCATCTGGGGCTTGGCTGCATTGCCATAACCGGAGACCGACTGCTTGATCTCCGCCGGTTTGTATTCCGCGATCGGCACGCCCGCCTGTGCCAGCGCCAGCAGAATCACACCCCGACCCTGTGCAACCGTGATCGCGGTGTTTA
>Ga0224723_1000428_pt1 | contig 28751 bp, 25 predicted proteins | sample Balambano_FR2_Me_FD_161647 | JGI IMG/M metagenome (GOLD analysis project Ga0224723, IMG submission 161647) | Freshwater sediment microbial communities from Lake Towuti, South Sulawesi, Indonesia - Balambano_FR2_MetaG | ecosystem: Environmental > Aquatic > Freshwater > Lake > Sediment | place... | reverse complement strand
ATGTCGAGTTGCTCGTGCGAGTGCATCAGCCTCGACACCTGGAAGTGATTGCATCCCAACAACTGCATAAGCTGCCGCAGGTCTATCCTCACCTGGGCGATTATGGTCCGTTGAGCGTCACCGTAGAGCGTCAAAATCGAGCGGTGCAGTTAGTGCTGAATTTGCGAGCGGGTGCTGTCAATGTCTACCCCGATAAAGACTTGAGTCCAAGCCAGCACAAGACGCAGGGGTTGTCGCTGGGGGTCGCTCAAGAGGTCGCTTGTATCGACCTCAACACTCAATAGGTGATGCCCCCAACTGAGACCCCCGCCCTGTGGTATCTGTTGAGTTCCTTGCCCACTGACTCCCTAGAGCAGGTTCAACGGATTGTTCAGTTTTATGCCTTACGTTGGCGCATCGAACGCTTTCACTACACGCTCAAGTCCGGTGCCTTGAATGTTGAAACGTTGCAGTTTGATGATATCCATACGCTGATCAATTCCCTCGCGGTTTATTCAGTGGTCGCTTGGCGATTGCTCGCCTTGACCTATGCCATTCGAGCAGACCCATACCAAAGTGCCCATGCCCTCTTTGACTCATCTGAACTGCTGATATTACAGACGTTCAGTTCAAAGACAATTGTCTCGTTAGGGGATGCGGTTTTAGCGCTAGGACGGTGGGTTGGCTTTGCTCCCTCTAAAAAGCAACCGTTTCCTGGGGTCAAAGTTCTGGCTACAGCTCTCGAAAGATTTGCCTTTGCCGCAATCGGCTTTCAGTCCGCCATAAAACCCCTACAAGATTAGCTTCCTGGGGACAGGGGGCTACTTATCAGCAAATCGCGATCTAACGATTCAAATGCAGCGGGCAGACGAAAGCCACTAGTGGTGTAGCGAAGGTTTATGCCACCGCTGATTTGAGCCGAACTGCACCACATCAACCTGCACCATCTTGCACTATTGAAAAGTTTTGTAAAGCCGCTTAGAAGCACTCAAAACGTCTAGAGCAGTTCTACAGATAGACGATTACTTTCTTGAAGAAATGCGCGATTCAGGATAGTCATAGCGCAGGTAAATCCGCTTACGCACAGAGAAGGAATTTCATCCCTAAACGAACTCCACTGATCGGGGCTTACGTATTTATGCTGGACTTTCTCCAGAGCCTTCCCAAGAATCCCGTAAATTAACGATCGTCTCAAACGGGGTTCTCTAAGGAGAATAGGCACAACTTCAAATGCAAGGTGTCCTAAAGAGATGACGACTCAATCTTCCCCACGCTCCAGCGCGATGGAACTACTGGTTGCCTACCACCAAAATCCAACGATTGCGGTTCGTAATAAATTAGTCCGGTTGAATGCAGGTTTGGTTCGGAAGATTGCTCATCGCACTAGCCGCCAGTGCTGTGAGCCATTTGAAGACCTTGAGCAAATTGGACATCTTGGTTTAATTCGAGCCATTGAGCGATTTGACCCTACTCACGGCTACGCCTTCAGCTCATTTGCGGTTCCTTATATTCGCGGTGAAATGCTGCACTTCTTGCGCGATCGCAGCGGCACAGTAAAAATCCCTCGTCGCTGGCAAGAAATGCAAAAAGAAGGGCAGAGAGTGAAAGAAGCGCTCACCAAAAAGCTAGGTCGTACTCCCAAAGACAGCGAGATCGCAGCACGTCTCAAAATCAGCATCAACGAATGGCAAGAAATCAAGCTATCCGACAAAAACCGCTCACTGCTGAGCCTAGATGCTACTGTGAGCCAGCAAATTGACTCTTCAGTGACGTTAGGCGACACCCTAACCGACGCTCATGCCCAAACGCTGCAAATTTGGGAAGAAGACCGCCAACAGATTCAAAGGGCGATGGCACGGCTTGAGGAAAAAACTCGCACTGCCATCGAACTCGTATACTACAACGACCTATCTCGCAAAGAGGCTGCCGCGAGAATTGGGGTTAGCCCGATGACAGTCACTCGTCGGATTCAGCGCGGCGTAGAGCAAATGATAGCCATCCTTAAACCCCAATCTGCCTCGTCTGAGTCATAAGCAATGCTAGTTTCACGCAAAATCAGTGAGATTCCAGTATTCGTCCTCGCTGATTTTTCCAGTTCTCATCCAGGACTCAACCACTTCTAACAAAGCCTGAATTGCAACTTCGCGGTCGATGAAGTGACGCGCCGCTGTAAGGGCCGCTTCAAAGGTGGAATGAGCAGAACCATCGTTGCAAAAGTCAGTTAGGTTAGGATGGTAGCACTGAAAGAAAAACTCTTCCGCTTCGCTCATCACTTCAATGTGCCAACCGTGATGGGTGATTTGAGGCTTAGTTCTCAACATTGCTGCTCCTATACAAAACTCAATAGGTTAAAGCGGGTAAAGGAAAAAATTCTGCCTGCTTTATGTTTTGATTGTGCCCATGAGATTGTTAGGTAGCTCACTCTGTTTCAAATTTTGAACGGTGGTGAGCAGCACGGCACGGCGATTTGAGTAAGTATGAGTGAGCAATATGCTGTTGGGGATCGACTTGGGTACGGGTTCTGTCAAGGTGCTGGTGTCCGCAAATGGCGCAGTCGTTAGAGAATCTTCTAGCTCTTATTCCGTAAAATCACCCTACCCAGGTTGGGCAGAAACTGATCCTAACCCCATACGAGGCTTCACTCTGCGATGTGCTTAAATAGCGAGATAAAGCCATTCCCAGAAGTCATTTATGATGAGTATCGAATGTCAGATGTAGTCCTACATCTGCTTCTGTTGCCTAGTATGAACTGGGAAACTCCTTGCGGAGGTTCGAGATGGAGTATTGGGAATTTCTGCTACAGAAAGAGGGCGATCGCTCCTGGTTGCCGTTGGAGTCTCCAAGCGCTGAGATTTTGGAGGGGCGATATCGGGTTGTGGCGCGATCGAGTCGAGTCAGGACTCCTGTAGAGATTCGGGTGATTCACGATGCGACGGCTGAGGTTCCGCCCAAACGCCGAGTGCAGAAGCGATCGGGGCAGACCAATCCAGAAGGGCTGCTCGTAGTAATTCCTTTCACGCGGCTGCAACCAGGGCGCTGGGAATTGCGCTGCACCAGTGACCTGATGGCTGACATGATCGGAGAAAGCTGGGAATATGCGGTGCAGCTTCAGGTTCTCTACAACGATCCTGAAATGGTGGACGACTGGGAGCCAGACTGGGAAGGCTCTGGAGCAGAATCCCTGACCCAAGCGACTCAGGCGGGTGTAGCCCGTGCGCCAGATCCTCAAGCACAGCCGACACAAGCAGGGCAGAACGGGGCGATCGCTCTCTCCATCCCTTCCTCTAACGCTGAGTCTGCTGAGTCAGAAGTTGCTGCATCACCAGCCTTCATTCAGACTGAAACTCAGGCTGATGCGCCTGTTTTGGTTAAGTCGGAGCAGCCTGACGAAGCAGCAGAAATCGAAATCACCCCAGATCAGCCACAGCAACCAGAGCAACTAGAACAGATTCCGCTAGAGCCAGAAGCCCAGATCTCGGCAACGCTGTCTGATGAGGCGATCGATGAGCCACTATCTAACGACTCAGCAGATGTGGCAGAGGAGAGGGCGAACCCAGAAGGGGCGATCGCCGCCATCACCGCTGCTGCCGCCGATCTAGCAGATTCACTGGCAGATTCACTGGCAGAGTCGGTTGATGTAGCAAATGCGGCTCCTGACGTAGAAGTCACTCAGCCCGTCGAGGCGTTACCTGAATCGCTCGATGCTTCCTCCCTGCTGCAAGCGGCAGAACAAATGTCACAGCAGGTCGTCGAGGCAATCTTTGACGAATTTGACCCAGAAAATGATCAAACCATTGACCAGGCTGTGGAGTCGATTCTCAAAGAATTTGAAGCTGGGAGTACGCCAGCACCCCTTCCGGCAATCAAGCAGGCTAGTGAAGGAGCAAAACGTGCCGACTCCTCTCCCCCTGGCGCTACCTCTGGTCTGTTGGAAGCGTCTGCCGCAGCGGTTACGGCTCCTCAGCTTCAGGTAACTTTAGAGCGAGAAGCTTATGTGGTACGGCGCGGACGGTCTTTTAGGTTGGTGGGACGAGTTGAACTGCTTGACTCAGAAAATCAGGTTGCCTCAACCGTGCGCGTCAGTAAGCTGCAAATTCGGCTGCATGATCCCAAAACTAGCCAGGTTGTGGCGGAGGTGCATCAGCCGCTGGCAGACAAGGCAGTTCCTTTTTCGTTTAGCTGTCCTATTGCAACGCCTGCCCAGGGACAGACTCATCTATTTTTAGGTGAAGTGTTGTTCTATGCCGTGCCAACAGTTGGCATTCCTACAAAGGTGTTGGCAACCCAGTCGTTTACGGTGGCGGCTGACATGGAAGAGTTGTTAGAGGCGATCGCCACTGAGCCAACTCCCTTAGACCTTCAGCTACCGCTGGTGTTTGCGGGTGATACAGATATTCTCAACCTGGAATTTCTAGATCTAGTTAACTCTCCGGGTGCGGTGGTGCAGTTTCAGTCCTCTAACGCTTCCTCGTTGCCGCCTCAACTTCATCCCGCGAAACCAGGTAGTTCGCCCACTAAGCCGCTAGAGTTGCCGCTAGCCGATGACCCAAACTTTACGCTATCTGGCAATGCAGAAGCAGTTAGGCAGTTTTTGCTCACTCAAGCGCAGACGGGTGAAGCCGCCTCTGCAATCTCATCTGAGTTGCCGGAAGGGTTGGCAGAAGACCAGTTCGGCTCGAATGAATCATCAGAAGAATTGGCAAAAGCAATTGCCGATTTAGAGTTCATCGATTCTGGGGAAATTCCTGGAGAAACTGCAACGGGTGAGTTGCCTGCTGATATTGCTTCAGCGACAGAAACCTTCCCCGAAGCGATGCTGGAGTCTGAAGAGGATGCTCCAGAAAAAGTAAATGAAGGTGAGGAGGGCGATCGCCCGGAAACCTCCGCAGGCGATCGCCCCTTTCCCGCCTCAGAAAATCAGTCTGAACCTACAGCAGAACCTTCGGAACCTGAAGACAAAGACTTCCCGACCGCAAACCTGAAAAACCGCTTCTGGTCGCGACTCAACTCACTAGCAACAGATGCCGATCCATCTGATTCTTTGAGTGCGCCTCCAGACCAGTCTCCCTTTGTGGACGGGATCACGCTAGGAGTTGATGCAGATCTGGTCGCCCAAGAAATTGTCGTAGACGATGAACCTCTGCCTTCCAAATTCCGGGGCAGATGGGGCACGCAACCCGACACCCCACTTGCCCTACCCAACGAAGAACCCGTTCCTACGCCGCAGATTGAGCTACCCAAAGGTGAACTGGTTGCCGGAAAGTCAGTTAGCATCATCGTCAAGCTGCCCGACCTGACTCCCCGCATCTACGTCAAACTGTGGCTCCACGATCGCCAAACCCGCTCTCTGTTAGACGGGCCGCACTGGCTAATGAACTTCTTGCCCAACGGTTCAGGCGAATTAGAAGTCAGAACCCAGCTTACCGTTCCCTTTGGCTGTTTTGAGATTCAGTTTGAGGCGATCGCCATCGAAATGGCAACCCAACGCGAAAGCCACAAAATCATCGTCGATCGCATGGTCATTCCCCCCGATCTACCCACCCTCTCGCTCGACGAACTCGACGTTTAGAGAGGGGCTAGGGCTGTGGCTGGGGTAAGGAGTTTTCATCCCTCATCCCTCATCCCTCATCCCTCATTCTTCATCTCTCCTCCTTTCCCCAAAAGCTCCTCTCCCACGCGCTGATAGTCTTGCCATGCATCTGCGGCTTTGGGGTCTTTCACGGCATAAACGGGAATTCCTGACTGTGCCGCTTTTTGGTAGGCGGCATAGCGACGAATCCAGGACTTAAACACAGGCAAACCCGCATCGACCAGCATTCCTCTCACCATCTCACCGTCTTTACTGGGCTTGGGTGGAACAACGGTTAGGAGAATGCGGTAACGGTTTGCGCCAATCGACTGAAGGTATTCTAGAGTCAGCACTAGCGCATCTAGAGACAGCACATCCGGCGTAGTGGGGAGAACGATCAGATCGCAACTGTCTGCCAAAATCGCCAAATCTTCCTTAATTGGTCGAGCTTGAGTATCAATCACCACATGGCTAAACGTGCGGGTTTGGCTAGGCGAATTCCATTCATCGACCACTTCAAATGGCAAATCTCCCCGCTCAGCCCAACTGGTGGCCGAGCGATTTGGGTCAGCATCAATCAACAGAGTATCCGCCTGGGTTTGCAAGTAAGCCGCCAGGTGAATTGCTGTGGTCGTTTTACCCACGCCTCCTTTGTAGCTAGCAACCGTAATGATCATATTTAACGAAATTCTGATCCCTTAGCGTAAGGGAGAATGGCAAGTTTGAGGAAGTTTTGAGTTTCAAGTTTTGAATGGCTTACAGGTGTCTGCCTTCCGCCAAAGCGATATCCTAGAGAGCGATGCTGATTGAGTCCAAATCTCTGGCTTCAGTCGTTTCGCTTATTGCTTTGCGGATATCACTATGCTGACGCAGCCTCAACGAAAACCTGAACCGACCTGGCTTACCGTCGTGCGCCTGCTGCGTTGGGATAAACCTTCGGGACGGCTGATTTTGATGCTGCCAGCACTCTGGGCAGTGTTTTTGGCGGCAAACGGGACTCCACCTATTCCACTGGTAAGCGTGATCGTGTTGGGAAGTTTGGCGACCAGCGCCGCCGGATGTGTGATCAATGACCTCTGGGATCGGGATATTGACCCAAGAGTAACGCGAACTCGCGATCGCCCCCTCGCGGCCCGTGCCCTCTCCGTCAAAACTGGAATTGTTGTAGCACTGGTTGCGTTAGCTTGCGCTCTAGGGTTAGCAATCTATCTTAACCCCGTCACCAACCCGCTGAGTTTTGGGCTATGTGTGGCTGCGGTTCCTTTCATTGTCTTCTATCCCTTGTCAAAACGGGTATTTCCTGTGCCTCAACTGGTAATGGCTCTAGCCTGGGGCTTTGCCGTACTGATTAGCTGGACGGCCGTAACCAGAACCCTGGAACTATCCACCTGGCTACTCTGGGGTGCAACGGTACTGTGGTCTTTAGGATTTGATACAGTCTACGCAATGGCCGATCGGGAAGACGATCGCCGCATCGGGGTGCGCTCCAGTGCTTTGTTTTTTGGCTCAGCCGCCGCTCATGTAGTTGGGCTTTGTTTTGCAGGCACGGCTTTGCTGCTTGCAGGTTTGGGAATCACGATGGAGCTTGGGTTTGCCTTCTGGCTATCCCTGGGAATGGCTAGTCTGGGCTGGATCTGGCACTACATTCAGCTACGTCCTAAAAAGCCGCACCCTTCACTTTATGGTCAGATCTTTCGCCAAAATGTCTGGCTCGGCTTTGTGCTGCTGTTTGGCATGGTGTTGGGAGCGATCGTGTGATTACCACTGATGAGACAAAGGGTATGAGACAAGGGGCTTAAGCCCCTTGTTCTAGGCGATTCGCAAAATTGCTGTGATGGATCTTTAAGAAAAAATAGAAATTCTTCACTTAAACCAGACGAAATAGGCACAACCCTATTACAATTCAGTATTCCTATTACAATTCAATAGCCAAGTTGCTCAAACTGGTCGCTGCCTGCCGCCTCCTCACGCATCACCACACTGCCAATGTATCTTTACGTTAACTGTCCTCGTTGCGATCGGGCATTGGGGCAGATCAGCCCTGATGGGCTTTTACAAATTCAGTGCCCCTCCTGTCGGCAACATTATGGAGCGGTCTATGGCAAGCTTTCGGGCTGGTCTTCCCAGCCAGAGGCGATGCTGTATCTGTCTGACCAGTTGCCCAGTTTCTACAAGCGTCGCTACCAGTTTCGCATCACGACACCGGGACGCAGTTTGCGGCTCCTGAAATTTTCTACTCCTGGTCTACGGGATCAAATTCCGGTGCGTCCGGGCGACAAAATTTCGATTTTGTATTCCACCTGCGGCAGCGGCATCAAGAAACTGCTGGCAATTCATAATCACTCAACGGGGCAAAAATATCACCTGCCCTCTCCGATTCCTGGTTTGGGCTATTTGCTGGCTACTCGTGGAGGAGCTTCGTCAGCGATCGCCCTGGGGTCTCTGGCAGCGGGTGCCGGAGTCCTGGCTACAACGGGACTGGGGGCGATCGCCCTCCTCATGTACAGCCGTCTGGTTGATGCCGCAGAACTGACCAGCCCTGATCTTCAGCCTGACGTTCCGGGAGACGCACGGCTCATGAGTGAACTTGAACTGGCAGATCAAAAAGTGATTTTGACCCGACGGATCGAGCAGTTGCGGCATGAGGGCTACACCCACCGAGATTTCATCAAACGACTGACCGCGCTCAAAGAAAAAATGCTGAGCGTTGGTGCAGCCCTCTACGCTACCCGCATTGCTAAAATTGACCGAGCCATCAAATTGCTAAAACATCGAATCAATCAAGATCGCCATCTGGTCAACCAATACGCTCAAACCATTCGGATGATTGAAATTGAGCTAGAAGCCTCATACCTGGCAGAGCAGCTACCTGAAGCAGATGACTTTACCAGTACCATTATGGGCAAGCTTGATGAGCTAAAGGCGATCGAAGACCGCAACCGCAACTTGTGGCTAGAGCTAGAGGCCAATGAAGAAGTTCGGCGGCTGAGCTTTGGCTAAGGGCTGTCGGCTCAACGTTGTAGAATTTGCTAGCACCTCCACAATGAATGACGAGTGACGAATGACCGATGAAAAACCGATCGCTGCTGACGCAAAACCTGCTGACCCAAAACCTACTGACTCAAAAACTACCGACTCAAAAACTAAATCCCAGCCGCAAAATTTACAGAATTCCTCAAAACCTGGGTTTTGGCAGTCTCAGCGCGAAAATCTGCAAATCCTGGCGATCGCCCTGTTTTTAGCACTCCTGATTCGGGTATTCATTGCTGAGCCGCGCTACATTCCCTCAGACTCAATGGTGCCGACGCTGGATGTGGGCGATCGCCTGGTAGTCGAAAAAGTTTCCTATCGCTTCCATTCGCCTCATCAAGGCGACATCATCGTTTTTGACCCGCCAGCCCAACTACAGTTTCAGGGCTACACGGCTGACCAGGCATTTATCAAGCGCATCATTGGCGAACCCGGACAAATCGTAGCTGTACAGGGAGGCACGGTTTATGTCGATGGAGAGCCTTTGATGGAGGAATATCTCGCCGAACCACCCGAATACGAAATGCCTCCGGTTTTGGTACCAGCAAATCAGTTTTTTGTCATGGGCGACAACCGCAACAACAGCAATGACTCCCACGTTTGGGGCTTTTTACCCAAAGAAAACATTATTGGTCGAGCGATATTCCGCTTCTTTCCGCCAGAGCGAATTGGCAAAATTTCCGACAAGCCAAATGCTAGAAGCGCAGATAGTGCAGCAGTTCAGCGGTAAGCTGAGCGGGGAGAGACAGCCGTTTCTGCAAGTCTGCGAGGTTACGGTAGGTTCCGTAAACCTGGCGGTTTTGCACGATCGCCCGCGCCAAAAATAAATCTATGGCTGGAACCTGGCTCAATGTTTCAACCGAAGCCATATTGGGGTTGATCTGCCGAGTTGTGCAAACGCTTTCAGCATCGTAATAGCAAAACTTCAGCACGGGCGCTAGCGATCGCAACCGCTGGACGGGCAAACCCAGCGCAGCGGCTAAATCTTCCAAACAGTGAAGCTGTACCCCCGATTGAGTCAGTTCCGTGAGCGATCGCGCCTGGTGAATCGACAGCCCTGGCAACCGCAACCAATCATCGACACCGGCCTGATTTACGTCAATGTAAATACCCAAATCTGCCGCAATCTGCACCTCTTCAATGGACTGCAAGCGGTAGTAGGGGTCATTTAGCAATCTTGTTCGCAGAGGAGCCTTAGGTGAAAACCAGTTAGAAATGCTCATTCCTTCCTCTCCTCTGAGTTGCCTGACCCGATCAAAAAACCTTAGCCTCAAGCAATTCGATCAAGCAACTGGCGGCGCTTTTGCTCAAATTCATACTCAGAAATCAGCCCGTCCTGCCGTAGTGTGTCAAGCTGTCGGAGAGCATCGGCGATCGCCCCCACCTGAGCCGGATCGACCCCAGCAGACGACTGCACCGTGACCGTTTCCAACGCTAAAGTAGAGTTAAAGTTTTGGTCGAATTCATCCTGATTTTGGGCTAAGTACCAGAGTCCTTCAACGACGCTGGCGACCTTTGGAATTGGAGTCCACGACAGCATCAGGTAGAGAATGCCCCAAATCGGCTGTCCCAGGTAGAACTTATGCAGCCCCGACACAGGCATCACCATTCCAGCGAATGCCAGAGCGACAGCAACTTTACGGTTTTTGGACTTGCTCAACATACTAGGAGCGCTAAAGTCTTGAGTGGCTAGTGAAGTGTAGGGGATCAGCCGCGCCATCGTGCTACAAAACCTACCTCCACATCATATCGATTCTGCTGCCAAGCTGGAATGATAAAAAGGAATTCAACCTGTCTTCAGCAGTTTTACGGCGGTTTTGTCCTGATTGAACGGTCTTGGTCGGGCATTAACCTTCATGATTGAGCAAGTATCTAAGCGCAATTCCTTTTAGGTTTTAGATCTAGAACCAGACGCTAGCCTTAACATTCTTTAGAAACATTCGTCAGAAGAAGTACATTAGAGTGGAGTTGTTTAATTCTGAACGCAGCTTGTACAAATGCAGCGCGTCAGCAGGAGTGCAGGAACAGCGGCCCTGGCAATCACCTATGTCCGTAGGTTAACGTACATGATAAGTTAAGGCAGTATCATTTTGAAGCGAATTACAAATGGTGCTTTCGCAGGTGCTGGTTGGCGCAAGCCGCATAAGTAAGGCTCTGACTTGATCGGCCAAAGCAAATTTCAGTGGGAAGAAAGTACAGCATCTCCACATATCGATAACTTTTTTAATCAGGCATTACCGTAATTATCCCAGCAAGGGACATCTCCATCAGACATTAAAGACAAGCAAAAGACTAGCCAGACTAGTTTGTATTTGACTGATTACTGATCCAACTTTTAAGAGCAGCCTCATCGATGTCACAGATTCCCTTTTCCACAGACTGGCTGAAGCGATTTTCAGATCCCTATGCTGTGTTGGGCTTATCTGTTTCGGCTGACGATCGCAGAGTGTTAAAGCGCTATCGCACCGTAGCTAAGCTCCTGCATCCCGATGGCTATGTCACCGCAGAGCCAGCCGACCGAGAGCTAGCCAGCCAGCTTTTTGCTCACTTGATTAGCCCAGCCTACCAGAAGCTCAAGCAAGACAAAGATAGAGCTGAAAGTTTAGCCTTGCTCAGGGTTCAAGTTCGTCGAAACAATCGTGAAGAACCTTCGCCTCAAAGTGGACTGGCCCAACAGCTCTTAAGAACGCCCATGCAGTCGGTGGATGTGTTTTATGAACAGGCGATCGCCCAGCTAGCTGACTCCCAATATCAACCGCTGCACCAGTTTGAGCTAATCACCCAGCAGCTTATAGAACTCAATCTCGTCTATCTTCAGTTAAAAATGGGCGAACCCGTTCGCCCTAAAGCGACTGGGTTAGTTCCTGCTGAGCAAATTAAACGAGAAGCCGCAGCCGCAGGACAAAAGCCACCGCAGCCCACTGTCAACTACGCTCAACGCCATTACCTGCGTGCCCACGAGTACATGAAAAAAGAGAGCTGGTCAATGGCAGTTCAAGAGTTACGAGACGCAATTCGGCTAGAGCCTAATAGGAATGAGTTTCATTCCTTGTTGGCAAAAGCCTATTTCATGCAAAACTTGACGGGCATGGCAACGGTTCATTTTCGGCAAGCCCTCAAACTCAACCCTCAAGACCCGTTGGCTTTAGAGTATGCGAAAAAGCTAAAAATCAAGCCAGAACCGCCCAATACTGATAAAAAAGGGGGACTTTTTGGCTTGTTTGCCAAGAAGCGGTAGTCAGCCTGCCAAACCGCCCAAATGTATTCAAGTGTAGGGATTACCGACCATCCAGCTTGTCCCAGGCTGAATTAAGATAGGTTTAAATAAAAAGCGCGACTAGCTCTCACTTATAGAGCCAACGCAAGAGCGTCAATGGATGTGAATAGCAATGGGATTCTTTGACTCTGAAATTGTTCAGCAGGAAGCCAAACAACTGTTTGAGGACTACCAGAACCTCATGCAGCTAGGGGGCGACTACGGCAAATTTGACCGTGAAGGCAAGAAGCTTTTCATCGAAAAAATGGAAGAAATGATGGAGCGCTACCGCATCTTTATGAAGCGGTTTGAGCTGTCTGAAGACTTCATGGCCCAAATGACCGTCGAGCAGCTAAAAACCCAGTTAGGTCAGTTTGGCGTAACGCCACAGCAAATGTTCGACCAAATGCACTACACGCTTGAGCGCATGAAGTCTGAGCTAGAAAAGCAGGTTTAGTTAGGCCGCGGAAAATTTGAAGCAGGCGGAAAGTTCTCTACGGGCACACCCTGTAGTGCCTGCTGCATAAAGTCGCGCCAAATTGGAGCCACATAACCGCCCCCTGTTGCTCCGATTCCAATTGGGCGATAGTCATCATTGCCAATCCAAACAGCAACTGAAAGCTGCGGCACATAGCCGACAAACCAAATATCACGCTCAGAAGAAGTCGTTCCCGTCTTTCCAGCAGCGGGGCGATCTAGACGGGCGGCTGTTCCCGTTCCGCGTGTGATCACTCCCTGCATCACATCGTTAAGAGAAGCTACCGCCCAGGGGTCTAGCACCAGCTGAGGTTGAGGCGTGTTGTCTAAAAGTGTCTTGCCAGTGCTGTCCGTTACCTGAACAATAAAAGTGGTCTCAGAATGCCAGCCGCCACTGGCAAACGTTGCATAGGCCGCTGCCATTTCCAATGGCGTTAGATCAACGGAACCTAGTGGTAAGGAGGTGACGGGTTCAATAGGGCTAGTGATGCCCAATGTCCGCACTACTTCGATGACGCGATTGAGTCCAACGGATTGGCCCAGCCGCACAGCCGGAACGTTTCGAGATTGTTCTAGAGCGCTACGAAGCGTGATCGGTCCGCTAAATCCGCCGCCGTAGTTTTGCGGCGTGTAGGTTTCGTACCCATCGGGGTAGCTAACCGGAGTGTCATTAATGATAGAGTCAGGGCGATGCTTGCCAGAAGCAAAAGCAACGTAATAAACAAATGGCTTAAAGGCTGAGCCTGGCTGACGAATTGCCTGAATTGCTCGGTTGTACTGGCTGTTATTGTAGTCAACTCCGCCAACCATTGCTTTGACGAAATGCGTTCGCGGATCGACAGCCACTAGAGCCATCTGGTCTGCATTTAGCCCTCGTTGCCGAATGGTTTGATAGCCGCGTTTGACGGTTTCCTCTGCAAGCCGCTGGAGCTTCAGGTCAATCGTGGTCTGAACGCGCATTCCACCTTTAAGGATGGCATCTTGCCCAAAGCGGGTGTTTAGCTCTTGTAAGACTGCTTCGGTGACGTAGGGAGCCTGACTTGCGCGGAAAGAAGTTACTTGCCCCAAACGGAGGGGTTGCTGTCGGGCGGTGGCTTCTTCTTCGGCGGTGATCCAGTTCAACCGACGCATTCTGGACAAGATGACGGATTGCCGCTGTTTGGCAAGCTGATAGTCAATGAAGGGGCTGTAGCTCTCTGGCGCTTGAATCAGGCCCGCCATCATTGCGGACTCTGCTAGAGTTAGCTCGGAGGCTGATTTGTTGAAATAGCTCTGGGCAGCAGTTTCTACGCCATAGGTGTTGTGTCCCCAGTAGACCTGGTTCAGGTACATTTCCAAAATCTGGTCTTTGGTAAATACCTGTTCTAGACGGAGTGCCAGGACTGCTTCGGCCACTTTGCGACTGAGCGATCGCTCTGGCGTAAGAAACAGGTTTTTCACCAACTGCATCGTCAGGGTAGAGCCACCTTCAACCGTTCGCCCTTCTTCAAGGTTAGCCAGGAAAGCACGGGCAATACTGCCAGGATTGATGCCGTGATGCGAGAAGAAGTAGCTGTCTTCGATCGCAATGACGGCTCGCTTTAAGTCTGGAGAAATGCTATTGAGGTCAACGACATCTCGATTTACCTCGTCGTGGATGCTGTCTAGCAGGGTGCCATTAATGTCGTAGACGTAGCTTGTTTCTGAGGGAATGTAGTTTCGCAGCACCCGTACATCCGGCAGGTTGCGAAAGCTGATCGCCAGACCTACTAGCCCGCCAGCAATCACGGAACTCGTCAGCATGGTGATACCGAGCAGCGTACCTGCTGTCACCTTGCCCACTGTCTGGACGAACTGAAAGACTGGAGCCAGTTCTTCTGATTGTTTTTGTTTATGTTTAACAGTAGTGTTGGACGACACAGCAGCTTTATTCCTTAGTCAAAAATCGGATAGGGGTTTGTGAAAACGTAAATCTAGCAGCAGTAGTTAGGATAACGAAAAGATAGCGGTATTTCTGGATATTACGCCGATGCAGGAGAGTTGGCTTGTTTCTACAGGCAGTTGACAAAAAATTTATTGAGCATCTAACCAAATGTCTGGGTTGATGGTTAAACAGGGCTTTCCTGCAACCTGTAAGTTTTGCAATCATCAATTGTAAGTTTTGCAATTATAGTAGTCTGCTCGTCAAATGCTTGAATATAAAGCAGTGCTAAATGGATTTATCTGTGCCAAGTATGGCTTCTGAATCGTTAAATGCAACCTCCTCCTGGCTGGATCGGGGCGTGAGCGAAATCTTTCCCAATCAACCTGACTCTGACCAACCCGACGAAAATTTGGTGCAGCGACTGTCCCAAACGGATAGACCGCTGCGAGTCAAGCTGGGAATTGACGCGACGGGGGCAGATATTCACCTCGGTCACAGCATTGCATTCCGTAAGCTGAGAGCGTTTCAGGATGCGGGGCATACAGCAATTTTGCTGATTGGTGATTTCACTGCCCGGATTGGCGACCCTACCGGAAAGTCAGAAGTTCGCCGCCAGCTTACAGCCGAAGAAGTGAAGCAAAATGCCCAAACTTACATCGACCAGCTTCGACCTATTCTAGACTTTGAAACTCCGGGTCGGCTGGAAATTCGCTATAACTCCGAGTGGCTCTCGCAGCTCGATCTGTCTAAAATTCTAGAACTGCTAGCAACTATGACCGTTGGGCAAATGCTGGCAAAAGAAGGGTTTGCGGAGCGATACAGGCAAAATAACCCAATCTACCTGCACGAATTTCTCTATCCGCTGATGCAGGGCTATGACTCGGTAGCGCTAAATGCCGATGTGGAACTGGGCGGAACCGATCAAAAATTTAACATCGCGGTGGGGCGAGATTTGCAGCGGCACTTTGGGCGATCGCCCCAGTTTGGCTTGCTTATGCCCATTCTGCCTGGAACGGACGGCATCCAGAAAATGTCGAAGTCTCTGGGCAACTACGTTGCGCTATCGGAAGATGCGCTGAGTATGTATTCCAAGTTGGAAAAGACCCCGGATAGCGTGATTGAGCAGTATTTTGAGCTTTTGACCAACCTGCCGCTTGACCAGTTGCCAGAGGCACCCCGCGATCGCCAAAAGCTACTGGCTCTGGATATCGTTACTCAATATCACGGCAAAGACTCGGCACTCGCAGCCCAACAAGCCGCCCAATCCCTGGTGCAGGGCGGCACGGCTGGTGCTGAGTCGGTACCAGAATTTTCGCTGGAATCGGTACAGTTTCCTGCCAAATTCTTTTACATCGTTAGCGTCAGTGGCTTGTGCAGCAGTAGTTCTGAGGCACGACGACAGATTCAGAACGGTGGAGTGCGGCTAGATAGCGATCGCATCCAAGATGTCAACCTCACCTTTGAGACGGCTGCTGACCTTAGCGGCAAAGTGCTGCAAGTCGGTAAAAATAAATTTGTTCGCTTAGTGGCTTAACACGAAGATGACCAGGACAAGCGATCAACAGCCAAGCTCATCCCCCATCCTTCATCCCTCATCCCACTGCTATATGTCCCCAGCCGATCGCATTATCGTTCCGTTAGACGTTTCCAGTGAAAGAGAGGCGATCGCCCTAGTCGATCGCCTGCCCCAGGTGAACTTTTGGAAAGTGGGACTGGAACTGTTTGTTAGCAGCGGTTCTGGAATCCTAATCGTACTGAAAGAACGCCAGAAGCAAATTTTCTTAGACCTGAAGTTTCATGACATTCCCAATACAGTTGCGGGAGCGTGTCGAGCGGCGGCTAGGTATGGTGTGAATTTGGTGACAATTCATGCGGCAGCAGGGAGTGAGGCGCTACAGGCGGCACAGGTCGCGGCGCAGGAAGGGGCGATCGCCACCCAGAACCCTCCGCCTAAACTGATTGCAATCACGGTACTAACCAGCTTAAATTTGCGATCGCTGGCGTTTGAGCTGAAAATTCCGCTAGAGCTAACAGACTATGCGCTGCAAATGGCGCGACTGGCACAGGAAAGCGGGCTGGCTGGGGCAGTTTGTTCACCCCAGGAGGTGGAGCAGTTGCGCCAAACCTGCGGCAACAACTTCTTGCTCGTTTGTCCGGGGGTGCGTCCCACCTGGGCAGAAGCTGGAGATCAGCGGCGATCGCTCACTCCTGCGGCGGCGTTAAAAGCAGGAGCCGACTATCTGGTGATCGGTCGCCCAATTACAGCGGCGGCCGATCCGGCGATCGCCTTTGAGCGAATTTGTGACGAATTAGCCACCGTTCTTTGAACCTTGCTCAGGAGTGAACTTAAATGCAGTGGCAAGCCGCTCGGAAATGGCTAGTTTGTTGGATTGTACGGGGAGTAGCCACCAGCGGATTGGCTCCATCCAGTGCAGCAGCGTATTCAAATCCAGCTACCCCAGTGTCGGAATATGCCGATGTCGCTGACTACATTCGCCCTCAGGCTACCTGCCCAGAAGATGTAGAAACCTTGACCGCAATGCTACTGCGAGATTTGCCCAGCTATGCCAACCGGGTGAGCCAGCGGGCACGAAATCGAGAGCGATCGCTGGACGTTTCTGGCTATGTCTTGCTAGCAGGGCGACCCGAATTTGAACCGCTTAGCTTCGGCCCTGGCGAGTACACCCCAACTGCCCTCGAAGACACTCCCACTCAGGTTTTCTTTACGACTCTAGAGCGCCAGTACGTATCGGGTGAAGCCGTGCAGTTTCAGCATTATCACTGGCTGTTTCTCACGCAAACAGAGAGCGGTTGGCGCTTCGTACTCATGCTCTCTCAAATTGGCAGCCCCCCAGACGAACCGCCTTCCCCTCCCACAGACACCAGCAATGGCGTAATTGGACGGGCAATTCAGATTTGGCTGAGAGACTGCCGCAGCGGAGACGTGCAGCCCTAATTCCCACTCCCTGCTCCTCGAATTTCGTCAAGCTTGGCTCTGACTGCCTGAATGTCTTGCCACATTAGCCATTTGGGGCTGCCTTTTTCCCGCGACTGATTTCGCAGCAGATAAGCTGGGTGAAAAATCGGCATACAAAGGCGATCGTCCCATTCCAACCACTGTCCGCGAATTTTGGTGATGCCGCGTTTATCGCCCGTTACGCCTTTTACAGCCGTCGCTCCAGTTAACAGAATAATTTTGGGGTTGACCAGCCGAATCTGCTCCATTAAATAAGGCTTACAGGCATCCATTTCATCCGTTGTCGGAGTGCGGTTGTTGGGCGGACGGCACTTTACCACGTTACAGATATAAACGTCATCCTGACTGCTCAGCTTGACGGACTCTAGAATTTTTTCTAAAAGCTGCCCCGCTTTACCCACAAAGGGAATTCCAGTTTCGTCCTCGTTTTGTCCTGGGCCTTCTCCCACAATCATGATGTCCGCGTTTGAATTACCCCGCCCGACGACCGCATGGGTACGAGTCGTACCTAAATCACAGCGATGACAGCGATTGCAGTGGTCGGCGATTGGGTCGAGGGTTGAATAGGTGCCAGCAGGAATCGGCACCTTTGCATCAGTGGGGATCAGGGCTGGGTTGAAGTCGGCTGGGGGAGCGGTGTCTTTAACCTCCGATAGGTTAAACAAATCAATTTGGTCAGTCATGTAATTCTTAAAATTGGTCTGTACAGGATCGCAAGCTAGAAAAGGAATTTCTAAACTTACCGTCGTTTCTTTAGTAATTTTGTCGTTTGCTTGCAGTCAGGACAATCCTTTAAATTCTAGAGCCAATTTTTTCTAGCCAGGACTTAATTTGCTCGATGAATCCAGGATTTTCTGATCAGATGACAAAATGAGGCGTGGTAAGGTTGATCCCACCGTGCCTGGAGGAGCGATGCCTCATATTCCTTTGTTTTGCGATCGCCAGGAGGCTGGAGAAAAGTTAGCACAAGCCGTGCTGCAAGAGATTAAGCAGCTTGAACTGCTGACTCCGGCAAATCCTATTGTCTATGCGCTGCCGAGGGGAGGATTGCCTGTCGCTGAACCCGTAGCGCGATCGCTAAACTGTCCGCTGGATGTGATTATCGCCAAAAAGGTGACTCGTCCCGAAAATCCAGAATTGGCGATCGGCGCAGTTACGGCAGATGGGTATGTGATGCGCTCTCGCCAAACCGCTTTTATTCAACCGCGTGGTGGTTCCTGGCGGTTGGCGCTGCAAGAGGCACAGATCAAGGCGCAGGAGCAATTAGAGCAATTTGCGGCCGGTTGTCCACAGGTCGATCCAAAGGGGGCGATCGCCATTCTAGTAGACGATGGGATTGCTACCGGAATGACGATGGCAGTTGCAGCCAGGGCACTGCGGGCAAAGCGGCCTGCAAAAATTTTTATCTGCGCTCCAGTTGCTCCTCTGGGTTTGGTCAACCTGTTGAAGCACTGGGGCGATCGCATCATCATACTGGCTGCCCCTGAAACTTTCCTCAGCGTCAGCCGCTTCTACGCCGAATTTCCGCAGGTTGAGATAGAGGAAGCACTGGCTTGTTTGGGGCGAAGAAATAAAGGGTAGTGGGTAATGGAACAGTTAGCCCTTACCCAAAATCTGCCGATATGCTTGAATGGTTTGTTGAGCGATCGCCTGCCAGCTATAGTGCCTCAGCGCATGAGCCTGAGCATTTGTGCCGCGTCGCTGTCGCTCTGGAGCAGATTGAATGGCAGCTCTCAGTTGCTCTGTCAAGGCGTTGACTTCACACGCGCTAACCCAGCCTGCCTCTGCCTGCTTAATGTCTTCCCAGATGTGTACCTGATCTGAAATGACGACGGGCACCCCAGCAGCCATTGCTTCGGCTACGGCAATGCCAAAATTCTCATAGTAAGAAGGCAGCACAAATAGGTCAGCCGCTTGCAGCAGAGCCGTTTTAGAATCGCCTGTAACAAATCCGGTAACGGTGGAATGGGTTGCTAAGATTGACTCCTGTACCTGAGTGCGAATGCGCTTCTCATACTCTGGGTCTTGAGGATTGCCGCCCGCTAGCACAAAGTGAAACTTTAACCCCTCTGCTAACAGCTTCTCTAAAGCCGGAAACAGCAAATCCAGTCCTTTTTTCGGATCAATCCGTGACATAAACAGCACCAGCGGAATGTCCTGTTGATGAGGAATTCCCAGACCTTGCAGTGCAGTATTAGAAGCGACTGCGGAGTTTGTTAGCTTCTGCCAGTTGACACCCAGAGGAATCACCAAATCTTGAGTGATCACTCCAAACCGTTCAGAAACTTTGGCTTCTTGGGGGCTAGTGAAATGGATGGCGGCGGCTCCAGCCAGATTTGGACGTTCTAACAAAGCGGCATAGATTTGCTTCAGTGTTTTCTTCTTTTGCAAGTCGGCAGGATCGAGCGTTCCCAGCGGACGCAGCAGGTATGGAAGCTTTTTGGAACGGGCAACGCTAGCCGAAAAACTGCTGATTGGAGAAAACAGCGCATGAATGTGTGCCAGGTCAAATTCACCCGTGTGATTGGCTAGCCAGCGCAGCAGCCCCAACGAAAACTTATAGCGGCGGAAAGGAGAGCAGCGAAAATAGCGAATCTGATAGCCTTCTTGCTCAACGGGGCGATCGAGCGGCACATCCAGAGGCGGTTGCCCTACGTCACCGTTTGAGGCGGTTGTCAGCACTGTCACCTCAACGCCTTCAGCAGCCAGCGCTTTGGAAAGCCCCAACACCATCTGACTTGGTCCGCCATAGACAAGCGAGATCGAAGGAACAATTTGGAGAATTCGCAGCGGGTGATGCATGGGAGAAGCTAGGCTCAGGGACGATCGCCAAGAATTTGCTGATAAAACTCAAGCTGCTGTTTTGCCAGGGACAGGTTAGTGTAGCGGGTCATAGCTCTGTCATAGCCGCGCTGGGAGAGTTCACGGGCTAGATCTGGCTGATCGATTAGCTTTGCCAAACAGTCTGACAAGACAACCGCGTTGCCTTCTGGGAAAATCAGACCTGCATCTTCAATCACATAAGGAATTTCGCCAGAATCAGAGCCAACAACGGGCACCTGACACGCCATTGCCTCAATCAAAACGTGACCAAATTGCTCTTTCCAGCCTGCGGTAGTCAGCGTTTTAAACTGCGTATCGGTTTCAGAAGGCAAAACCAGGCAGTTCATTAAGTTGATGTAGCGGGGTACGTCGTCATGGGGGACGCTTTCCACCCAGATGACGCGATCGCCAATTCCCATTGCCGCTGCCTCATCCATCAGCGTTTCTTTTAATGGGCCACGACCGAGCAGCAGAAGTTTCCAGGGGCGATCGCCCAACTTCTCAACAGCCTTGAGCAGCGTCAGCAGTCCCTTTTCTGGCACAAACCGACCCACAAAGCCCACTACAAACTCGTGCGGCTGAACCCCAACTTGAGCCGCCAGTTCTGGCTGAGGCTGAGGGGAAAATAATTCCTCATCTACGCCAAGCTGAGGCATCACTTTTGCGGCTCCCTGATAGCCCCGCTGCCTTAGAATCTCGGCTCCATCCTGGTTCCCGACAATTAGCCCATGAGTATGACGCAAGTTGTAATTCTCTAACCAGGAGATTGGAAACCTTAGCTCGTAGGGCAAGTTCCACCAGGTAAAAAATACGTTTTTGGCATTGAGCCGCAGGATTCGATTTAAGGTGATTAGCTCAAAATAAGCCAGCGCCTTCGACCCTTGCTCAACCTGAATAATGTCAGGACGAAACTTTCGCAGCAGCGAAATTAGAGCGGCCCCAAAAAACAATAGCCCCTGTTTGTTTTCGCTGAAGTTAGAAACGGGAACGACCTGAAATGAACCCTCCTGGCGAAATCGCGTTTCAACCAGATTTTTTTGTACGCCCCCAGGCCGCCAGCGTCGAGGCACGACAATCGTAACTTCAACGTCTGGCTCTAGTGCAGCCATGAGCCTGAGTTTTTCGCAGTTCAGGTCAACGATGTAGGTGTGACTCGCTACCAGAATTCTCACTTTACAACTCCAGGGCTGATTTTTGCGGCTGATGGTTGGTGGCGATCGCCAGATTACTATCTTGCTGATCCAGGCGGCTATAGTGCTGTCCGTCATCCCAAATTGATTGAGTCAACGTCCACAAAGCACTCAAGAAGCCAACTGTGTAAAACCCGGCTCGGCTCAAAATCTTAACGGGAGAACCGCTTTTATGGCAGGGTGGACGACCCAGCACATGGCAGTCAAATAGGCGAGCAAATAGCCGTAGCGCCTGGGAAAAGGTAAGGTTCTTTAACCCCAACAGGAAGTGATTGTGGTAGAAGGTGATTTGATACTTGAGCGATCGCGTGCTGATGTCATGACAGCCGCCTGTCTCCTCACCCAGATGCACCAGATGCGCCTCCGGGTCATACCAAATCTGTAGCCCCGTTTGGCGAATGTGCAGGCAAAAATCCGACTCCTCCCGCACCGCACTACCCCGAAACCGTTCATCAAACCACAGCCCGTGCTTTTCAAACAGGTCGCGTCGGAAGGACATATTGCAGCCTCTCGCGGTCAGCACCCGCTGAGGCTTAACCGTATGCACCAAATCAATGTGATACCAGGCAACTCCAGGGTCCATTGCTTCGGCAGGCAAATACTCAATCTCCAAACCCGGGTCAGCATCCGCCAGCTTCATTCGGTCAAACACCCGTCCCGCAACTGCCCCAATCTCTGACCTGGAAAAATTTTGCGCATGGGCAGCAATAAACCCAGGCGGCAACTGCACATCATCATCAATGAAGAGGATAACTTCCCCCAAAGCTCGACGCACCGCGTAGTTTCTGGCACCCGGCAAACTAGCCCAATTCACTCGAAACAAACGAATCTTTTCAGCATCATCCAATTCATTCAGGTAAGCCTCAGTTTCAGGCTCGTGGTTCTGCGTTTGGTCTACCACCAGCACTTCATAGTTTGGGTAGTCCTGCTGGATGACATTGGCTAAGGTGTCCCGTAGAACTTCCTCGCGACCATAGGTGGGAATGACGATAGAGATCAGAGGCAAAGTCAAGGGAGACGCTCCTAATAATCTTTGATTAGCGGACAGATTAGTGGAAACAACAAGCGAATCTCAACTCACTTCGTTCGACTGAGCTGCGTTCACCCACACCCTTCTTAACACAAAACTAGCTAAATCCCGCTCGCTTTAAACGCTTCCTCTTCTTACTCGCTTTAGGATCTTCGATCCCTTTTGCAGCAAGCTTTTCTTGACGATCTAGCTCTGGCAGCTTTAACACCACTCCAGCAAAAAACCAGTAATATACAGCCACCGGATCAACATCTAGCGGATAGTAATAGGTGTTGTAGCTGATCAGTAGAATAAATACCCAAAAAGAAGCTCCATAACTTTGCAGGTTACGTTCCTTGACAGACCGATACGCCCTGAAAGTTTCGATGGTTAAAACCGTTACCACTGCTAAAAATGCCAGCACGCCGAGCGGACCAATCTCATAAATTAGCTTAGGGTAATAAGTTTCAAAGAATGCAGTGTCGCCAAATACCCTTGCCGAATTCGTGGCTCTCCCTAAACCCTTACCGAGTATGCCTTCTTGAACTCCTAGCGCCCAGCTAAACTGATCTGTAATGAATCGCTGGGGAGGAGAAGCTTCCCATCTGCTTTGAAAGCTATCAACCCTTTCCTGTATGATCACCGGATTGTTGACCGATGCAACTCCTAAAACAATTGCCAGAATGACTGCGGCGGGAACGAATCGCTTCAGGTTTACCACTTGCCCTGTTAGGATGAGAAGCACCCCAATGGAGACGGGAACAACTGCAAGGGCGATCCTCTGACCGGAGAGAACGGACATGACAAAAACAGATGCCATTGACAGCAATCCTATTGTTCTCCAACGGGCGAGGGGATCGCTAAAAGCGGAAGCAAAGCTAAAGAAACCAGCAGAGATTAAAAACCAACCCCACTGCCAGGGTGCGACGAATGTTCCTGGTAAACGAATCTGCCCCTGATCTGGGCTATACAGCAAGGAGCCACCCACAAAGCATTTGGCATCTAGAGAAGCTCTAAACAGATTGGCTCCTTGTGCCAGTCGAGTCCCCTCGCATCGTCCTGTTTTAAGAAATAGATATTGAACGAAGGCAAGACCACAGCAGGTCAAAATTATAACCAGGGTCATTCGAGTCAAAAACAGCAAATCTTTTTTGTCTCGAATCAGATAGTAAGCACAGACAATTAAGGGAATGTAGCCCATCAAAACCTTAAGCCCAAGAATTCCCATGAGGATAGGGCTGCCGCCTGCGGAAACGTCAGCATCTTCATATAGCCCTCCTTCTGCCGCTGCGTACAGAGTTCCCTCCAGAGGGTTGGTGGCTGAAAGCTGTTGCATTCCATTGACAAATACCAGGGTAAATAAACAAAGGACAAGCAGAATCGCCAGTGGAGCAACGAGACGTTTGGGAATGAGTAGCGGCAGATTTTCTCGACGGCAGTACTGAATTACGCCAAATAGAGCTGGAATGTAGAAGCCGTCCTTAGCAAGCTGGAGGAGGGGACTGTTGCCGATGTAATAGGTGATGGTGCCGCCAAAGGGCAAATAGATTAGGAATGCCCACAGTGCATGGCGGGGATACTTAAAGGACAGTGATGTATAGAGGATACCAACTCCTGCGCCGACTCCTGCCTTCCAACCACCGGTCAATCCTACAATTAAGCCGATAATTGCAGAGAAAAAGGCTGCGAAGATTGTAAAGTTAATGATCTCTTTACGCAGTCGATCAGCTTTTTTCTTTTGGGCTATCCGTTCTTTGATAGACAGAACTGGCGCTTCTGGAGCATCTTGCTGTTTCGACTTCCGCTTGGATTTTCGGGTCGGTTTCGTTTTCAGCATAGGGGTTCGGTGGGGAGCATTCGCAAATTTTACTGGTAGGCGGAATTGTTGGATGCAGCTTGAGGTCGGTTATATATTAATCAATACGTAGATACCTCAGTGCTGGTTGCGGCAGATCTTCATTTACTCTTTGAAAATTAAAGATTTGGTAGGTCATTATCAACGACAGGTAATTGGTCTGTTGCCCGCAGGGGGACGGGCAACCCGGATTGCTCCTCTGCCTATGAGTAAGGAGCTATATCCGGTTGGGTTTCGTCGGACTGAGGAGGGCATTCGCCCCAAAGTAGTCTGCCACTATTTGCTAGAAAAGATGCGGCGGGCGGGTATTTTCAAAGCATATTTAGTGTTGCGTCTGGGCAAATGGGATATCCCGGACTATTTTGGCGACGGCACCATGCTGGGGATGAATCTTGCCTACCTGACGGTACATACGCCGTTTGGAGTTCCTTATACGCTGGATCAGGCTTACCCGTTTGTGCAGGACGCAATAGTTGCGCTGGGGTTTCCAGATATTTTGTTTCAGCCACAGGATGCGTTTGTCAAGGTTTTGGCACGTCAGGCAAATTGTGATGCAGATGTAGTACTGGGGTTATTTCCAACGGAGCAGCCCAGCAAGGCGGGAATGGTGGATTTTGACGAGACGGGACGGGTTCGCTGGGTGATTGAGAAGCCGCTTCAGACGGATTTGCGCTATATGTGGGCGATCGCCACCTGGACTCCAAGATTCACTCAGTTCATGCATGAGTATTTGCAGGCGATCGCTTCCCAATATGTCTCTGTGACGGAACTTTCGACCGCTTCTCGGCCAGAGTTGCCAATTGGAGATGTGATTCAAGCGGCGATTGATCAGGGCTTTCGAGTAGAGGCTGAGGTGTTTGAGGAAGGTCGTTATTTGGATATTGGCACTCCCGAAAATTTGGCTAGAGCCGTTCGGGAGGCCCATGAGGCGGATTGGTAAACGTAAAGAGATTCTTGCTGTTGAGTAGCTGATAAGGCCTAAAGTTAGGGCGGCGTTTCAAGACAAGTTGAGACACCGCCCTTAGTTTTGTCTTTGGCTGCTACCCGCGTCCAAGATTTCCGCAGGTTAGCGTAGCCTTGACCTCTGCTCATCTGACGAGCAGTTGAAGTTACGCCTAGAAACCCCTCGCAGCGCTCTGCGCTTGGACGGTGCGAAGGTCATAGCGATCGAGGTTCATCACCTTGTCCCACGCCGCCACGAAGTCTTGCACAAATTTCGACTGCGAGTCCACACAGCCGTAAACTTCTGCAAGGGCGCGTAGCTGGGAGTTGGAGCCGAAGATGAGATCGACACGGGTAGCAGTCCACTTGAGGTTGCCCGTTTTGCGATCGCTCCCCTCGAACTCATATTCATCTTCAGAAGTTGCCTTCCACGTCATACCCAGGTCGAGCAGGTTGACGAAGAAGTCGTTGGTCAATGTCTCCGGGCGATCGGTGAAGACCCCATGTTTAGACCCTCCAAAGTTTGCGCCCAGGACGCGCAGGCCGCCCAGGAGAACCGTCATCTCAGGGGCTGACAGGCTCAGCAATTGCGCCTGATCAACCAGCAACTCTTCGAGCGATTCACTGTGTCTACCGCTGGTATAGTTGCGGAACCCGTCTGCGGTCGGATCGAGTACGGCGAAGGATTCGACATCCGTTTTTTCTTGCAATGCATCCGTGCGTCCCGGTTTGAAGGGAACTGTCACGTCGTGACCAGCATTTTTCGCCGCTTGCTCAATGCCCGCACAGCCACCCAAAACAATCAGGTCAGCGATCGAAACCCGCTTCCCGCTAGACTGCGAGGTGTTGAACTCCTGTTGGATTGCCTCCAGGGTTTGCAGCACCGTTGCCAACTGTTCTGGCTGGTTGACTTCCCAGTCCTTCTGAGGTGCGAGGCGAATACGTCCCCCGTTTGCGCCGCCGCGCATATCGGAGCAGCGGAACGTGGATGCCGATGCCCAAGCGGTCGAAACCAGTTGGGAGACAGACAGCCCCGAAGCCAGAATCTTGCCTTTGAGAGCGGCGATGTCCCGCTCGTCAATCAATTCATGGTCAACGGCGGGGATGGGATCTTGCCACAGGAACTCTTCCTCTGGGACTTCGGGGCCGAGATAGCGCGATCGCGGCCCCATATCGCGGTGCGTCAGCTTGAACCATGCCTTGGCAAACGCCTCAGCAAACTCATCTGGATGTTCGAGGTAATGCCGCGCAATCTGGTTGTAGATGGGGTCCATCTTCATAGACATATCTGCTGTGGTCATCATAGGGGCGTGCCGTTTCGACGGATCGTGCGCGTCGGGCACCGTACCCGCACCCGCATCGCCCTTGGGCTTCCACTGCCACGCACCCGCAGGACTCTTGGTTAGCTCCCAGTCATATTTGAACAGGGTTTCGAGATAGGTGTTGTCCCACTGCGTCGGCGTGGGAGTCCATGCACCCTCAATGCCGCTGGTGATCGCATCAACGCCGACACCCGTGTTAAATGTACTCTTCCAGCCGAGGCCCTGGTCCACAATCGTAGCGCCTCCAGGGTCAGCACCGACGTGCGTCTCTTCGCCTGCACCATGACATTTGCCAAAGGTGTGTCCACCGGCGGTAAGCGCAACGGTTTCGGCATCGTTCATGGCCATTCGCTTAAAGGTTTCACGAATGTCGCGCCCTGAACCAAGTGGGTCAGGCTCACCGTCTGGCCCCTGTGGGTTCACGTAGATCAGTCCCATCTGAACGGCAGCGAGGGGATTCATGAGTACCCGATCGCCACTGTAACGCTCATTGCCCAGCCAGGTCTTCTCAGAACCCCAGTAGATGTCTTCCTCTGGCTCCCAAACATCCACGCGCCCGCCAGCAAAGCCCAGAGTTTTGAAGCCCATTGACTCAAGCGCACAGTTGCCTGCAAAGATCATCAGGTCGGCCCACGAGATTTTCTTGCCGTATTTCTGCTTGATGGGCCAAAGCAACATCCGTGCCTTGTCGAGGTTGGCATTGTCTGGCCAACTGTTGAGTGGCTCAAACCGCTGGCTACCCGAACCCGCGCCGCCGCGTCCGTCGCCAATCCGATAGGTGCCTGCGCTATGCCAAGCCATTCGGATGAAGAGCGGCCCATAGTGTCCGTAGTCGGCTGGCCACCAGTCTTGCGAGGTGGTCATCAGCTCGAAAATATCTGCTCTGAGGGCAGCTAAGTCCAGGCTCTTAAACTCCTCAGCGTAGTTGAACTCCTCATCCATAGGATTAGACTTAGATGAATGCTGGTGGAGGATGCTCAGATTTAAATAATTCGGCCACCAGTCTCGGTTCGACGTTACGTGACGAGCTTTAGGTTTCTGACCTCCGCCTGTAAAGGGGCATCCATTTCCGCTGCTCATAATGTCTCCTGTCAAATTTTGTGGTGTAGATTCTTTGGATGTACTGAAAATAAATAGCACATGAGCAATTGTTGAAATAACCAATCAGCCTGCAATCAAAGAGAAATATAACCAACGTTATGATTTGAAACAGTGGATTTGTGATTTGAAATAATTGGTTATATCAATAGCTCAACGTGAGTGCTAGAAGGTTATCTGTTGAGAAGTAAGAGGTGATTCACGGCAGGTGAGGGTCGGTTTGTAGGTTAATGTTTGGGGCGATCGCAAGTCAATGAAAACTGAGTTCAAGGCAAGGGGGTTGGGTAACAGACCAATCCGGCACAACTCAGCTTTTCTACTTGTTTTCTAATCTTTAACCGTTGGAGAGACTCCTCAAAGACTAATTTGATCTTTATTGCAAATGCGGGTACTTGGCCCGCATTTACACAAAAGTTTGAATATTTTCCCTAAGGCTAGTCGGTGAAAACGATGTAGTCATCTTGAACGAAACCTACACCGCAGTCATCTACAACAACGAAATACCAGCGCTGACCGTCCCTTTCAGAGGCAGAGAGAACGTTAACTTGTTGCCCATCTACGCCAGATCAGGCGGCTAAGTGACGCGCAAGGGTGGAGGTGTAAAGGTCAACTCGTCCTCCGGGAACGCTGCTTCTAAAAATGGCTTCACGGGCAAAGGCGGGAAGGGTGGTGATGCTGGAGGCAATGAGGGCGGCGATCGCAGCAAACACAAAGTTCTTAGTTTTCATCACACAATTCTCTTTGAATCAGCAGTTGGAAATAAACTTCCTCTTCGTTCCCCTGCGTGGGACAGTGTGGGATGGGCATCTTGCCCGTCCAAATCAAGCAGCAAGATCTGCTCCACAGGTTTAACTAGAGGCGATCGGAACATTTGTAAAAGCTTCCGTTTCGGGAATGTAGAGGTCAATCGCGGTGACACCCGACGGAATTTCTAGCTGAACTGAGACATCGGCTGAGTTTTGTTCATCCGGTCGGTTAGGAGCGGGTCGCATCAAAAACAAGTTAGCAGAGGAGCTTGATCCCTCTCGATTTGCTTCGTAAACCTCACTGGTTTGTGAGTTACGAGCTTTTGTCTGATTCATAAAGATTTGGTCAGTCGCGCTAGCCTTGTCAGGGTCGAGCAGGCGAACGCGAGCCTGAACGCTGACCAAGTTGGGGTTTTGCGGATTGCGGCTGACGCTGAGCAGTTCCACTTCAGCAATATTGTTGAAGGCGGGGCGGACAAACTGACCGGGCTGAACTGCGCTGACGGGGGCAGTGGTTTCTGTGGGTACGGTGCCAGCGGGGGCTTCAGTTCCAGCAGGGGCTGGGGCTTCAGCAG
>Ga0224723_1000427_pt1 | contig 28766 bp, 28 predicted proteins | sample Balambano_FR2_Me_FD_161647 | JGI IMG/M metagenome (GOLD analysis project Ga0224723, IMG submission 161647) | Freshwater sediment microbial communities from Lake Towuti, South Sulawesi, Indonesia - Balambano_FR2_MetaG | ecosystem: Environmental > Aquatic > Freshwater > Lake > Sediment | place... | reverse complement strand
GGGCCCCGCCGGCGTGCAGCCGGGCATGGCCGGCGGGGCCCAGAACCCCCGTGACAAGCATGAGGCAGACCAGCAGGAATCGGACGCCGCGCGATCGAACGGGACTCACATTCGCGCCCTAGCATCGCGGCACCCGCGCTGTCCACCATCCATGCGGCGAGTGCGCGCCCGCGGCATTGCCCGGTGAGCGCAGGCGGGTTCGGCAGGCGGGTTCGAAGGAGTTGGCGCGGATGATCTCGCCGCGATCTATGGCCTCGCGGATGAGCCGGGCGGGGGCGAGGTGGCTCAGGCAATCGGGTGATGACACGCCACCTGGTCGCCCAGCCCCATGTCGGACAGCGCCGGCTCGATGTCGCGGCAGCGCGTGGTCGCGTGCCGGCATCGGGTACGGAAGCCGCAGCCCGACGGCGGCCGCAATACGCTGGGCATCTCGCCGATCGGACGCTCGCCCCCGTCGCGTCCCGCCCGCTCGAGCCGCGGCACGGCGTCGAGCAGCATCCGCGTATAGGGATGCCGCGGCCGCGATAGCACGGCGCCGCTCGCACCGATCTCGACCACGCGGCCCAGATACATGACCATGACGCGATCCGCGATGCTCTCGACCACGCCGATGTCGTGGGTGACGAAAATGTAGGACAGCCCCAGGTCGCGCTGCAGCTCGATGAGCAGGTTCAGGATCTGTGCCTTGACCGAGACGTCCAGCGCGGAGACCGCTTCGTCCGCCAGCACGACCCGGGGCGAGGCGGCGAAGGCGCGGGCAATGGCCACGCGCTGCCGCTGCCCGCCGGACAGGTCGCCGGGAAGGCGCGGGAGGTCGCTTGCCCGCAGGCCCACGCGCTCAAGCAGCGCGGTGCAGCGCGCCTTGCGTTCGGACAGGGTCATCGCAGTGAAGTTGCGCAGCGGCTCGCTGATGATCTGCAGCAGCGTCAGGCGCGGGTTGAGCGACGAGTATGGATCCTGGAACACGACCTGAACCTGCCGCCGGAACGCCTTCAGTCGGGCGCCGGATGCGTGCGTCACATCCTGACCGTCCAGCATGACGCGGCCGCCATCAGGCCTGCCCAGAAGTGCGATCATCTGGACCAGGGTCGACTTGCCGCAACCGGATTCGCCGACGACGCACAAGGTCTCGCCGACGCCGAGCTGGAAACTCACGTCGCGCAGTGCCTGCAGCCGGGCGCGCTTCCAGGGCCTGTGCGGAACGCGCACCGCGTACTGGCGCGAGATGGCCTCCAGTGCAAGCAGCGGAGGCGACGCCAGGCGGCCCAGGCTTGCGCTCATGGCCGATGCACGTCCCAGCACTCCACCACGTGGCCGGGTGCCGCCTCGAGGCGCGCCGGCAATGCCGCCTGGCAACGCGCATCTGCCCGGTCGCAGCGGTCGACGAACGCGCAGAAGGCGCCGCGCGCGGCCAGCGGCATCACGCTGCCGCCGATCTCGGGCAGCATGCCGTGGCGCGCGCGCGGCACCGGGCCAGCATCCGTGCGGGCGCAACGCAGCAGGGCCTGCGTGTAGGGATGCCGTGGCCGCGCGATGATGTCCTGCACACGCGCGGTCTCGACGATCCTTCCGGCGTACATCACGGCCACCCGGTCGGCCACCTGGGCGACGACGCCCAGGTCGTGGGTAATCAGCACCAGCGCCATGCCGGTAGCACGCTGGATGTCGCGGAAAATGCCCAGGATCTGTGCCTGCACGGTGACATCCAGGGCCGTGGTCGGCTCGTCGGCGATCAGCACTTTCGGATTGCAGGCCAGCATCATCGCGATCACCACGCGCTGCCGCATGCCGCCTGAAAGCTGGTGCGGATAGGCGTCGAGCCGGCGTTCCGGATCCGGCACGCCGACCTGGCGCAGCAGCTCAAGCGCCCGCGCCCGCGTCTGCCGCCGCGACAGCGATGTGTGAATGGCCAGCGGCTCGCGCATCTGCACGCCGACCGGCACGACCGGGTTCAGCGCGGTCATCGGGTCCTGGAAGATCATCGCCATCGACCTGCCGCGGATGCGGCGGAGCTCGGCCTCGGACGCCTGCGCAAGGTCGGTGCCGTCGAGGCGGATCGCGCCGCCCCGGATCACGATCGGCGGCGGCAGCAGCCGCATGGTCGCCAGCGCCGTCAGCGACTTGCCGCACCCGGATTCACCGACGATCGCCAGGATTTCGCCGGGCCAGGCGTCGAACGAGACGTCGTCGACCGGGGTGAGCAACGTACGGTCGATGGCGAGCGTCAGGTTGCGGACCGAGAGCACGGGCGCAGCCGCCATCGGCCGGGCCAGCGCCGCCTGCTGCCGGCACGACACGTGCCGCTCGCCGACGAGCGCGCTAGGGCCCGGCATGCGCGCCCGCGCCATACCGGCCGCGTAGGCTGTCGCCCAGTACCATCACGGCGAGGATGAGGGCGGCCATGCACATGCCGGGAAACAGGATCGTCCAGGGGGCGGAAACGAAATACTGCCGGTTCTCGGCGACGATCACGCCCCAGCTCGGCGTTTCCGCCGGCATGCCAGCGCCGATGAAGCTCAGCCCGGCTTCCTGCAGGATCGCCGATGCGCAGATATAGCTGGTCTGCACCGAAAGCGGCGGCAGCAGGTTCGGCAGCAGGTGGACGGCGAGGATGCCCGCCGGCCCGGTGCCCGAGGCGACCGCGGCGGTGATATAGGTGCGGGTGCGCAGGCTCAGCACGTCGGCGCGGATCACCCGCACCACCTTGGGCACGTCCGGCACCACCAGGGCTGCGACCACCACCAGCACCGAGGGTTCGGCCAGCATCGTCATCGCGACGGCCAGCAGCAGCGTTGGAATCGCCATGATCGCATCGATCACGCGCATGATGACCAGGTCGGCGGTGCGGAAATAGCCGGCAACGAGGCCGATCAGCAGACCGAGCGCGGAGGATAGCACCGCAACCGACAGCCCGACGGTCAGCGAGATGCCGCCGCCATGGGCGATGCGCGCGAATAGGTCGCGGCCCAGCCCGTCAGTGCCGAGCCAATGCCGCACGCCGACGAACTGCAGCCGCTCGCGCGGCACGATCAGGTTCGGGTCCGGCGCTATCAACGGCGCCGCCACCGCCAGCACCGCGAACAGCAGGATCGTCGCCACGGCCAAGCTCACCGGCAGGCTCCGTGGCCGCGGGATGCGATCCAGCCAGGGCCGAACGGGCAGGCGGGCGCGCCCGGCGGCCTCGGCCATCGCTAGACCTCGATCCTGCGGTCGACCACCGCGTAGAGCAGGTCGATGACCAAGTTGACGACGATCTTGAGCGATGCGGCGAGCAGGATCAGCGCCTGGATCACCGGGTAGTCGCGGTTCATCACCGCATCGACCGTGAGCCGCCCCAGCCCCGGCAGACCGAACACGGTCTCGACGATGACCACCCCGCCCAGGAGCGACGCGATGCCCAGCCCGACCACGGTGAGGATGGCGTTGGCGGTATTGCGCAGCGCATGCCGGAACATGATCCGCACCGTGCCGGCGCCCTTGGCGCGGGCGGTGCGGATGAAGTCCTGCGCGAGCACGTCTATCATGCCCGCCCGGGTCGTGCGTGCAAGCAGCGCGACATAGACCAGCGACAGGGTCGCGGTGGGCAGCACCAGCGTACGCAGCGTGTTGCCAAGGCCGGAGGACAGCGGTGCATAGCCCTGCACCGGCAGCAGCCCGAGCTTCAGCGAGAACAGGTAGATCAGCACGTAGCCGACGATGAAGCCGGGCACGGCGAAGGCGACGCTGCACGACGCTACAACCAGCTGGTCGAGCCAGGAATCCGGGCGCAGCGCCGCCATGATCCCTATCGGCACGGCGACCACGATCGAGGTAACGATGGTGGCAACCGTCAGCGTCGCGGTCGGCTCCAGCCGCTGCCGGATCAGGCTGCTCACCGGCGTGCTGGTGAACAGGGAGGTGCCGAGATTGCCGTGCAGCACGGTGAAGGCCCAGCCGAAGAAGCGTTTGAAGAATGGCTGGTCAAGGCCCATCCGCAGGCGGATCGCCTCGACGTCGGCGGCCGAGGCGATGTCGCCGGCGAAGATCAGCGCCGGGTCGCCGCCGCTGATCACCGTCAGGCTGAAGACGATGAGCGAAACCACCGCGACGACGATGACCGAGCCGCCCAGCCGGATCAGCACATACGCCAGCACGCCGCGACACCGTTCAGGTGAGCAGCTCGATGTTCCATTGTGGCGCGCGGAGCGGCGTGGACAGCACGCCCCTGATCATGTCCTTGCGATAGGCGGTTGTCGTCTTCATGAAGCCGAGCGGCACGAACGGCACGGTCTGCTGGAACCAGCGCGCCTGCAGCGCGCGTGCGGCCGCCTTGCGTTCCGCATCGGTCGCGAGGTCGCCCCAGCTGGTGCGCATCTGCTCAGCCTGTTCGTCGCACGGCCAGCCGAACCAGGCATTGTCGCAGTTCGCCCGCCCGAAGAAGTGCATCAGCGGATTGCTGAGGCTGGTCGATGCCCCGGTGGTGACGAAGATGCTCCAGCCGCCGCTGCCCGGCGGCGACTTGTTCGCCCGCCGCGCGACCAGGGCACCCCAGTCCATGCTGACCGGCCGCACGTTGAGCGACGGCACCTTGCGCAGCGCGGCGAGCAGGACCTGGCTGATGTTCAGCCAGATCGGCTGCTCGGCCGCCATCATGATGACGATGGGCTCGCCCCTGTAGCCGGCCTCGGCGAACAGCCGTGCCGCGGCCGCCGGGTCGGGCCGGCGATAGGGTGCCGCGCCCTCGTCCGACGCGTAGGGCGAGTTGCAGGCGAAGAACGAGTGGCACTTCTCGTAGAGCGCGGGGGAGCCGGTGGCGCCCAGCATCAGCTCGTCCTGGTCCACCAGGTGCAGCATCGCCTGGCGCGCCTTGACGTTGTCGAACGGCGGATGGAGCTGGTTCAGGATCGCCAGCGTGTAGGCGCCGCGCCCAGGATTGTCGAGCAGTTCGATCCGGCTGTCCTTCCGCGCCTCGAGAATCTGTTCGCCGGCGATGTTCTCGATCATGTGCACCTCGCCGGTCCGGAGCGCTGCGACCTGGGTGGCCGGATCGGGAATCGATATCCATTCCACACGCTCCACTTTCGCGGTGGCATTCCCGGCCCAGCCGGAGGCCGGCTCGGTGCGGCCGACGTAATTCGGATTGCGGACATAGACGACCCTGCTGCCCTGCAGCCACTCCCGCGGCACGAACCTGAACGGCCCCGATCCGATGGCGGTCGTGACCGCCTCGGTGGCGGGCTTCGCCGCGTCGGCCTGGCGCATGACGAACATCGGCGTGACCGGGTCGCAGAGCACTTCCAGGAAGGCTGGGAATTTCCGCTTGAGCACGATGACGAACGAGGTCGGACCGTCTTCGCGCGCTTCGGCGACCAGTGTTGCCAGCAACTGTCCGGAAGCGCTGCGCTGCGACCAGCGCCGGTACGAGGCGACCACGTCGGCCGAGGTGACCTTGCTGCCGTCGTGGAACTCAAGCCCCGGCCGCAGGGTGAACCGGTACTCGGTGTCGCCCACGGTCCAGTCGGCGACCATCTGCGGCTTGACCTCGAGCGCGTGGTTCCGCGCGAACAGCACATCGTAGACCATCAGCGCATGCTGGATGGTGACGCCGGGGGTCGTGACCGGATCGAGCGAACGCAGGTCCGAGGCGACAACCGCGCGCAGTGTTCCGGGGGTTTGCGCCCGGGCCAGTCCGGCCACCCCGCTTCCGGCAGCTCCGAGTGACGTTGCAGCCAGGCTGCCGAGCAGGCGCCGGCGGTTCATGGAAAGCATGTTGTTCACGCAACGGTCCTCCGGTCCCTGTCTTCGTCAGCCAGTGAGGCAACTCCTCCGGTACCCTGTGCCGGATCGTTCGGGCGATCCGGCGATTATTGTCGCGTGTTGCGGCGCCGCGGTCAGAGCGGGAATTCGCGCCGGTGCCAGTGCGGATTGTGCTTCTCCGGATGCGCCCAGACGATACGGGCACGCACCGCGCCCTGGGTGCGGCCGATCGCGATCAGCTGCGACGGGTCCGCGCCCGGCTCGATGATCAGCTCGGTGATGCTGCCGTCCGCGCCCAGCGCCTCGGCACCGATCAGCATCGCTTCGGGCGCGGGCGTGGGCTGCATGTCGTCGCCGCGGAAATGCAGTGCCCAGCTCCGGTCGTCCTGCGCCAGCAGCTCGATGAACACGTGATGGCCCATGTCGACCAGGTGGCCGCCCTTCGGCCCGCGCGGCAAGGCACCGCTCAGTTGCCCTTTCAGCAGCACGTAGCGCGACGACCAGGTATCGGCGCGCGACATGTGCACCCGCGCATACTCGGCCGCCTTGGTCTTGCCGGTGGCGACCAGTGTGCCGTCATCCTCGCCGGCGCTCAGCGCGAGGGACCGCACGATGCGGTCGGCGCCGATCGCCTCGGCCTTCACCATGGTGATCTTGGGCGTTTCCAGATCGGGCGCCGCGACCGGCGACAGCCGGCGGTCGAAGAATTTCAGCTTCCAGTCGCCGCCATCCACGGCGATCACCTCGACGACGTAGCCGTTCGCCATGTCGATCAGGCGTCCCTGGTTCGGACCCGTGCGGCCTGTGAGTGCCGTTTGCATCGCGAAATCTCCGCGTGACGTCTGCGAGGCTGAGAGCCCGATCCCGTCGGCCCGGCCTGCGTGCAATCCTGCTGCGATCTTCCGGTCGGCACCAGCCGAGGTCAAATGATCGGGCCGTTGGACTCGATACCCGGGCTTTATACACGATGGCGTTGCGGGCGCGCTTCGCCGACCGCACGCTGCCGCTGCACCAAGGTGCCTCGCGTGCTTGAATGCCGGCAGCAACAGGGGGCGGCGTTGAACTTCCGTCAGCTCGAAGCCTTCAATGCGGTGATGATCAGCGGCTCGGCGTCGCGGGCCGCCGAGCTGCTGCAGGTGACGCAGCCGGCGGTCAGCCGGGCGATCTCCGATCTTGAACAGTCGGTCGGCTTCGCGCTGTTCGATCGCGTGCGCGGCCGGCTGGTGCCGACGCCGGAGGGCCAGCTGTTCCATGCCGATGTCAGCACGAGTTTCGCGGGGCTGGACCGGCTGCGCAGCGCCGCGGCTCGCATCCGCGACTTCGGCTCCGGCAGCATCCGCATCGCGAGCCTCGCCGCACTGGGGTCCACCCTGGTGCCGCGCGCGATCCGCGCGTTCCGCCAGAAGCATCCCGACATCGCCATCACGCTGCAGATCACCTCCTCGCCGCAGGTGCGCGAGCTGGTCGCAAGCGGCCAGTTCGGGCTCGGCCTTGCCGCCGACGAGGTGGATCTGTCCGGCGTGGACCATCGTGTGTTCGCAAGCACGCGTGCGCTGTGCGCGATCCCGTCCGGCCACCGGCTCGCCCGCCACCCCGTGATCCGGCCGCCCGACCTGGAGCGCGAGCCGTTCATCGCGCTCGCGCCGGAGGATCAGGCACGGGCGCGGATGATGCGCGTGTTCGATGCCGCCGGTGTTCGCCTGGACATCGTGGTGGAGACACCGTTCTCGGCCACTGTCTGCGCGCTCGCGCTGGAGGGGGTGGGCATCGGGCTGGTCAATGCCGGGGCGACCGAGGGCTTTGCGGAACGCGGGCTGATCCTGCGTCCATTCGAGCCGGAGGTGCATTTCCGCACGTTCCTGCTGTTCCGCCCCGATACGCAGAAATCGGTCCTGGTGAAGCACCTGGTCGCCGCTTTGCTCGACGCGAGGTCCCGACCGGCGACCGGCGCCATGGCAGTCGGCCAAGCTGCCGCCCCGCAGGCGCGGCGGCGCTGAGCGCAGGCCTTCAGGCGGCCGGCCGGATGGCCGAACGGCTCAGGGTGTCGAGCATGGTCTCCAGGTCGCGCCACAGCTCGTCCTCCTGCTCCAGCCCGACGCTGATCCGCAGGATCGTGCCCTGATGCGTCCATGGCCGCACCGTGCGGTCGGCCGCAACCGCCATGGGCGCGATCAGGCTGCGCGTGCCGCCCCAGGAGGCACCGATCGAAAACACCTTCAGACCGCCAAGGGCCGCATCGAGACCCGCCTCGGCGCCTTGCTCCAGCACAATGCTGAAAACGCCGCCCGAGCCCTTGATGTCGCGCACCCAGAATTCGTGTCCAGGACAGGCAGGCAGGCAGGGATGCAGCACTTGGTGCACTGCCGCATGGTCCTGCAGGCGGCGCGCGAACGCCTCCGACACGCGGCCGACATGGGCAAGACGCACGCCCATCGTCTCGATGCCGCGCAGCGCCAGCGACGCCTCGTCCGGCGAAACCCCGATGCCGACGCCGCGCAGCACCTCCTTGATGCGTTGCCGCAACGCCAGGTCCGCCACGGTGATCGAGCCAAGCAGCAGGTCGGAGTGGCCGCCGACATACTTGGTCAGTGCCTCGATGGCGAAGTCGGCGCCGTGCGCCAGCGGCTTGAACAGCAGCGGCGTGCACCACGTATTGTCGCAGCCGACCAGCGCACCCTTGGCCCTGGCGGCGCGGGCGATGGCCGGCACGTCCTGCACCTCCATGGTGCCGGAGCCGGGCGACTCCACCCACACAAGCCTGGTGTGGTCGTCGATCAGCGTGCAGATGCCGGAGCCGATCAGCGGGTCGTACGGGTCAAAGGCGATCCCCCGCGGCGCAAGATAGTCGCGGCAGAACGCGCGCACCGGCGGATAGACCGTGTCCGGGATCAGCACACGATCACCGGGCATCAGCAGCGTCAGCATGACAAGCGCAACCGCCGCCTGGCCCGAGGGCACCAGCACGGTCCGCACGCCGCCGTGCAGTTCGCTCAGCTGCGATTCCAGCGTTCGGGTGGTGGGGGTGCCGTGCAGCCCATAGGTGTAGCCGTCGAAGCCTCGGTACTTGCGCGCGGAGAAGCTCTCCGCATCGGGGTAGATGATTGTCGAGGCGCGGAAGGTGGGCACGGCCAGGCTCGCAAACCCGTCAAGCGAGACCGCGGGATGATGGACGCAACGGGTCAGGTCGTGCATTGCAGGTTCGCTCCAGGGGCACGGCGAAGCCTAACGGCTGGCGATGCCGCGGCAACTGATCGCGGCACATGACCTCATGCGCTGGCCTTATGCACGTATCAGGCGGTCAGCCCCCGGTTGCCGTTCTCGTCGGGGGCCAGGTGCTGGTCCGTGTGCTGGGGGTGGGCGCACTGCCCGTTGCGCGATCTGCCGTGGCCCGCAGTCTCGGGCCATTTCGGTCCGCCCTGGTTCCTGCCGGCGGTCGGCCGTATTTCCGGCTGAAGGACCGGACAGGCTAAATGCTCGCCGCCCGTCGGGAACCGCTCAGCCGAAGGCCTGCAGCGCCAGCACGAAGGTGCGCAGGTGATCCGGGGCGACTTCGGGCGCGCGGCCGCGCACCATCCGCAGCACCGGGCCGACATCCGCCAGCCCGAGCGTGGCCAGCCACGCTGACAGACCGGCTGCTTCCGGCACATCGAGCCGCACGAACTCGCCGGGACGCGCCGCCAGCAGGGTCGCGATCATCGCCTGTGCCGTGACAACATCGGCAGCGACAACGGGGCCGATCAGGTCGCCGCGGCCGAACCGCCGCCGCAGCGCGAATCCGGCCGCCTGCGCTTCGACGATCACGCCGTCCGCCTGGGCCAGGATCGCCCCGAGCAGGGCATCGCGTGCGAGGCCGGTCGCCGTGCGGTCCAGCGCCTTTACGCGCAATGCATCGCCGTGCTTCAGCGCGCGCAGCCGGATGTCACCGCGGGCAGCAGGGGGCACGGTAGGGGCCAGGCCCTGGTGCTGGCGAACGACTCCGCCGGCAACGAAGCCCAGCGAGGCATAAAGCGGCACCGCCGCATCCGTTGCATGCAGCATCACCGTGCGATCGCCGAGCTCCTGCAGCAGCGCCTGCATCAGCCTCCGCCCGATGCCGCGGCGCTGCGCCGCCGGTGCCACCGCCACCAGCCCCAGCGCGGCATGCGAGATGCCGTACGGCCACGCCATCGCGGTGCCAAGCACCGCCTCGCGCTCGGTCACCACCACGCCCGACCCCACGCGCGCCGCAAGCTCCCAGTCCTCGATACGGTGCGGCCAGCCGAACCCTCGCGTCAGCGCCTGCGCGGCGGCAATATCGGCGGTGTCGAAGGGCCGCAGCGTCAGCGCATCGGCGATCACATCGCCCCCTGCGTCAGAAGCGAGCCGTCGATCAGCCGCGAATGCCGGAACGGCTTCGGATCGACCGAAGGGTGGTCGCCGTTGACCAGATCGGCCGCAAGCCGCCCCGCGCCCGGCCCGATGCCGAAGCCGTGGCCGCTGAACCCGGCCGCCAGGTAGAAGCCCGGCAGCCGCTCGATGGGCGAGATCACCGGCACGGAATCAGGCGTGAGGTCGATCCAGCCGGCCCACAGCGCGCCGACGCCTACGCCGGCCAGCGCGGGATAGGTGCGCTTGAGCGTCGCCAGCGCCGGCCCCGCTACGCCGGAGTCGGGCGCTGGGGCGTAGATGCGGTGCCGCTCGAAAACCGTCGGCCGATCGAAATCCCACTGTCCGGCCAAAGCCTCCGGCCCCGACAGCAGGCTGCGGCCGACCCGCACCTTCAGGCTTTTGCGACGCGCGAGGAAAGTCGGCAGGAAGGCGCGCGCATACCGCAGGCCCTGCGGCGTCACCTCGAGCGTGCCGCGGTTCTGAGCGGCGACGATGTAGCTGCCGTCCGGCCGGCGGGTCAGGATGAGGTCGGGCGTCACCAAGCCGCCGCCGCCCGGCGCCACCTCCGGCCCCGGGGTCGTGGCGAACACCGTGGAGCGCACACCGGCCTGCGGGAAATCCACCCCGTGACGACGGCAGAACATGCTGGCCCAGGCGCCGCCGGCGCACAGCACGGCATCGGCGGCGATCCGTCCGCGTTCGGTGATCACGCCGGCGATGCGCCCGCCGGCGATGTCGAGGCCCCGCACGGCGCAATCCTGAAGAATGCTGGCGCCCAGCGCGCGGGCGCCGGCCGCGATCGCAGGGGCTGCCATGGTCGGCTCGGCGCGGCCATCGTGCGGCGAGTGCACGCCGCCGATCCAGGCCTGCTCGTTGCCCGGAGTCATCGCCTTGGCCTCGGCCGGCGACAGGACCCGGCTGTGCACCTGGAAGTCGCGTGCCCGGTCGATCCACCCCGCCCAACCCGCCAGCTCGCTCTCCGACTTGGTGACGTAGATCAGGCCCGAGCGGCGGAAGCCGGTATCGTGGCCGACCGCCTGCGCCATGCCGTCCCAAAGCTGCATGCTGAGGCGCGAAAGCGGCATCTCGCGCAGGTCGCGGTTCTGCTGGCGGCACCAGCCCCAGTTGCGGCTGGACTGTTCGGCGCCGATACGGCCCTTCTCGATCAGCGTGACCGAGCGGCCCTTCTGCGCCAGGAAGTAGGCGGCGGCGACACCGACAATGCCGCCGCCGATCACCACCACGTCGGCGCGTGCCGGCAGTGCCGCGTCGCTGGCCACGGGCCGCAAGGCGATGCTCATGCAGGGCCTCAGGCGGCGATGCTGCGCGGCGTATAGCCGGCATCGCGGATGATGGCAGCGGCGCGCGCGGCATCGCCGTCCACGGTGACGCGCTTGTGCTCCAGGTCCACCGCGATGGCGGCGCCGGGCAGGCTCGTGCGAAGCACCTCTGTGATGGTCGCGACACAGTGCGCGCAGCTCATGTCCTCGACGGCGAAGGTCACGCCGCGTCTGTCCGTCATCGATTTCGTCCCCTTTCGGCTGGTGTCATGCCCATACGTGATCCGGCTGGCCGGCAGGGGCGGATGTCATCGCCGCCGCCGCCGATGCCAGCGCTGCCTGCCAGTGCCAGCAGCGCACGGCGTGCGCGCCCATCACCTGGTCCAGCGTCGGATGCGCTTCCGTGCAGTGGTCGTCGGCCAGGCGGCAGCGGGTGTGGAAGCGGCAGCCGGCGGGTGGGTTCAGGGGACTGGGCGGCTCGCCCTGCACCTGGCCCATGCGGTTGGCGAGGCCATGTTCCTCCAGCAGCGAGGCTGCGATCAGCGCCTGCGTGTAGGGGTGGGCAGGGTTTCGGAACAGCGCCTCGGTCTCGGCGATCTCCACAAGTTCGCCCATGTACATCACCGCCACGCGATCACACAGGTGGCGCACCACGCGCAGACCGTGGCTGATCACCAGCATGGTCAGATCCTCGGTGTCGCGCAGCTGCCGCAGCAGGTTCAGGATCTGCGCGCATATCGAGGCATCCAGCGCCGAGGTCGGCTCGTCGCAGATCAGAACGCGCGGACGCATCAGCAGGGCGCGCGCAATCACCGCGCGCTGCAACTGCCCACCCGAGCACTGACGCGGCAGACGTTCGTAAAAGGCCGGCGGCAGGCCGACCTTGCGCAGCATCTCGATGATCGCCGCGCGCCGGTCCGTGGCACCGCCCGCTTGGTTGTGCAGCAGCACCGCGCCGAGGCTTTCGCCCAGCGTCATCTTCGGATCGAGGGCGGCCACCGGATCCTGGAAGATCAGCTGCGTGCTGCGATGCAGGGCCGGCAAGCTGCGCCCGTTCAGCCTGGCGAAGTCGTGCCCGGCGATGGTGATCTTGCCGCCGCTTGCGGGAGTCATGTGCAGCAGCACGCGGGCCAGCGTGCTTTTGCCGCAGCCGGATTCCCCGACCAGGCCCACCACCTCGCGCTCGCGGATTTCCAGGTCGATGCCGTCCAGTGGCCGCACCGAAAGCCCGCCGCCCAGCAGGTAGCGTTTCGTCACCGCCTGCAGCGCAACGATCGGCGCGCGTGGCGGCGGCGTCGCGACCTGGGTGGGTGCGGCCACCGCAGTCGATGGTCCCGCGGCGGCAGCGCCACGGTGGCCCGAGGCGCAGCAGCGCACGTGATGATGCGCACCGCCACAGCACGATCGCTCCGGCTCGTGCGCGCCGCATGTCGCGTGCAGGTTCAGTGCGTCCGCCGTGGCGCAGCGCGGCAGGAAGCGACAGCCGGTGCGGCCGACCTCGTCGCGCGACAGCGTGCCACGGATGGTGAACAGCGACCCGTCGGCCTCGGCGCGCAGCAGCGAGGCGCGCACCAGCGCGCGGGTGTAGGGGTGCTCGGGCGATTCCAGGATGTCGCGGCGCGTGCCTTCCTCAACCACGCGGCCGGCGTACAGCACCATGATGCGGTCGGCCAGCGCGGCCACCACGGCCAAGTCGTGCGAGATCAGCAGCGTCGCCAGCCCCCGCGCATCGCGCTCGCGCGCCAGCAGCTGCAAGATCTGCAGCTGCACCGTCACGTCCAGCGCGGTGGTCGGCTCGTCGGCGATCAGCAGGCGCGGGCCGCCGGCAAGGGCGGCGGCGATCATCACACGCTGCGCCATGCCGCCCGAGAACTGGTGTGCGTAGCTGCGCGCTCGCACCTCTGGCGCGGGAATGCCGACGTCGCGGAACAGCTCCACCACGCGGTTCCAGGCTGCCTTGCCGGAAAGCCCGGTGTGCAGGCGTATTGCCTCGGCCACCTGGCTGCCCACGGTGGCGGTGGGATCCAGCATCGAGATCGGCTGCTGGAACAGCATGGCGATTTCGCCACCACGCAGCCGGTTCATGCGCCGCGGCGGCATTGCTAATACATCCTGCCCTTCGAACAGGATGCTGCCCGACTGCACACTGGCGCCGCGCGGCAACAGGCGCATGACCGAAAGCGCGGTCAGGCTCTTGCCGCTGCCGGACTCACCGACCAGCGCTACTGTCTCTCGCGGCTCGATCGAAAGGTCGACTTCGTCCAGCACCGGCGCGGGCTGTCCGGCAAAGGCGACGGTCAGGTTGCGGACCTCCAGCAGCGCCATCAGCCCTCCCGTCCGCCCGAGCGGGATTTGCGACGGCGCAGCATGCCCCGCGATCCGCCGCCGGGGCGGCGGTTCCCCGGATCAAGGCTCTGCCCCAGCGTGGTGACGGCGAGCGCGGTGACGAAGATCGCGACGCCGGGCGCGATCACCAGCATCGGCGCGCGTTCCATGTAGCGACGCGATTCCGCCAGCATCGAGCCCCAATCCGACATCGGCGGCTGCACGCCAAGCCCCAGGAACGAAAGGCCGCCCACCACGATGAGCTTGTGCCCGAAGCGCAGCAGCGCGATCGCGGTGATCGGCCGGATCGCATTCGGAATGATATGGCGCAGCACGATGAAGCGGCGCGAACAGTTGAGGATCTCCGCCGCCTTCACGAAGTCGCGCCGGTTCAGATCGAGCGCGAGGCCCCGCATCATGCGCGCGAACGGCGTCCAGGCGTGGACGGTGAGCGCCACGATCAGCGTGCCATAGCCGGGGCCCAGTATGGCGATCAGGAACAGCGCCACGATCACGTCGGGGAACGAGATCAGAAGGTCCACCAGCCGCATCAGGAACTCGTCCACCCAGCCGCCGGCGCGCGCGCTGATCACGCCGACCAGCACGCCGATGACCACGGACAGGCCCAGCGTGATGGCAGTGATGCTGACCGAGAAGCGGCCACCATAAAGCAGGCGGCTCAGCACGTCGCGCCCCAGATGATCGGTGCCCAGCCAGTGCAGGGCGCTGGGTTCTGCGAAGCGCCGCAGCAGGTTCTGCCGTGCCGGATCATACGGTGCCAGCGCTGGCGCGAACACCAGGCAGAACACGATCAGCAGGGTCAGCGCACCCCAGAACAGCACGCCGGGCGGCAGCCCGCGCAGCCATCCGACGAACCGGCGCACGGGCGATGGCGCCGCCGTGGACAGTGCGGCAGCGCCTGCGTCAATTGGCGCCATGCGAAGACCGCAGTGCGGGGTTGATCGCGAGGTACAAAAGGTCGGTGGCAGTGTTGATCAGCACCGCCAGCGCGACGATCGACACCAAGCCCGCTTGCAGGAGCGGCAGGTCCTTCTCGATCACCGCCTCGTACACCAGCCGCCCCATGCCGGGGATGGCGAAGATCACCTCGATGACCACCGACCCGCCCAGCAGGCCGGCCAGCCACAGCGCCAGCAGCGTGATCACCGGGATGATGCCGTTGCGCAACCCATGCCGGATCAGGGTCTGGCCCATGGCGAGGCCACGGCTGCGGGCGGCAAGGATGTAGGGCGAATCCAGCACGTCCAGCATCGAGGCGCGGGTGACGCGCGTCAGGTACGCCATCGGCCGCAGCGACAGGATGGCAACAGGCAGCACCAGCGACGCCGGCGAATTCCACCCCGCCGAAGGCAGCCAGCCCAGGTAGAGCGCGAACACCAGGATGCCGACCGGCGCCAGCCAGTATTCGGGCAACGCCACAAGCGCCTGCGTGAACACGGTGACGAAGCCGTCCAGCAGTCCGCCGGGGCGCAGCGCCGCCGCCATGCCCAGCGGCAGCGCCACGGCCAGTGCCAGCAGCAACGCCGAGACCGCGAGGATGGCCGAGATCATCAGCGCGCCGGCAACGGTGCGACCCACGGATAGCCGGCTGGTGAACGAAACGCCGAAATCGCCGGTCAGTGCCCGACCGAGCCAATCGAGGTACTGCACCGATAGCGGGCGATCGAGACCAAGCTGCACGCGCAACCCCTCGACCGCGGCTGGATCGATCGCCTGGTCGGAGACCCTAGCGCGGATCAGGTCGCGCACCGGGTCGCCATCACCCAGATAGGGCACCGCGAAGGCCAGCATCGACACGGCCAGCAGCATGGCCAGCATGATCAGCGCGCGGCGGACCGCGAAGCGGACCATCGGCGCCTGCCCTTACCTGGCGGGCGCCAGGTCACGCGTGACGATGTAGTGGTTGAACAGGTGCGATCGATAGCCGCGCACGCTGTTGCTGACCGCATCGCGCTGCTGTTCGCGCACCAGGAACACGGTAACGGCGTCCTGGTGCAGCTTCGCCGCCACCTCGGCATAGAGCGCGAAGCGGCGCTCGGCCTCAGCAGTGGTGACCGCCTCGGCAATTTTCGCATCGGTCGCGGCGTCGCAGAAATGCGAGATGTTGAAGGCGCCCCGGCAGGTGTAGTCGGCGGTCAGGAAGGCGCCGGGATCGGGCACATCGGTCAGGTGGTTGCGCGACAGCAGCATCGCCTGATGGTTGCCCGCCATCACGCCCGGTTCCAGCGAGGCAAAGGCGGCCACGCGGATCGTCACCGTTATGCCAAGCTCGCCCAGCTGGGCCTGCACCACGCTGGCCAGGTCGGGGAGCTCGGCGCGCTCGGTATAGGCCAGGAGTTCGATGCGGAGGCTCTCGGGCCGCACGCCGGCCGCCGCCAACAGCGCCCTCGCCTTGGCGAGATCGCGCCCGACCGGCGCCGCGCCGGCAGGCGCCCAGGGTGCGTTGGGAAGGAACGGACCGACCGCCGGGCGCGCGAGGCCTTCATACACACTGGCCGCGATCGCGCTGGAATCAAGCGCCGCCTGGATCGCCTGGCGCACCCGCACATCGTTGAAGGGCGGCTTGCTGTTGTTCAGATATAGCGATGTCACGCGCGTGACGTCGGCGGCATGCACGGTGACATTGCGCACCGGCTGGCGCAGCACCGTCCCCGGCAAAATGGTGGCGATCTGCGCCTCGCCGGTCTGCACCATGGTGGCGCGCACCTGGGCATCGGGCACGATGCGGAATTCGACGCGGGCATATTGCGCCGGTCCGCCCCAGTAGTCGGGATTGCGTTCCAGTCGCAACACTTGGCGCGGCACGTCCTCGACGACGGTGAAGGGGCCGGTGCAGGCACGCACCGGGTTGTTGCGCTCGCCCTGGAAGGCGGCCGGCGAGAGGATGCCGGTGTTCGGGCTGCCCATGCGCAGCGGCACCAGCACGCTGGGGGCCGGCGTGGTGACGCGCACGGTGCGCGCATCGATCGCCGCGACCTCGCTGACGACGCGGGGCGAGAAGCTGCGCGCGGGTGCCGCGGCGCGCAGCGTGCGGTTCAGCGACCCCACCACCGCCTGGGCATCGAGAGGCCGGCCATCGGCGAACTTCACGCCCTCGCGCAGCGTGAAGTCCCACGCATTCGGCGCGGTCTGGACCCACGATGTAGCGAGGCCCGGCTTCACCGTGCCGTCGAAGTCGATGCGGGTCAGCATTTCCATGCAGCCGGCGCTGCTGAGCACGAAGGCATCGTCGGTTTCTAGCGCCCAGCCGGCGCGTGAGCCGAACAGGTCGGCGACCACCAGCGTGCCGCCCGGCGCCGCCGACTGCGCGCCGGCCCTTTCAGCGACCGCAGCGAGCGCCAGAATTCCGGTCCCGGCCATGGCCAAGCGGCGCAGCGCCCGGCCCAGATCGATGGTCTGCATCTTCTCTGCCCCTCGTTACGCGCCACCGAAGCGGCGGCGCAATCCGATCCAGCCTGCCCCGGCGCCGGCCGGCGCCCAGGGTCGTGCGAGAGACTTGGCGGCTCCCCGATCCTATCCCCTACCCGGGGATACAGTTTTCATTGTCGTAGCGTCTCGTTACGCGCTTGTATATGGCTTTCTTCGCCGTCTCCCGCTTTTCGTCGTCGCTACGCGCCCGGCATGGCCGGCAACGCCGGCGTGGCTGCAAGCGGCTTCTCGAAATGTGTGCTGGTGGTGCAGGTGCCCACCTCGACGTAGCCGACCGCCCGCCAGAACGCGAGCGTCGCGGCAGCGTCCGAACTGGCGTGCAGATACATCGTGCGGTAGCCCGCGCGCGCCGCCTCGTCTTCCGAAAGCCGGGCCAGCCACGTGCCGATGCCGCAGCCCCGCATGTCGCGGCGCACATACACGCGCCACAGCGAGGCGATCTCGTCGGCCCGCTCGTACCGACCTGGAAACATCGCGGGGATGTTGGGCTTCCACGCCAGGTGCCGCACGGCGGTGCTGCCGACGATGGTACCCCCCGCCTCGCGCAACAGCCAGAAGCCGCCGCGATTGAGCGCGCTGTAGTGGTTCCGCGCGGCCGGCAGCAGCAGGGAATCGAGATCGGCGTGCCAGTCGGTGCGATAGCCGACACCGTAATATTCCAGGATCGTGTCCAGGCAGAATGTCCGCGCCTCGGCATGCGCGGGGCCCGGAATGTCGGCCAGCCGGTCCAGCGTCAGTCCGGCCGGCAGGGAAAACCCGATCAGAGGTATTTCGTGATCTCCTTGAATTCCTCGATGGCGGTGCGCTGCGGCGCGGAGAGCGACCCCACCGCGTGCTCCAGGCAGTCATCGAGGTGATCGTGAATGAAGGTGCGCTTGGCCTGCGACACCGCCTTTTCCACCGCGTGCAGCTGCTGCGCCACGTCGAGGCAGGGTCGCCCCTCCTCGATCATGGTCAGGATGCTGCGCAGATGCCCCTCGGCACGCCGAAGCCGCTTGACGATCTCGGCGTGCGTATGGTGGTGGACCGGCACCGACGTCGAGGTTGGGGCCGGGGCGGTCAAGGCAGCCTGCTTGCTCACGATGCGGACACTTTTCTGGGTTGCGACCGCGGCATCTAGCAGGTGGCCATCGCCCGAGTCATCAGCCTGATCGTGATCATCGTGCATCGTGGTGCCACGATCCTCAGGGCCGCGTCACGGGCACGCAGCGGGTGTGGTAATGGTCGCCCATCATCACTGCCAACCGCAGATACCCGGCGCCGCCGACCTTGCCGTCCAGGAACAGCGAGTGCGGGTCGTCACCCGGCAGCACCTTCAGCGGAACCACGTCGGGCTCGGCGATCGCCTCAGCCTTCACGTCGGCGATGGCGGGTGCGCTGGCCAGCACCTCCTTGTCAAGGAAAGTGATCTTCCAGCGCGTGTCACCCTTGGGCTGCAGTTCGACGAACGAGTCGTGGCCCATGCTGATCAGCGTGCCGCCATGCGTGCCGGTGGCGAGCGGGTAGTCGGCGGTGCCGGGCAGCCGCAGGTCGCGCGTGTGATCATGGTCCTCGTGTCGGATCACCACGCGCACGCGATAGGCCTTGTCGGTCGGGCCGCTGGCGAACAGCTCGTTCGGGCCGCTGCCGGGGAACATCTTCATCGGGTGGCACTGGCCGTTGCGCCCGATCGCCTGCACCTCGATCTCGTCCAGCGCGGGGGCTGCTTCGTTGAAGGCCAGGCGCCAGCGCCCGTCGCCGGCATCGGAAAGCCCGATCTTCGTGCCGCCGCCCATGTCGATCGGAAGTTCCGTCGTGGTTGTCATTGCCGCTCTCCTGTGGTGGTTCTGGTCAGACGTGGCCGTGGCTGGAAAGTGCGGTGATGCCCGCGTAGCCCAGATAGACGCCCATCAGGATGATGAGCACGCTGGAGAAATAGGGTGCGCGCGCGGCAAGGCCGCCGAGGCCGGAAAACCGCTTCGACAGGTGCTTGACGCTGAGCGAGGCAGCGACACCCGCCGCCACCATGGTCAGCGCCAGCCCGATGCTGAAGCACAGCACCAGCACGCTGCCCAGCGCGATCTCGCGCACCTGCAGGCACAGCAGCAGCACCGTGATCGCCGCCGGGCAGGGGATCAGCCCGCCCGTCAGGCCGAACATCACGATCTGGCCGGTGGTGACGCGGCGGTTGGCGAAGCGCTTCTGGATTTCGAGCGCGTGGGAGCGGGAGTGAGCGTCCATCGGCTCGTCGGCGATCGCCGGGCCCTGCGCGGCGGTGAAGGCCACTTCGTAGTCGTGCTCATGGTCGTCGTGGTTGAACGTGATCGTGGCCGTGAACAGGTGAGGCTCAGGCACCGCATCGACCGACTCCAGCTGTCCGTCGCTGGCCGCCATGCGATAGACCTTGCGGCGGCCATCCTCCAGCGTGGTGGCGATCGTCACGTCGTCCGCGGCCCAGGCATGACCGGACAGCGTGGTCAGGTGGAAGCGCGCGGCACCGACGCCGCCGTCCCGCCGCAGCTCCAGCCCGACCAGCCCATGTCCGGTATCGACCTGGCGCATCGTCGGCCGCGCCTTGGCCGCCTGCTCGGCGATCGCCTTGGCTGCCTTGATTTCACGCTGTTCGCGCCAGGTGCGATACATCATCCACAGCGCGATGCCGATGATCAGCACGGCGGAGGCGATCTGGAAGTATGGCTCGCTGGCCTCGGCATCCAGGCTGGAGAAGAAATACATGCCGGCCAGCGCCACGCCCCAGACCACCGCGGTGTGCGAGATGGTGGCGGCGACGCCCAGCAGCACGGCCTGCCAGACCGTGCCGCGCACGGCGATGATGAAGGCGGCCATCAGGGTCTTGGAGTGGCCGGGTTCCAGCCCGTGCAGCGCGCCCAGCAGGATCGCGGTCGGGATGAACAGCCACAACCCCGCGCCTCCCTGCTGCAGAATTTCGGCGAAACCTGGCATGACCCTGCTCCTGACCTGCGCGCCGCGCGGCCATGATGACGGCTGGCCACGTTGCACAATAGCCTATCCCCCTGGATAGGATGCGGTCAAGCGGTTTCGGTCGGCGGGCACGGCGCTGGCCGCGGCGTGGTCATCGGTTGCGGCAAGAGCTTCGCGACGCTTCCATCGCGTCGGCGTTTGCGGCATGTCTCCCGCAGTCATGCTCGCCGATTCGCGCCGAGGTCCCATCGTGCCCCTGCTGGTGTCGCGCGTCCTGCGTTCGGGCTGCCTGGTCGGCGTAGGCATGCTGCCTGCCGCCGCGCTTGCGCACGGGGTGCCGGCGGGGGATGCGGGCTATATCCAGGAAGTCAGCGGCGTGCATCTGCTGCCGTTCGCCTATCTTGGCGCCAAACACATGGTCACCGGCTATGACCACCTGCTGTTCCTGCTGGGCGTGGTGTTTTTCCTCTACCGGCTGAAGGATGTCGGCCTCTACGTCACGCTGTTCGCGGTCGGCCATTCCGTCACGCTGCTGGCCGGCGTGCTGGGCGAGATCGCGGTCAGCGCCTATCTGATCGACGCGATCATCGGGCTTTCGGTGGTCTACAAGGCTTTGGACAACCTTGGCGCGTTCCGCCGCTGGTTCGGCATCCAGCCCGACACCAGGGCGGCGACCTTCATCTTCGGCCTGTTCCACGGCTTCGGCCTGGCCACCAAGATCCAGGATTTCCAGATCGCGTCGGACGGGCTGATCGCCAACCTGCTCGCCTTCAATGTCGGTGTCGAGATCGGCCAGGTGCTGGCGCTGAGCGCGATCCTGATCGCCATGGGCTGGTGGCGCGCCACGCCATCGTTCGCCCGCCATGCCTATGCCGCGAATGTCTGGATGATGGGCGCGGGCTTCGTGCTCACCTTCTGGCAGCTCGCGGGCTTCGTGCTTGCCTGAGCCGTCGCGACCTCTCCCTTCACGGATCACCGATGTTCAACGCTACCCCTCCTTCCCCGGACGACCTGCCCGGAGCGGGCCGGCTGCTGCGCTCGACCCTGATCGCGGCCGGCGTCGGCGCCCTGCTTGTGGTCACGGTGCTGTTGCCGGCCGAATACGCGGTCGATCCGCTGCGCATCGGCCGCGTGCTCGGCCTGACGCAGATGGGCGAGATCAAGCGCCAGCTCGTTGCCGAGCAGGCAGCGGACGCGACGCGCGGTCCGACGCTCGCCACCATCGAGCAGCGGATGGTCGCGCTGGAGGAGCAGATGCGAAGGCTGGAGCCGCTGGTAGCTGCCGCCTCGGCGGTGCGTCCGCCGCCTGCGGCCGCCGCCGTGCCGCCGGCTGCCGTCCAGGCACCCGCCGCTGCGGCGCGCCCCGCACCACCGCCGGGCGCGCGGAGCGACGAGACGGTGATCGCGCTGCAACCGGATCAGGGGCTGGAAGTGAAGCTCCGCATGCGCCGCGGCGCGCAGGCGCGCTACGCCTGGACCGTCGCCAACGGTCACGTGAATTTCGATGCACATGGCGAGCCGCCCAACGCCACGCGCGGCTTCTATCACGGCTATGCCCAGGGCCGCGCGGCGACTGCCGATCAGGGCGTGCTGGTCGCCGCCTTCGACGGCACGCATGGCTGGTTCTTCCGCAACCGCTCCGGCCGCGCCGTGCGGGTCACGCTGCGGACGGAGGGCGACTACGAGGCGGTGATCCGGCCCTGACCACTCGCCGATTTGGGCCGCATGACCGAGCGCCGCTTGGCGGCGTGCATCATGCGGCGTAGCGTCACGTGCACAGCGGACCGCCAGCGCAAGGGGCAATCGGATGATCACAGAGCGACGGGGTTTCATCGCGGGTGCGGCGGTGCTTGCCGCAACGGCGCCAGCGCGCGCGCAGGCCTATCCCACCCGCCCGATCGAGATGATCGTCGCCTTCCCGGCCGGCGGCGGCACCGATGTCGGCGCCCGCTCGATCGCCCGCGTGATGGAGAAGAATCTCGGACCCAATGCGCGGCTCGGCGTGATCAACCGCCACGGCGCCGGCGGCGAGGTGGGCTGGACGGCGCTGGCGCAGGCGCGCGCCGATGGCTACACCATCGGCTTCATCAACGCGCCCGCGATCGTCGCCATGACCATCGAGAAGCAGACCCGCTTCCAGATGGACGGTTTTGAGCCGATCGGCAACGTCGTCACCGACCCCAACGTGCTGCTGGTGCACCGCGACAGCGTCTTCCGCAGCGTCGCCGACTTCATCGAGAACGCGAAGGCCAACCCCGGCACCTTCACCGTGGGTTCCTCCGGCGCGCCCGGCAACAGCGAGCACCTGGCGCTGCTGCAGATCCAGGTGCGCACGCAGACGAGATACAACTTCGCGCCCTTCAACGGCACCGCGCCCTTGAAAACCGCGATCCTGGGCCGGCACGTGCCGGCGGCGATCCTGTCGATCTCGGAAGTGCTGCAGGAGGCGCGCGAGGGCCGCATCCGCATCCTGGGCACGATGACCGAGGCGCGGCATCGCTGGACGCCGGAGACACCGACCTTCCGCGAGCAGGGGATCGACCTGGTGTCGAACCCCTCGCGCGGGATCGTCGCACCGAAGGGCACGCCGGACGTGGCTTTGGCTGCACTGCGCGAGGCTTTGGCCAAGGCGGTGGCCGATCCCGAGTATCGGGAAACCGCGGAGCGTTCGCTGATCCCGATCGACTACCGCGATGCCGCTGGTCAGGCCGCGATGCTGCGAGAGATGCAGGCCGACCTGACGCAGGTGTGGCAGACGACGCCCTGGCGATGACCCGCCGCGCCGCCGAGCGCGGCTTCCTGCTGCTGCTGATCGTGAGCGCCGCCGGGCTGATGCCGGAGGCGCTGAGCTACCGCGGCGGCAGCCAGTATTTCCCGGTGATCCTGCTGGCAGCACTGCTGGCCTGCTGCCTGGCCGCGCTGTTCCGCCCGCGCGCTGCCACCCCGGAGGATTCTGAACCGTTCTTCCTGAACGCGCCGCGCGCGGCGCTCGCGCTGCTGCTGATGGCGGCCTACACGCTGGCCCTGCCGGCGGTGGGATACTTCACCACCAGCGCGCTTCTGATGTTCGTGATGGCGTGGGTGTTCGGCTACCGCGACCTGAAGGTGATCGCCGCCACCATCGTCGGCTACCTGCTGTTCACCTGGCTGGTCTTCACCGTGATCTTCGAACGCGACATGGCGCGCGAATTCTTCATGCCCTGGATCGTGGGCTACTGAGATGTTCGACCCAGTGATCGATGCCATCCCGGCGGTGCTGACCTGGAAATCGCTGCTGTGCATGCTGATCGGCATGATCGCCGGCCTGGTGATCGGCGCGCTGCCGGGCCTGACCGTGGTGACCGGCACCGCGCTCCTGATCCCGCTGACCTTCGGCATGGAGCCGCTGGCGGCGATGGGGCTGCTGGCGGGCATGTACAATGGCGGCTCCTATGGCGGCGCGATCACCGCCATCCTGCTGCGCATCCCCGGGACGCCGGCCTCGGTCGCCACCGTGTTCGACGGCTGGCCGATGACGCAGCGGGGCGAGGCGGCCTATGCGCTGCAGGTGGCGGTGGTTTCCGGCACGATCGGCAGCGTCGTCAGCGCGATTTCCCTGATCGTGCTGTCGCCGCCGCTGACGCTGATCACGCTCGCCTTCGGCCCGGCCGAGTATTTCTGGGTGGCGATGTTCGGCATGGCGACGGTGTCGATGCTGCTGGGCGGCGACCCGCTGAAGGGGGTGATCGCGGCACTGATCGGCCTGCTGCTGGGCGTGGTCGGGCAGGATCCCGTGACCGGCACCGAGCGCTTCGTGTTCAACGACCTGGAACTGCTGGACGGCTTCTCGATCGTGACGCTGCTGACCGGCCTCTATGCCATCCCGCCGGTGCTGCTGATGTGCGAGGAAGCGGCGAAAAAGGGCATGTCGGGCGAACTGCTGCGGCTGAAGCGGGTCAAGTCGGTGTTTTCTGAATGGACGCGCTATGTGCGGGTCTGGGTGCGCAGTTCGGTGATCGGCATCATCATCGGCATCCTGCCCGGCGCGGGCGGGGCGATGACCTCGATCATCGCCTGGAACGACGCGAGATCGACGTCGAAGGACCCTGACAGCTACGGCAAGGGCAACCCGGAGGGCGTGGCGGCCTCGGAATGCGGCAACGGCGCCGACAACGCGTCCAGCATGATTCCTGCGCTGACGCTCGGCATTCCCGGCAGCGGCGTGGCGGCGGTGATCCTGGGCGGCCTTCTGGTGCACGGCCTCCGCCCCGGGCCGCAGCTGTTCCGTGACCATCCGGATGTCGCCTACGGCTTCATGCTGCAGATGCTGATCACCGCGTTCATGCTGATCGTGCTGGGCGGGCTGCTGGCCACCCGGATCTTCGGCCAGGTGCTGCGGCTGCCGCCGATCCTGCTGGCGCCGCTCATCGTGCTGACCTCGGTGGTCGGCGTATACGGCATCCATGCCAGCGCCTTCGACGTGTGGATCATGCTGGCGATCGGCGTGGTCGGGTATGCCATGGACAAGCTCGAGTTCCCGACCGCGCCGGCGGTGCTGGGCCTGCTGCTGGGGCCGATGGCCGAGGGCGAACTGCGGCTCGCGCTGACCATCAGCATGGGTGACGCAAGCATCCTGTTCGCCTCGCTGGCGTCGTGGGTAACCATCACCTGCACGCTGCTGGTGTTCCTGAGCCCCTGGCTCCGGTCCGCCTGGCAGCGGCGCAAGGCGGCGGCCGGCTGATCGCCGCCTTGGGCGCTATCGCCGCTGCTCCTCGGGCGGCCGCAGGTGCCGGAATGCCCATAACAGGGCAAGGTCATAGGCGATCTTCAGCACGCCGCACAGGATGAAGGGCGTCGCCTGCCAGCCGGCCGCGAAGATCGCGCCGGCGATCGCCGGCCCCGCTGCGGCCGCCAGGCTGCGCGGCACCACGGTGAAGCTCGCCGCCGCGGTGCGCTCGGGCGGCGTCACCACGGCCATCACGTAGGACGAGCGCGTCGGCACATCCATCTGCGACAGCGCGGACCGCAGCAGCAACAGCCCGAGAGCCCATTCGATGCCTGGTGCCGCCATGGCAGCGATCAGGCACAGGCTGGAGGGGATGTGGGTGAAGACCATAGTGTTGATCAGCCCGATCCGCCCGGCAAGCCATGCCGAGACCGGGAACGAGAAGGCGGAAAGCACTCCGGTCCAGAAGAAGAACAGACCGGCCTGGGCCAGCGACAGGTCGAACCGCTCGAACAGCCACAGCGCCAGTAGTGCCTGCACCGCAAGACCGCCGGCAAAACTGTCGATGCTGAACAGCGCGGCCAGTCTCAGCACGATGCCGCGCGAGGGGCCGAGCGGCGCGTGGCGGGTCCGAGGTGCTTCGGCCGACACTGGCGGCAGCGCCCGATAGGCAAAGAGGCAGGCCAGCCCGAGCAGCGCGTACAGCAGGAAGGCCACGCGCAGCGCGTCGAGCTCGCGGAACCCAAGAGCGGCCAGCGCATCCGGTGCCGCGGCCGCCAGCGCACCGGCCGCCGCGGCCAGCGACCCTACCAGGCTGTAGCGCGCGAAGACGGATGTGCGCTGTGCGTCGGGCGCGGCTTCGGTCAGCACCGCCTGCTCCAGCGGCGCGAACACGCTGACGCTGCCGGCGGAGGGATTGATCGTGCCCACCAGCGCGATGGCCGCCAGCAGCAGGAACCCCTGAATAGCGGCGAACCCCAGCCCGGTGCAGGCCATCAGTGCCGCGGCGGCAAGCAGCAGGCTGCGCGGTGATATGCGGGCACCGATCACGCCGACGCCCATTGTCATCAACGCCGAGCCGAGCAGCGCGAGCGTGGCGATGGCCCCGACCGCACCGGCGCCATGACCGAGCGAGATGAGGTAGACCGGCAGCACCACCGCCACCAGACCGTCGCCGAAGTCGCGGAGAGCGCGCGCCCACAGCACCGGCCGGATGGCACGCCGCCACGCCATCAGAGCGGCTGCGGCCGCGCGCTTGGGGCTGGTGATCATCGGCTCCGACATCGTGCGCCCTCACTGTCCGCGAACCTCGCGGACGGATGGACGCGATGCTTGAGCCGAGGCCTCATGGGGCGATCGCGATGGCCCCGACGGGTGCGAGGATGGCGGCCACAGGGAGGAGGGTCAACCCGCGACCATACTCGGACCCGCGATCAGCGCCGCATTGGTTGCCGGTTGCTCGACGGCGCGGGTCTGACGCTTCACGCCGCGAATCAACACCTGACCAGATGTCCTCGCTGAAACGACTGCCAGGCTCGGCTCCGCATGGATCAGGTTCGTGGTATCAACAAGCTCCTGGCGCGTATGACCGATGTAGACACGCGTCGATTCCTTCGGCTCAGCCTCGCCCTGATGCGCTCAATTTGTGAAATCGAGCAGCCAGCAATCCGAGACGGCATACTTCGACATCCGTGCCGCGCGGAAACGAGAGATAGAGCGCTCGGCTGGCCGCAGGACATGGTCGATGGGGACATGTGAGGCGCAAGGCGGCATAATCGACCATGTGGCGCTCGCGATGCACGCCGCAACTTCGGCCCCATTGTGCGAGCGATTTCAACAGCGTCCTGACGCAACGGTATCGGCGACGGTATCGCGCCAGGGATCAATCTGAACTTGTATTGTCTATCAACTGGTTGGGCGCATCATGAACAATCGAGTGGGAGTGATGCGCGCGCCCGGCCGTCGCGCCAAAGCCGGACAGGTCGGGCCGGGGCGCGGCGCAGCGCGGGAGTTGGTTTTCGATGCACCCTCTCCCGCGCTGCGAGAGCGGGTCGGGGTGAGGGCGCTTCCACCCGCATGCCTCGCAAGCCATGGCCCGGGCTGCTACTGGCTGCTTGCAGAACCCAACGGCACGGCCGCCGCGACGCACGCGCCATAGTTCGCATCGAGCTCCGGCGCCGTCAGGCGGATGGCGGCAAGGCGGCGGGCGGTGCGGGTGATGTGGCGGGCTTCATCCAGCGTCAGGTCGCGGCCCAGCACCGTGTCCTCGCGGTAGCTCAGCCACTTCTTCAGCACCTGATACCCGCCGATGTGGAAATCCCACATCGCGTCGGGGATGTTGCGCCAGAACACGTCAGTGTTCAGGAACACATCGCGCGTGGCGACGCCGAGTTCTTTGGCGGCATCGGCGCAGGCGGGTCCGTCGGGCGCATAGCGATCCTCGCGCGCGGGTGTGACCGGCACATACCCTGCATCCGCATCGGCCATATCCAGCGACGCCAACGCATCCTCGCGCTTGGTCGCGCCCAGAAATCGCGATAGCGCACGCGCGGCGCCGCCCTCACCCGGCTCGCTTCGCTCGCCACCCTCTCCCGCCGAAGCGCGGGAGAGGGTTGTTCGCCCGCCACCGCGCGGCCTTTCCCCCCCTCACGCGCTGCGGGCTACCCTATTCACACATCTCATTGCGCTCAAGAATCCAAAAATTGGAGTCGAACTGCAAGCCGCCTCAAAGGCCGGGTTCCCAGGCCTGCGGCAACATTGACGCCCAGGTATTCACTCCCCAATCGAAACGAAAAGAACAAGATAACATGTTGATTCTAATTGGGTTTTCGCGATGCGTGAATCAGGTAGCGCGCTGCGGGAGAGGGAGGGGCCCATCGCGTCAGCGATGGGAGGGTGAGGGCCCTTCGCGGCACCCCACACCAGCAGCGCCACCGCCGTGCCCACCTCGCTGCCCTCCCGATTGAATGGCGTGGAGAACACCGAAGGATCGGGCCTTCCGTCGGGCATGACCTTGCCGGTCTCGAACTTCGAGCCGTTGAAATTGTCGAGCCACAGCGCATCGAACGCGCCCAGCAGCCTCTCGCGCATCACCACGAACGAGGGATACCAGAGCCAGGAATGGTTGCTGACGAAGCACACCACGCCGCGGCCGGTCTTTTCCGCGATGCGCCGCTCGGCGACGCCGAAGAAGCGCACATAAAGATCATCCAGCTTGAAATTTTTGTTCCCCAATCGCGTACCAGGCCCTTCTTGTAGGACTCGACCAGGCCCGCCACCCCGGCCGTTGCATCGCCGCCATTCCGTCACGCCATGGTCCAACGCACGTTTTCCAGGTCAGCCCGGCACGATCGGCAGAACCGCAGGAACGGGTCTGGATCGGGGTTTCTCGACAACGCGTCCCGGGCGAGCTGCGCCAGGCCCACGCCCGGCTTGAGCAGCACCTCGATGATCGCCTTCAGCACTGCCTCGGCCTCACCAACCACATCCGCCGGGGCGAACAGTCGCATGCGGTTGATCAGTCCGATCAGCCGCTGCTCGTCGCCGTGCAGCGCGATCTTGTCCTGGTCCTCCACATAGGCGTGCAGCAGCAGGGTCGTGGCTGCCATGATGAAGTCGGTGTACACGCTCTCGCGCTTTGCGATCTCATGGGCGATGCGCTGCAGGCGCTCCTGGTAGCGCTGCGTATACATGGCAACAGCCAGCGAGGCGCCGCCGCCGATCAGTGCACCCAGCAGCGCCGAAGCCGAACTGATCAGGGCGGCGTCCATGGCTCGTCCTCCGGCAGACTCACGCCGGACCTGGGGTGATGGCGTGCACGCGGATGGCGGACGACATGCGCGGGGAACCTTTTCGGCGGGACACGGCCGGTCGCCCTATCAATCAGAAGAGAGGCGCGGTCGGTCAGGGGAGACCGGCCGACCGCGGCCGACCTTGGCAGTGCGGGGATGGGGGGCCAGGGCGGCGGGCGGTCTTTATCC
>Ga0224723_1000426_pt1 | contig 28887 bp, 24 predicted proteins | sample Balambano_FR2_Me_FD_161647 | JGI IMG/M metagenome (GOLD analysis project Ga0224723, IMG submission 161647) | Freshwater sediment microbial communities from Lake Towuti, South Sulawesi, Indonesia - Balambano_FR2_MetaG | ecosystem: Environmental > Aquatic > Freshwater > Lake > Sediment | place... | reverse complement strand
GTGCATCGCTCAATTATGCGATTCAAGCGCGGCTGCCCATCGCCCAGGTGCAGCCGACAACCGTGCGCACGCTGCTGGTGTGGGGCATCTTCAGCAGCCGCGCCAGCGCAGCCGGGGCGAACGCCGCGCCGTTGGATTGGGACCAGGTGCAGTCCGTCGCCGCCACCGGACGATGGGACGCGCTGCCGGGTGGTCAAGCAAGCTGGGGCTTCGTCAAGCTCGTCTTTGGCGATCCGGCGCGTTCGGCGGGTGGGCTGTCAGTGCTGGTCAGCGGCGCGGCTGCCCACGCCAATATGACTGATGTGACGTCGGACGCTTTGTTGAACAGCGATTTTCAGACGTGGATGCGCCCGGTGCTGGACAGCGTGCCAAACTTCAATACCATCGGCGCAGACCCGGCGGCAGCGCTGACGCGCGGACCGTCGGCGGGCGAAATCGCACTGCTGCCCGAAAGTCAGTGGCTGACCAACCTGAGCGGTATCGCCAACCGTGAAGCCGTGATCTTCAGCTACCCCGCCTACACCGTCATGTTCGATTTTCCGCTGGCGGAATGGACGGACGCGACCACGACCGACGCCGAGCGGCAGGGTGTGCGCCTGTTCGCGGATTGGCTGCTGGCGAACGCACAACAGCAGGCAGCACTCACCTATGGCTTGCGCCCGATCGAGCTGCTGGTCGATACGCAGGCGACGCTTTTCACGGCGGGCATCAGCGCGGGCATTCAGATCAATCCGCCTGCCGCGCCGACGATCACGCTGCCCGACCGCAACACCATGCTGCGCCTGCTGTCGTGGGTCGGATCGGTGAGATAACCCTCACCCCCGCCCCCTCTCCCGAACGCCGAGTACGGCTGGGAGAGGGGAGACCAGAAGAGTCCTCTGGAAGTCCCTCTCCTTTGGGAGAGGGATTTAGGGTGAGGGCAAATGTGTTTCGAGAGTCGAGAAAGGGACACCATGCGTTTCCAAATGCTGTTTGTAATCGCCTGTTTGATGACGCTCGTGGGGTGTGGTGGGGTAGGACAACCGTCCGCACCTCCCGCCCCCGCCGCTGGATTTGAAATCTACACAGAAAACGGCGCCGTCGCCCGCCCCAACAACGCCATTGACATCTACATCGTCTATTCGCCTGAATCGCAGCAGTATATGCCGGAGATCATCCGCCGTTTTAATCAGGCAGCGCTCGAAGGGCGCAATCCAGTCAGCGGGCAGGCGCTGGCAAGTGGCGAGCGCCCAATCTATGTCTGGGGGACAGACCCGGTGACGGGGTCGTCTGGCACAGTAGCGCAGGGCATCGTGAACGCCTTCAACGCGCCCAACGATGCCAACGTCTATCGCCCGACGATTTATCAGCCGTCGGTCAGCCACTGGCTGGCGCTTATCAATCAGGAGATCGGGCGCAGCATCTTTGACCTCGCGGGCAGCCGCGCGACGGCGCTCTCGCCTGTGATCATCGGCATCTGGGAAAGCCGGCTGCGCGCTATCCAGCAAACGCTGGGGCGCGACGACATCGGCTTTGCAGATTTGCTGGCGGTGCTGAACAGTCCCAACGGCTGGGCAGATTACGGCATTGATGCCGGACGGCGGGCTGTTTTTTACGGGCATACCGACCCGCGCGAAAGCTCGACCGGCTTGTCAGCGACGATTGCCGAGTTTTATGCCTGCGCGCGCCAAAACGGGTTCAGCGACCGCCGCCTGTCGCTGGAGGCGGTCGAAAGCAGGGATGTGCAGGGCTGCGTGAGTAACATCGAGCTGCTCGTGCGTCATTATTCGCGGCGCACGGAAGACTTCCTGTCTTACATCGCCCAGGGTCCTGATTATCTTGATTTCCTGGCGTTGGAAGAGACAGACCTGATCTGTCTGAACACAGGCGGGCAGCAGGGCGACGAAGTATGCAATCGACCGCGCGAACGGCTGGTGGCGATCTATCCGACTGAAGGCACGTTCTGGCACGAACATCCGTTTGGCGTTGTCAATGCCGACTGGGTGACGACGGAGCAGCGCGATGCAGCGCGCATCTTCACCGATTTTGTACTACTGCCTGACGCGCAGCGGCTGATTATGAGCTACGGATTCCGTCCGGCGAGTCCTGACATTGCGCTCGAATATCCGTTCGTGGCTGAAAACGGCGTCACAGTTGAAGGTCCCGCGACGGTACTGGATGTCCCCGATGCCGAAACGATCATCGCCATTCAGACGGCGTGGACGGATGTCAAACGCCCGGCGGATGTGCTGCTGCTGGTGGATACCTCCGGCTCGATGGACAACGAAGGACGGTTGGATCAGGCACGAGAGGCTATTCTGACGTTCCTGGATAGTACCAGTCCCAACAACCGCGTCGGCATGTTGTCATTTAGCGATACAGTGCGCGTATGGAATCCACTCGACATCATTGAGCGTGTCGAACCATCCCTGCGCGCGCATGTGACATGCGATTACAGCAATTATAACCCGCCGCGCAATGCCCTGTTCGGGCTGTGTTTGGAAGCGGGTGGCTCGACATCGCTTTATACAGCGACGCGTACAGCGGTGGATGTGCTGGTCAACAGCAGCGATCCACGCCGCATCCGTGCGGTCATCGTATTGAGCGACGGGCAAGATACGTGCAATTCCGACGGCTGCTCCAGCGTGCAAGCGGTCATTAGCAAAATCGAAGGCACGCGCAGTACGCTCAACCCGGTCATGGTCATCCCGCTGGCGTATGGCAGCGATGCTGACCTCAGCACGTTAAACGCTATCGCCCGTGCCAGTTTCAGCACAGTCTTCTCCGGCGATCCGTCGAACATCAGCGACCTACTGGCATTCTTGAGCGGGTACTTCTAGACAAACACGAGGACTCTTAACGCAGAGACGCGGAGGCGCGGAGGAATAAGTGCCCTGCGATCTCTGTTTCTCTGCGTCCCTGCGTTAAATATCACGACCCCGTTGTCTCCACCGCGAACCAGTTGACGTTGATCCACTGCACGCTGTCGTTGGTCAGATAGACCGTCTGCACGCCGCTGACGGGGAGGCTGCGCGCGACTTCCTGCAACGAGTAGACCTGCACGCCTGCCCACGCCAGCGTACAGAACGGCGGCGCGGTCGGCGAACCGACGCGCAACAACAGGCTACCGCTGTTGGGACTGTCGGCGCGCAGGCGGAATGCCCTCACCCCCAACCCCTCTCCCAAAGGCGAGGGGCTTAGGTTCACATCATCGAAGCGCAGCCAGCGCGTGGCGTCGAAATCGCGCACTTCCAGCGCCCCGCCCCCCTGCGGGTCGTAGGTGTTGGCGGTAAAGACGCCCGTCGCGGCATCGACAAAGCTCTCCGCCTCGACGCGCAGCCAAATGGTGACGACGAGCGGCGTTGGGGTCGGCGTGGGCGAAGGCGCTTGCGTCGGTGTGTTAGTTGCGGTAGGGACGCCATTAATGGCGTCCGTACTGGTCGCGGTCATTGCCGTCGCGTCGGCGGGTGTGGGTGTATGCGTTGGTACGGTATACGGAGATACATTGTCCACAATCCTAGTACCATCAATGTCAAACGCAATACTCGCAACAACATTTGGATTTGTCGTGGCATGAATTGTGTAGTTCGCTCCGCCCTCGACCTGGACATTGTTTTGCACGTTGTTAGTTATCAGTTGCAGAATCGTTAGATTTGTGGTGGGATTACTGATCGAAAGTGTTCTTACAGCGTCGCTTAAGTCAATTGGACTCCAGTGTGTTTCTCTTACATCAACTTGTCGAATTTCTATCTTGAGTTCCAATTCCAATTTGGTGAAACGTAGATTATTGACTTTTGGTTTAAAGATGTCGTAATAGGATAGGCAGAGCATAGCTGTCCAGCCAGGTGAAACGGAAGGCAATACTACCAAGATAGTGCAGGAAGGACTTGCGAAGGGTCGATAGGTCAGGCAGAGTGTGGTTGTGTCTGACAGTGGCACGCGCCGGTGACCAGACATGTTCCTGTGGGTTCAGATCAGGGCTGGCAGGTGGAAAAAAGACCGTTTCAACGTGCGGATGAGCTGCCAGCACGTCCGCAACAGGCTGCCCTTTGTGCCAATTGGCACGGTCTCAGAGCAGCAGAACAGGCTGACCAGGATAGCACGCAAACAAGTCGCGCAGAAAGGAAGCCGTCTCGACGCTGTTCATCTCCAGCCGGGGCAGCAAGCAATGCATAAGTCCTGATCCTTTCTTGATGTCTTCCCCCGAAAGGCTGATACCCGCCTGATCTCTTTTGTATGACAATCAAGCCATTCAGAAGTCGAATAAAGGATAGGCTGTGCCATGAGCCTCGAACTCGTGATTGCCGGGTTGGTTGCCCTCCTCCTGCTGATTTATCTCGTCTACTCCATGCTCTATCCTGAAAGGTTGTAGCCGATGACATCGTTAGAACTGCTGCAAATCGTCGTCTACTTCGGCGTGCTTATCGTCTGCACCCCACTGCTGGGCGGCTTTATGGCGCGCGTCTTTACAGGCGAACGCACATTCCTCACGCCCGTTCTGCGCCCCGTCGAACACATCATCTATCGGCTGGCAGGTGTGACAGCGGGCGAAGAGCAGGACTGGCGCGCTTACACCGTCGCGCTCATCGCCTTTAACGTTCTGGGCTTTGCTGTGGTGTTTCTGCTGCAACTGGCACAGGGTGCGCTGCCGCTGAACCCGGCTGGCTTGCCAAATGTCGAGCCTGCGCTGGCGTTCAACACTGCTACCAGCTTCATGACCAATACCAACTGGCAGAGTTACGCGGGCGAAACGACGCTGAGCTACGCCTCGCAAATGCTCGGTCTGGCGGTGCAGAACTTCGTCAGCGCGGCGACGGGCATCGCAGTCGTCATCGCGCTCACACGCGGGCTGGCACGCCGCACTGCGCAAACGCTCGGCAACTTCTGGGTCGATCTGGTGCGTTCGACGCTGTACGTGCTGCTGCCGCTGTCACTGATTCTTGCGCTGCTGCTGGTGTCGCAGGGCGTTGTCCAGAACTTCAACAGCTACACGTCTGTAACCACGCTCGTCGGGGCGGAGCAGGTGCTGCCGCAGGGACCTGCCGCATCACAGATTGCGATCAAGCAGTTGGGGACGAACGGCGGCGGCTTCTTCAACGTTAACAGCGCGCACCCGTTTGAGAATCCGACGCCGTTGAGCAACTTCCTGCAAGTGCTGTCGATTCTCCTTATCCCTGCTGCGCTGACGCATACCTACGGACGGTTGGTCGGCTCGCAGCGGCAGGGGTGGGTCATTTTTGCGGCAATGCTGATCATGCTCGTCGCCGGGCTGTCGTTGATGCTGGTTTCGGAATACAGCACCAATCCGGTCTTTGGCGTTGCGGGCGTCATGGAAGGCAAGGAAGTTCGCTTTGGGATTACCAACAGCATCCTGTGGGGTGCTGCGACCACCGCCGCATCCAATGGCTCGGTCAACGCCATGCACAGTAGCTTCACGCCGCTGGCGGGTGGCGTCGCGATGCTGAATATGCTGCTCGGCGAAATCATCTTTGGCGGCGTCGGCGCGGGCTTGTACGGTATGTTGATCTTTGTCATCCTGACGGTCTTCATCGCTGGCTTGATGGTCGGACGCACGCCAGAATATCTGGGCAAAAAGATCGAAGCCCGCGAAATCCAGATGGCGATTGTGGCGATTCTGCTGCCGAGCGCTGCCGTTCTCTTCGGTACGGCGCTGGCGTCTGTCACCGATGCGGGCTTGAGCAGCCGCGCCAACGCCGGAGCGCATGGCTTCAGCGAAATCCTCTACGCCTTCGCGTCGGCATCCAATAACAATGGCAGCGCCTTCGCCGGGCTGAATGCCAACGTGCCATTCTATAACCTGCTGCTCGGCATCGCCATGTGGATCGGGCGCTTCGGCGTCATCATTCCGGTGCTGGTGATCGCGGGCAGCATGGTCGGCAAAAAGACTGCGCCGCCTTCACCAGGCACGTTCCCTACAGATGGTGCAGTTTTCGTAGGGCTGCTAATCGCTATCATTCTCATCGTCGGTGCACTGACATTCTTCCCGGCGCTCACACTCGGTCCTATCGTCGAACATCTGCTGATGTCCGCCGGGCGCAGCTTCTAGGGGTTAACCATGTCAAGTAAATCTACCGCCCGTCCACTGTTCGAGGCATCCATCGTCCGTCGCGCGTTGAGCGACGCGCTGCGCAAGCTGGACCCGCGTCAGCAGCTCAAGAACCCCGTCATGTTCGTCGTTGAAGTCGGTGCGATCATGACGACTGTTCTGCTCATCCGCGATCTCGTCACGGTCAATAACGCCGAGCTCGGCTTTAACCTGCAAATCACGCTCTGGTTGTGGTTCACGGTGCTGTTTGCCAACTTTGCGGAGGCAATGGCGGAAGGGCGCGGCAAGGCACAGGCGGACAGTCTGCGCAAGGCGCGCAAAGAGATGACCGCGCGCAAGCTCTCTGGCAGCCGCGAAGAGCGCATCGCCGCTTCACAGCTTCGGTTGGGCGATCTGGTCGTCTGTGAAGCGGGCGATCAAATTCCCGGCGATGGCGAAGTCGTTGAAGGCATTGCCAGCGTCGATGAAAGTGCCATCACAGGCGAATCTGCCCCGGTCATCCGCGAAAGCGGCGGCGACCGCAGCGCTGTCACCGGCGGCACGCGCGTCCTCAGCGACCGCATCGTGATCAAGATTACGTCCGAGCCGGGCAGCACCTTCCTCGACAGGATGATTGCGCTGGTGGAAGGGGCAAAACGCCAGAAGACCCCGAACGAAATCGCGCTGACGATCCTGCTGTCCGGGCTGACGATTATCTTCCTGCTGGCGGTCGTGACGCTGCGCGCCTTCACTGCCTATGGCGAAAACGAAAGCGGCATCACGCAGACGACGGCGACGCTGCCTGTGCTGATCGCGCTGCTGGTCTGCCTGATCCCGACCACCATCGGCGGCTTGCTCAGCGCCATCGGCATCAGCGGCATGGATCGCATGATCCAGCGCAACGTGCTGGCGACAAGCGGGCGTGCGGTTGAAGCGGCTGGCGATATTGACGTACTGCTGCTCGACAAGACGGGAACGATCACGCTGGGCAACCGCATGGCGACGGCGTTCCATAATGCGCCTGGCATCGCCCCTGATCATCTGGCGGATGCGGCGCAGCTGTCGTCGCTGGCGGATGAAACGCCGGAGGGGCGCTCGATTGTCGTGCTGGCGAAAGAGAAGTTCGGGCTGCGCGGTCGTGAAATCGCTGACCTCCAGGCGGAGTTCATCCCCTTTACCGCACAGACGCGCATGAGCGGCGTTGATTTCCAGGCGCATGATGGACAGCAGCCGCGCAGCATTCGCAAAGGCGCGGCGGACGCCGTGCGCCAGCACGTTGAAACGCTGGGTGGCGCATATCCGGCAGAAGTTAAGACTATCGTTGACGGGATCGCCAGAAACGGCGCGACACCGCTGGTGGTTGCTGAGAACACAGATGTGCTGGGCGTGATCGAACTCAAGGATATTGTGAAGGGTGGCATCAAGGAGCGCTTTTCGCAGCTGCGCACGATGGGCATCCGCACCGTCATGATCACAGGCGATAACCCGCTGACCGCCGCTGCCATCGCTGCTGAGGCGGGCGTGGATGATTTCATGGCGCAGGCGACGCCGGAAGACAAGCTCAAACGCATCCGCAAGGAGCAGGGCGACGGGCATCTGGTCGCGATGACGGGCGACGGCACGAACGACGCCCCCGCACTGGCGCAGGCGGATGTGGGCGTGGCGATGAACACCGGGACGCAGGCGGCGCGCGAGGCGGGCAACATGGTCGATCTCGACAGCGACCCGACGAAGCTGATCGAGGTCGTCGAAATCGGCAAGCAATTGCTGATGACGCGCGGCGCGCTGACGACGTTCAGCATCGCCAATGATGTCGCCAAGTACTTCGCGATTTTGCCCGCGCTGTTCGGAGCGCTCTATGCCGCCAGCGCAGGAGAGCCGGGACCGCTGAGTGCGCTGAATATCATGGCGCTGCATTCACCGCAGAGCGCTATCTTGAGCGCGACGATCTTCAACGCGCTGATCATCATCGCGCTGATTCCGCTGGCGCTGCGCGGCGTCTCGTACAAGCCGATGGCGGCGGCGCAGGTCTTGCAGCGCAACCTGCTGATCTACGGCGTGGGTGGGTTGATTGTGCCGTTCGTCGGCATCAAGATTATCGACGTGATTATCGCCGCGATTGGGTTGGCGTAGGTAACAGGTGCAGAGTGCACTTTGCACCTTGCACAAACAAAAGGATATAGGGACATCCATGAAGTCTATTCTAATCGCCGTGCGGATGCTCGTCGTGCTGACGATCATTACAGGCGTCATCTACCCGCTGTTCGTCACGTTGGCAGCGCAGGTCATCTTCCCGGCACAGGCGAACGGCAGTTTGCAAACGCGCGATGGCGTCGCCATTGGCTCAACGCTGATCGGGCAGGACATGAACGGCGATCCGCGCTACTTCTGGACGCGCCCGTCAGCAATCAATTACAGCCCGCTGCCCTCCAGTGGTACGAACCTTGGACCGACCAGCGCGACGCTGGCAGCGGCGATTGCAGAACGTGCCAGTGCCTTCCGCATTGCCCATAACCTGCCTGACGACGCAGCAGTCCCCGCAGAGATGCTGTTCGCATCCGGCAGCGGGCTGGACCCGCATATTTCGCCTGAAGCGGCACGGCTGCAAGTGGAGCGTGTGGCGACTGCGCGAGGGCTGTCGGTCGAGCAGGTCAATGCGCTTGTAGATCAGTACACTGAAGCGCCGCAGCTTGGCTTCCTTGGTCAACCGCGCGTGAATGTGCTGCTGCTCAATCTGGCGCTGGACGGATTACAATAATGCAGGAGATCAGTAGGGACAGGGCATGCCCTGTCCGCAATCGAGGGTAATCCCATGACCGATGACCATCGCCCTGACCCCGATGCCCTGCTTGCCGCGATTCAGGATCAGGAATCGCGGCAGGGGCGCGGCAAGCTTAAAATCTTCTTCGGTATGGCGGCGGGCGTCGGCAAGACGTATTCGATGCTCGACGCAGCGCACGCGCGTAAAGCTGAGGGCGTGGATGTCGTTATTGGCTATGTCGAGACGCACAAACGTGCTGAGACCGAAGCACTGCTCGATGGGCTGGAGATGATCCCGCGCCAGAAGGTAGACTATCGCGGCACGACGATGGAAGAGATGGATATCGACGCTGTCCTCCAGCGCAAGCCCCAGCTTGTCCTTGTAGATGAACTGGCGCATACGAATGTGCCAGGCGTTCGCCACCCCAAACGCTATCAGGATGTGATTGAGCTTCTCGAAGCAGGCATCGATGTCTATACGACGATCAATGTGCAGCACTTCGAGAGCCGCGCCGACACCGTTCGCCAGATCACGGGTATCACGGTTCACGAAACCGTGCCGGACTCGATCATTGATCTGGCAGACGAGATCGAACTGATCGACCTGTCGCCGGAAGATTTGCGCAAGCGGCTGGCGGAAGGCAAAGTCTACGTCCCCGACAAGGTCGAGACGGCGGCAAACAACTTTTTTCGCATCGGCAACCTGACGGCGCTGCGCGAAATGGCGCTGCGCCTGACCGCCGAGCGCGTGGATCACCAACTTCAGAATTATATGCGGATCAAGCGCATTGCTGGACCGTGGAAATCCAGCGAGCGCTTGCTAGTGGCGGTGGGCCCCAGCCCATTCTCTGAACAGCTCATCCGCTGGACGCGGCGCATGGCGTACAACCTGGAGGCGGACTGGCTGGCGGTGTATGTCGAAACGTCGCAAACGCTGACGCCGGAGCAGCGCGAAGTATTGACACGCAATCTTGAACTCGCGCGCGATATGGGCGCAGAGGTCGTCACGGCTGCCGGAGATGACATCCCGGCGACATTGCTCAATACCGCTCGTCAGCGCAATGCGTCACAAATCGTGATGGGCAAGCCGGTGCAATCGTGCTTGCGAGACTTTCTGCGCGGCGGTTCACCGGTCGATAAAGTCGTGCGTGCCAGCGGCAATATTGATGTGTTCGTCGTGACCGGCAACCCGACGACCACACAAGCACCGTTGTTCAACCTCGATATGCGGCAAACCTCCAATCCGAATCAGTACGGGATTGCGCTGCTCGCGATGGCGGCACTAACCCTGTTCGAACTGTTTCTGGTCGATCTGGCAAGCTATCAACTCTTTGGGCTGCTGGACTTGCTGGTCGTGCTTATTATCGCGGTTTATTTGGGGCGTGGACCTGCAATACTCGCGGCAGCGGTGAGCGCTCTCACCTGGAATTTTCTGTTCATTGAACCACGTTTTACTTTTCAGATTTCTGAAGTTCAGGATGTTGCGCTGCTCGTGTTGTACTTTGCGATCGCGTTGTTTGCAGGCAACCTGACCGCACGCATCCGCACGCAGGAACGACAGGCGCGCCGGAATGCCGAACGGACAATGGCGCTGTACACACTGGCGCATGAGATTGCCTCGGCGGTGAATATGGATGATGTGCTGCACAGCGCAGTGGTACAAATCGGGCGCATCTTTGACGCAGAAGTGGCGGTACTGCTGGCAGTGGATGGCGAGATCAGCCAGACACCACACGCTTGCAGCACGCTGGTGATGGACGAACGTGAACTGGGCGCGGCACGATGGGCGTTCGAGAATGGACGTTCTGCCGGGAGACATACCAACACGCTGCCGTCTGCTGCTGCACGTTACATCCCGCTGCGCACCGCCAACGAAACGCTCGGCGTTCTGGGGTTGCGACTGCGCAGCGATGAACGACCCGGTTTCGATCAGGAAGCGTTGTTGGAAACTTTCACCAATCAGGTTGCACTCGTGATTGAACGTGAGATGCTCGATCAGGCGGCGGAGCAGGCGGCAATGCTGCAAGAAAGTGAGCGCCTGTACACAGCGCTGCTCAACTCCATTTCGCACGAATTGCGAACGCCAATTGCCACGATTAGTGGTGCTGCAAGCGGACTGCTCGACCCGACCACGAGCGGGGACGGCGCGAACCGGGCGGAATTGACGCAGGATATTCAGGCAGCGGCAGAACGCCTGAACCGCCTGGTGGAAAACCTGCTTGATATGTCACGGTTGGAAAGTGGGCGACTGACGCTCAAGCGCGAATGGTGTGACATATGTGAATTGATCGGGGTTGCGGTGCAACGTATGGGAAGTGCGCTTGGTGAACGCAGGTTGAACATTGATTGCCCGCCTGCGCTGCCGCTGGTGCAGATGGATTTTGTCCTGATGGAACAGGTCATCCTTAACCTGCTGGATAATGTTGCGCACTACACGCCACCAACAGCATCTGTTCACATCGAAGCAGCCGCCGAACCGCAGCATTTGCTCATCCGTGTCAGCGATGATGGTCCAGGCATACCGCACGACAAGCTGGAGCAGATTTTCGAGAAATTTTATCGTGTGCCTGGCACGCCGACGGGCGGTACCGGGCTGGGCTTGTCGATTAGTCGTGGGTTGGTGGAAGCGCACGGCGGGACTCTGACGGCTGAAAACCGCTCAACGGGAGGGGCTGTGTTCACCCTCCGGCTGCCGCGCGGCGCAGCACCGCCCCCCGCGAAAGAGGCAGCGCTATGAGCGACGGTGCGCAGATTCTGGTGATAGACGACGAGGTGCAGATTCGCCGCTTTTTGCGCATCAGCCTGGAGGCGAATGGCTATCGTGTGCATGAAGCCGTCGCGGGTCAGGAAGGCATCGCTCGAACTGCGCAGTTACGCCCGGATGTGGTCATTCTTGATCTGGGGCTGCCGGATATGGACGGGCTGGAGGTGCTGCGGCACTTGCGCGAGTGGACGCAGACGCCGGTCATCATCCTGTCCGTGCGCGATGACGACCGCGATAAAGTAGCGGCGCTGGATGCAGGTGCGGATGATTACCTGACCAAGCCTTTCAGCACTGATGAACTGCTCGCACGCATCCGCGTCGCGCTCCGTCATGCCCAACCAGAAGCGCAGGAACCGATCTTCCGCCGGGGCGACCTGAGTGTTGACCTCTCGCGGCGGCTGGTCACGCTACGCGGCGAACCCATCAAGCTGACTCCGACCGAGTACGCGCTGCTGCGGTTGATGATCCAGCACGCAGGCAAGGTGCTGACGCACGGGCAGATTCTGCGGGCGGTCTGGGGACCGGAATATATAAGCGAAACACACTATCTGCGCGTTTACTTCGCGCAGCTTCGGCAGAAGCTCGAAGACAACCCGGCGCTGCCGAAGATGCTGATCACTGAGCCAGGCGTGGGGTATCGGCTAGTTGTCGAGTAAAAAGTGGTGAGACTGCGCAGAGCGGGATGCCGTCAGGCATTCCTGCCGGGATTTCCTCGCCGCTCTGCGCTTGGTCACGCCATGTTCAAGACTGCGGCGTGCTTTGCGGACTCATAACTGCCGAACACCAACTGCACTGTCTTCAGATTGTCTTCGCCTGTGGTCTCTGCACCTTTGCCAAGCAGACCGTTCAGAATGTCTGCCTGGCAGGGAACGATGCTGGAATGCACCACATCGTAAAATGGGTTTGCCCACTCGTAACGGGGCGGGGGGTAACGTTTGGCAAACGTTCCCGCTTCGGTCGTCTCGCGGATCCAGTAATCCAGACCCAGTTCGAGCGAGCCGTGTGTTCCCTCAACCATGATAAATGTCTGCGGAAAAGCATCGCGCTCCAGGTAGTTTTCTGCATACGCCATCTGCACCAGCACGGTGATGTCCGCGCCCATATTGAGGATGATGGTTGCAACATCCTCCCCTTTAATATCGCTGTGGGCGCGGTACGTCTGGCAATACAGGCGGTTCGCTTCTCCAAATAGACTGCGTGCCACATCCAGCGTGTGACTCCCCAGATCAGTAAGGATAAACTGCTCAAGCTCCGCCAAAAACGGCTGATTCTTGAATACTGGAAAACCGCTGATCATATCGATGCGCGCACGGAATGGCTTGCCAATCCGCCCGGCATCGAGCATGTGTTTGAATTGGCGGATAGGAACTTGCCAGCGCCAGTTCTCATTGACGAACAGGGGGACGTTACGGGCTCGGCAGTACGCCACCATGTCCTTAGCCTCTGCCAGTGTGGTCGCCAGTGGCTTCTGGCAAACGACTGGCAGCCCATGATCAGCGCCCATGCGCGTCAATTCAGCATGAGTCTCGACCGCCGTGCAGATGTCCACAAAGTCCAGTCTTTCGCTTTCAAGCAGCGTCTGCGGGTCATCGTAGACAGCAGGAATTCCAAACTCCTTTGCCAACGCTTCCGCCTTATGCCGACTCCGATTGTAAAGCGCTACGCACTCCACGCCGCCCGTCTCCATCCACCCCGCCAGTTGATAACGCGACCAAAAACCAGTACCGAACAACGCAAACCTTAGTTTTTGCATGATCATGATTCCTGTGCCAGATAAATCCAATCGGCGATAGTTCTCTAATCCGGGATGTACTGCCTTAAGTGTGCAACGCTTGTTTGCACCCATTCCTGCTCTTTGGCAGCGGTTGCCTCCACGTCCGCTTCCGGCGGGGGCCAGAGTTCCAAGATGGCGTTGAAGTCGCGCGCGTTTAACTGTTCCAGCAAGCGCAATATATCCAACATTCCCTGCCCGGCGGGCGTGCCTTCTACGACAAAGCCCATGTTGTGGCTGACACGGCGCACGCGGAAGTCCTTGATGTGCAAATTCATTACATACGGACTGAGTACTTCCACAACCCGCTCAGGGTCTTCGAGCGCCCCGAAAGAGTTGACGGTATCCAGGCAGATGCCGACAAAGCGACTGTCGAAAGCGCGAATGATGTCCACGAGCGTTTGCACTTTGAAACGGTCATGGTTCTCGATAGCAATCGTTACCCCTGCCTGTTCAAACGCAGGCAGCACGGTTCGCAGCAGTGCGACGACCTCCTGAGGTTCCGGGTGGTGCGCAGCGGTATCGACGACCACGCGCAAAATTGGCGATTGACACAGGCGGGCAATCTCCAGATAGCGGAGTAAATGATTCGGCTGGATACCGCGCGTGCCAACTTCGATAGCGACCGTGTGCGTTGCCGCCGCACGCAGCAACGCTGCAAGTGCGGTCTCTGACAGCGCATCCAGGGGCAGGTTATCGGCAATCTGCACCAGATGGACGCCACAGGCAGCGGCACGCTGAACAAGTCCAAGCGCGTCTAGCGGCTGGCGCGGCGGGGGGTACCCTGGAGCGCCAATAGACCAGGCATACGCATAGCTGCCGATACCCAGCTTCATGATAAGCCTGCTGTCCGCTGGACATGCGAGACGATAATCACTTTGCGACCTTGTGGGTAATGTCTTCGACACTCTTCTTGAGGGCGTCGAGATTCATAATCTGCTCCATCCAGTCGGGTTTGAAGATTTTGTCGTAGGCGTTGGCAATCGCGAGTTTGGCACCGTCCGAGAAGGGGAAGCCGGAAATGCCAAAAATAATCGCAAACTCAATTCGCGCGTGACCGCTTAGGAATTCCCACGCTGCTTCTGGTGGAACCCCCATCTCGACGGCTTTGTCGTAAGCTTGTTTGACTGCCGTAATCACCGTCGCCGTGAATGTTTCCGCCAATGCCGGTTCCAAAATCGCCATCTGTTCAACCGTGATGCGGAACGACTTCATGACGGGCTTGTAGATGTCCCGCGCAATCGCTTCCCCTTTGGCATAGTCTTCTTCTGGTCCGTGATGCAGCGCACAGACGATGTGGTGTTTTGCCTTCACCCCGCCAAACCAGTCCGTCCGCGCGTCTTCGGTCACTTCATCGTTAAAGAGCGGCGGATGACACGGGTGAGTGACGAAATATGTCAGGTCGTCGCGAATCGGCATCACTTCGGCATACGCCGCCGCCGGATCAAGTCCGATCACCATCGTGCCGGGTTTAAGCTGCGGAATAATGCTGTGCGTAATCCGCCCGATGAGCGCATCTGGCACTGCGAGAATCACTGCATCCGCATTTGCCAGCGCCTCGTCCTGCGGCGTCACGCTCACGCCGCGCTGGGCGAGGTTGGCTTTGCCTTGCTCACTGACTTCGACATAATAAATCTGGTATTGTGGCAAGTCCTTGACGTTATCGGTAATGCGGCAACCCATCTTGCCGCCAGCCCCCATCAATGCAATTCGAGTGGTCATTTCTAGATCCTTTTTTGTTTATCCTGATGAACCGCGCAGGATGCTGCCAAAATAATCGGGTTTGCCCACCTGCCCGGCTTTCAGGGCGATTTCCAGGTTTGTTAACAGCGGGTTGCTGGAATGCGCCTGACACAGCGGTGCGCCAGGCGCGACTGGCGTGACTATCTCCAGCGCATAAATCCCCAACTGCCGCACCGCGTGACCGCAGGTATCACCGCCCGTCACCACTGCGCGCTTGATGCCAGTACGTTCCAGTAATTCGCGGACGATTAAGCCCTGCTGCGTTCCCAATCGCTTTCCGATACTGCCCGGTTCCAGACCCAATGCATTCAACCGCTGCCGCGTGCGACTGATCGACGGGTCATCTGGTCCACAGGCGGAATAGAGCAGCACACTGCGTCCTTCTCCCAAGTGAGCGAGCGCCTGCGCAATCGACATTTCGCGCGCCGCGTCTGCTTGCGATGGATCCACAAGCTGACTCGCGTCCAACTGGATGCCGACGAACCCATGTGCAAGCGCCCACTCGATCTGCGCGGCAGTTCCCGGCGCAGCACTGCCAGAGACGACAATGAGCTGTTCCACCGCACCCGCAGGCGGGAGTGGCGGCGGCTTGTGTGCAACGCCCGTTTGCTGCCAGCAAGCCGTCAGCGCGTACTCCAGCCCGGAAGAGGATGCAGAAAAGATCGTTTTTGCGCCGCGTTGTGACCAGATCAGGCGACCAATCGCTTCAACGTGCGTCTGATCGAGCGTATCGAGCAGGATGATCTGACAGCCATCCGCCATCAGTGCCTCATACTGCCGCGCAAGCTGCGCTTCTGGCTGCGTCAGGTGCAGCACATCGATCAATCCAATTTTGCGCTCGGTTTGCCGGGCGAGATGCAGGCGCAGATCGCCTTCATCCATTGGCGTGCTAGGGTGCTGGCGCATGGTCGGATGGCGATCCAGCCGGAACATGACATCGCCGACACTGGCGAAGAGATTGCCAAAGACCAGATAGCGCCTCAGCGGCGGCGCGCCGACCATCATCGGCACAACCTGGGGTTGGAAGATACGCCAGCCAATTTCAATTGCATGTCCGATGCTACCGATCTCCGGTGATGAGTCAAAGGTTGAACAAATCTTATAATGGAACAACGGCGCGCCCAGCGCTTGCAATGCGCGAAAAATCGGCGGCAGTTCAGTGTTCATCTGCGCGGGCGACAGCGAACGACTGACCCCGGCAACGCCGAGCGCACGCGCCGCCGGAAAGTGCTGGCGTACAAAGTCGGCGCTGGGCGGTTCGAGGAACAGCACCGTCGGCACCCCGCCCAGCACCAGCGCTTCCATCACATCGGTCGAACCGGTAAAGTCATCGCCGTAGTATGTCAGCAGCAAATCGCTCATAAAGCACCGTACATCTCCAATGCCCCGCGCAATGCCGGATGCGTCTGCGCGTACTCATCGAGCGAGATACCGGATAGCGCAGCATCCCACGCTTCGCGCAGGCTGGCGACTCCTGCTGCTGGACCATCGGGATGAGCCATGATGCCGCCGCCCGCCAGGTACAGCAGATCCGTACTGCCGAGTGCAGCATAGGTGTCTGGCGCTTGACCTGCCCATTGCCCGGACGAAATCACGGGCAGCGCGGTATAGCCGCCTGCCATCGGTGTCAGGCAGGCACGCGCGGCAGCGATGACCGACTCGTCGCTTTCGCAGAATTTATTGCGCAGCCCGTTGACATGCAGATGATCTACACCCGCCAGGCGGAAAAATTTCTGAAACGCGCGATAATCCCAGCCGAGCGCCGGATGCCGACTGAGCGCACCCCATCCGGCACGATGTCCGTGAATAGGTAGGTGGCTGTTGCGCCGCAGCCATTCGACCGCCGTCAGTCCGACTGGAATCAAGTTGACCATGATGCAGGTGCCGCCGTGCGCTAACACGGTATCATGCCCATGCTTGATGGTGTCGAGGTCGCCCGTCACATTGAAGGCATACATCACCTGCTTGCCAGTCCGCTCGGCAAAGCCGTTGATCACGCGCATCACCGCTTGAACACGCTCCGCCAGCGGGGAATGAGGTGCGTTGGATTGAAGTTCGTCATCCTTGATGAAGTCAAGCCCGGCTTCGCACAGCGTTTGCACCAGTTCAGCCGTCTGCGTTGGGCTAAGACCGACGCTGGGTTTGATGATCGTCCCCAGCATCGGACCGTTACGGACGCCCATTAAGCGGCGCGTGCCTGCTATGCCGAAGGCAGGTCCGGGATGTGCGGCGATAAATGCCTGTGGGAATTCCACATCAAGCAAGCGCAGCCCTGAGAAGGGACTGAGTTCGTATAGGTTGCCGCTGACAGCCGTCATGCAAGCAGTCAGGGAGGTGCCGATATTGGCGAACGGGAACGATAACACCACTTCCGCCCGGCGGTAGCGCGGGGCGACACTCTCCTTCGGCGGTCGAGACCCCGGCAGGGCAGGCACATCTGCTGCGTCCAGTTCTGTGATGCGCTCTACCCGTGCGCCATACTGGTCCAACAGTTCAGGCGTTTCGCCCGGCACTTTGACGAACGTACCCGCTGATTGCTCACCGGCCATAATGGTAGCAGCCTGTTCCAGCGGGTGTGCTGTTTCGATGAGATAGGTAGCGAAAATGCGGTCATGGATGCTGCTATCGAGTAAAGGTGAAGGCACCATCAGTCTCCTGCCTCGGCAGGTTTCGCTGCCGGAGTTTCCGCCGGGCGGATGAAACGCCGCTTGAGTTTTTGCAGGTTTGCCTCGCGCAAGCTGTCGAAGAAGATCGCCAGGAAGATAATGAACGCGCGCACGATAGGTTGCAGATAGAGATTAACCAGATTGAACTGCAAACCAGTGCCAACCATCTGGATGAGTAGCGCCCCGATGACTGTGCCGAAGACATTGCCGACCCCACCGAACAAGCTCGTTCCCCCCAGCACAGCGGCGGCAATGGCGTCAAATTCGCGCGTTTCGCCAAAGCTGCGGTCTACGCGCCCGCCCAGTTGCGACGCGAGAATAAAGCCGGCTAATCCCGCGCAAAAACCGGAGATGATGTAGACGTATATCAGCGTGCGGTCGGTGTTGATACCTGCTTTCTTGGCAGCCTCCATATCGTTACCGACTGCATACACCTGCCGCCCAAAGGCAGTACGCGAGAGGATGAACCAGGCTGCCAGCACGACCAGCGCAAAGACGACAATCGGCATGGGGATGACGCCAAAGACCAGGGTTTGTCCAAAGGCGTTCATGCGCTCCGGGAAATCGATCTGGCGCGACTCGGTCAGTGCAGTCCCCAACCCGCGCCCGATGACCAGCGTCGCCAGCGTAGTCATGAAGGGGATGATCTTGAGCCGGACGATGCAAAAGGCGTTAAACGCACCAAACAACATGCCGACGACAATCGACACCAGCAGCGCAGGCACAATCTCCAGCCCGATAGACCTCATCAGCAGTCCGGCGCAGACGACCGACAGATACATATTGGAGCCAACCGATAGATCGATGCCCGCCGTCAGCAGCACAAATGTCATGCCAACGCCGATGATGCCCGCGAAGACCGCTGCCTGTTTGATGATATTCAGCATGTTTTCCGGCAGCCAGAAGCGCGGAAACTCCACCCCCAGCCCTTCGATGAGCAGGCGCGGCGAAGTCAAGCCGAAGATGACGAACACGGCGACGAACAGCACCAGCGTCGAGTTATTGAGCAGGAATTGAAACAATCTGAACGGTCGCTTCTGCATAATCGATCTCATTTCATCGGTTCTGTGGCGGCAAACATGTGCATTATCTTTGGATGCGATAGGGTGTGTTGTGTAATCGTTCCGCGCCGTTCTGCGTGACGAGGAAGCCGTCTTCGTGACGCAAGCCACCCCAGGGAGTGTGGAACACAGGCACATCAATCGAAAGGATCATGTTTTCCTGGACAATTCCGGTTGCGCTCGGTCCATAAATCGGTGGCTCAAATTCGATGACACCCACGCTATGCACGCCGGAATACGGAAAGTATTCCCCTAACCCGGCTTGCTCCATCAACTGGCGGGCAGCGCCTTCAACGTCGCGCCCGGCGGCACCAGGTTTCATCTGTGCCAGCGCTGCCAGTTCCGCTTCCCATGCTTTTTCCAGCGCATATTCAATGTCCTTCCCTGGATTGCCCACCAGCACCGGACGACCGATAGCTGCGTGATAGCCTTCGTAGCGGGGGAAAATCGTCAACAGCACCAGATCATCGTCCGCGATCTTGCGCCAGGTGGAGCGTCCAAGGATCGAGCGCGAGTTCGGTCCTGCTGCAACGCAGGTTTCCAGTCCGTAGCCTTCAATCCCCGCCCGTCGCATCGCCGCATCGACTTCGGCGGCGACGGCGCGCTCACTAACCCCAGGTTGAATGGCATCAATGGCAGCTTGTAAGCCGATTTCCGCGATCTGATAGGCATAGCGGATGACAGCGATTTCAGCCGGGGACTTGATCGAGCGCAGTTCACACAGCGCCGCTTCGCTGTCCACCCAGTCAGCATCAGCAAAAGCGCCTGTCAGGGCAGCATACAAGTCTGCGCCAATCAAGCCTTTTCCCCCCAGACCAATCCGCCGCACATCGCGTGCTTCATAACCAATGTCCTTCAGGATTTCCGGCAGGCTTTGTATTCTGGAATATGGGTAGTCCTCATCGGGATGGGTGAAGACATCCAGTGCGCGAACATCTTTGATATAGCTGGCAAGCAGCGCATAGTTGACAGTTTCGGGACCGCAGACCATGACGGGTGTGCCTGAAGGCGGAAACACAATGAAACATGGCTCAAAATGCACCGGAAAATTTGCCAGCCAGCGGGCATGAGCATGACCAAAAACTGCACGATCGTCCGCATAGGCGATCAATAAGTCCAATCCCTGCTTCTCCATCATCGCCTGAACTTTTGTCCAGCGTTCAGGATATTCGGACTCGGGGATTGCCGGGTGCACGTTAGAGTCAGGTATCATGTATCCTCCATAATCGATTCCATGTCATGCGTTCTCAGGCAGCGCCTGGTGCTGCTCGCGGAACGCCGCGCTCAGAATGCGTTCCCGGTCGAAATCAGCGCGGGCAAACTCACCCACAATCTCGCCCCGGCTCATGACCAGAATGCGGTCACACATCCCTGTCAATTCTTCGAGTTCAGACGAAATGATCAGCACGCCGCTGCCTTCTCCCGCGAGACGATCGATGATGCTGTAAATTTCGTATTTCGCCCCTACGTCAATACCGCGTGTCGGCTCATCCATAATAAAGACCGACGGGCGCGAAAGCAGCCATTTGGCAATGACCACCTTTTGCTGGTTGCCGCCGCTCAGCGCTTTAACGGGCTGCTGACGAATATCGCCGCTTTTGAGCTGCAACAATGTGGCAGTGTCGCTGGCAGTCTCGTGCATCTGCTGCTGGTCAACGATTTGGAGCAGGGTACGTGCGAACTGCGGCAGCGAAACGAGGCTGATGTTGTTGGCAATATCAATGCCCATCAGCAGCCCTTCTTCGCGGCGATTTTCCGTCACGAAGGCAATTTTGCTGCGAATGCTGGCGCGCGGAGAAGGCGTGTTCAACGGCTCGCCTTCGACGCGGATTGTGCCACTGTCATAGCGATCAACGCCAAAGATCATGCGTGCCAGTTCGCTCCTGCCCGAACCCATCAAGCCGAACAGCCCCAGCACTTCCCCCTTATGCAACTGGAACGATATGTCTTCGACAATGCCTGCCGCACGAACATCGTTCACGTCCAGAAGTACCTTGTCGCCCGGTGTCGAAGTGCGTGAGGGATATAACTGCTCAATGCTGCGCCCGACCATCAACGAGATCATGCGGCTGATTGGAAAGTCAGCCGCCGCTTCCAACGCAACCAGTTCGCCATCACGCATGACGGCGACTCGGTCCGCCAGCCTGCGAACATCTCCAAGAATATGGGAGATATAAATCAGCCCTTTGCCCTGCGCTTTTAATTGCGTCATGATGGCAAACAGGCGCTCTGTTTCGCGCGCTGTCAGCGAAGTGGTCGGCTCATCGAAGATAATCAGCGATGCGTCCTGATGCAGCGCGCGCGCGATTTCGACCAGTTGTCGTTCGCCCGGCGAAATCCGATCCACAGGCGTATCAGGCGCGATGTCCAGCCCGACAGACTGGAGCAGCTCGCGGGTTTGCTGTTTGATGCGCGCACGGTCAAAGGTTCCGGGAAACCCGCCACGAGGAAAATCGCTGATGAAGATGTTTTCCGCAATCGTCAGGTTGGTGAACAGATTCAACTCTTGATGAATGAAGGCAATCCCCAACCGTTGGGCATCGCCTGGCTTGCGCGGGCTGTAAGGCTTTTCGTTGAACACCATTTGACCGCTGTCGGCATGGACGACCCCGCCCACCAGATTCATGAGTGTTGATTTGCCCGCGCCGTTCTGTCCGATCAAGCCGAGCGTTTCGCCCGCGTGAACACTCAGGCTGACGCCCTTCACAGCAGCGATGCCAAAAAATGCTTTCGTCAGGTCATGAAGTTCAAGCAACGGGGTCATGCGCGCTGCTCCCGGTTGATGAAACGCGACCGGGTGACATCCAGCAGCGCCGCGATGAGAATAAATCCGCCTTTGACCGCATCAATCACAAACGGGTCAAGCCGCATGGCATTGAGAATGTTGAGCAGCAGCACAAAAAATGCCACGCCGAAGAAGGTGCCGCGCACCGAGCCTTTGCCGCCAAACAAGCTTGTACCGCCAATCACAGCCGCGCCGATGATGTCCAACAGCAGGTTGCCACCGCCTAACGACGGTTGCCCAATGGCGAGCCGTGCCGAATACAAAATCGACGCGACTGCTGCGCAGAAGCCGCTAAACATATATACGCGGATGATGACGCTCTGGCTGGGGATACCGGAGATGTCACTCGTCACGCGATTGGTGCCGATTGAGAACATCTGTCGTCCGAAGACTGTCCGCGAGAGCAAAAACTGCGCTGCAATCGCCAGTCCCACTGCGATTACAAATGGATAGGTGACGAACTGCAAAATATCGCGGCGGGCGATTTCCGGCGTTAGCTTGGGACCCAGATAGATCGAAATGATGTCACCCTTGCCAAGTTCGACGAACGCCTCCGGTAAACCGGAGATATTGCGTGACTGTGTTAGCCAGAGTGCAAAAGCAGCGAAAAAAGTGGAGGTTACAAGCGTGACCATGAACGGTGCCATCTTGAAGCGTGTGATGGCGAATCCATTGAGAAAACCGATAAACGTCCCTGTGAGCAGCATGACCAGCACACCGATAGGCACTGCCAGAGCGCTTCCGGCTAGCAGACCCCCTTCAGGGCGCATCAGGTTTCCCCAGAGCGGACTTTTGTCGAAGAAGGCAGGGTCAAGCGTTTGCGCCATCAAGACCGCGCCGATAACGCTGGTGAAGCCCATTGTCGCACCGACCGAAAGATCAATGCCTCCCAGTATCAGCACGAAAGTCTGACCAATGGCGACCGCAAGCAGGGGCCACATATTTTGTAATTGATTGGCAACATTTCCCGGCGTGGAGAGCGTTGGAAAGAAATATGCCGAGGTAAAAAACATGATCAGGGTCAGATACAGCACAAAGTAATCTGAAAGGAGAAACTGGCGCAGCAGCCGTCTAAAAGCCGAGTTTCGTCCAGAGTCTGCCCGTGTCTGTCGGACCAGACGTTGATTCGGGCCGAGATGTTCGTAAACACTGGTCACAACAAATCCTTCCCTGATGGACTGTCTTGACAACAATAGGATAGGGATGGGACATTGTGTCCCACCCCAACTTCGAATGCCAGCGTTTACTGATCCAGGAACCCTTCATCCAGCAGGACGCAGCCCCACATATCGCTGCGATCAAACTGAATGCTGGCGGCAGTCAAAGCAAAGCCGGGATCGATCAGCACTTCGTTCGGCTGGGTCTCGCCATCAGCGATTGCCTGAAGCAGACGGTTCATGGTTAGTTCGGCTTCCAGGAACAGGTTCTGAACACCCGTTGCATCCACGAAACCCTGGTCAATCAACTGGCACGCCGTCGCGTCACCGTCCAGCCCACCCATGATCACATGGTTGGCGTCACCGCGTGGAACCCACTTGCCGCGCGGTTCCAGAACGGAGCGGATGGTCGGGAAGAGAAAGTCAGACGACGTAAAGATGAAATCGACGTTCGGGTTGGCGGTAATGGCAGCTTCGAGGTTCGCCAAGGCGGTCGCAGCATCCCATTCCGTCGCCACTTCAATCGGCGCTGCAAACAGACCCGGATAAGCTTCGCTGTAGCGATTGATGACGTTGAAGAACCCATCGCGGCGTCCAATAGCGTTGGTATCCTGCAAAGCGCCCACCAGGATCAGCGGTTGAATTGTGGTTCCCGTCACTGCCCACTTCACCAGCGCTTGCTGCGCCATGAATTCGACTGCCTGCTCAGTGGCACTGACGTTGTCTGCTACGACGGTGATGCCGCGCGAACGGTCGTTTGGCGGGCGATTGAAGACGGCAATCGGAACGTCCGCTGCCTGTGCTTCGTTGATGATGGTCACAGCGCTATCGCCATCCTGGGGGATGATGATGATGCCGTCCACGCCCTGAGCAATACATTCGCGAATTTGCTCAAGCTGGCGGTTCGGGTCTTCATTGGCGTTGTACTCTAGAACTTCAATGCCCTGGGCGCGCAGCGTTTCCGTAATCGCCTTATGACCGGCAACCCAAAATTCAGTTTCGAGGTCCTGGAAGCCGAAGCAGATGGTCGTGTCCTGCGCGAAAACACTCCCCACAAGCCCAATTCCGAGCGCAGCAACCAGGAGGAGGCTGGCAAGACCAATGAATGCAAAACGACGCATGTTCTTTATCCTTCCTATTCAATATCTAGACGAATGGGTAACCTCGCTAGCAGATTTGATGGTTCCACGGCAACTCCTTTACGTTGCTTGTAAATGATAGACTGCGCTAGCAATTGGCTAACGCCCAGAAACCGGCAGTGCCGGAGATCTGAAATTGCATATTGTATACAATGTATACAAAAGAGAGAGTCATCGTTGATACCTTGCAGTCAAAGCAGGTTCTAAGCCGCGACAGCACTCGCTGGCAACCCGCTCATTGATACGCTTGTTGACGTTCCGTAACGCCTCCATATCGCGCTGTCGATAAGCATCTGCAATCGCCTGATGATCGCGAATGGCGAGGTACTCGTCGTAGTCGGGGATGGCTTCGGCACGCACATAGAGCAGTGCCGCGATCTGCGCAACAAGCTCCGCCCAGCTTCGCGTCAAGAGGGGGTGTTCGCTGCATTCGATTAAGAAACGATGGAACGACATATCGGTACTGCGAACATTCTTGAAATCGCCGCGTTCAATGTGCTGGCGCTGGAGTTCAATGGTTGCATCCAGATGATCGTGATCTTCGGTCGTTAGGCGATCAATGATGATCTCACCTGCGAAATTTTCGAGCGTGGTACGCATCGAAAAAATGGCAAGGACATCGGACACTGTGAATACCCGCACAAAGCAACCGCGATTACGTGACGCAACGAGTAGACCTTCACGCTCAAGGAGGATAAGGGCTTCGCGCACAGGTGTACGGCTGACACGGAGTTGTTCGGTCAGCATCTGCTCGACGACATGGTCATTCGGCTTAAGGCGACCTTCGATAATTGCCGTCCGAATTTGATCAACGACCTGTTCGCGCAAACTAATGGAATGTATTTCGGAAAGCATAGTTAGGCGACCAATACGTATAGTTTCAAAAAGCTTCTTCCAAAGTTCAACATGAATTGTATACAGTAGGCAATATACTGTCAAGAAATTCGCTCTTCAATTTGTCGTCGCACCGAATGTGCACACGAATTGCGGCGTGCGCCCGATCTGGAAGCTGTAACTTAACAAAGATTTTGGATACGTGGGCTCATCGTCCGTTCTTGCAGATACCTGGCTATCGCTATCGCGAGCGGGCGGACAGGGTGACAGGCACGTTCACTGTTTCTTCGCCATTGCGCAGGACGGTAAATGTCACCGTGTCACCGGGCGTCGTCTCACGCGCGAGATAGGCGATCATGTCTCCCATTCTATGAATCGCAACGCCGTCAATGTGCGTGCCGACAGCGAAGTTGCCAGAGATGTCGCCTGTCTGATCGGATAAGGTTGCCGTTTGCAGCCCCGCCTCAGCAACTGGTCCGCCAGTGATCACCTCAGCAACGATGACGCCGCGCATGTCTTCCGATAAGTCGAGGCTTTCGACCAGTGCCAGATTGATGTCGATGCCGGTCATGCCAAGCTAGCTGTTCTACGCTCGCGTCTCAATCAATTCTGTCAGCATCCTCGTGTGTGCGTATACAAGTGAGCGCTGTCGTTACCCGCCGACCGCGAACTCGCCCTGCGCCTTGTGGTACTCGTGCATATACATCTTCTCGTGGAAGATGACCGATGTGGCGATCAGCTTGCTCAGACGGTCATCGCCGATGCGTTCGCTCAACTGCTGCAAATAGCTCCACATCCTGGCGTAACCCCGTTCGTAGATCGCCGAGAAGCTATGCAGGCGTTCGCCAAACATTAGCAGCGCAGCATCCAGTGACCCCGCGTGGCGCAGGTTGTAAAGCATCATATTGAACTCGCCGTGCTTCACGTCCTTGGTGATGCGCGTCAGCAACGCGCCGTATTCGCTCGTCGTTTCGCGCAGGAAGGCGTGGATATTGCTGGTGCGTGCGCCGCGCGCCTTCATGCGCAGCTCGGCGATCAGGCGTTCGCGCTGTTCCGGTTGCTGGCGGATAACCTGCGTCCCCATGTCGTTGAGCAGGCGCGTCAGTCGCGCCGCCTCGTAGAGCGCGCGGAACAGCAAGCCATCGCGCAGCAACTCTGGCACACGGTCGCGAATGCCCATGATGCCCGCGACGCCTTCCAGATAGTAGGCGATCACCGGGATAATCAGGATCGAATAGGTGCTGGCAGACATCACGCGGCTAAGTTCCATCTCATGATCATGCAGCACCCGGTCTGCCGTACGGTAGCGTTGGTACAAGCCGCGCTGCACCAGCTTGCCCACATGCAGCGATGAACTCATGGCATGAACATCGACGCAGGATTGGAAGTTGGCTATCAGCATGGGGTAGAGCGCGTATTCCAACTCGTCCATCGATGCCTGCGGGTGTTCGCGGCGGTAAGCCTCTGCCAGCTTCGCGTGAACGATCGGGCTAAGGCTCTGGTTAAACGCCGAAATGCGGTTGGCAATCGGCTGCTCGTTCGCCAGCGCGCGCTGCCCGTGTATGGGTTCGCCCGCCAGCGCTTTGCTCAATTGCTGGTTGAACGTGTGCATCAGATGTGCGCGCAGGAAATAGGTGTCGTCATTGGGCAGGCGGTCGGTTAGACCGAACGCCACGTTATCAGAGATGACTTCAAATGTCAGGTACGCATTCATGGGCGCGGCGTAGCGGAACAGTTCGGCGATCTCTGCCGGGCTGTAGTCGTCGCCCATGCATTGCAGCGCAAACTGCACGATTTGTTTCGTGCCAATGACCTGTAACCAGAGATCGCGCTGTGGATTTGCAGGGTTTAAGCCCCATAGATAGAAATCACGGATCAAACTGGGCGGCATGTAAGAATCGACACACTCTGCCAGATAGCTGATGCTTTGGTCAAGCGCGATGTCGAGGGGCGATGTGTGTTCGGGGATGGCATGATGAACGACAGAAGTTTCGAGCGTTTCGATTTCAGGACGTGACGAGCGGCGCGCATCACGGCGAATGGGGCGGCTTTCGATCACGGGTTAACTCCAAAACTAACATACATCAGGCGCAACAGGACAATCCCAATCCTGCCTTTACGTTTTCACAATGTGTGAAAAACGTATATCTATGATGACATAGTATGCATTTAGAGTCAATTACAGTTTCAATTATTATAAAAACGATTAGATATACACCTACAAAGTAAGATTTGTAATTCTGTCATGTGTTTTTGCAGGTATGTCGTCTTAAGATTTGTTGAATTTGCTGTCGTGCAGGTTATAAAAAGGTTGACAGCACATAGTCAGTTTAATTGTCGTTCGGGCGTGTAAAGCGCATAAAAGCGCACTCTTCTTTTGAGAGTTTGTCGGGAAATACAAGATCGTCGTGCGCTCTCAAAATATCGTAGCCATCTCGAATATGTCCACGAGCCGTTTGATATTGGATGATTAGCTCGTCCGCGATCACTTTTGCCGGCATACCTTCCAGCAAGGTAAATTCAAGGACCTGCCGCTGACGGGGCGTTAGTTCGGGGAACGGGCGGCTGCGAATGACAGTGGACTTCTTGAGTGCCTTAACCGGAGCAAAATGGGCAATGCCGGGTGTGATGACGAACGGAATCTGAGTGGCACACGCGACCACCCACGCAATGTGGTAACGCACCTCAGATTTGATGAGGTAGCCGCAGGCACCGCCTTTAATGGCTGCCGTGATCAACGCTTCATCCGCATACAGGGATTGACATAACACCCGCAGCGATGGCAGGGTGCTTTTCAAGTCGACAAGTATTGCATGTAACGCTTGTGCGCTGCCGCAATGATCTGCATCCAGTACGATGATATCGGGTTGCGGCGTGGTCTTTTTTTGATGAATGTATTCCCACATCGCGTCCAATGTTTCTGCCTTGCAAACCACCCGGGTGCGACGGTCCATCGCAAGATAACTGGTAACGCATTGCAGAGCAAAATAATCGCCGTCCATTAATAAAGCATTGATGTTCGTATTTGGATCGTAGGTAAACATATACTAATTCACACTTTCTCCATATGTGGCGAATAGGCGCTGTCCATGATCTGCCGCAGGCGTTTAAGATATGGGCTGTTGCTATGGAGTATCGTCGTCCTCCGGGTGCGTCAGTCGCATAAAGGCGCGTTCAGCGGGCGACATATCGACTGGATACTCTGTGTCGTCTGCCGCTTCGAGGATGCGGTAGCCTTCTTTGATGTAACTGCGAATCGTATGCAGACTAATCCCCATTTCGTCTGCGGCAAGAAACGCAGGCAGTCCTTTTACGACCGTCAGTTCAATTGCCTGACCCACACGCCCGGTTAACTGTGGGTATTCGCGCGCTTTGGGCAGCACATAAGCATGGCGCGCACGGGTGTGCAGCTCTTCATGAAGTGATGCGACGCGCGCAACGCTGCTGGTGACGAGGAACTCATGAAGGCGGGCAATCGCAATTGCCCAGGCGATTTGTGACCGGACTTCCCCGCGAATCAGGTAGCCACGCGCGCCAGCGGCGGCGGCGGCGTCAATGCGCTGCACCTCTGGCTGCTGTGCCAGACACAACACGCTGACCTCTGAGACCAGCGTGCAAATGCGCGAAATCACCTCCTGCAACTGTCTGGCGTCATCCACATCATCGGTGGCGAGCAGCACAACATCTGGTAATTCAGCCATCGGTGTTTTGCGCAGATACTCCCAGAGGTCTGTCAATCTGTCCAAGGAGTGTGTCACGCGGGTGCGACGATCCCATGCCAGGTAGCCGTTGAGGGCTTGCAACGCATAAAAGTCCGTGTCCACCAACACGACCTTAAGGTTGATATTGGTAATGTGATCTGCCATCCCCCGCTGCCCCCTGCACGAAGCTTTCATCATAATACAAAGTATACACATGAGAATGAAAAAGCCTACAAATCGTTCAACGCACTGCCGTCGTTGCCTGAGCGACAATCTCGGTACTGGCTGACCAGTTGCCAGACGTATCGCGCGCCCACGCTGCAAATGCATAGGTGCTGCCGGGCTGCCCCGTGTAGTCTGCCTGCGTGTCGCTTGTCTCCAGCCAGGGCTGCCATTCGCCGCCATTGACCTGCACCCAGATCAGGTACGCCTCAATCCCCCGATCATCCTGTCCCGACCAGCGCACGGTGAAGGTGGCAGG
>Ga0224723_1000425_pt1 | contig 28911 bp, 31 predicted proteins | sample Balambano_FR2_Me_FD_161647 | JGI IMG/M metagenome (GOLD analysis project Ga0224723, IMG submission 161647) | Freshwater sediment microbial communities from Lake Towuti, South Sulawesi, Indonesia - Balambano_FR2_MetaG | ecosystem: Environmental > Aquatic > Freshwater > Lake > Sediment | place... | reverse complement strand
GGCTTACTCGACGCCGCGCCGAACAGGGAAGAACACACCCCGCCCTCCGCCCCTTCGTCGCCCCCTTCGGCAACGTCGCCGATCGGCTTTCGCACCCCTTCGCCCGCTACGTCTGGCGAAGGGGCACCCGAAGGGGCACCCGAAGGGGCGACCGCTGCGCCCCTTCGTGGGCGTTCCAATGCGGCACAGCTCACCGCTGAAGAGGCGCAGATCGTGGCCGCGTTTGTGGCGGGAAAATCGGTCAAAGCGTTGGCCGAACAGCTCAACGGCGGGAGCAGCGGCGGCGACGGCTACGCAAAAGCGGCGCGCCGGGTGGCTGACATCTTGCGCCGCGCGTTGGGCGGCGCGTTAGGGGAGGTGCAGCCGTGACGAACGCACGCTGGAAGATTGGCCTGGCCGTCGCGACGTTGATCTGTCTCAGCCTCCCCTCGGCGGTCGGGATCTATCGGGCACTCGAACCGGCGCGCGGGCCGTGGGCAGCAGGGGCTGCCGCGTTGGGGATTGAGCTGGTCTACCTGACGCTCGGCCTGCTCTCGTTGAGTCCGGCGGCGAAGCGTGCCGCCGGGCGCGTCATCGTCGGTGCGCTGGCCGTGGGCGTCTTGCTAAACATCATCGCCGACTACAACGCACGCACGGGCGACGGGCTCAAAACCTGGGCGCAGTTTGTCGCCACGTTCGACGGGTTAGCGCTCGGGCTGGCGACGGCGGAGGCGCTGGCGCTCGGGTTGCTCTCGTATGCGCTGGCGGATCTGCTCCACCGGCTCGATGCGCCGAACGTGCCGAACACGGAGGAACATCCCCCCGCCCTGCTGTCGCCCGTGCCTGCCAGCGAGGGTATGACCGTGCCGTTGTGGGCCGGGCCGGTCGGTGCGCAGCCGCTCACGCTCCCGCGCCAGATAGTGTTTCCTGCGCCGGTCTTGCAGGCGGGGACGCCACAAACCCCCGATCTGGCGGGCGCAGGGCCGGTTTTGCAGGCAGCTACCCGACAAACTGCCCCAACACCGCATATCTGTAAGCGCTGTGGAGCCGGGCCGTTCTCGTTTGCTGATCTCGGTCGGCATAGCCGCCAATGCGGAAAGGAGCCCCCACGATGAGCGCACCCATTCAACCTGGTCTCTGTGTCGAGTTTGCCACCTTTCGCGCCGTGCTCGATGCGGATGGAGCCAGTATCGTATCAGGTTCACAGATGAACCTGATACAACGGTGCGCTCGCTCGTCAACCGGGCCGCCGTCGCCAGGGCGAAGCACGCCTATGACGCTGGGTAGACACAAGAATCAAGAACCAAGAACTAGTACACCAGACCACAAAGACCAACGCCCCGATCTTGATCGGGGCGTTGGTGTCTTCTGCGCGGTGCGCTACAAACTGCCTATGGACTCAGTGCCTGGAATTGCCTTTCAATCGCTGCACGTGCATGTGTCGATGGTGTTACTGCCTGTAGTTGTGCAGTCGACTGGAATGCAATATCATCAAGCGACCAGTAACTGCTGTAATTCGGATCAGTCGACATCCGAAACAGTAATTCAACACGCTGGCCTGCATATGCAGAAAGATCAATAATGACTTCACGGTACTCAATAAATTCACGGTCTTCACAAAAATCAAAGTGGGACTCAACCATCGTGCCAATCTCAAAATCGTCGGGGTTCGGATCGATGTAGACAAAGGCAGCATCTTCGTAACAATCAACGTGTTGTGATAACGCGGTATACCAATAGTGTAAATACGGTTGGTCTACTGGCACCGTGAGTATTTGCGCAAGTTCGTCGGCATTACCATCGCTACTACCGAGTAAGGCAGACCATTGCCCAGTACGCGCAAGCGTTGCACTGTTCACAATGTACGCATCATCATCACGTCGCCAGCCGGTATCGCCTTGCTCAAAATCGCCATTGATGGGAAGTATTCCAGCTATTGGCGTGTGTGTCGGGCTTGGAGTACTCGTCGGTGTTGCGCTCATTGTTGTAGAAGGCTCGGTGGTCGATGTTGCCATTGCCGTCGCAAACGTTGCCGTTGGTGTGACAGTTGGTGTGACAGTTGGTGTATGTGTGGCCGAAGCGGTTGCGGTCGCGACGCCTGTTGGGCTTGGTGCCCCGTTACGCACAAGTGGAAGATAGACGGTTGGAGTGTCCTGGGCAGGGCTGGCAAATGCGTGTGCAACAACAACCAAAGCAAAGAACACGATGAAGACGGTGCGATGCATAGCATCCTCTCAGCTTTATCTCATTGGCGCAGCGGTCTGGCTGTGCTAGGCTATCCGTCCGAACAGATGTGCGAGGTGATGGATGCACTGTGCAATGTACAATAGAGAGATCCAAAACGGCGCGTGTTACGCATATACCGTAATCGGCTCAGTGGCAATCTGCATCTTGAAGCGCGTATACATCGTTGCTATGATGGATCGGTATCCGCGCACAAGCGTGCGCATGAGCAAGGAGGCTCCATGAATGCACCGCAGCTTGATCGCAACGTTCGTCGCATTGGGCGGATGTCCATCCAATGCGCACCAATACTGTGGTACTGGCGCATGGTCATCATTGGCGCTGGTATCATTACGCCAACGATTGCGTGGGCTGCTCCTGGCCATGCAGCGGTTGCGACAATCCTGAATGCGCTCGCGCTCGTGTGGGCGTCCTTGTACGCCTACGGCCTGAAGCGCTCAATCCACCAAGAGCGACGCCATATTATTTATCAGATTCGCCGCCAGCTTCAAGTGTGTCAAGAAAATGAAAAAACGCCTGACGTTGAACGCGAGTAAAGCGGGCAAAGCGATCAAAATCCTCTGGCGTTAGCTCATTTGCTGCATCAAGCCGCGCTGCAGTTTCTCCGTCATTGCTTGTCGCCTGACGATCAAGTATCAATCCCATCGCGCGATTCTGATCTCCCCGAACTGCTTGAACAAAAGCCGCTGCTACTTCAACCGAAGGCACTTTTGTTTCTCGATTGCGCAGCCGAGACCAGTAGTTTTGACGCACCCCAGCACAATCTTGCACTTCTGCAAGTGTCATGCCGCGCAATCCCGCCAATGTTTCTATGTATGTGATAAATGCGTCCATACAATGCCTTTCAGTATAGCAAACCTATAGGTACACGTAAAGATACGGTGAGGTATTGATATTTCTCAAAGCCTGTGCTATAGTCATACCTACAAGTATTAACTAATGGGTAGATTATGGACAAGCAATATCTTACCGACGTTGTAAGCAAGGCGATCGAGCAAGCGGTGCTCGAAAAATACGGCTCATATGAAGCACTTGCCCGCGCGTTTTCAACAAGCTCAAAAACCATCCGTGAACTACGGCGTGGTGATTGGACGGCTGTTGATCACCTGCTTATTACGGTACTGACAGAGTTTGCGCCTCAAGATACGGTGGGCGCTTTACCCGAATATGCGTAATTGTACCTATAGGTATTGACAAGCGCGGTATGCGTGCTATAATACCTATAGGTACATACTTATTCGTATCGCACAGGAGAGCCACCACCATGCCCACGCCCACCCACACCAAAGAGATCGTCTACAACCGCGAGAGCCAGGATTTCACCCTGCTGCTCAACGGTGAGCTTGTTGGCTTCGCCCGCACGTACAGCGACGGTGAGCGCGCACTCGACGATCTTGTGTACGATCTCCTCAATCAGCCAGCGCAGGCCATTGCGCAGGCCGAAGCGGTGCTCGACAGTGTGGAGGACGGTAGCGTGCTTGCTGCGTCAGCCGTGCTGAATGCCCTGCATCGTGCGGCAGACGCTGATGCGTCCGCCATATGTGACGAGTGCAAACAGCCTGCAACGCACGCCGTCGTTGTGGCCGACGAGGACGGCGAGGCCATGCAGATCGACCTCTGTGATGCGTGTTGGCAGCCGTGGCGCACACCGGGCGAGGTCGACGCCGACGCTCAGGCCGATAGCGACGCGCTGGCGGATGATGCGGCCCCCTGGCGCTCGCTCGCCGACGTACATACTGAGTACGTGCAAGCTAAGAGGCAGCAACCCACGAGCGACCCCTGGGACGATGGCCCTGAACCTGAACCCGCCGACGACACTCCGATGAGTCCTGAGCGCGCCGCGCAGATCGACAGTTGGCTGAAAGGCCCGCCTCCGCCCCCGCAACCAATCACGGTGACGACACAAACTGTGCAGGAATATGCCGTGTGCGTCGACGGCGATCCCGTCGCCTTTTTTGACGATGCACCCAGTGCGCAGCGTGCAGCTACCCAATTGAGCGACAAAAAGCGCCCCAAGCCGAGCAAAAGCAAAGGCATCGTTGTCTCGCACGAAACGCTCAAGAAGCTGATGGAGCACCAGAAGCCCATCCTTCCCGGCCCACGCGGGCCAGTAAAGGCAGCGTGAGATGACCACCACTACCACCATTACTGATCGCTGGACAGGGAACACGCTGTACTCGGTTGAAGCTGTAACACTGCGCCACCCAAACCTGGGGGCGCACAAAACGCACCATTGATCTTCTTTGGACTGCGCTGGGCAGTCATCATTGACGGTTTTGGCAGCAGCACAAAGCGATGCTCCTTCATGTGTGCGCCACGTATCGTCACGCGCCAGAGACGCCGGAGGGGGTTGCGTGACGAACTACCGCCTTGACGAACTTAGTCCATCCGCGTTGCACGCCGAGCTACTGGCGCGCGACGAAACACTGGTCGCGCAGCTTCGGCGCACGCCAGACCTTGCCGAACTGTTGCGACACGCCTACAAAGCGGGCGATCCCGATCTTCGCGATATGTGGGTGCGTCTCCATCGCGGCGGCGCACACCCTGATGAAATTCGTGCCTGGATGTAAGTATGACGATAGCATCACCTGTCCGATCTGTGACATCTGCGTTGCCGTCGATGGCTGCGGCTGGCGCGCTTGCGGCGGGCGCGCTTGCGGCTGAACATATGGCACTTTGGCAAAAACGGTGGCGGTTGAGCAGACCAGCCGCGTATGCACTCGGTACCGCCACCTTGAGCACCGCATTCATTGGCTGGTGTGTCGCCGAGCAGGAATACCGTGCTGCAACGGCCTGGTGCGTCATTGCGGGCATGGGCGGTGCGGTTGTGACAACCGCCTATTACGTGCGCGGGCGGCTCGCGCGCAACGATACCGCAGCGTTTGATACGGGCTACCAAGTCGGCTATGCGGAAGGAACACGCCGTGGCCGGGAAGCGCGCGGCTGAGCGAAGGCAGATGGAGCACGCTGATCAGATCGCCCTCAGTGCGGCGATCATCGTGGCACTTATTGAGCAGATTGAAACACAAGCGATTGCGCAACGTGACCCGTATCTGTTGACGCGTGTCTATCGTATTCGCGATGAAGCCGAAGCGATACGCCGCACAGTCGTGGAGATGCCGACATGAGCAGGTATACCGATGATGCACAGAGAGAAGCTATTGCCGGATCGGATCATGTGCTGCTGAGTCCTGCCGATGAGCGCGCCCTTGTGTGCGCGGTCGCGCGCGGCGATGCAGAAGCGCGCGCGCGCCTGATCGCGTGCAATATCCGGCTTGTGATCAGCATTGCGCAGCGCTATACCGGCCACAGCGCACATCTCACGTTGACGGATCTGGTACAGGAAGGGTGTATTGGATTGATTCGGGCTGCTGACAAATTTGACCCTGATCGCGCGGTGCGTTTTTCGACCTATGCGACGTGGTGGATACGCCAGGCGATCACCCGCGCGCTTGCGGATCACGGGCATATGATTCGTCTTCCGGTGCATGTGCAAGACGATCAGCAGCAGTTGCGCACGGTAACGGCGCTTTTGACGCGCACATTGCAGCGCACCCCAACACTTGCAGAGGTGGCAGATGCCGTCGGCTGGCCCGTGGCGCGCGTCGCAGCACGATTAGACAGCGCACGCATGCGGCATGTCGCCTCACTTGATGCACCATTACCGGACGCCTGGGACGACAGTGATCGCACCTTACTGAATCAACTGGCAAGTGCTGATGATGTTGAGCAGACCATCGCGCAACGCGATCAACGCGCGTTTGTGCGCGCCTTGCTGCGGCACTGTTGCGACCGCGAGCGCACGGTGCTTGAGTTGCGCTATGGCCTGGTTGATGGCCAGCCGCGCACGCTTGAAGAGATCGGGCGCGTCCTTGGCGTGACCCGCGAGCGCGCACGCCAAATCGAGACTGCGGCACTACGGACATTGCGGCACTATGCCGGCGTGCGTGAGCGCGTCGCCTAGCAATCATACAGGAGTACCACGATGAGCACAACAGCGTTAGCCCGTATTGCTGATGCGACGGGCTTTGATCACGCGAAGGTTGAACTGGTCAAGGATACCATTGCCAAAGGTGCAAGCGATGACGAATTGATGCTGTTTCTCTCGCTTGCGCAACGATCAGGGTTGGATCCGTTCTCACGTCAGATTTATTTGATTGAGCGCCGCCAGAACGTCGACGGCCAGTGGCGCACCAGTCGTCAGCCGCAAACGGGCATTGACGGGTTGCGCCTGATTGCTGACCGCACGGGGAACTATGCGCCAGGGCGCGCGCCGACATACACATATGACACCGCTGGGCAGTTACACAGCGCAACAGCCTACATTTTGAAATACGTGCGCGGCCAGTGGCACGAGGTCGCGGCCACGGCGCATTACGAGGAATACGTGCAAACGAAAAAGGACGGCACGCCAACGCAGATGTGGGCCGACAAACCCCACATTATGCTCGCGAAGTGTTTTGACGATCAAACCGAGGTGCTGACCGACTGCGGGTTTCAGAAGTTCAGCCAGGTTACTGGGCGAATATTGCAGGTCGTTGACAACGGCCTCGAAACGACCGACGCACAGCCATTTGTTCAGGAATACCACGGCGATATGGTCATACTTGACAGCGATGATTTGAATTTTTGCGTCACGCCCAATCACGATATGGTCACAACCGATGGCAAGGTAGAGGCTGGTACGATGTACCACATGGCGCGCACGCGCCCTCGCTGGTGGATACCTCGCTGCGTTACCGGATCAAAGGTGTTTGCCGCGCTTACCAAAACGGCGATCGAGCTGGCTGCTGCTTATATTGCGGATGGGGCCGATACGATCGAGGGCTTCAAGATAGAAGTGTCACGCCCCCACAAAATTGCATTTTTGCGCGCAAACAATATGGCAGAGGATGAGCAGGTGCGGCACACCGCCGGCGATATTGCCCACACTGCAACACGCACCATCACGACTAAAACTGATAAGACGCGCTTTGTCTACCGACACATTGCCCGTACGATGATTGAACCTTTGGTTGCGCCAGGGAAAGTTATTCAGACCGAACAGATCCTTAACCTTACCCAGCGCGAAGCGCGCATCTTCGTTGACACACTCATCGCCTTCGATGGTCATCAGCAGGGCAGTGGTGTACGACGATTTTACACGTCACGCCTTGACCACATTGAGGCGTTTGAGCTTGCGTGTGTCGTGGCTGGGTACAGTGTAAGCAAGCGCCGTAGCCGAACCTCCGACATTGGCACGAAGCCAAACTACTACGTGACCATCAGCACGCGCTCTGAAATCCCCGTGGTGCGCTGGAATCGTGACTACAACGATTTTAAGCGAGGTCAAAGGCGTTCGGGGCTAGCCCTTCAGCCAAACAACGAATCGGGCAATGTGTGGTGCGTCACCGTGCCCTCTGGTGTAATTGTCGTGCGCCGCAATGGCTTTTCAATGCTTTGTGGCAACTGCGCGGAGGCACTGGCCCTGCGCCGCGCATTTCCAGCGGACATGAGCGGACTGTACACCAGTGACGAGATCCGCGACGAGCCTGTGGCGGTTGTACAACACACGCACCGCCCGACACTCCCCGCAGCCCCACCGTCGGACGTGCGTACTGGTGAGGTAATCAATGCTGATGCGATGCCTCCAATCAAGAAGCTGATAGCCCCACCCACTGTTGAGGTCGATCCCGAGCGCGAGGCAGCACTGAATACGATGCGCTTGGCCGCCAGACGCGCAAAGAAGGCCGGTGCTGATATACCCTTACCGGATAAGACAGCCGTTGCAGGGATGAGCCTTGACGAGATTCGCGACTGGGGGGCGGTGTATACGGCAGCAGCCGACACCGCTCAGGCGGCAGTGGTGGGAGAGGCGGTCGACGCGACCGTCGCTGTAGCATAGGCAATGACAAACGTCATTGCCCAGGCGCTGGCTGAGTTGGAGCAGCCAGCGCCCACACTGCCCGAACGTGTGCTTCAGCCTGAGCCGTTCGATCCAAGCCCACGCCGACGGGGGCTTCGACCCGCACCGCCAGACAGACAGCAGTACGGCACATTAACTTTAGATCAGGGGCAGCAGATGATCCGTGATGCCATCACAACCTATTTGGCCGATCCAGCACCGGATCACGTCCTGCTCATTGCTGCGCCAGCTGGGATCGGCAAAACCACAATAGCCGTGGAAACGGCTGAAACGTGTGCTGCAGGCGCAGGCCGTGTCCTCTATCTTGGCCCACGCCGCGACTTTTTCAGCGATCTGCAGGCACTTATGCAGCGCCCGTCATGGTGGTACAACTGGCTGCCGCGCACCCTGGGGCAGGGGCAAGGGGCTGGTCAAACATGTCGCTATGCATCGCACATTGAGCAGTGGATGCGGCGCGGCTATCCCGCGTTGGATTTTTGCGCCAATCCGCGCATTTGCGGGTGGAGCTACATCCATCAGCAGTGTGCATGGCATGCGCAAGCACACCGCAGCGAGCCTATCATCTATGCCCAATACGAACATTTGGCCTTAGGGCACCCGCGCCTTGAACAAACCGACCTGCTCATTGGCGATGAGCTTCCCTTGCGCGCTTTTTTACATCCGTGGCACATACCGGCCGGCGACATGATCCCTGCCGGGATGGACGAGGGCCCGCGCGAGCAGCTGATGCGGGGGCTGCGCCGCCTGGCGATGACGCCGCGCGAGGGCGGTGTGTGGAGCGGGCCGGCCCTGCTGGCCGCCCTGGGCGGAGCCCGCCTTGTTGCGCAGGCCTGCGGCGAGGTGGCACTCGCCGAGATCGAGCCGCCCGAGCTGCGCCACGCCGACGCCGCCGAGCAGGCGCCCTACGGCCATCTGTTCCACACGCTGTATGCCCTGAAGCGGGAGGCTGAGGCCCAGCTCGCTGGTGTCGACGCGATCCCACGGGTGCGCATCGACACCAGCGGTCTCACATTGCTGCTGCGTCGGCGACCGCGCTTTTTGCCGCCGCATGTCATCTGGCTTGACGCGACGGCCTCGGGGCCGCTGTATCGTGAACTGCTTAACCGTTCCGTCAAGATTGTTCGGCCCGATGTGCAATTGCAGGGCCGCGTGCGCCAGGTGTGGGCAAGTCTCAACACCAAAACGGACGTTGGCCCTGCGGCGGACGGACGCCCCAAGTTACAGCACGTTCAGGCACAGGTTGCTGCTATTCTCAACCGTGGTTATCAGCGTCCTGCATATGTCACGTACAAAGATTTGCTTCAGGTATTTGGCGCAAACGCTGCCGCTGCCCACTTTCACGGCAGTCGAGGTACCAACCGCCTGCAAAACTGTGATTGCCTCATTGTCATTGGCACCCCGCAACCCGGAACAGATGACGTGGTCACGACCGCCACGATGGTGTACAGCGAGCGTGACCGTCCCTTTGATGTCACCTGGACGACGCAGGATCGGCCGTTTCCCGGTCAGCCCTGGGCCTACCCCGTCGCAGGATTTTGGAACGACCACGACCTGCAGGTGCTGCTTGAGCAAGTGCGCGAAGCGGAGCTTGTGCAGGCACTGCATCGCGCTCGACCGCTGCGCCGGTCAGTTGACGTGTGGCTGCTAACCAACGTGCCACTGCCTGGTATCCCTGTCGAATTGGTGAGCTTACATCAATTGTTTGACGCGCCCGACGGTGTTGATCCGTATCGGTGGCCGGAGGTGCTGCGCGTGGCCACCGCCCGTGCGGTGGCCGTAGGCCGGGTAACGACGCAGGATTTTACAAGCGAACTGAAAACCGACAGGAAGACGGCCACAAAGTGGTTTGAGGGGCTACTTGCGCAGGGCTGGCGGGAAATTGAGCCAGTACCCTCGGCCACGCGCGGGCCTTTCGTTCGCGCGTGTGTCAACCCTTTGCGATCTGAAAACCGTGGATCAGTCCTATAAGAATATCTATAGGACTGATCCACGGTTTCTCTTCAAAAAACGCTTTACACATGAGGCTCTATGTTTCAGCTTCGACCCTATCAGACTGACGCAATTGCCGCGACGATCACGGCCTGGAACAATGGCCAGCGCGACGTGCTGGGGGTTGCGGCCACTGGCGCGGGCAAGACGGTCATTTTTCTTGCTTTGCTGCTGCGCGTGCTGCAAAACGGCCAGCGGGCAGTGATTCTTGCCCACCGCGAGGAATTGATCCATCAGCCGATTGAGCGCCTCCGCGCCGTTGGTGGCGACTGGCTGACGAACGGCGCATTGAGTTGCCCCCGGCTGGGCTTATTGATGGGCGAACAAAAGGACTATGATCGTCAATTGACTGTCGCTACGGTGCAGACGCTGAGTCGTGAGACGCATCTGAAGAAGCTGCTGGCCCACGGCCCGGTCGACTACCTGATCACCGACGAGGCCCACCACGCGATTGCCCCGGCCTACCTGAAGGTGTGCGACGGGCTGCGCGCGGCCAACTCCGCGCTGCGCCACCTTGGTGTTACGGCCACGCCGATGCGAGGCGACGGGCTGGCCATGGCCAACGCCTTCGACACCACGGCCTTTACCATCACAATCGCCGACCTGGTGCGCGAGGCGTACCTGGTGAAGCCCACCTGGTACGCCATCTCGACGCACATCGACCTGAGCGGCGTACGCACCGTGGGCGGCGACTTTCAGCAGCAGCAGCTGGCCGAGCGCTTTGACACCCCGGCCTGCCGGGCCCTGGTTGTGGCCGCCCACCGCGAACTGGCCGCCGATCGGCCCGCAATTGCCTTTACCACAAGTGTCCAGGGAGCACACGACCTAGCCGCCGACTTTCGCGCCGCCGGCTTTACCGCAGCAAGTGCCGACGGTGGTACCGACAAGGTTGTGCGTCGTCAGATCCTCGCCGACTTCCGGGCTGGGACGTATCAAGTCTTGGTGAATTGTCTCGATAGTCAAACCGAAATTCTTACACGCCGTGGATGGCTAGGAATGCATGACATCCAAGAAGACGACACAACTGCGGCGGTAGACCCAAATACAGGACACGTAACATGGGAACCAATTTCGCGCATTGTGCGGCGGCGGCGCGATCCCCAAGAGAGGATGGTGTATCTCAAAAACCAAACACTTGATATTCGCGTTACTGAAGGCCATCACATGCTTGTGCGATCCTCGTCTGGCGTGCGATGGAGGTTTGCCGAAGCTGGCAAACTTCCCAATGCGAACGGACACTATCAATTGCCGTTGGCAGGTGTTGAGGTTTTTGATGGCGTGCCACTGACCGATGCCGAATTAGAGTTTCTTGGAATTTTTGCAACAGATGGCACGCTGAACCAAAAGCGGGCAAGCATTGAGATTGTTCAAGCCGCTAATAGCGCAATGTGTAGCGAGATTGAACGCATTCTTGATGGATGTGGTTTTGACTGGAAAGTATCTGAAACGTTTCAGGAGACAAACAAAGGTGCATACCTCAAACGCCGCTATCGAATACCAAAGGGGGGTATTGGCGGTCAGCTACAAAGAAATGGATGGGGACGAATTCACGCCTGGATCGATAAGTCACTATCACCAAATCTTACCAATTGCACGCGGGCGCAATTCGAGCGTGTTGTGTATGGTTTATGGGTTGGGGACGGTGAGAAGTACCACAGAACCACGCGCCCTGGTGATTCACCAACAATTATTGGCAACGATTGGACTATGTTTGACCGTTTGCAGGTATGGGCCGCAGTACGAGGCTTTGCCTCCAAGCTAACACGACGATCAAACGGTGTTGGGCCAAATGGAGAAGAGCAAGTTATTGGCAAGTTGCGAATTCGAGATCGGGCGTGGGTACAGACCAACAATCACACGGTTCTGACAAGCGGGGGTAATCCAGCGCAATTTGAATCAGATTGGCTGGATGAAGAGGTTTGGTGTGTGACAAACCAAACCAACACGATTATTACTCGTCGCAATGGGCATGTTGTTGTAATGGGGCAGTGCGGCCTGTGGACAGAGGGGTTGGATGTGCCGGAGATTGCTTGTATCCACTTGGCTCGACCAACCAAAAGCGACGGGCTGTACATCCAGATGATCGGTCGTGGGCTGCGGCCCACGCTGGCGAAGACCGACTGCCTAATCCTCGACTACCTGCCCGAGAACGCCCGCAACGTGGCGATGCTTGGCGACATCCTCGGCTGCCCCATTCCACGCGAGGAACTGCTCCGGCAACTGGCTAAGCAGCGTGAGCCTGGCGTAGCCCAGATCGGCTTTACGTTTGATGGCGAGGCATTTGATGCGAACGGCGTGGATTTACAGGTTGTTGCCAAAGAATTGCGCTACTTGGAGCAGAGTCCTTTTACCTGGTACCGTCACGACGACTTGCTTACACTTGGTTGTGGGCGGGGCAGTGACGGTATTGAGCGCATCTTGGCTATCCGCGATCGGCAATTGTGGGCCATCTGGCGGAACGGCGAGCAGCAGGCCGACGGTGGCTGGAAATCGGTCGGGGCCTGGGCCGCGCGGCCCTTGCCAGCTGAAGATCCCTTTGTCAAAGGTGAGGCATTGGCTGTACAGCATGCGGCCCGCGAACTTGGTACCAAGGGCCGCAGTTGGCAGCAGCGGCCAATCAGCGAGAACCAGGCGAACTGGCTGGCGAAGCTGGCTCGCGGCGACATGAAGCGGGCCGCGATAGCCGAACTCACGGCGGGGGCCGCTGCCAACCTGATTACCTACTACCAAGCACGACAAGCCATCGGGCGTTATGACGCTGCTCAGGCCGCGAGTGCGCTTCAGGAGGCCGCGTGATGCGAGTGCTTTCCTTGACCCAGCCCTGGGCCACTTTGGTGGCAATTGGGGCCAAGCAGATTGAAACCCGTTCATGGCGTACCAGCTACACGGGGCCGCTGGCTATCCACGCTGCGCAGGGCCTGGGGCCGATTGGTGGTCGGCGCGGACTGCGCCGGACGGTTACGACCGAGCCGTTCTTTTCCGCCCTTGTTGATCAGTTCATGCACATACCTGAGCGCTCGTTGGTCGACACGATTGTTGACGGCCTGCCGCGTGGCGTCATTGTCGCGGTCTGCATGCTCAACGGCTACACCCCGACTGGCGACGGCGTGGTGCCCGGCGACACGGTGGCCTACACCAGCGCGCAAGGAGGAGCGGCCAAGTGCCTGTTGGAGGAGCACGAGTACCTGTTCGGCGATTACCGCGCAGGGCGCTGGCTGTGGATGCTGTCCGATGTGCGTCCGCTGCGTGAGCCGTTACCGCATAAAGGCGGTCAAGGTTTGCGCTGGGTCGGCGATCTGACGGAGCTGGCAATCGAGGATTGGGTGCAGCCATGAACGAGAGCGACTACCGCACCATCCAGGCCTTGGCCCGCTGCTCGTTTCAGTCGGGGTCGTGGACAAAGCGCTTCGTCCACGACCTGGCGACCTTCCCGCCCGAGAGGGAATTAAGCGAGCGCCAGCGCTCGGCACTGACCAAAGTGGCCTGGCACTACCGCAAACAGCTTGCTCGCTACGGGGTGGCAGTGGTGACTAAGCCACCGGAGATCGAGGAAGAGGAGCGCCAAGCCTTGGAAGCAGAGCAGCAAGCCGAGCGCGAGCGACTCAAGGCCTGGAACGAGGGAAAACCACTATTATGACACGTCTTTACACCATTGGGTACAGCGGTTGGAAACCGGAGCAACTCAAGGCGGCCGTTGGTGAGCGTGGAGCGCTCCTCTGGGACATCCGCTACAGCCCGCGCTCGCGCGCACCGCAGTGGCGGCGCGAGGCCCTGCGGGAGCTGCTTGGCACTCGCTACGAGCACGTGCCAGCTTTGGGCAACCGCAACTACAACAACGACGGCCCCATCGTTCTCGCCGCCCCCGAAGCCTGCTTGAACCGCGCCGAGCTTGCCGTGCGCCGTGGGCCGCTCATCCTGATGTGTGGTTGCAAGGAGCACGGCGAGTGTCACCGCAAAACGGCTGCTGAGTTTTTGGCCGACCGCTTTGGTCTGATTGATGGCACGGGCTTGCCCGACATTGAGCACCTGTATCCGCCAAAGCCCGAGACGGCCGCCGTTTCTACCGACGGTTACTATCCCATTCCCCACGGTGAGCAGCCCACGACCTGCAAGAGCTGCGGCGCTGCGATCGTTTGGACGCGCACCGCTGTCGGCAAGGCGATCCCGCTTGACTTGGCGAAGACACGCGGTGAGGGCGGGCAGCGCGAGGCCCTTACGCACTTTGCTACTTGTGAACACGGGCGTCAGTGGAGCAAGGGGGTGTGACGTGACAAATCTTCTTACGACTCTCGCTGATCAACTTGGCGCTGAACTGCGTCGCGACGGGCGGTATCACGCGGATTGTGTGTTCTGCGGCAAGGAGGCCAAGCGGTCACAGAAGCATTTTTCGTTTGTTGCCGAGGGCTATGTGTGCTGGGTGTGCGGCGCACAGGGTGGCCTCAAGGTGTTGGCCGAGCAGGTGGGGTGTGCGGGCATGGCCCCACAGCGGACTCAGCGCTACCAGGAGCCTGCCCCGCCGCGCCGCTGGCAGCTCGCACCCGATCGCTACGTTCAGCAGTTTTGCGAGGCTTCCACGCGCCTTATAGACTGGCAAGGCTATAAGCCCTTGTTGATAGATACGATCGCCCGCTACCGGTTGGGCGTCGGTGTGCTGCCGTCTTCACGCTGCACTGTGCGCCGCCTGATTGTTCCGGTCTACGCTGGCGGTCAGGTCGTGGCGTTTCACGGTCGCGCCTACCGAGACGGCGACAGCGATGCCAAGTGGCTCACCGCTGGGGGCTCGCGCAAAGATGTACTGTTCAACGCCGCCGCACTCAGGCCGGGGGCCGTGGTGATTGTTGCCGAGAACATGGTTGATTGTCTACTGGCCCAAGAGGCTGAGCCGGGGGTTGTAGCGTTGGCCGGGGGCGGCGTGGCGTGGCGTAGCGAATGGACACAGCAGATCGCTGCAAGCAGGCCCCGGCATGTGCTGGTGTGGTTAGATAACGACATGGTTGGTTGTGGGAACACCACCACGTACCAGCAATTGTTACAGGAGTGGCGGGGGGAGATGCTTGCACGCATTGCAGCAGGCAAGATTAAGGTGATGCCCGCCGCGCCAGAGCGCAAGGGGCCGCAGATTGCCAACGAGTTGCTTGCAGCAGGGGTCAAGGCCACCGTCTACCAGTGGCCTCAGGGAACGCCGCCCAAAGCGGATCTAGGGTGGGCGCTGATGCAGGGCAGAAAGGCGGCAGCGTGATGCCACACTTTGACAGCCTTCCGCCAATGAGCGACGACGTGCAGCGGCTGAACCCAGCGCTGCACACGACGCAAAAGCGCAAGGAGCCAGTTGCAGCGCCTGCCTCTGTTGCCGAGTCAAGCCCGCTGCAAGCATTGTGGAGCGAGGCCTTGATAGCGCACGGGGCCGATGTGCCCACAGGTCAGCCAGAGTACTCCTTTGCCCAGCCCTGGCGACAGTGGCGCTTTGATTGGGCGTGGCCTGATCAGCGCGTCGCCGTGGAGCTTGATGGCGGTCAATATCTCGCAAACGGCGGGCGGCATAACACCGATAGCGACCGCGAGAAGTTGAACAGTGCTGCTGCGTTAGGGTGGCGCGTGCTGCGCTTTAGTGGCAGCGCACTTCGGCAACACGGGGCTGAATGCGTTGCACTGCTACGGAGGGCATTGGAACGATGAGCCGTCATCAACTGAGCCTGTTTGAAAACGCACGTCAAAGCGTTGCTGATGCACTTGATCTTACTGCGCAGAGCCTTACTGCGTATGGCGCTAAGTATCGCCATTGGGCCATTGCGTATAGTGGCGGCAAAGACTCCAGTGCGACGGTCGCAGCTGTGCTCTACCTCATTAATCAAGGCCGTTTGAGCCCGCCTGACAGCCTAACGGTGCTCTATGCCGATACGCGGCAGGAGTTGCCGCCGCTCCATCTTGGTGCGATGGCGATGCTGGATGCGCTTCACGCGCGCGGTGTGCAAACGCAGGTTGTACTGCCAAAGTTGGATGACCGCTACTGGGTGTATGTACTTGGGCGCGGTGTACCACCGCCGAATAACAACACGCTGCGCTGGTGTACGCCGCAACTCAAAGTCGAGCCGATGGCCGCAGCACTCAAAGCGCTGCGTGATCAGCACGGTGAGAAATTTCTGATGTTGACCGGGGTGCGCGTGGGAGAAAGTGCGGCACGCGACGAGCGCATTGCAATAAGTTGTGGGCGCAATGCTGGAGAATGTGGCCAGGGCTGGTTTCAGGAGACGTTGCCGCACGCAGTTGCTGATACGCTTGCGCCGCTTTTACACTGGCGCGTGTGCAACGTCTGGGACTTTTTGACAGCCTCAAAATTGCACGGGTTGCCGACGAAGCTCGTTGCGCAAGTCTACGGCGGCGATGAGGCAATCGAACTCAACGCACGCACAGGTTGCATCGGCTGTGCGCTTGCTGAACGTGATCTGGCGCTTGACTATCTTTTGAGTTTACCCGACTGGAGCTATCTTGCGCCGCTCAAGCGCGTGCGACCACTGAACCGCGAGCTACGCGAGTTTAAGCATCGCAAGCAGAAGGACGGCGAACGAAACAAGGACGGCAAGTTGAGCGCCAATCCGAACCGCAAAGGGCCGCTTACGCTGGCGGCGCGTGTCCGAGCACTGGGCGAGGTGCTCGCGATTCAGGCCGAGGTTAACACAGCTGCTGATGTGCAAGGGCTTGCGCATATTGATCTGATCAATGCTGAGGAAGAGGCGCGTATCCGCGAGTTGATCGCTGCACGCACATATCCAAACAAGTGGAGTGATGCCGATCCTGACGCGACGAAGCTCATTCCACAGGTGATCGATGAGCGCACACGGCAAGAGTTGTTGCTGACGTTGGAATGAGGTACTACGAGATGCAACGTTTTTATGTAGCAGGCTGGGCTATTCAGCGCGAAAACAGACCACATGGTGAGTACTGGCGTGCGTCTCGCGATGGTTGTAGTCGTGGTGCGCCAACCCCAACAGCATTACGAAAAAACTGTGAGCCTAGCGCACCGTCACACAAGGCACCGACGCGCCACGCGTATGCGCAGTTTCTTGCGCAACGCGCTGTTGTACCGCCAGCGGTTGGCTTCGAGGTCGCTGATCACGACCTTCACCCGTCGCTCTTCCCGTTTCAGCGCCACGCGATTCAGCTGGCCTGTGCGCGTGGGCGCGCAGCCCTCTTTGAAGATACGGGCCTTGGTAAATCGCGCCAGATATTGGAGTGGATGCGCCTCGTCACTGCACACACCAGCGGGCGCTGTTTGCTCATCACACCCCTGGCGGTCGCGCACCAGTTTGTGCGCGACGAAGCGCCTGCCCTTGGCCTTGATCTGGCCTACGCACGGTCGCAAGCGGAGGCGGACGCCAGCGGCTGCGCGCTCGTGGTCACAAACTACGATTGCGTTGATCAGTTTGATGGTGCAGCCTGGTCTGGTATGGCGCTCGACGAGGCTGACATCATCGCCAATATGGTCGGTGCGACGAACCGCCAACTGACGGCGATGTTCGCCGCAACCTTGTTTAAACTCGTGGCGACGGCCACGCCAGCATCAGTGGATGGAGCGTGCCGCGTGAAGCAGTCGATGCAGGTGCTGACCTCTCAGGCAACCAACGATTGGTACACCCCGCCGCACATCATTGAGCGAGCGCGGCGCGCTCTGGGTGGCTCGATCGATCTTGACCCTGCAAGCTGCGATGTTGCGCAGCAGTGGATTCAGGCGCGGATCTACTACACCGCAGACGAACTCATGTCGGGTTTGGCACGGCCGTGGGAGGGTCGCGTGTGGCTCAACCCACCCTTTGATGATACACCGACCTGGGTGGCCCACTTGGAGCGAATGTACGTGTTTGGCGAGATTGAGACAGCTGTACTGCTTGTGAATACCGCTCCTGGTTACGTCTGGTGGGAAGAGTTGTGGCGACAGCGCCCAGTGGTCATGCTGCGCGAGCGGTTGCGTTTCCTGCGCGCCGACGGCAGCGAGGGCGGCCAGGCGAAGAAAGCCCAAACGGTGGCGTACTACGGCGTAAACGTGTGTGGCTTCATTAAAGCCTTTAGCGATTTGGGAAGGGTGATACTGCCATGACCGGACAATGTTTTGAAAGTGCTTTTGGCGAGCGCTATGCGCTCTACCACGGCGACTGCGTGCTGGCCCTGCCAGGCCTGCCCAGCGCCTCGATTGGCCTATCCATTTCCAGCTGGCCGTTCGGCGATCAGTATGCGTACAGCCCATCGCTGAACGATTTTGGTAACTGTGACGATGATGATGATTTTTTCGCGCAGTGCGATTACCTGCTCCCCGAGCTGCTGCGCGTGACAATCCCGGGCCGCTTTGCGATTGTGCATTGTAAGGATCGCATCATCTACGGCAGCCGCAACGATGGCTTTCGGCACATCGAGCCGTTCAGCGACAAGGTGACCGCGGCGATGCGCAAGCACGGCTGGCTCTATTACGGACGTATCACGGTTGCAACCGATCCCGTGCGCGAGAACGCCCAGACGAACAACCTGCCCTACAGCGAATTACAAAAGGATGCGAGTCGCTTCGGGGTTGGCATGCCCGAGTACCTACTTTTGTTCCGTCGGCCACACACAAAGACCGCTGAAGGCGGCCAGTGGAGCGATAGCCGCGTGACGCTTGATGCAGACGCCTATACGCTCCCGCGTTGGCAGCTCGACGCGAATAGTCTCTGGCGCAGCAACGGCCAGCGGTCACTGTTGCCATACGAGCAGGACAGCTACAGCTATGCAGCACACGTCGCGTACCTCGAAGAACTGGATCGCCGGATGCAGCTGGGCCGCGCGCATGGCCAGCCGGTGCCGACTGACAATGCGTGGGCTTGGTGGGACATTAGCCGGATTGCAGTGCTCAATGGGCGACTGGCGAAGGAGAACGAAGACGAGAAGCACATTTGTCCGCTTCAACTTGATCTCATCGAGCGCTGTATCACGCGCTGGAGCAATCCGGGCGATCTCGTGCTGGATTATTTTGCCGGCATTGGCTCGGTGCCGCATCAGGCGCTGAAGCTTCAGCGGCGCGGGATCGGGATTGAACTCAAGCGCAGCTACTACATGGTGGCAGCGCGGTTTCTCGAAGACCTTGACGTGCATCTGAGCCAACCGACACTGTTTAATCTGCTTGACGCGACTGCATAAGGCGTACTACCATGGCCACACCGATCACGTTTGAGCAAGCTGCAATAGTACTTGGCGGCAATGGCCCGCCGGTAAGCGTAGCACTTGTTGAAAAATGCGCGCGCCTTGGGCTCTTGCCGCGTTTTGGGCGCGGCAAAGACCGTCGTACGTTTCAAGAAGCGGTAGAAACACTTTTAGAGCAGATCGCTGCAGGAGACGAGTCATGGCCGCCAAGCGCCGCAAAAAAATCAGCCGCAGGCCAAAAGGGACAGGGAGTATCTACGAGCGGAAAAACCGCGAAGGGCGCATTGTCGGCTGGCAAGTCGCGCTCGACATCAACGGGCGACTTGTCCGACGCAACGCGCCTGACCGCACGTCCGCCGAAATGGCTCTCGCCGAACTCCAAGAGCTGAAGCGGCGCGAGATTGATCTTGGCGCTGGTAGTCAGTCGCTTGCGCAGTGGCTCGAAACGTGGCTGGCGCAGATGGCGCGTGATTTACGGCCACGCACCATCAATGATTATCGCTATCAAATCGAAACGTATATTTTGCCAGTCCTGGGCGATCGTGCACTTGAGCACCTGCGGGCGCATCACATTCAGCATTTTTTAAATCAGATCGTTGATGGGATTAGGTCAGCGCATCCTGAACGTCAGGGCACACGCACGGCACGGCTGTGCGCCACGCGCCTCCGTCAGGCGCTTGATCTTGCTGTGGCGCGCAAACTGATTGCCGACAACCCGATGGCTGGGGTTATCCTGCCGCGCGATAAGCCTGCTCCCATCGACCCCCCGGCTGATGCTGCTATTGCGGCATTGCTGGTGGTAGCTGCCGAGCACCCACGTGCTGCGCTGTGGTACTGTTATGCGTTATTAGGCTTACGACGCGGAGAGGGGTTGGGGCTGCGCTGGGCGGATATTGATCTGGAACGCGGCACGATACGCATTGCGCAGCAGGTGCAGGAGTTGAGTGGGCGCAAAAGTGATATGCCGTCGCACGAACGTCCTGAGCATGAGCGCGCGCGGTTGCACATTGGGCCACCGAAAAGCGATGCCGGCGTGCGCGTGTTGCCCATACCGACGGCGCTGCGCACGCTTCTACGCGAGCATCGTGCAACACAATTGGCTGCGCGCCTCAAGCGAGCAAAGACATGGCACGATCACGATCTGGTGTTTTGTAATCGCGACGGCGGCCCATTGTGGCCCCGATCCGTTTCGGACGATTGGTATGCACTGCGCGATGCTGCGGGGCTCCCGAAGTCGACCAAACTGCACCATCTGCGCCACGCACTCGCCACGCTGCTCGATGAGAACGGCGCAACGGAGGCGCTGAAGCGGGCTATTCTGGGACATGAAGCGCAAACGGTCACACAACACTATACGCATGCCCGGGTTGAGGCCATGCGAATCGTCCTTGAGCGGGTTAGTACCATTGTAACGCAACGAAAGGTGGGATAGCGTATGAGCAATACACTCACACATAGACACACACACACGCAGAAGCCCAAATGTCAAACTATGACATTTGGGCTTCCTAATCTGGTGGGCCGGGTGGGGATCGAACCCACGACCATCTGCTTAAAAGGCCGAAGCTTGTACAAGAACAACACTGCGTTGTTTGTTGTTTTCTGCATTGGTATGCGTTATTTCTTTTTCATAGAGTGTGTTGTATTGTGTTTTGTGGTGTTTTGTGGTGTTTATACACACACACATACACGCACTGCACGTTGAGGTGTTTATCCCTGCTCTGCTTGCAGCGTCGCCAGCACCGCCGCCGCTGCATTGTCGCCAATACGCGCCGCCAGTTGCTGCGCGAGTGCTGCATCGTTGCAATTCCGCGCGAGGCGCTGGATCAGCGTAAGTAGGCGTTCGTCACGCCCTGTCCAGGTTGGCCGTCCCACGTTTGCTGGATGCGGCGCGCTCACGAGCCGGTACCCGTCGTCGTGCGGCTCGACATGCCGGTAGAGTGCGGCAGGCGTACAGCCCAGGTGCCGTGCGAGTGCGCACATGCTCTCCCAGCGCACGCCGTCACAGTCCACGACTGGCACACCGCGCCGGTACCTCATTGCCCAACCAGCGGCAAGGACAGCCGCTCCCCGGCGACGTGATAACGTTGCTCTATTCCTCCTGGCCAGACCTCAATAATGTAGACACGCTTGCCCAACGGCACGCTATGGACGCGGGCGCTGCATTGTTGCTGAACGCACGTCGCGGGATACAGGCGCGGCCAGGCCAGCGCGTAGGCCTCCGACGCATCACTCTGCTGTGCCCAGGTGAGTAGGGCGATAAGAAAGGCAATCATGCGGTCACATACCAGCCGCCGACGATCAGATTCGCGCTGGCATTGGTGAACTGACTCGCTGGGAATTCGGCGGCGGCGGTGTTGTCAACCACGCGATACAAATAGATCTGTGACGTTCCTGGCGTCACCACGGCCGTTAGCTCAAGCCAACTTGTGCCATAGTCAACGTTGCTATTAATGCCAATGGCACCAGGATAGTTTGTGCCATTGATATTGGCACATTCAAACGGCAGGCCGCTCATGCGGATGGTGCCGGTCGGTGTTGTGCCAATGGCATTAATGGCACATTGCGCCGAGTACAACACAACATCGCCAATGCGCCGATACACGCCGCGCTGTGCAACGTAGGTGAACGTTCCTGCGATTGTGGTGCCGATGAACGTCGGCGTGAACGTGCCAACGGCCTGCAATGGCTGTTCACGCCGCTCAAGACGCGCAACGTGCCGCTCCAGTGTTTTCACGCGCTTTACGAGTTCTGCAAGGACATCATCATACATCGCGCATCTCCACACTAATTTGTTCGTTGCCGTTGCTGTTCAGGCTGAATGTTGCGCCAACGATTTTTTGCACCACGTTTACCGTGCGATAGCGTGCCCGTACCAGGTCGCCCAGGAAGTAATCGCGATCAATTTGCGAGCTTGGCGTTTGCAATGGAGTGAAGCGAAATTGATAGCGGGCTTTGCGCTCATCCAACGCAATATCGCCGGTCACATCGCGCGCTGCTGCGGATTGCTCCCCTGTTGCGCTGACGATTAACTCTGTATTATTGGTTGCACTATAGTCAATGCTGGTGCGCAGATCGATGGTCTGCTGTGCGCCCTGCCCTGGGCCAAGCACGATGGCCACGGTACGCTCGTCGCGGCGATCACGCCGATAGGATGGGCTGCCCATATTGCCATACTCACGGGCAAACGTGACGGTCGCACTGCGGTCGGTGCCGCGATGTCCTGAGTACCAGCGAAATTCCCACGAAGCAGCACCCGTTTTGATCAAATCAATATCGCCGCCGCCCACAGTTCCGCAAACATTTTGTAGCACGCTGAGCAAGCCATCCCACGCGCACTCGATGTTAAGCAGATTGCCGCCTGCACTGTCAGGCTGAACGGTGATGGTGAGCCCTGCAAGGCTGCCGTCGCGTTCGCGCCCGCTGGCTGCGGTTGCTGCGCTCGTGATGTTGCGCTCAACCAGTGTTTTGACAATGGTCTCAGCGCGCACATTGCTAAACACGCTGCGATTAGCCGTGCCTGACTTCCAGAGCACACTGCGCCAGGTCAACAGCGACAATTCGCCAGGGCATTCGGTACTGAACGTGTCAGAGCCGTCGTCATTGCTCTCAATACCTTCATCAACATACAAGGCCCCAAACAGGCGGTACCAGCCGATGCCCTGCACGGCGTTGCGCCGATAGATCTCAATCAGGCTATTGTGACTCAATGTTTCAATGGTCTGATGATCAGCGCGCAGCGTAACGCGCGCCAGTCCTGGCTCATTCAAACGCTTGATCACTTGCAAGCTGAGGAAGTCGGTGATTTCGGCGACCGGCACGCCAAGCGGCGTATACAGGCGCAGTTTATACTCAGCGCTCATGGGATTATAGGAAGGTACACGCGCTGATCACACGTTTCAATGAGCACCTGATCATCAACGGTAAGCGTCAGACAACCTGCTGTTGGCTGATACGAGGGTGTTACAATCACCGGAAAGGTGTCACGCGCAATGGCATCGCACTCAAAATAGTCGGTGTAAAACACGGTGCAACTGGGATAAGTGTCGTTGCGCTCGCTGTGCAAAATAAGAAGATTGGTAAATTCACCTCCTGTGATGGTGCCGGTGAAGTGAACCGGCTCAACGGCAAGTGTCGTGGTGATGAGTGCGGTTACAAACAAACTGGTCAGTGTGTGCATTATGCTGGCCCCAGTGCGATCCAATAAATCGGGTATGTTGCGGGATTGGTGTCATCAGCAGTTGAACTAAAGTCAATGAGGACACTGCTGCTTGAAATGGTTTGTGGATAGGTCATATAGTTGCCAGGTGTTGGGCTGGCACGAAAGCCCGATCCGATAAGTACGACGGGTTTGTTACTAAAGGCCACAGGGAACGTCACCGTGACACTGCCTGCTGCCGCTGAAGGAACCGCAGCGCCAAACTGAATGCGGATGTTGCCTATGGTGTAATTTGACGTGCCGCCAATGCTCCAATCGCTGGCATTGCCGCCGCGTCGATTGAGCAATGACAGCAAAAGAAAGGCTGTACTATTAAGTCCGTCGAGCAGATCGGCATCAAGGCCGCTCCCTGCGCCATCGTTGCCCGCATCCCAAATCTTATTGGCATTACGCCGCAGCACGTCGTTGACGAGGAAATCAATCTCGGTGATGGCGTTTGCACTACGCGAGATGCGCAGGACGTTGGTAAAACTACTGAGTGCATCATTGCCAACACGCAGGAAGAACTTCGCGGTATCGACAAGCACATCCCACACGCGATTATTGGCCGTTGCATCGGTTTCGTTCCAGCGTGTGACCGGGGCGGCATTGCTAATCGTAAGGTTCCCGCTCATCGTGTCGCCACCCCGCTTGACGTGGTTGGTGGCGTATTCGAGGAAGCCGCGTTCATCACTCAGCGTAATCACGCCCGTGTTGGAAATGACAAACGAGGCAAGCGAAATCTCCCACGTTGTGTTGGGCGTTTGTGTAAGGGCAGGCGGCGCTGTTACGCCGCCTGCGCTCATTTTGATGGCAAGACGCACCGTTTGCGCTGTCCAATCACTGCGCAACACCACGCGCCCGCCCGTGGATGCGGCTGGTGTCGAAACCGCCAGCGTTTCGACCGCATCGCTTTCGTAGGGACTACCGTAGACCACGGCGGCCCCGGTCGCCACACTGAGCGGCGAAGCCGTGCCACTTACGGCAAGTTCATTGGCGTGTCCCCGATGCACGCCCGATCCGCCAAACGTGCGACGGAGCCATCCGAACCATTCAGCTTCGGTATAGTTTGCAGCGCCGTCGCCGGTGCCATTAGTATCCCACCAGAGTGATTTTTGTGCCACGATGTCCCTCCTGCGTTGTAGTGATGCTACAGCGCAATAAATCGTTTATAAAAAAAGACGTAGACTTGCGTTTGGGAATTAGCCCCGTTGCCGGTGACTTGAAATGAGTTCAAGCCCTGGGGCGCTTCGGGCGCAGCAGCAATATGAAAACCCGCGAGGTCGCTGTCAGCACTGAGATCGCCGATCTTGTTGACGCCTGATGCCGTGCGAATGGTTTTATAGCCGTAGCGCGTATCAATCAGGTATTCTGTTCCTGCTGGTATGGTAACATTAGGAAACGCTAATTGCTCATTGGTTGCCAGATTGCGAATGACCGGGCCTGTGATCGGCCCCACAATGCGTATTTCAGGGTAGGTCTTCCAGCGCCCGCCGTAGGTGATGGTTGTTGTCTGATTGACAGTCGAGGTGCCCACGGGGGTTGGCACCGGCGTTGGCACCGTGAGCGCGCTGCCACCTGCGGCAATGCCAAACGAGTATTGCTCGGCGGTTGGATCGTACAGCGTTGGATCAGGTGCAACCAATTCAATAGCCACAGACCGATACAACGCGCGGCGATCTTGCGAGCTATAGCGCATTTGTCCGCTGTAATGCACGTCGATCTGGCGCACCGCGCCATCTTCGCGCGTATAGCGGAGTCTGAGCGGCACAAGCGACGGCTTGAACATATCAAGGAGCGCATCGCACGCCGCGTAATAGCTGACAATATCCTCAGCATCAACATCAAAGACAAGCGCAATCTGCCGTGCATCAAGGCGAAAGCCAATATCACTCAGGCCGTCTTGCAACGGGCCGCGTTCGGTGAGGCGGCGCACCGGGGCGAGCCCAAAGCCGTCTTCCGATGTGCGCAGATAGGCTCCATCAATCTGATGCAGGTCAAGGACTTCTTCGCCTCGTAGTGCTTCAATCCGTGCCAGGGTCATCTTATCCTCCGCGCAAGCGCTCCATTAATTCCAGTGCGCGTGCTGGGTCATCTGGCCCGCTGCCATAGGTCGGCTGATATTGATAGTAGTTGGTTGTCGAGCCATTGGTCATTTGTGTCAAGAGCTGGAGCAGGGCGGCCATATCGGTTGTTTCGGTTGATGGCGTGGTTGCCGCGTCTTGCTGCTGCGCTTCAGCCAATTGCGCTTGCAGCGCGGCTTTTTCAAGGTCAAGGTTTTTCAGTTGTATGTCGGCGTTGTTTTTGGCTTGTTCGGCGGCAATTTCGGCAAGGCGTGCATCTTGTTCTTTCTTGGTTTTGGCATCCAGGATGCCTTCGCTTTGCAGGTCTTTGCGCAGGCGCAGAATATCTTTCCGTTCTTTGTCGAGGTCAACATTGTCTTGCTGCAAGTCGGCAATGGCATCTTTCAACCCTTGTACGCGCTGCTGTTCCTGGATCTTCTTTTGTTCCGCTTCAATCGCTTTAATTTGATCTTGCAGTGCGGATTGCGCAACGTCGCTGTCATTTTGTTGCTGCGCTTCTTCGAGTGCGTCGAGTTCCTTTTTGAGATCGTCGTAGCGCTTGGTCGTTTGTTCTAGGTTGTAGTTGAATTCGGCTTGCTCTGCTTCTTGGAGTGATCGTTCAAGCGCAATGCGCCGTTCGATCTCTTTGCGCTTTTCTGCGTCGGTTTCAAGCGCAAGTTCTTTGTCCAGTTCAGCGAGCTGTAGAATATGCCGTGAGCGCATCTCGTACAGTTCAGCGGCTTTTTCCGCATCGACATCGCGTAATGCGGCCACGTCTTTTTCAAGGACGGCCAGTTCGTCTTGCGCGCGTTGCACAATGTCAGCAATGGCGCGATTATCCGATCCAGCTACCACCTTCATGTGTCGCAGTTGCTCGCGAATCATTGCGTCGCGTTCTGCGGCAGCTGCATTGCGTTGGGCTTGAATATCGGCACTGAGTTGTTGTTTCTGGCGCTCGATTTCGGCGTCGATCTCGTCTTTCCGGCGCTCGATCTCGTCTTTGCTCAAATCCTTTTCGGTGGCAATCTGGTTTTTGAGGCGCGTGCGTTCAGCTTCAATCGCATCAAGCTCGGCAGTCAGCGCACTATCTCGCTGGGCCAAGGCTGCGCGTTTAGCAAGCAGGTCGTCTTTGTCGCGTTGAAGCGCGTCAAATTGTTGCTGCGCTGCTGCTGCTTGCTGTTGAAACTCGGCCTCGCGCGCGGCCATATACTCCGCAATGCGCCGCTGGCGCTCTTCTTCTGAAACCAGCCCGCGCGGAATAATGGCATTGAGATCGGCTTCGGTAATGGCTTCAAACGCACTACGATCCGGGCCTTCAAATGCATCGATCTCTTTTTGAAGTTTTTCAAGTTCTCGATCAACATCACGCAGATCGCTGGCAACGTTTTTCTGATCTTCACTGGCCTCTTTAGCTTTGTTCCCGAGTTCATCGTAGGCACCATCAAGCTGTTTGACCGTTTCTTCAAGCCGTGTTTCGAGTGAATCAATGTCGTCTTCGAGCCGCTTTTGCAAGGCGCGCTCGTTGTCTTCAAAGCCTGCATCGAGTGCTGCTTCGCGATCTTTGGCTGCCTTTTCGAGCGTATCCAACTCGGTCTGAATAGCGCGCGTTGCATCGTCATAGGTTGGTGTTGGCACACGTTCGGCCAGGTTGGTAAGTTCGTCAAACACATCAATGGCGTTTTGGCGCTCCGCTACCGCTCCCGTAATAGCGCGCTGCACACTTTCGGCAACGAGTTGTGCTGCTTCGTCCATCACACGCTGCAAGGCGTTGAGCAGATTCTCCCCAACGACCGTGACGGAATCGAGCGCGGCCTGCGCCATGCGCGTCACACCTTCAGCAATACCAAGCGGGATCGGCTCGCCAATTTCACGCGCGGCGGCTTCTGATGGCGACTTTGATTCAATAGCACTTTTGCCAGCCCCGATGAGGCCGCCAACAAGTCCCATAAACCAGGACTTCAGGCTTTCCCAGGCCTGCTCAATACCTTGACGAATGCCACTGGTCAGATTGCTACCAATGCTAACGGCCTGCGAGAGGATACTGACAGCGGTTGCGCCAATCCAGCCGTCGATTTCGCCTTTGAACGTGCCAAGCGCTGCGAGTAATTGCGGAATGGCATCGGTCGCAACCCAGCCGACAAACGCAGCAGCCCATTCCAGCAATTTGGCTTGAATGACAGGGGCTTGTGCAGCAACGAGCGCAATGACTTGCCCTGCCATCAGCCCAAGAGCAAGAATCAGTTCGGCAGCGGCGGGGCCTGCCCAGGCCACAAATGCAAGCGCCCACTGTGCCAGTTGGCTGGCAATGACAGGAACGCGCTCGCCAATATAGCCAATCAATTGTCCCGCAAGGGTCAACAACTGCGCCATCAGCGGCGGAGCCGCTTGCACGGCCCAGGCAACAAAGGCAGCGCCCCATTGCGCTAAAGCCCCAACAATACCCGGCAGCGCTGCGCCGAACGCATCAAGGATCTGCCCTACTGTTGCTCCAAGATTACCAAGCAACGGCGGGCCAGCCGTCACAAGCCACTCAGCCAGCGCTAATGCCCACGCCCCAAGTGCGGTAATCAGCCCTGGTGCTGCTTCCCCAATAGCCGTAATAACACTGCTGACAAGCGTGCCGAGTTGGGCCAGCATACCGGGGGCGGCGTCAGCAGCAAAGGTCAAAAACGCGAGTGACCAGCTTTGCAGCGCGGCAATAACACCTGGCCCCTGTTGACCAATGACGTTGATCGCGTTGACAACAAGTTCGCCAATAGCTGTAACCGCCGCATCACGAATGCTACTAAACGATGACAGGATCTGAAGTGCAAACTGTTCAAAGGTAATTTCGCCAGAGGTGAGCCGCGCAAAGGCGTCGATAACACCTTGAATAGCTCCGGTCGTGATACCCTGAATGTTGCCGACGTTGGTAGCCCAAGCAGCGCCTAGCAGCCCCGCTGCAATAATCACCAGCGAGACCGGCGACAGCAGTGCCGTCAACAGGCCTGCGACACTGCTCAGTGCGCCGGTGATCAGCGGCCCGACGAGCAAGCTTCCAAGCGCGGTAAACACGCCAACAAGCCCACCAATGACCGCATCTATGCCACCAATCGGCGCAAGGGCCTGCGTGACAAACGTCGTTATGTTGCTAAGGATCGTGGCGGCTTGTTCGGCAATGGCTGTCTGTGCATTGGCCTTGGCGCGATCCAACGCGGCCAAAGCCATATGTTCCGCATCGGTGAGTTCTTGCGCCGCTGCCGCTTTGAGATCTGCGGCATCTTGCTTGAACTGCTCAACTAGCGATGATGCATCATCATCGCCAGCACCGGGCGTAAGCCCTGCTAGCGGATCGTAGGCACCCGCATCAGGAATGCTAAGTCCTCCAC
>Ga0224723_1000424_pt1 | contig 28917 bp, 20 predicted proteins | sample Balambano_FR2_Me_FD_161647 | JGI IMG/M metagenome (GOLD analysis project Ga0224723, IMG submission 161647) | Freshwater sediment microbial communities from Lake Towuti, South Sulawesi, Indonesia - Balambano_FR2_MetaG | ecosystem: Environmental > Aquatic > Freshwater > Lake > Sediment | place... | reverse complement strand
TTACTAAACCTAGCTTTTATAAAGAGATTGTTCAAGTTATTTTTATACAAATCTAAAGCATATTTTTTCATTTAAATACTGACATCAACAATAACAGGATTTACGATATTAACTAGGCTGTTGACTTTAATCAAGTAAACGTGTTTTTTGTTCATACAATTATTGTGTTAATAACCCTCACCCCTAACCCCTCTCCCAAGGTGGGAGAGGGGAAGGGGAGAGGGCAAATATTCTGCATAAAAGGACAAGCCCTAAAAACCTATAGAGTCAACAGCCTAGTCACGCACCCTACAGTTTTTATACGGCACTTGCATAACCTCCTGCAAAAAAAAATAACTAGTATTAAACTATCTCCATACCGTATTAACTAAGAAAAAGCTATGGATCAACAACAACAAATTTTAGAAATCTATTTTCAGGAATACGATAAACTTAAGTCAGAACAGTCACAGCGAATAGGCTTCCGTGACAACCTGATTTATGTAACACTCGGATTATTTGGTGGCATAATTACTTCCATAGCACTCTTTAAGCCAGCTAACTATTACCCACTTCTTGTTATCCCTTGGGTTTGCCTTATCTTAGGTTGGACTTATGTTGTTAACGATGAAAAAATTTCAGCTATTGGTAGATATATTCGCTTAACATTAACTGAAAAAATTAAAGAACAAACAGGTCATACAGATATTGAATCTATCTTCGGTTGGGAAACAGACCATAGAAGCGATAAACGTCGAAAAAGACGTAAGATACAGCAATTAATTATTGACGAAATTACATTTGTTTTTTCTGGTATAATTGCTGTAATATGCTTTTGGGCATTGGTCTCAAATGTGCCCTTAGCTATTAATATTTTTGCTTTGATAGAAATTTTACTTCTGGTTATATTGGGTGTAGAGATTATCATTTACGCTGATTTAAAAAAGGGACGGTAGTTTCTGGTTTTCTCAATCTGTCCCAGATATATATACTGATTATCTCAATCTTTGCTACTGTTGCCTTTCCATCGCAACCGATCTGAAATCCGGTTTGTGCCTCAACTGTCGAAGTTAGCTAATAATTGCTTTTTCTCCCTTAACTATACAGCGATCGCACTGCCAATAACCCAAACCCAAACAGCGATCGCTTAACACTCACCTTCACTAAGCAAAATTTTATAAAAGCTCATGTGTAAATTTAGAGGACTGTGAATCAGTAATTACTTTGACTTTTGGCTTTCTGGCTGATTTGCTTTGATACTTTGGGCTACATCCGCCACTGACTTTATATCTAACCCTAAGGACTGGGCCACTTGTTCTACAATAGCACCTAAATTTAACATCAAGGGAACTGCTTCCAACTTACCTTCTAACTTGGCTTCTTGATAAACTTTAGTTTGTTTCAAATCGCTTAAGTCTAACATTTGTTCAATCTCCTCTCTACTTTTTTTGGGAAATTTGTAGATAATAATCGTTTCAATCAACTCTATAAATTCTCGTTGGCTAATTTCTGAGGTTATTTGTTGTCTAGCAAGGTTGATCAACTCCTTTGCTTTGGATGCTGCATCTGATGACTCTATAACTAGTTTAACAGTCCCAATGCCAATTGACTGTCCTGCTTCTGAGCCTAATTCATCCAAATAAATTCGTTGTACTCGCCCAGATGTTAATAATTCTATATACCGTTCTGTTTCTCCTACATCAAGACTCCGACTAGGATAAACCACAGCTCCACGCCAGTTGTTAGTGAATTCCGTTTTATCCAGGTAAAGAAAGATTTCCGCAAAGAAGCGAGAGTAGAATGTTTTCTCGGGTTGAAATTGGACTTCTAAAAAGTATATGGAGGATGATGCGTTACTTTTGGGGAGAAATACACCGACTCTTCGAGAAACCGCTCCGCGTCTACGATACGGAAAGCAAGTTGCTTGATTTCAACCGAGGAGAATTGGTAAGTACTCATGCAAAATAAATTATCTAATTGAGAGAGGGAACTCTTAACAGTGCTGGAATACAGCCATTTCATCTGCTTGAAAAAATATATAAATATTTATGTCTATGTACTTAAGTACTGGCAATTTCTGGTGGTTGGTTAATCAGTTCAAAGAAGATGCTGGGGAAGCTTTGAAACAAACGGTAAAATATGGTATCTGTTTTCACGCTAGTAGATGCTGGATTTGAGGCGTAAGTTCTGATTTTATCAGACTGTTTAGTGGTTGTGGTAAGGCTCAAATAAACCAACCTTAGGAGTAGTAGTGCAGCAAAGAATAAGAAGCAGAGAATAATTCCAATTGTGTTTTATAACAAAATAAGACAAGACTTACGCAAAGTACATGGAATAATCAACTACAAATATAAGGTACTTTCTAACCATAAAACACACAGAAAAAGAGATTTGGGAGATATTTTGCAGTTCTATCAAAATGCCATCAACGCTAAGAACTTGGTTAATGTAAACTTTTAACTCATATTGTTTGTAATTTTTCTGTAATGTGTTATAAATTCTGTCTGACTCGAATGCTAGATGTGGCTCTATGCATAATCGTTTTTTCCTCTTCAGGAGTAGTGATTCTTGCATGACTTTCACATTCTTGTAGTACGGGGTCAAAATTATGTAATGCTAAAACATGGATGTAAAGATCATCTAGCAAAACCTTACTAAATTGGCTATTTTTGTAACAAGAAGCAATAATGTTCGTAATAAAATGTATAAGAAAGTTTTAACTCAGTTTCTTTTCAAGTTTGTTTATATGTGCTAAAACTATTGTCGCCAATAACTATTAAGCTCGATAGAAGTGGTATGTCGCAAGTCATCAAAGGTGATTATCTATTTTTGCTTCAAATTATGTTTATATAAGTAAAATTTAGTAATTTTTTTTCTTATACCTTTCGTTAATTTAATCAAACAGTAATTCATGGGAAAGCAAATTAGTCTTAAATTAGATGGTGTAGTTAAACAAATTGCTCATGTTAATCCCGTATTTGCTCGTCACGAAACCTTTCACCCTCGGTTTGGTTGGATTAAGAAGGGTTATGATATTGCACGAGAAAATACGGACGTTTTTGTACGGGAGGATGTTCCTGTGCGGCTAGGTGTTGGTAAAAATATGGCGGGTGCTATTCGTTACTGGTGTCATGCTTTTAAAATTCTGGAGAACGATAGTCCTTCAGAATTTGGTGATCGCTTGTTAGCTGATAAAGGTTGGGATCCATTTCTGGAAGATCCAGCATCACTATGGTTACTGCATTGGAACCTTCTTAAACCAACTTGTACGGCTACTGCTTGGTACTTTGCGTTTAATATTTTTAGTAAAATTGAGTTTTCCCAAGACGAATTCTTTCATGCATTGTGTGACTATCGAGATAGTATTGCACCACGTATAGTTGACTCTTCAGTAAGAAAAGATGTTACCTGTATTATACGAATGTATGTACAGCAAGTAAGTTCAAAAGTAGGCATAAGCGAAGAAACCATAGACTGTCCCTTTACTGCGTTAGGGATTATCCATACTGCTGGTGATACACGGCATTACACCTTTAAAACCAGTTCTAAAAATAATTTTCCACCGGAAATAATTGTTTCAGCTTGCCTTGAATATGCTAGTTGGGTTGGACAAGAACAACGAACGATTTCTATTGCCCGTCTACTTTACGATATCAGTAGTCCTGGCATGGTGTTCAAGCTCTCAGAAAGTGATATTTGTGACGCTATTGAAAAAGTAGCTCGTTGGTCAACTTCTGTTGATATTTCTTATTCTGCTGGCTTAGTTCAATTTTCTTTTACTAAAGAACCGGAGGAACTAGCAAAATATATTTTAGATGAATATTACACACTTAGACGTAGTAGGGCAATACGATGAATAAACCATTATCTGAATATTTCAGCCTCAATCGTCGCTATTTTCGTTCCATAAATCTGGAACGAGATTTAGATAAAATGAATGCTTTGGTTGGTTATATTGCTACAGAGAGAAGCATTGATGCTATAAAGCGCATTTTGGCAGGATTAACAGGAGATTATAACCATCATGCTTGGACTTTAACTAGCGTTTACGGTACAGGTAAATCAGCTTTTGCTCACTTTCTTACATCTTTATGTGCTCCTAAAAGTAGTGAAGTATACGAAACTGCTTTAGAAATAGCTTCAAAATTTTGGTCTGTAGATAGTTCTGAATACATCGCGCTTCAGGAAAAAATACCCAATCAAGGCTTATTCCGAGCTGTTGCTACCGCAGTCAGAGAACCATTAAGCAATACAATCGTTCGTGCTTTGGAACGAGGAACTAAAACTTTTTGGTCTCCGCAAGAACAAAACAAATTAAATATAGCCCGGCAACTTTTAGATTTTAGTATCCAAGTAGCAAATGGAGAGACTATAGACAGTCGGGAAATTCCTAAATTAATCAAAGAAATCTGTAAAGCTGCTGATGTTCCTATTTTATTAATTATTGATGAATTAGGAAAAAATTTAGAATTTGCAGTTCAAAATCAAGATAGAGAAGATTTATATTTACTTCAACAACTTGTAGAACTACCAAAAAATAAAGATTATCAAATATATATAGTAGGTCTATTGCATCAGGTATTTGCCGATTATGGAGAAAAATTAGCTTCTGTCCAACGTAATGAATGGGCTAAAATTCAGGGACGATTTGAAGATATACCTTTTAAAGATTCTCCTACACAGATGATGGGGTTAATTGGACAAGCAATTGACCAAACAAATGCAGAAAATTTTTCTTGTGCAATTTCAAATCAAGCACAGGAATGGCTTGAATACCTGCCAACTGAGGTTCAAAATGATTATACGCATGAAGTTATAGCAAAAACTTACCCGCTACATCCGATAACTGCACTTGCTTTGCCGATTTTATGCACTCGATATGCTCAGAATGACCGTTCATTATTTACTTTTCTCACTAGCACTGAGCCATATTCTTTTAGTAATTTTTTAAAGGAAAGTATTGTTAAGGATAACATTCTTCCAACTCTAAAATTAGACCGAGTTTATGATTACTTTATTGAAACAGTTGGTTCTGGTCTAGCTTCTCGACCTAATTTGCAGCGGTGGATTGAAATTGAAACTTTAATTTCTGATGCTAATCATCTTGATAACGATTGTTTGCAGGTATTAAAAACTATTGGTATTTTAAACCTTGTAACTACTACAGGTTTGCTACGGGCAACTCGTAAGTTAGTTATTCTAGCAATGTGTGAAAATTCGGCGGATACTCAAAAAAATAAATGGGAGCAGGTTATTAATAATCTATTAAAAAGAAATATTATTACTCATCGTCAGCAATTAGACGAACTACGAATTTGGCAAGGTTCTGATTTTAACGTAGACGTTGAATTAACAAATTATCTTGAAAAAGAACGTTCACCTTTAGTTAATCTTCTCTCTACTATCTGTCCTTTAACACCAGTAGTTGCCCAAAGGCATAGTTACAAAACAGGTACATTGCGTTATTTTGAGCAGTGTTATGTTGATGGTTTAAAGGACTTAACAAAAATAAGTTGTTCGATTAAAGACTGTGATGGCTTAGTTTGTTATTGGGTAGATGAAGTAGAGCCACGTAACGTCCCATCAACAACAATTGATGGCAAACCCTTGGTGATACTAAGTCCAAATAAGTTAGATATTTTACGTGTAGCAGCGCGGGAATTTGCTGCACTTAAGAAAATTCAAACAACTGCTCCTGAGTTAAAAACTGATGGGGTAGCAAGGACAGAAATTCGCTATCGGCTCATGAAAGCTGAACTTTTATTAAACGAAGCATTATCACAAACATTTAACATCGCAGCGCATCAAAACCCTTACTGGGTTTTGGGTAAACAAGAAATAATTAATCATATTACAGATTTCAATGCAAAGCTTTCAGATATATGTGATGAAGTTTACAATCAGAGTTTAATCCTTTGGAATGAGTTAATTAATCGCCGGGAATTAACTTCTCAAGGTACAAAGGCTAGAAGAGAACTAATTGAGGCAATGTTGGTAAATCAATCAAAAGAAAGACTTGGTTTGCAAGGATATGGACCGGAAGTCAGTATGTATTACTCAGTACTAAATGAAACAGGAATCCATCGTCAAGGAGCTGAGGAAACTTTATTATCAGGATCTTTTTCGTTAAAGCAAGTGTCAGTTGAGGAATGGGGCTTTGGCTTTTATCCTGCTTTTCATAACTGTGGTGTTATAAAAATTTGGTACGCTATTGATAACTTCTGTTTACAAGCAAAGCAGAAACCACAAACTTTAGATAAACTCTACCAACTTTTAGAAGCACCTCCATATGGAGTTAAGCAGGGGGTAATTCCAGTGCTTTTAGCAGCAGTTTTGTTATACCACCTAGATGATGTAGGAGTTTACAAAGATGGCTCATTTATTCCAATTTTAGGTTCTGAACATTTTGAATTATTGGTAAAAGATCCTTCTCGATTTGCAGTTAAATATTTTGAAGTAATTGGTCTGCGATCGCAAGTTTTCAAAGAACTAGAATCAGTCTTACGTAAGAAAGGCGCTCCCGTAACAATGGGTGTACGAAATATCACGTTGCTAATGGTAGTGAAGCCGTTATTTCAATTTGTCAAAAAATTACCGCTTTACACAAGTAAAACTAAGCGTCTTGGAACTGAAGCTTTGAAAGTGTTACAGGTACTACAAAAAGAACAAGAACCAGACGAACTGTTATTTAAATCTTTACCTGAAGCTTGTGGGCTATCTCCGATTGTGGCAGAACAAGAAGACGATGGTAGCATCGCTAGAACACTGCGAAAAAAGTTGGTTTCAGCATTGCATGAAATTCAAACGGCTTATGATCAGTTACTGACTGAGTGTAATATACTGCTTCACAATGCTTTCGCTGTACGCAGTAGCGGAGGTAAATTGCGAGAAGATTTGCGCGTGAGAGCAAGTTATTTGACAGGTCAAACTTTGGAAAGTCGGTTAAGAAGTTTTGTAAAAGCAGCTGCTGATGAAACTACGACAGACTCGGAATGGGTTGAAGCACTTGTAATGATTATTGCTGATAAACCAGCTGAAGCATGGACTGATGAGGATGTAACAAACTTTGAAGTCCAACTCGCGGATATGGCTCGTAGGTTCAAAAATATTGAAAGTTTACAGAAAAATCCTCAAATATCGATGACGGTTGGTCTAGAAGCACGCAAAATTACTGTAACGCGCCCAGATGGACAGGAGACTAACTCATTGATCTGGTTTGACAATGTGAATAAGCTTAAAGTTGATGGTTTAGTTGAGAAAATTTTGGCAATATTAAGTGAGGAAGATAATCCGCAATTACACCAAACGGTTGTCGCTAAATTAACAGAACGTGTGTTAGGCTCGATTGTTAGTGATAACGCTTTTCTAATTCAAGATAAATCTCAAAAGCAGGAGCATGGGCAAAAAACCAGTTAGACATATCTTAGGTTTATCAGGGGGCAAAGACAGCACTGCCCTAGCTATTTTTATGCGTCTACATCACCCAGAAGTATCATTAGAATATTTCTTCTGTGATACTCATAAAGAGCTACCAGAGACTTACGAATATTTAGAACGCATAAAAGCTCGCTTAGGTATAAAAATTCATTATCTAGAATTAGCGCGAGGATTTGATCACTGGCTTGATGTTTATGGTGGAGTACTCCCTTCACCCAAGATGCGCTGGTGTACAAAGCAAATGAAGATACTTCCTCTGGAGAAATTTATTGGCGATGATGAAGTTATAAGCTACATAGGTATTCGTGCAGACGAAAATCGAGAGGGTTACATTTCTACTAAACCCAATATTAAACCTGTTTTTCCTTTCAAAGAACACGGGCTAAAGAAAGTAGATATTATTCGTTTACTGGAAGAAAGTGGTATAGGACTACCAAAGTACTACAGTTGGCGATCACGTTCCGGTTGCTATTTTTGCTTTTTTCAAAGGAAATACGAATGGGTTATGTTAGCAGAAAAGCATCCAGATTTATTTGAAAAAGCATTGAAGTACGAGCGAGAACATAAAGACGGTAGGGTATATACATGGACTCAAGGCGAGACGTTGCTAGAACTTTTGGCACGAAAAGATGAAATTATTGCTGAACATGAAAAAGCAATGGTTAAAAAAGAAAAAGAGGCATCAAATCGTTCTTTGGCAGATGTTCTAGCTACTGTTTTAGATGAAGAAGATAATGATTTGCCTTGTTTAGCTTGTCATTTATAAATACTTGTAATTTTTAATTTTGTTTAGCAAATCAAATACTCATTATTTGTAATCAGGAAAGTTTTTTTAGGAGAACATTTTTATATATGGTTGATATATCAAAAGCTTTTGGAACTTCTAGTGAAACGGTTTCAGATTTTTTTCAAAGGCCAGGAGTCGGATTTTATATCCCTCGTTATCAAAGAGAATATAGTTGGGATAATGAGAATGTTGATCAATTAATGGAGGATATTTGTCGAGGAGTTGAAGCTCTTTTAAGCATGGATGAAAAAATTCGTTTTCTTGGAACAGTTATTCTTGTTAAAGAGTCAAATCCTGATGCGAATATTGACCCAAAAGATAAACGAGCGCTTCCCCCAAGAATTGATAATGTTATTGACGGTCAGCAGAGAATATCAACAATTGCTTTACTAGCTTGTTTACTCTATCAAAAGCTGTCTCAAATCACTAAAAACTTAACAAATGATATAAAAAAAACAAGTATTATAGAGGCAGTTAATAATTACTTAGTAACTCTTTTAGAAGTTTTTTCTTTTGACTTGAGACGAGGTTCACCTCCTCGAAAGCCAATTATCATTAGAGGTTCAGTAGATGGTTGGACTTTTGATGGAGATGACAAAAACTATCAATCTGATGTTTCTTCATTCATAGCATCTTTTATTCGTTCTGTTGAGGAGCAATCGGAATTTCCTAAACCTCCAAAAGGTTCTCTTGTTGGGAAAAATATTAAAAGAATTAATTATTGGTTAAATGATGTTGAAAAAGCACATGAATCAAATATTTCTGATTCAGGAAGTAAAGTATTTCCTCCTGCTTGGGAAATTATAAATAAGGTATCTCAAGTAGATTTATGGAGCTATGAACGTTCTGATTTAGTATCTCTTATCAAGAATAGAGACAATCCATTGCTGGATCAACAGAAAAAAGTCTGTTCCCTAGTGCAAATTTTTGCATTTTGTCATTACTTACTTCAACGTTGTTGTTTTACTTTGATTGAGCCAGTATCTGATGACTGGGCATTTGATATGTTTCAATCACTAAATGCTACTGGAACCCCTCTCACTGCCCTTGAAACATTTAAACCATTAGTAGTCAATTATGTTAAATCAAATGAAAGAGACTTTAAAGACTCTAAGTCTGAGAAATATTTTGCTCAAATAGATCAATTACTTACTTCTTTGAAAAGTGCAGCAAGTAAAAATAAGCTTACTAATGAGTATTTAACATTATTTGGAACTATTTACAATGGTGGGAAAGAACCATCTAGGCAATTCAGTTCGCAAAGAAAGTGGTTAATTGAGCAGTATAACAAATATCAATCCCGAAACGAAAAAGAAGAATTTATTCATAGGATGTCAAATTTAGCTACTTATTGGGAAAATGTTATTAAGTGTGAATCCAGTAGACTAATTAATATTCCCGAAATCGCCAAAGTTGATGAAGATAATAAGAAATATAGTACTGTGTGTGTGCGATATTTGCAAGATGCAAACCATAAGATGGCTCACACCATATTAAGTCGTTTTTATTCGTTGTGTTTGCGAAACGAAGTTCATTCAGTAGATAATTATCATAATTTTATATTAGCAACTAAAACAGTTGCAGCGTTTTTCACGATTTGGCGTTCAGCACTAACGAATACAGGGCTTGATGATATATACAGAAAACTACTCCAGGAAAAGATGTCATGGGAGAAAGGCAACTCCGAACTCACAATAGAAGCTTTAAAAATATATTTTACAGAAGTTTTAGACGGTAAAGGAATAGGAGAAAAACAAACTTGGAAAAATAAAGCAATACAGAATTTGAGATACGATTCTGCAAAAGCGGTTTGTAAGTTTGCTCTTCTCGTTACCTCACATGATACAATTCCAGATACAACAAACCCAGGGTTGATAAAACCTGGAAAATTAGGTTCATCGTTTTATTTAGAGCCAACTAAATGGCTTTCTAATGATATTGAACATATCGCACCTCAAAATCCTTCTTCAGCAGGAGATTGGGATAATGCTCTCTACAGTAGTAATGATGATTATGAGCAAATAGGTAACCTTCTTCTTCTTCCTACAAAAATTAATAGTTCTGCTAGTAATAAAGGGTGGATAGAAAAATGGATGTATTATCAACATTTGGCAGAAACTGACCCTACGAAATTAGCTAATTTGAGTCAGGAAGCAAAAAAATATGGAGTTAAATTGAATCAGTCCACAATTAATTTATTAAAGGACACTCCATATAAACATCATATTGAATCTATCGTACAATTAGGAGCATCAGGTAAATGGGATAAGGCTTTTGTAGAAAAAAGAACTGAGCGGATATGTGACATTCTTTGGGAGCGAATGTATGAATGGCTTAGTTAATCACAATTATTAGTAAAAAAACTATTTATTCCCAAGCTATGCCCAAATTACAACTTAGTTTCCACACTACCTTTGCTTTAAAAAAAGAAGATTTAATAAAAATTCTTCAGGCTGCGGCCGAAGAGAAAGGCTTAAATGATTCTCTAGACAGTTTAATGCAACGAACTGGTTTAGGAAATAAAAAAGTTACTCCTATAATTAGTTGGGGAACTCGTGCAGGTTTAATTAAAGAGAAGCGTTTAACTCCAGAAGGGGAGATTATCTGGCAACAAGATAACTGCTTGAAGTCAAGTATTACAGAGTGGTTAATGCATTTTTATCTCAGCTTCGGTGATAAAGGGCTACAGTCGCCACCAGATGATCCGGCAGAATGGGGTGGCTGGTCTTATCTCATTTATACTTTTCTCTCCCAGCACAACACTTTTACAATTGATGATTTGCAGCATTACAGTGCGCTTGTCTTTGATCAAGAAAATCCTAAAAACATTGCTAAGAACTTCAAAATTGTTCTACGAGCATACAACGAACCCCAAGCCTTGGCATCCTGCAAGTTTCTTACCCAAGAAGAAGACAGATTTTTTACTGGCTATTCTCGCTTGCCAAATCTATATCTAATTGGATATTTTCTTACGAAACTATGGGAACGAGACTTTAAAAGTGAAGGTTCTATCCTTACTGAATCTATATTTAACCAGAAAATGGGACTTCTCGCTGTCTTGGGAATAAAAGCAGAAACACTACAAGAACAGCTAAACGCATTAGAAGCTTACGGTATTATCGAACAACGGCGAACAGTACCTCCTTTTCAAGTTATTCAACGTTGGGATAACCCACTTTTGTTGTTGGAGAAGGCTTATGACAGAGAACGTTAAAGTTATTCTGCGAAATGCCCGACCTGATAATCAAGTACATTTACTACTTTGGGACACACCCGACGAAAACGAACTTGTAAAAATTTCACTTTACAATAATGCACTTAGAGTCAATTACCGAGAAAATTTGCTACAACGGATTAATCCGGATGATCGCTTTCTCGCTCTACAGCATAACTTGGATGGGGAACTAGAAACCATTAAGTCGATGTGTTGTGGGATTAGTCAAGAAGTTGTTTTACTGGAAAATTTGGACTGTCTGATAACTTATTTACAAGTTCAGCCTCGCAGTCAAATCACCTTATTCTGGAAAAATCTAGAAAAAACACGAAAGTTAGAAAAGCTACTGTGGATATTACTTCCACACCAACTAGTACCTAACACTTGGCCTCAAGAGCGAATTAAGCAGATTTCGTCAGGATAGTTTACACGACATACCATTTTGAAATTTTACTTCGCTCACTTAATAAAAATTTATGTTCCTCAGCCAACTTGTCGAAATCAACGAAAAAGGAAGTATTGCAAGCTCTGTCAACTTTGGGATGATGGATAACCCGGAGATGAATTTACATCTATGTGAGGGATTCATCTTTAATTATGACCCGAAGAAGCCTGAGCTATCGACTGTTGGTATTTTGGATTTACTACGGCGCAGCTATCATAGTCAAAATGAACCAAATATTCACTTAATGATACAGGATTACGGCAAGGGAAAGTCTCATTTTGCAGTAGTGATCGCTAACTTCTTTAAAAAGCCTTTTGACAGTTCTGAAGTACAAGGAATTTTGCATCAGGTAGAGGTAGCTACTACCAATAAAAATAGAGGTATTGGTGAAGGATTAAAGCTTTATAAACAAAATCAACATCATAGACATTTAGTTATTTGTTTGAGTGGTGATAAAGGTGGTGATATAAAAAAACAGTTTATTCAAGTACTTATTAAAAGTCTTGAAGAACATGGTATTACAGATACTCTTGTACAAAATACTTGTAGTGAACCATTGCGCTATTTAGAAAGCTTAAATGAACAAGATAAAGCTAAGGCAGAGGAGTACTTGCAAAATATCAGTTATTCTGATGGAGATTTAAATTGCATTATTAGCTTACTTAGACAAAATAACTATAGTGTTATTTCTACCGTTAAGGAACTTGCTTATAACATTACAGGTTTTACTCCTGATTTTTCCGCCAATATTGATATTGAAGCAATTCTCCAAGATTTGCTACGAAATTACTGTATAGGAGAAAATGCTATATTTCAAGGAATTTTAATTATATTTGATGAACTTAACTATTATCTACAATCTTGGTCAGCAGACCAAATTGGTGCGGGTGGTACTGCATTACAAAATATTACAAACATTTGTGAAAATTTTAAGGGTAAAATTGCCCTTCTTAATTTTGCACAGTTTCATCCTTCAAAACCCTTGGGTATTTCTGCTAATAGCATACAAACATATCAGAAAATTGCTACTCGTCTCGCGCCTAAAAATAGTACCTATGACAATCCAGCTTCTAGCTTAGAATTGGTATTAGATAACTTGTTAATTCAAAAAGAAAATTCTCTTCATTGGGGAGATTTTCATTCTCGTTGGTTTGAATCTTTAGCTCGTGAATCTAGAATTGCTTACGAACAAAGAATTAAAATTTATAGAGAAAAAGGTTGGACTCAAGAGGAATTTTATCGTTATCTTGGCAAAGGTTGTTTCCCTCTACACCCACTCACAGCCTACCTATTGTGTAATCTTGATTTTACTCAGGATAGAACAGCAATCCAATTTATCAAAGGTTATGTTAAAAAGTTTATTCAAGATGAACAAGTAGAAAAATTAGGGCAGCTTAACTATATTTATCCTATCGCGTTAGTAGATACTTTTATTGAAAATTTTTCTAACGAATCAGTTTATAGTAGTTACAAAAAATCTGTAAGTCTAGTTGCTGGTTCTGACGAGACAGATGAACTAATACTTATCAAGTCCTTATTTTTATTTTATGCTTGTGGAGAAAGACTTACTAAGTCAGATAGAGAAGATCATCAAGAAATTTTGGCAGCTTTAAGTGGTTTACCAAAATCTAGGCTGAAGATGGCATTAGATAAATTGGAGAAAACACGAGACATTATTTACTATAGACCAGAAATTAAACTTTATCGTTTCTGGGAAGGTATTAGCCCAGCAAATATTGAAGAAGACATAGAAGAAAAAATTAAAGATAAATCCACATCTGTTAACGATGTTGTCATTTACTGTCAATCAAAAATTCATCATTATTTTGGTGATGAAACCATTGTTGCAACTCAATTTGTTAAAGTTAATAAATTGGTCAGTACAGATTGGCAGTTTGAATACAAAGTATACAGTATTGACGGACTTATTCAGGCATTAAATAGTGACCAAACTCTTAGGATAACAAAACAAAGAGGTATATTAGCATATGTATTAGCAGAAACTCAAGAAGATTTACAACAGTTTCGCCGTACTATAGACAATCATTTATCTAAATCTACAATTAAAAATCACATTGTAGTTGCTATTCCTAATGATGAAACGGGAGATTTAGCTTATGTGATGCTAAAAATTAAATCTCTTAGAGAACTGGAATCTTCTCAAAAACGTTTGTTTGGAACAGCTTATGAACAACTACTCCAACGTTGGGAAGATCAGGTAAAATGCCAGTTAGAAAGATTGTTTAAATATTGTACTTACCACTGTATTGGACTTGATAAAATCCCAGCAAGTGAACAAGGTAAACCTCAAAGGCTAATTAGTATACTTTTACAAGAACTATATTGCTTTGTTCCTCCTGTGGATGAAATTGATAAAATGAGGTCAAACCATACTACGGGTTCTAAAATTATTAGTTTTACTTCTCGACAACTTTTTGCAGATAGTCTTACTCCACAAACATTACCACCTGACCAAGCATATAAAACAGTCATTGATACCATCTTTGTTACTCGTTGGGGTTTACTAAAAAAGACATCTCAAAAATACTTAATTCAAGAGCCTACTAATGAAAAAATCCGAGCTGCCTGGGACAAAATTTCTCAAATTACTGATTTACAGACATTATCAGAAAAGATTATTGATTTAGGAAATATTTGGAAAACTTTATCACTTCCTCCTTACGGTTATAACGAATACAACTTTACTATCCTGTTAGCAGCATGGCTAGCTTATCACCGTAAAGAAGTTTCTTTAAAAGGAGCAATTAAACTTAATGTTAAAAAGGGAGAGTTAGCCATAATACAGGAAAAATCTCTTAAAGATTGGGCAATTGCTGATAACGATATTCTGCAAAAACCTACTACATTTGTTAGCGACTGGATTAGTAAAAGCACAACTAAACTTATTCGTCGCAAAAAGGCAGAAATGCCAACGCTTCCTGCAATGGAAATAAATTACGATCAAGCACAACATTATTTAACTGTAGTTACAGCATTTCTGGAGTCAAATGAACCAGAGTCAGGGGATGTGGAGGAAATAATAAGAAATAGAGAACAGATTAGTCCTAGAGTTGATGAAATTAGCAATTGGTTTCAACCAGTTATAGAGTTTGAGTTAATGTCTAATGAAGCACCTTTAGAAGTACTGCTACAACTTTACCCCAGACTTATACAACGTTCACCAGTTGTTAATCTCATACCTAATGTTATCTCAGTTCATCCAACACAACAGCAGCGCGATCGCCAAACTCAAGCACTACAAACTATTAGCAATAAAATTACTGCTATTATTGAAACTGTGAGTAGTAGTCCTGAGTCATCATCAACAGAAGAAGCTTGTAACGCTTATAAAGCTGAAATTCAAGCAATTATTAACCAAATAAGTACTGTTACAGATTTACCCCCTCATTTAATTGAAATTTTACGGAACGCTATCCGGACAGTAGACTCTAGGCTAACGAATATTAAAGAGTACTCTCAAGTAAAGAATTATTTGTCTGAAATTCAAAATGTTGGTAATAACTTAAATGATGATTCAACTCAACAGGATTATATTGATATCCGCAGCCAAATTGAAACTCTTACTCGTGGTATTCCTGATAGTTTACCTGAAAACATAGAAGTTCAGCAAATTTTGCAAAATCTAGATCAACGCTATAAGGAATTATCTCAGCAAATAGATATTTGGCAGGAGCGTTGTTCTGGAGTAACTTCTCAAAATCAAATTCTTGAACTGTTTGAGGAAATTAATAAAAAAGATCGTCTTTTTACACAGCAAAGTAGTAAACAAAAAATAACTTCTTTACAAGAACAACTAAAGCAAGAATTACTTAAAATTCAAAGTAGGGATGATACAGAAAATTTAGTTAGGTCTGAGTTAAGTAATGCTCAGCAAAAGCTACAGCGAATTCGTGATTTATCTTTAAGTAAATTAAATGAGGCTTTTCAAGTATATCGAGAATTAAGAAATAGTAGCTTATCTTTTACAGAAAAAGTTTTGTCTATACAAGACTATCAGCAAAAGCTAAATGATTTGAAAGTTCAGGGACGCACAATTATCTGTGAAAAATTTGAAAGGATTTATAAGAAGCAGCCCAATAATTTAGAAGAATGTGACTCTTTGAAAGATCAATTGGAAAGAAGCCAAAAAGTTTTAAACGAAGCTGAAGATTTTGCGGAAGTCAAAGCAAGTATTGAGCAAGCAATCAAACATTTAGAAGCACATAGTCAAAATTTGCAACAGGAGTTAGAGGAACGACAAAAACAAGCTGAAGATAACCAAATAATGCAAGAAATCCGAAAATACAATTTTGGGGTAAAATTTTATACATTGTCTACTTGTGAAGCAGCAATTGATGCAGTTGAAAATTTCAGACAACGTTTAAATAAGCCAGAACAATATACAGTTGAAATTGAGCAGATACTTCAGTCTATTTATGATAAAATAAATGTTTATCGTCAGAGTTTATCAGCTATATCTAATCAACTAGCTACAGTAAATAATCTTGGAGATTTATCTCGTATTAGCGCTGAATATGCAAAACTAGAATTAATATTTCAAGATTCTGATGACCATCAGACATATGAAAATATTCAAAAACAAATTCACTTTTTAAACAACGATTTAGTTCAAATACAAAATTTAGAGATTCGCTGTCAACAATCTAATAATATTTTTAGTTGTCAAGAAGTATTAAAAATTATCAATGAACTTATTGAGAATCAACCATTAATACTTCATAATTTAGAACGTTTTCGAGAAAGAATTATTAATTTAGAAGAAGTCGTACGTAAAAAAATTCAAAACTACACGTCAGAATTAAGAGAATTGGAGTATAACTTGCAATATTTAACAACAGTTATAGAAGCAGAAAGACTTCGAGACGAGTTGTTGAAAAAGTCATCACAGTATCTAAATTCTGATGTAGAAGAACAATATAATGCAATTAGATCAGAAGTCAAACTACTAATTCAGCTTTTACAAATAGTAGAATCATTAAAGATTAATACTTTAGAAGATTGCCAAGTACAGCTAGATAGAATAAGACAATGGCAATATACCACAACAAAATTGACTGATAATTTGCGTGATAGGGTTGAGTCTTTGTATACTGAACTAAAACAAAGAAAGGCTCAAATAATAGAGCAGAAAAAACTAGACGCTCAACAGTGGTTAAAAGAGTTAAGTAATCAATGCGCCGAGATATACAATTTTATTGATGATACAGAAAAACTTGAAGCTGCCAATAATATTCTCCAGCAAATTAAAATTGAAAAACGTCAGTATATTCAGGTTTTAAATTCCTTAGAGCAGCAGTCTTTGGAGTATATAGAACGTCAATGCATAGAAGAACAGGGTAAACACAAAGCTAATCAAATTTTGTTGGTGTTTCGGCAACTTCCACGTTTACAGCGACAAAGCTTATACGACAAGTTAGCACAGTTTCTCTCTGATGAAACGGAGGATTGACATGGATCAAGATACCTTTTTTATATTTGACTTTGCACAACAAAGGATTCAGTCAGAGCAGGATAAACATATTGTACTTGACCCTACTGAGTTATATGATATTCCTCCAGGCTATATCCCAATTACAACAGATGTAGAGTGGATCAATTTTTTTGGTGTAACTACTTCTCCCTGTTGGGTTAAAGGTAAACGCTTATGTGCTTGGGCACAAGCTTGGCTACGTGTAAGAAACAGGACTGCGGAGATTGCGGAAGTAAAACAAGACCCACGTGTAAAACTGGGAGCTTTGTTTGGTTCTGTACCTCTACCGAACAAGTGGACTGACAAACAATTACTGATTTTAGCTACGAAGTTAGACTTCTATCACCAAGGTAATCCAATAGCACATTTGTTGGCAGATATTACTGGAAGTAATTTGCAAATATGGCTTGGAGAACCATCTATTGAAAATCTAGCAGCTTGGCTAGCAATTTTAGTACCAGAGGATTTTAGTCCATTAGAGCAAGTTTGGCAACAGCAATTTCAGGAACATGATTTAAGACTTTATTATCAAACTCCAGATAAATTAGTGCTTTTACGTCGCTGGATTGGGATAGTGGAACCCGTAATTGAAGAACTTGGCAAGTATCCTCTACCAATTCCTGATTTTCTTACGCAAGAGTTTGACAGATATTGGGAACAGCAGTTATACAGTACTGAAGCCAAAATTTTAAATAATCTTACTCCCATTGAGCAATCGGGTTTCGAGAGAATTGCTGTAGTTGCCTATAATATTTTCAGTCATAGACCTAACTTGCTCAATCAGGTAAAAGAAACATCGCTCTTGCCATATCTTAGTTATCAGCAAAGGTTAGAACTTAGTGATCGCAAACCTAAACAACAACCTAGACCTTTAGCTATAGATGCTAGTCCGGATGAAGCTCTTAAGTGGGTAATTGAAAGTTATCTGCCCTTTCGGCGTTGGGAAACAGTTACGAACCAAGTTCCCTCTCTGGAGAGAATAAGTGATAGTTTAGCGGATAGTTTTGTTAAATGGATAGTACAGCATTACCCAGCAATGATGGTAGAGCCAGTTGCAAATTCTTACCTCAATTACAGCGTAGGATCAAAAGTGCAAAATCTCTGCCAAGAAAGTCCTATTTTGTGGGTTGTCGTTGATGGATTAGGATGGTTAGATCACCAAGAACTTATTTATTTGCTCACAAAGAATGCCAAACTTACTTTAGAATATGACATTGAACCACGTTTTAGCATTTTACCTACTAAAACAGAATACGCGAAATGGAGTTTGTATGCTCAACTGTTGCCCAGTGATTCTTCTTGGATCCCTGACGCAGGCAAAGCTTTTTCAAAAATGAGGATAGGGAAGCGTTATACAGACAGACAAACAGATAAACTTTACAATGCTTTAAAGAAAAAGACAGATAAACTATATTGTTGGGATACAGATACATTCGATAGTCTTTATCACAATCAAAAAGATTGGCAAAGTCTTTATCAAGTCGAACGTCCCCATACCCTAGAAGGAATTGCTAAAAAAATTGACTACTGTTTGCAACAGTACCCTGAATCAGATAATCTAAGAATTGTAATTTCCAGTGATCACGGTCAAATTATAGGTACATCAGAAAAAATCACCCACTGTCCCCCAGAATTAGAACCTAAGGGAAGAATGGCGATTGGTAAGAGTGACGACCCTCGTTTTGTGGTTTTGGAGTGTGATCGCTATGGTTTACCTCATGACATCAGTGTTGTGAAAAGTTCTGCCAGTTTTGGTTCTTTTAACTATACTAGTAGTAAACAAATCATCGGTTCTCACGGCGGATTGTTTCCAGAAGAAGTTGTTGTAGGCATTTCCATTCTACGAAAATCAGTCAAACGGCTGGGAGTGATAATTGCTTGCAGTGGTGAAGGTAAACCCGGCCAAACTGGAGATTTAGAAATTACTATTGATAATCCTAACTTAGTACCACTTACAAACCTTTACCTGTACATTAGGGAAATACCTGCTTTTCGTGCTGGAAAACCTTTAGGGGAAATAATACCAGCAAATAGACAGATAACTTTTAAAGTTACAATTCCAAATGTACCGGAACTATCTCCTAATCATAAGAGTAAGTGCTTGTCCATCTGCGGAAAATTAACTTTTCAATTTGCTCATGGTGAAATTGGAAGCGCTAACATTACCTCTGACTCTACAATTATCATCAACCAAATATTTATTAACTATGGGATTGGTATAAATGAATTCTTGTGAAGCAATAAGTTACGATAATAATTTAGTTATTGATATTTTTGGTAATCTCTGCATTGATAAAACTAGATTACCATCAAGTGGGTTAAGTTCTATTGGTGTACCTAGTTTTGTCGCTGAATGGTTATTAGATAAAATTGTGCCGGGAGAGGGGACGCTTACTCCCACAGAATTAGAAAAAGTCAATAATTTTGTTAAAAAAGCCTTTCCCCGTAAAGATGACCGAAACGAAATTATTTTTAATCTGACGCAGGGAGAAGTGCAAAAACTCATAGCTTTGATGTTGGTACGTGTCAAATTAGAAGAAACGAAATTAAAATCAAATTTAATTCCCGAACCTTTAGCCCAAATACCCGTACTAAATTTAACCGAATGTAAAATTGCTACAGAGCTTGTAGAACGTTATAAAATGTTATTGAGGCAAGGTATATGGGGCAAGATTAGCTTGGCAATGCAGTCTGATGGTAAGGTCGAAATCATCGGTTTTGAACCTTTTCAATACTCCCAAGTTGACTTACAAGGTTACGCTGATTGTCGAGCAAAAATTAATACGCAACAATGGCGCGATATACTTTTTTGTTCAATGGGTTTTAACCCCGAACATCCAAGCTATAACCAAGAAGCAAAAACATGGGTTCTAGCTAGATTATTACCATTAGTAGAATCTAACTACCACATTATGGAATTAGCTCCTAAAGGTACTGGGAAAAGTTTTGTCTTTGAAAATATTAGTAGTAAAGTAGCGCTTATTAGCGGAGGTAAAGTTACTCCAGCCCAACTTTTTATCAATGGTAGAACTAAAGAAGTGGGATTACTTGGTCGTCATGACGTTGTTGTCCTAGATGAAGTTCAAAGTTTAACATTTGATAATCCTGATGAGGTAATTGGCCCACTAAAAAATTATCTTGCTAGTGGTCGCTATAATCGCTCTGGTTTTGCAGATGTTGCAAGTGACTGTGGATTAGTGATGCTAGCAAATATAGAGTTAGATGAGCAATTACGACCCAAGAATGAAGATAATTTAATTGCCAACCTACCCAAACTTTTTACAGAAACTGCATTGTTAGATCGTTTCATCGGAATCATTCCTGGTTGGGAAATTCCTAAGTTTAAAAGAGAAATGGCAGCTTCTCAAATAGGATTAAAAATGGATTTTTTTGGTGAAGCTTTACTTTCTTTGCGCCAAGACAACCGTTTTATGTCCTACGCACAGCAGCATACTCAATTTGATAAAAATGCAACTGTTCGTGACCAAAATGCTATACTTAAGTCGGCTTCAGGTTTTCTCAAAATTTTGTATCCTCATTTGAAATTAACATTAATGGACTATCAGCGTGATTGCTTAGAGCCGGCCCTAAGACTTCGCCAAGCTATTCGTAACTCGTTGTATAATCTCGATGATGAATTTAAACAGTTTGGACGAGAAATTTACGTAGAGGTAAAGTGAGTAAAGGAAATATAATATATTTAGATTACCATGCAACGACTCCTGTAGATTCTAGAGTGGTACGGTTAATGCAATATTTTATGACCACAGCATTTGGCAATGCTAGTAGCATTGATCATGTTTACGGTGATGAAGCAGAAAAAGCTGTTTTACAAGCAGCATTTAATGTTGCTAAATTAATTGGAGCTTCGCCAAAAGAAGTTATTTTAACTTCCGGAGCTACTGAAAGTATTAATTTAGCCATTCAAGGTAGCCTTGATAACTCTTCCAAAAAACATCGGATTGCAGTCTTGCCAGTTGAACACAAAGCAGTTTTAGATACCTGCTATGCACTGTCAAAAAAAGAATTAGTTGAAGTGGTAAGTCTTCAAATTGATTCAAAAGGAAGATTAGATATAAAACATCTTGAAAAAGTATGTGCGTCAGGTTTATCATTACTGTGTGTAATGGCAGCAAATAATGAAGTTGGAAATATTTATCCCATCCAAGAAGTTGGGAGAATAGCCAAGAAATATAATATTCCTTTTTTATGTGATGCTTCCCAAGCTGTAGGAAAAATCCCTATTAACTTTGAAGAATGGGATATTACCTACCTAGCAATTTCTGCCCACAAACTTTATGGACCAAAAGGTTCTGGTGCATTAGTGCTAAGAAAGGGATATCAGCTAAATCCGATTTTATTTGGTGGTGGACATCAAAAAGGATTGAGGTCGGGTACTCTCAATGTTCCTGGTATTGTTGGGTTAGGAGAAGCTTGTCGCTTACGTAAGTTAGAAATGCAAGAAGATGAAAAGATGATCGCCCAACTTCGAGATAAATTACAAAGCTTATTATTAGAGAAAATTCCTGGTTTGCTCGTCAACGGTGATATAACCTCGCGCTTATCAGGTAACCTTCATATTTCTATACCTGATGTTCCTAACGGTGCAATCATTTCCAGAGTTCGCAACCAACTAGCTATCTCAACAGGTGCTGCTTGTTCATCAGGTGTAGAAATCCCTTCTCATGTTCTACGAGCTATGGATTTAGCCCAAGAAGTTATCGAAGGGGCACTACGTATAGGTATTGGTAAATTTACAACACTTGAAGAAGTTGAAAACGCGGCAGAAATTCTCTCATCAAATATTGCTCTAACTCGTAAAGCCTTACGTACTTAATAAGTTTACTTCTTTCTCCTTTTCCTTATTTTTCTTGATATTTACTTGATATACAAATAATGAAAATTTAACCATCGGAAATATATTCTTCGTCTTCAGTATCTTCATCAATTGGCCTACCTGACCAATTTATTGGCTCAATTAAAGTGGCTTTACCGTCTCCAATTGTTTCACGATATTTCTGCTTTAAATCTCTAACTTTCATATTAATTTTTAGTCCAAGAGCGTGACCGATCATTGAAACAATCAACGCTTTCTCTGACTTACTGCCAATAATTCGTTGTGTTGTTGAATTCCAAATAACACCTTCCCAAGGAGCTTTATCGATGTCCATTGATACGTGAGTCATAATTGCATCAATTGCATCTTCGATTGACTTTCCCTGAATACCAACTAATTTCAACACATCAGCTAAGATAAAATGACCAATAGGACGAGCAAAAACACTTCCTCCAGCAATCGGTTTACCACTGTCATCTAAGACTGTGGCATTATCAGTATCAATCCGTTTGCGGATATCTCCAGGTTTTTTCTTACCTTTAAGAACACTGTCAAATCCTGGACACTTTTCTAACAAACGTATCCAAATATCCTCTAAGTATGAATAATATTCATCTATATCATCATCTGATGGTCGAAATTGCTTAAATTTCGCGTTTATCTCCAGACCTCCTTTATAAGCAGTTAACAAAGTTTCATTGGTTTCGTAAAATGATGGCAACGTTGCTATATAAGGGTCGTGTGATTTACTCGGTGATATTTGCTTAGAGCCTAAGTTAGGTAAAACTAATAATTTTAAAATCTCATTTTCTTTAACTAAACGGCGTGAAACTATTGCGATCGCATCATCTTCATCAATCGCGATATTCATACCAGAGCTAGTTGGCTTTGCCCTACGATTTAAAGTAGAAAATAATCTGCGAGTTCTCTCAAGACCATATTTACTATTTTCATGGTTAAGAATAATAACGCTTATTTCTTCTTTACCTAAGTCTGGGTTTTGAGTTATGGCTTCTTGAATTGATTTCAACCTATGCTGACCATCTAGCGCATAGTAAATCTGGCTACCATCAAACCTCAATAAACCAAAACCATAACTAGAAGATTCTTCTTTTTCATCTATTAAATGATGCCCATCTTTAACTCTTACTTCAGAAAATTCAGGGTCTCCTCCATAAACAGCTACCACTAATGCACCATAAAAACGTTGAGGTTCATTCAACAAATATGGAACCATTTCTTTCTGTACGCGATCTTGGATTTCTCTTTGAATCAAATCATCCAAATCTTTATTTGCGTGGATTTCATCAGCTAAACGACATTCCCGTGCAATTTTTCCAAGCTTCATGACAGTAACATAGTATTGCCAATCACCCATTCTAGCTTTTAATGCTGGTACGTAATCTGCCATAATAATGTTTCCTAATTAGTTTATTTAATGTTCAATTTATTTAAATTGATTAAATGCTTTTCCCCACAATCTTTCCCTACTGGGAATTTTTTCATTGCATGGAGGTTTGCAACACATGAGAAGATGCTCTTCAACTGCATCTACATGGATTCTAGGCAATTCAGCCCACCAGAATAGCAACCGATTACGATATTTATTTAACATGGATACAACTTTTGCACGACCATTGATATTTTCTCGTTCTTTAAAGTAATATTTAAATCTGTCTGATAAATAACCAGGAGCAGCTTTGCCAATGTATAGTGGGAGATGAACATTTTCTGGAAAGGGTTCACCTAAATCAATGGAAAAACAGTAAACACCGTGATTATTAGGAATCAAATTTTGGCAAGGCGATATAAATTTACATTTATTCCATTTGAGAACGACTCCATCCATTGCTTTAGGAAATTCCTCTACATATTGAGGTAGCCATTGAAGTGTCAATTCATAATCCTTAGCAAAGTAACCTGATATTGCAGCCTTTTGGGTAGCAAAATCATACATATTTTCAGACATCATCTTGCCTCCGTAAATAATTTATATTTATTCACAGATGACAAGCAAAGCAAGGCTTTCAATTCTTAAACGAGCCTCAATGCGTTTGAGATATTTGTAGGTTTCTGGTAGTTCTTTGTGAGTATCACAAAAGAAGTACTCTATTTTAATTTCTGGATACTTCAGACGTATTACCACCCCTAAAGCATTACTGTCGCACTCACCTGATAAATCTAATAGATCCCTAACTGGTTTTTCTACCATCTTCCCGTTCTTTACTCTTTGCTTTCATTGGAAAAACGTTATTAACTTATTTAGAGTCTAGCACATACTCAGTAAATTTGGCGACACCAGTATGTTGAAATTCCGGACTACTCTATTCTTTTAATGCTAGTATTGCTGAGGCTAGACCAATCTTAAGAATGGCCTGTGCTGTAAACCTTGATGCTGTTTTTGATGCAAGTCCCAAGAATCTGCTTGCCCAAAAGAAAGGTGCTTGTATTAATGGTAGCCGAAATTCCATCAGTACTAACGTATCATTGACTCAAAAACCTGAACCAGGAGATACATTAGTGATTGCGTGGAATCCTGGAACTGTTACAGCCACAGTTAATAGCACTAATCAAGATGGTCTTACCGAAATTACAATTACAGCAGTTCAAGGAAATCCTCCCGGATTAGAAGTAGGTCAAACCATCACAATTAATGTTACATGGTAATAAAACTATAGTCACAAACCAAAAGTAACTGATGCCTAGTTGTAATCACGCAACTGGGCTTTTTAGCTACTTCTGGTAATTATCCAATAGAGGTTTCATAAATATGGCATTAACCGTCATGGATTTAGTTGGTATAGAGTTCTTCTCGATCAATTTTAATATCTTTCCCTAAACTAAATTGGCTGATTTTAAAGAGTTTAGGGGAGGAGTTAGATTTGTAATTGCTTCCTAAATTGTTTTTATAGATTGGAGGATAGCTTCGATTATATAGATACGTTGTTCTAAGGTTGCGTTTTGTAGTTTTTCAATTGTTTCTGAGTCGATCACCTTAAATTTTTCCCAATTTTATTCACATTGTTCATATTTAGATTTTAAGTAAAAATGAAATTCAGTTGTATCTACTGTTACTAATCGACTATTTCCCCTAGACTATAAGGGTTCGCAACCATTAATATATTCATGAAAAACTCAACCAACTAAATACGTCTGCTACAGTTAATTGCCAATTACCTAAAACACTTAAAACAGGTAAAATATCTTGTTTTTCTTTAACTTCTGGTAATTGGTTGGGTTGAAAAACTGTTATTAATTCATCATCGGGATCAATAAAATATCCTATTTTTGTACCATTTTTGATACAAAATGTAATTTTACGAATCACTTTGCTTGCAGATTGTTCTGGTGAGAGAATTTCAATTACCCAATCTGGAGCTACTTCAAATCTATTTGCAACTTGACCATCTGCATCTATAGGAATTCTTTGCCATTCAAACACTGCAATATCTGGTACTATTGATAACCCGGCAAAAGTACAGCGTAATTCTGTAAATGCGTAAACTAGCTTTTTAGGTTTTCCTATTTGATTAATAGCAGATGCCAATTCGATTTGTAAAGTACTATGTTTTCCCTGCGGCATAGGTTTTTTATAGATGCGCCCATCAATGTATTCGCTTGCTGGTTTTGTTTCAGGTAGTTTTAAGAACTCTTCTATACTTAATATTATGCTTTGGTGAGTAGATAATGTCATAGGGGTTAACAACTTATCCAAACTTTATTATATGAGATTATGAGCGTAGACAAGAAGGTTAGTATCAATGGCGTAAACTGTCATGAATTTCGTTCTGCATAGAGTTCTTCTCGATCAATTTTAATATCTTCCCCTAAGCTAAATTGACGAACTTTAAAGGGTTTGGGGAAGGATTTAGGTTGGGAATTGCTTCCTAAATCCTTCTTTAGGGATTGTAGGATAGCTTCAATAACATAGATACGTTCTTCTACGGATACGCCTTGCAGTTTTTCAATTGTTTCCGAGTCTATCATCTTAATTTTTCCCAATATTATTTACAACGAAAGACTAAACCGCGTTAATAATCACAAATCATTTATTACTCATTAATCATACATGGAGCTAAGCGGATTCGAACCGCTGACCCCTTCAATGCCATTGAAGTGCTCTACCAACTGAGCTATAACCCCTTACAGTCCGTCGTTCATGCTACCTTAACGTTACATTGCTTGTCAATAATATCAATTGTAAATATTTATTAATAAAATTAAAAAACCATATTACTGCACTTGCAATAAATAACTCATACAATGCCCCATCAGGAAGTACACTACCATCATGGCAGCAGCAGCAAGGGCTACCAACATTCCGGCTAACATCAGAGAAAACTCTTTGTCTTGAAAGGCTTTTTCCATGAGATGTAGCGACCACGCCACTAGCGCCACATCAAATACCAAAATAGGGATCAACATAACTTGTAAATAATTCTTAACCGCTCTTTACTAATATTAACATTGTTTAATAACGCTGTCCTTAACCCCAAAAGGGTGGGGTGGAGATTTAATTTTTGTTTAAGAACTCATGCGGACAGGTACTGAACGATCGCGTAAATAATTTTTGATTTGGGCTACAGTTAATTGTCCGTAATGCAGTAGTGATGCTAGTAAAGCAGCTTCAGCTTTACCTTTAGTAAGTGCAGCATAAATGTGTTCACAAGTACCTGCACCACCCGAAGCAACTACTGGTATTTGGACTGCTTGAGCGATCGCCCGCGTCAACTCTAAATCATAACCAGCTTGAGTACCATCAGCATCCATGCTTGTCACCAGGATTTCTCCTGCTCCACGTTTTTCCACCTCTTGTGCCCATTCGAGAGCATCTAAACCAGTATTTTCCCGTCCACCCCTTACATACACATCCCAACCAGGGAATTTCGGATCAACTCGCTTTCTGGCATCAATAGCGACAACCATACACTGATTGCCAAAGCGATCGCTTGCCCGATTAATAAAATCTGGATCGCGTACCGCCGCAGAATTAATACTAACCTTATCAGCGCCAGCTCGTAACAAACTTTTAACATTTTCTAAGGATTGAATTCCCCCACCCACAGTCAAGGGAATAAATACCTGCTCAGCAGTGCGGTAAACCACATCGAGAATAATGCCCCTGTCTTCATGAGTAGCTGTAATATCAAGAAACACTAACTCATCTGCACCAGCTTCGTTGTAAACCTTGGCTAATTCCACTGGATCGCCAGCGTCTTTAAGGTTAACAAAGTTAACTCCTTTAACAACTCGTCCTGACTTGACATCTAGACACGGTAGAATTCTTTTAGATAGCATGGCAACTTTTGCACTCCTGCGTAATTACCCGGAATTTAAATTTTAAATTGACTGGCCTATTTGAGAAACAAAATTTTCACATCCGTGTTTTTGCCTGATTCTAAGTCATGTGATTGCCCCTCTATGCGTTTTTAAGTTAAAAACAAACGACTATGGCGATTATTTCCTCCAAAAAACAGCCCCAAGAACCAAACCAAGAACGTCCTGAATATAGAAAGTCTCCGAAGGAAACTGCGGGGGATAAATCATTGCAACAGCCATCTGAAGATAGTAAGCTTTTGCAGCCAGAAGCTGATATTGATGAAAAAGGTAAGCAAGAAGAAAGTATACGTCCCCAGCGGTTTGCTGATTATATTGGGCAAAAAGATTTAAAGGACGTGCTAGATATTGCTATTAAAGCTGCTAAGTTGCGGGGTGAAGTATTGGATCATTTGTTGCTCTACGGGCCTCCTGGTTTGGGTAAAACCACAATGGCGATGATTTTAGCATCAGAAATGGGTGTAAATTACAAAATTACTAGCGCACCTGCTTTGGAACGTCCTCGGGATATTGTGGGATTACTAGTGAATCTTCAACCAGGTGATGTCTTATTTATTGATGAAATTCATCGCCTTTCACGGATGAGTGAGGAGATATTATACCCAGCGATGGAAGATTTTCGTCTAGATATTACTGTTGGTAAAGGGCCTAGCGCTCGCACACGTAGTTTACCATTATCAAAGTTTACCTTAGTAGGAGCCACAACTCGTGTTGGTGCCCTGACCTCACCACTACGCGATCGCTTTGGTTTGGTGCAAAAATTGAGATTTTATGAAGTTGATGAACTTAGTCAAATTGTATTGCGAACCGCTAATTTGTTAAACACTGGAATTACCACAGGTGGGGCAGAAGAAGTAGCACGTCGGTCGCGGGGAACTCCACGGATAGCAAATAGATTACTCAAGCGGGTACGTGATTATGCAGAGGTGAAGAAGATTGAGGAAGTTGATGAGACTCTGGCAGGGGAAGCTTTACAATTATTTCAGGTAGACCCTTGTGGTTTGGATTGGACAGACCGTCGAATGTTGAGTGTGATTATTGAACAGTTTAATGGAGGGCCTGTTGGTTTAGAAACTATCGCTGCGACAACAGGAGAAGATACTCAGACCATAGAGGAAGTTTATGAGCCTTATTTGATGCAGATTGGCTATTTAAGTCGGACATCTCGTGGGAGAATAGCGACACCCGCAGCTTATCAGCATTTGGGTTTTAAGCCTCCAACTCAGCAATTGTCTTTACTTTAGTTGGACTTATTTATAGCCTCTCGGGGGCGGGTTTTGTTGCTATTCTCTTAGTTGGACTTATAGTATACGCGCTAAACCCGCCCTTACATATTCGCACTCAGCACTCAGTACCCCGCACCCAGCACCCAGCACCCAGCACCCCGCAC
>Ga0224723_1000423_pt1 | contig 28961 bp, 25 predicted proteins | sample Balambano_FR2_Me_FD_161647 | JGI IMG/M metagenome (GOLD analysis project Ga0224723, IMG submission 161647) | Freshwater sediment microbial communities from Lake Towuti, South Sulawesi, Indonesia - Balambano_FR2_MetaG | ecosystem: Environmental > Aquatic > Freshwater > Lake > Sediment | place... | reverse complement strand
TCGAGAACAAGAGATGGCTGATAAAGGCGGACAATTCTAGCTAAAACAAGAGATCCCCTGGCGAGGACACCCGCCCTTGGGGCGGTCACACTCATCAAGCCACCAGCTTCGCTGGGGGTATCTGACTTGCTAGCAGACTTCCGCCCTAACCTACACGTAGAATCTCAAGGTAGATTGCAAGCTGTGCGAATGTAGGAGATGTCGGACAATCCAGGTGAGAGAGATACGGGTATGGATGGCTTGATTTCGTCCAGGCGATCGCCTGATTCTTCCAGTAGCTTCTCCAGCAGAGTGTAAATATCCTTATTCGGACTTTCAAGACAATCGCTATGCCTATGTGGATGAGAAAGGGCTAGGGTTAGTTTGCAACTCCCAAATTGTAACGGGTTTAAGCTTTGAGCCTGAATTTTAATTCAAGGCGGGTTGGACACGAAATTCTGAACCAACCCACGACCGATCCTAGCTGCAAAATCTGGGCAATTTCCTGCATTCGTTCATACCATTTTTCAAAACAAACTTTATGGTATGAGGTGTAAACGCGGGCGATCGCATTACCCAAAAACCCCAATTCATCGCCAATGCATTGGCTGACAACAGCAAAGCGATCGCCTTCATTAACACTGTAGGGCGATCGCGTCCTTTTGCATCGGCTGACATTGCCATTGCATCGACTCCCATTGGCAATGTCACCTGATCCATTCGTCATACAATCGCAAACACTAAAGCAGCCACGCAATCAGCAGGGCGATCGCCAAGCCCATCAAAAAGTAGACCCACAGCGGCACTTGCTTCTGGCTGCGTATTACCGGATTGATTATTGATGAAGCCGCCGCTGAAGCAATTCTCAGCAAAATTTGATTGTATTGAAATCTTGCACAACGGCAGGAGGCATTGCACTAGTGCCTTGAGATCAATCTCAGGCTCAAAGCTAAAACTCGTTAAAACGAGTTGAAATGATCTTTTGCCCAACGTTTCAGTCAGTTTCAACTGACTTGGGCTATTAGCCCGGAATTGATTCCAGGGCGGGGCATTGGGTAACAGACCAGTCTAGTGCAAGATCTCAGCAAACAAACTTTATGATGCTTGGTGTAAATGAAGGCGATCGCACCACACAAAACTCTTAGTCCATCCCCAATGCATTGGCTGACAACAGCAAAGCGATCGCCTTCATTAACCCTGTAGGGCGATTGCATCCTACTGTATCCGCCAACATTGCCATTGCATCGCTCCTCATTGCGAATGTCACTCGATACATTGATAACGCGATCGCTCCCCTTCTTACAGGCTCAATCGCTAATCTGTAGTAAACTCGTAACGAAACTAAATTCAGATACGCGCCTCTTCCTCAACGGCTTGTTTAAGCCCACAGTCTTCAACCTTATAAGTGAGTCCGAAATTTCACACTAAGCCAGCACTAGGATACTTTCTGTTTCGCTACTTTCAAACTGGGTGATCACCTCAAAGCCGTCTCTCAGGATTTGAACAATCTTTGACGTTGGGCTGTTACCAATACGAAGATAAATGAATTTGGGTGGATAGCCGTAGAGTAAACTGCGTTGATAAAAGTCAGAGTCTTTAGAAACAATTACAAAGTTGTTTACCTTTGCATACTCCCAAATTACTATATCATCAGTGTTCGTTAATCCTAATGTTTTGACATGTTCAGAATCGGGATACAAATTAATAATTCTGTGAACAATCCGGTCTGAGAGGTTCTCGTCTAATAGCAGTTTCACAAGGTTGCCACAAATAACTTCTTTTCACGATCGGCAGCAAAGGCTAGACAAGCTTTAACGTCTTCAGAAGTCAATTCAGAGAAATCTTCCAGAATTTCTGCTTCCGTCATCCCACCTGCCAGGTACTCTAAGACATCAGACACGGTAATTCGCATTCCTCGAATACAAGGCTTACCACTGCGTTTTCCAGGTTCAATTGTAATGATGTTGTGATAATCCATAAGTCGGCAGTCAAAAAATACTTGCTTCTACACTCCATTTTCCTAGATCAACTGCCAAACTCTCAAGTTGATTTGTCCGAATAGTTTCTCGCTCTTCATTCTGTCACTCAATTCAATGTAGCCGCTCAGCGATCGCCCTCTGAAACGGCGGGTACTAGGATCAAAGCAACTTACATTCACAATGCAACAGCCTACATTCACAACGCAGCAGCTTACATTGGCAATGTAAGGCGATCGCTTCCTTCTGCATCGGCTTGCATTGCCATTGCATCGACTCACATTGGCAATGTCACCTGATCCATTCATTATGCAGTCGCAAACACTAAAGCAGCCACGCAATCAGCAGGGCGATCGCCAAACCAATTAAAAAATAGACCCACGACGATGCTTGCTTTGGAAAGAGTCGAGACTTGTGAGGCTCATCACGAAGTTTGGGGAAGGTAGGGGGTTCCGCCGCGATGATTTGATTGAATTTGTAAATGGCAGCATTACACTTTTCAACTTCGTGATTGAGTCCGAGAGCAGCATATAGTTGCTTTGCTTCTTGAAGCTTCTGAAGTCCCCATAAAGATTGTCCAAGCTTCGCAAAAGTGTGTGCTTGGTTGAAGAGAGAATTTGCTGATCCCCGCCAATCTCCAATCTCACGTTTAATCTTCAGAGATAGTTGATATAGATCAATTGCCTGTTTGTATTGACCCAGCGAATAGTACGCGCTACCCAGACCATTTAAAGCATGAGATTCTATCTGACGGTTGCCAATCTCGTGAGCAATCTTTAATGCCTGCTGATGTAGGTCGAGCGCTTGCTGATGCAGTCCAAGCGAATGATATGCGTTGCCAAGACCATTGAGGGCATTAGCTTCACCAAACCGATCACCAATTCTGCACACAACCTTTAACTGCTGCTGAAACAAATTTATCGCCTGCTGATATTGACCTAAGAAGTTATATGCAAAAGCAAGATTTCCTAAAGCACTGGCTTCACTGTACTGATCTTCAATCTCGCGGGCAATTTCTAAATTCTGCTGATGCAATTCGATCGCCTGTTGGTATTGACCAAGCGAGTAATACACAAGAGCGAGATTTCCTAGAGCGTAAGACTCCCCTTTTCGATCACCAAACTTGCGGGCGATCTTCAAGTTCTGCTGATGGAATTCGATTGCTTGCTGGTACTGACCTAACCAATAGTACGCATTGCCAAGATTTCCTAGAGCAACGGACTCCCCTTGTTGATTACTAATTTCGCGTTCAATTTCCAGCGACTTCTGGTGCGGAGCAATTGCTTCTTGAAATCTTGATAGAGAGAAAAGGAAGTTTCCGAGTCTTGTTAGAACAGCACTTTGAGCAGGTTTCTGATCAAGTTGATGATATCGGTAAATCGCCACTTTAAAGGCTGCAATTGCTGCTTGGCGTTCTTGCTCCAAATTTTTTGCTTTTCCAGTTCTGACTCGATTCGCATAGACCTGTCCTAGTTGGTCATACAACGTTGCTAAATTTGGTGAATCTGCTGACGTTGATTCTAGCTGTTGAATTTCTGCTTGCAGTTCTTCTAGCGGCGGCAGAAAGTTATCAGAGAGTGGTTCGATTGGATTGGGTTGAAGCGGTGTGGCTGGAAGAGTAGAGATGATGCTTTCTGTTTCCGTTTCAAACCGCAGCACTGCCTTGCGCCAACTCCAGAAGTCGGGAGCGCGACGGCTGATTTCCTTGAGGATTCGATACGTTACCCACAGCACGATCGGATAGCGAAACTCTCGCAGTCCCTCTCGCGTCCACTGCAAATAGCCAAAAAACTTATCTAGTTCGCTCTGTTCATCTTCGGCTTCTAGCGTCACCCGCAGCAGCGTCTCTGCACCCGTGACGGTAAACACCGCCTCTCCACCCTGCTGAAGGTAGTCATTCTCGTCCTTCAGTTTTGCCAGTGCTGCCCGCACGCTTGGCTCTCGTCCCAGCACGACGCGATAGGGCAGGATGTTTGCCTGTTGCGCTTCTGCTTCATAGCGATCGATCACTCGCTGCCGCAGCGCCCAGTCATCACACGCCACGATGATGGGAGCTAGTCGCCCCTGACTGTTTTCAATCAGCGAGATTAGCTCTTCATAAGTTTCCTCATTCGTCCGAGAAGGACTGAATGGCGATGTCATAGATCTCCTCGCTGCCGCATCAGGTCAATCACGATCGGCGAAAGGTCATACCACTGGGCAGCATTGCGATATTCCAGCATATACAGCCCGTGCAGCAAATCCAAAAACCGCTGATTTTCGGCATCTTCCGGTTCAAATTCATCATAGATAAACTTCAGCAGTTTATAGTCGTTGCGACCCAGTGGCTCTGCATATTCAATCTGCAAATCGGTCATCACCTGATCCAGCACTTGCTGATTGATCGCGACGGGGGGTTTATCAAACTGCGATCGCCGGATTCGTCCGCGAAGGTCTGTCTTGCACTTATCACAGCAGCGATCGACAATCCGAATCAGTTCGCGGAGGACTCCACCACTTTTCAGCAGCATTTGCTGCTTGATTGTTGGATCGATCAGCTCTGGCGGCAGTCGCTTATCTAGCACTTCGGCAAACAGCTCTACACAAGCGGCATCGGGAACGCGATCGGGCGATCTCACCGTTGCTTTGCTAAAGAACTTCGCCACTCGCATCGTATAGATTTGCTTGACTCGCTGTTCAATTCCTCTTCGCAATGACACTTCACGCAGGGTGGCGATCGGAATGGTGTAAACAATCCGAAATCCTGGATCGAGCAGGGGCTGAATATTTTTGCTAAAGATTGATTCTGTGATGCTCAAATCCAGCTTGTCCAAGTCATCAATGATCACAACAACCTGCTGCCCAGTCGCATTGCTGATATAGATTTGAATGGCGTTAATTTGAGCAATCAAATCAGAAATCTTGCGGGCAAATTCGACTGAAATCTCGTCTCGTACCACAGAATTAATCTTCAGCTTCGACTTAATTGCCGCCAGAAACTCCAGCAGCAGAGGAATTCCGCCTTTCACGGTTGCCTCTGCATTGGCTTCGATCTCAGCTTCTACCGCTTGCGATTCCGTTTTAGTGTGTTTACCCAACCACTGATACAGCGCTTTCTGAATTCCAGGCTGAAGCTTGACCTGCTGCTGCTCAGCGGCTTCTAGCATCTGCACCGCCATCGAAAACAAAATGTTAACGTGATCGACTGCCGATCGCTCAATTGTGTCTGCGATCGAAAACATCACCACAAAATAGCGTCCCGTCTCAATCAGCCGAAACCTGAGTTCCGCCAGCAGCGTCGATTTACCGCATCCCGTATGTCCGGTAAAAATCAGCTTTTCATCCAGTCCAATCGAGTCATCGATCGCCTGCTCTAAGTCATCAATCAGCTCAGTCTGATACTCCACGCCCAACCGCTGCAAAGCTGCCCGCGTCAACAGCGGCTCAAGCTGAAGGTTTTGGCTTGCCGCTCGAAACTGCTCAAGCTGCTGCTGAAGTTCTTCCAAGGAGGACATACAGGGATGTTGTGATCAAGACTGCCTTCAGTCTATAGCGATCACGGTTTTGGATATCAGTCAAAATTTGCGGGTGCGATCGTGAGGACGATTGCGTTTGAGATTGCTTCGCTTCCTCGTTCCAAGTCTCTGACTTGGAATGCCAACCTGGAGGCTCTGCCTCCGGTTTGCAAGGCAAGGGATGAATTCTCGTAGGGGCGAACGGCTGTTCGCCCTTACAGGAGTTCCTGGAACAGGCAAATCATACCTACATTCAGCAACGCCTTTAAGTTTGTCTGCTTAGAAACACAGCATCAGGCTACAATAGCAGGCAACCTGAACGAACCTTGAGCGTGTCTATTTCTGCTCGATCGACTCCTGCATTCAGACAGCCCGCTACGCCAACAGAGCCAGTCTGGCGATTCAGTGTGGAGCAATATCATCAGATGATTCAGCTCGGTATCTTGGCAGAGGACGATCCGGTTGAGCTGCTTGAAGGTTGGCTAGTCCATAAAATGCCCAAGAATCCTGCCCATCGCGCTGCAACAAAGCTAATTCGCAGTGCGCTAGAAGCGATCGTTCCTCCCGGTTGGTATGTGGATGCCCAAGAACCGATTACGCTTGTGGACAGCGAACCTGAACCCGATGTCATGGTAGTTCGAGGCGACACGCGAGACTATCTCGATCGCCATCCTGGCGGATCAGATCTGGCGCTCGTGGTTGAGGTTGCCGATTCAACATTAGAACGCGATCGCACGTCTAAAAAGCGCCTTTACGCCCGCGCTCAAATTCCGGTCTATTGGATTGTCAACCTCAGCGCTGAATGTATTGAAGTTTACACACAACCCACTACTTTTGAAGAATTGACCTATCAGCAACAGCAGAACTATGGTCAATCCGACCAGATTTCGATCGCGATCGCACAGCAAGAAATCGGTTCTTTAACCGTCAGTGATTTATTGCCTTGATGGCGTGAACGGCTCGACAAAGCGATCGCCGCTGTGATCAGAACTAATGTAGCGGCTCACATTCATGATGCGGGGCGATCGCTTCCTGATGCATGGGCTAACACTGCTATTGCATCGTCTCCCAGGGTTTCAAGGAGTGAGACTACTTCTTCTAAGATATGCCCAGCAACCATTGCGTTTAGCAATCTCTAACAGATAGGTTATGTACTGCAAACATACCCAGTTTTTCGAGCAATTTGGGACGGAGATGAAATAACCATCAAATCTTAAGACTGTTTGTAAATAAATTTGAAGAGGCCGAAACAAGCTTCAAGACTTGATCCTCCCTAACTCTCCTTAAAAAGGAGGGAACCAAACCAAAAGCCTCAAGTCCCCTTCTGAAGGGGATTAGGGGAATCTAAATCTTTGTTTACAAATAGTTTCTTAGACATCTGAGAAGTGGTTAGTGCCTTGCGTAAGGGCAAAACATTCGGTAATTGACTGCCTAGAATAACGCCCAATCGTCGTCCGAATGCTTTGCTTAATGCTTCTTTCACAAATTGACTTTGGGTTTCACTCAAACTTCAATTAATTGGATTACCGAAGTTGGTAGATTAAAAATTACGACTAGAGGAATTGATGTTCTGACATATTGATAGTGCTGAGTGCTTCAGATGCGTACTTGATCATCGAGCATACAGCAAGGTATTGTGTAGCCAATTATTAGTCAGAATATATCCAAAATCTGAGGAGTGAAGAGGAGTAAAATTCTCCTTGCACTTACCTTTCAAGCACTCTAATCGCTACAGAATGAGTCTTAGCTGACTTTAGCAGTCCCGATTTTGTGATTGGGAGTGCCATCGGCTCCAAGCAGACTCACTAAAACTGCTGGCACTTCAGTTGGAATCAGGGAGTTCCGAACCATGCAAACCACACATTTAAACCCAGTTTATCGAGAAATTGTTAGGAAGCTTGAACTATTACCAGTCAGAGATCGCTACACAGCCTCAGCAAGTATATTTAAGCGTTCTAAAGTTAGATTTGGTGAAACTCTCACAAGCACATTTCGCTCATCACTCAAAATTTCAACGAGAGCTTGGGATCCCTGGTTGTTTAAAGACGGCGACCTCTATAGACTGTTTTATCTGACTGGTCCAGAGGGGTTAACCCCTTGGTGGCGATACAGCCAAATTAATGGGGCAATCTCTACTGATCTCCTGAACTGGCAGGATATTGGCACCATTGTGGAACCTAATCGAGCCAACCAATGGGAGTCTGGCAGAATATTTGCTGGCACTACTTATAAAGAAAATGGAGTTTTTTATCTCTTCTATTCGGCAGCAGGGCATAAAGATTCAGAGCTGAACATAGAGGGAATCGGACTGGCTACTTCTCTCGACGGCTTGCACTGGCAGCGTCATTCAGGTCAGTACCTTTTGAGACCAGAGCCAGACAATGAATGGTACGGATATTCGGTGGAATCCCAGCATCTTCATTGGCGTGATCCTTACTTGGTCAAGGATCCGCAAACTGGCAAGTATTATATGTTCATCTGTGCTTTTGCTAAAGGGTTAATTGATAGCGAGTTTCAAGGTTGTGTTGCCCTAGCCGTAGCTGACCAAATTACTGGTCCTTATCAAATGCTGCCTCCTGTTGTTGCACCCACTGCGGATACTGTTAGAGATTGGCCTTTTCATCATACAGAGCGTCCTCAGGTAATTTATCGACAGGGGAAATATCACCTATTCTTCTCTTGTTTTACTCACTTCATCAACCCAAACTGGCTGAAAAAGGTCGAAACAAAGAATATTACTGATTCATCACTTTACTGGTTTACGAGCGATCGCATTACTGGACCGTTTACCCCTGTCAGCGACAAGCCAATTGTTAGGGGCAGTGACAGAACCAGCCTCTACGGTGCCAATTTCTTTTCCCCATCTGATCAGGCAGAATCACTATATGCCTATGGTTGGTATTATCGGCTCTATGCTCTAGAGACGTTCCCAGTTTTTCAAGCCGTTTGGGATGGGGATGAAATTATGTTGAAGCCGAGTGTTCACAAGACTCTCTAGAACTATAGATTGAATGACTTCCTTTGTGGAAGGCAGGTTCACCAATTCGAGGTGCTGCCCTCTGCCTAACCCTAAAGAGTGTCATCAATTAAGCCAGATGACGGTAGCAGCCAGATAAATAGCCCCTAGAAAATTCCTCGCTCGCTTGTCATAGCGGGTGGCAATCGCCCGATATTGCTTGAGTTTGGCAAAGAAGTTCTCGATCAAATGACGAGCTTCGTACAAATGTTTGTCATATTCCTGTGGACGAGTCCGGTTGCGTCTTGGCGGAATCACAGCATTCTTGCCCTGGGCTTGGAGAGGTTCAATCACTCGTTCATCGGCATCATACCCCTTGTCTCCAAGCAGGGTATCGGCAGCTAACGCTTCCAGCAGCACATCCGCTCCCTCTAAGTCAGAGGCTTGTTCAGGGGTGAGATGAAAACCAATCGGGTTGCCCAATGCATCGACCAAAGCATGGATCTTGGTACTCAATCCCCCTTTACTTTTGCCAATGGCTTCAGCTTCTGCATCCCCCTCTTTGCCCCAGCACTGTGCTGGTGAGCGCGGACAATCGTCGAGTCAATCATCGCATATTCATTGTCGGCATCCTCTGCTAGTGCTTGGAACACTCGTTCCCACACCCCGCTCTTCACCCAGCGACTAAACTAGAGGAACCAAACCCGATCGAGCCGCACCCGCTACTGGTCTTGTGACAAATTACCCAAATCAATATTCTTCGCTTTGACATTCTTCAGCATCGTTTGATCGATCGGCTTGCCCGTGTTCGATCGCTGCATCATATCTTTAGCCTTCAGGTCTCCTTCTAGCTCCAGATTCGTTACCATCTCCAGCCGTGCCGCTGGCTGTTGCGCTTGAATTTCCCGCACGAGCTGTTTTAACAACTCTGCAAACTCCGGCGCAGCCGCCATCTCATCATTTAGATAGAACTCCAGCTTTTTGACCGCTTCCGGTGACTTCTCGGTTTCCACAGCCGTTAATGCTCGTTTTGCGCGATCGTCATTTTGAAACCGATTTGCGATCGCATTCCACAAATTCTCAATCAGGCGTTTACCCGCCTCTCCAGCCACGCTCTCGACAAATTTACTGGCGGCTAAAGTAGCAATCGTTGCAGCAGTAATAGGGTCTGTCGTCGGTTTGTGCCGTAAAGGACAGAATCTACAGAACGATGTAATGAATTACACCTTTACCTCTGCACCCTGCAAGCTTAAAGATTAGCTTAAACAAACCCAACACACGACCGAATCGTAGGAGCGATCGCTAATAGAGGTTATCAGTGAGAGTTCCTCGTTACCAAACTGGAGTTTGGTAACGCTGTTTGGGAAGCTCCAGCTTCTGATCATCTCGCAGAAAGCTGGAGCTTTCGGACTGACATTACCAAGCTGGAGCTTGGTAACGAGGAAAGTGATACCAAAAGTCAGGAGTTGCACGATGTCTCACAAGTCGGTACAACGTGCTTCACGCAGATGTTGCAGTGCCCGTTGAGCCAGACGATCAAGCCGACCTGCTGCAACATCTTCTTCAAACTGCCGATCCCACATTTCTGCATACCAGGCTCGAAAATTAGCAAGCTCTTCTGCTGATAACTGGCTGATCGCCTGTTCAATTTCTTGCAGATTACTCATATGCTTAGAAAGAATTTGCAGATTGATTCAGTTCCTCTCATGATAACGCTTTAGGGGCTAAACCTAATTGAGACCCCTACGATTCGTAGGTGCGATCGCCAATCTTGTAGGATAGATTGGGCGTTAGCTGTAACGCATCGCCTCTGAAGATTGATGCGTTACGCTGCGCTAACACATCCTACGCAAGAACTCGGAGTTATTAAATCCACGATCCTAAGAGGCACTGTCATGAGCTACGCAAGCAGCGTTCGCTGGATAATCCAAGATATTGAAGCGCTACCTGAAAACGAGTGGATTCGCTATGAAATCGTTGATGGAGAGTTGTTTGTAACTCGACCGCCTCATTATAAGCATCAGCAGGTAGCTGGACGCATTTTTATAGTTTTACTGGCGATCGCCCAATTCTGCATTCTGCTAATATCAGTCCTGAACTCAACTAACAACAGTGAGTTGTCTACGAGCCAACTGAGCGAATAATCCGGGCTGATTGACTAGCTCTTCAAATCGCCCTTGTTGCACTACCCGTCCGGCTTGCATGACATAAATGCGATCGGCATAGCGGATGGTGCTGAGACGGTGAGCAATCACAATTCGAGTGACTTTAAGCTGATCTAAACTTTGACTGACGATCGCCTGCGTCTTATTATCCAGAGCGCTGGTTGCTTCATCAAACAGCAAGATTTGGGGCTTTAGAGCTAATGCCCGAGCAATCACCAGTCGTTGCCGCTGTCCACCCGAAAGGTTAGTTCCACCTTCACTCACAAGCGTATGCAGTTGCATGGGCATGGCTGTCACATCTTCTGCAAAGCCACTCATTTCTGCTGCTGTCCAGGCTTCGTCTAAGGTAATGAGTGCGCCGCTAGCGATGTTTTCAAAGATGGAGCCTGCATTGATTCGGCTATTTTGCAGAACGACCCCTAGCTGACGACGCACGGCTGTGACATCCAGACCCATCAAATCTTGTCCGTCGTAGTAAATGGTGCCAGAAATGGGCGATTCAAAGCCTAGCAACAGTCGCATGACGGTTGATTTGCCGCTGCCAGACGGGCCAACTAGCGCAATAAACTCACCGGGTTGGGCCGAGATGCTGACATCATCCAGATTGAGGGGGCCGTCTTCTCGATAGCGGAAAGATATATGGTCGATCTGAATGTTGCCCGATAGCCGTCCTGGGTTAGCTTTGTTGAGGTCAATTTCAGGCTGAGCGGTTAGGATAGGTTGCGATCGCTGCCACAAAGGAATCACATCCAGCACCTCAATTAGCGTATTGCTGAGACTGGTGACCCCGCCAATAAAGGTGCCAAAGGCAACGCTAAACGCCAGGAAAGAGCCTGTCGATAGTCCGCCGCCGCTGCCAAAAGACTGAGTGGGGTCAATCAAAGTACTGGCTAACCCAAATAGCAGGATGGTGGTGAGGGTTGGCATCAGCGCGTTGAATAAAACAACGGTGTCTTCTAAGCGCTGTGTACTGGCTAGAAGCTGAAGCTGTTTTACATATTTTTGCCCCCAGTGAGCAAACGCACGTTCTTCAACTCCGGCAATTCGCAGTTTGGGAACCGCATTGATAAGCTGCACCATGAGTCCAAAAATATCCCCTTCAAGCTCCATTAAGGGACGATTTTTGCGAATGATCAGGGAGCCAGAGATGGTGGTGAAGATGACAATTACAACGGCTAATACTAGTGCCAGACCTGCCAATCTAGAACTGTAGTAAAACAACAGTCCCAGGTTTAACAGTGAGAAAAAGCCAGCAAAAATGGTTTGGAGGGCAGTGCCGCTGAGTTTGCGGCGGATGGCACCAATGCCAGACACCCGTGAGTCTAAATCGCCTGTGGCATATTCTCGAAAAAAGGAGGTTTTGAGCTTTAACAGTCGATCCCAGATGGCCGCTTGTAGCGTTGCGTCGGAGAGGGTTTCGATTCGCATGGAGGCGATCGCCTGCGCCAGTTGAAAGCTTGCCCCACCAAAAGCCGCTGCCAGTAACCCTAAGCCAATTTGCACCAGCAGCCCTGAATTACCATAGGGAATTGCGTGATCAATCAGAACCGCTGTTGCTTGCGGCACCAGCATTCCCAGCAAAGTAGCCGCGACCCCGGTGAGTAGAATTGCAATCACATCAGAGGTGCGACCTTGCAGAGTAAATTTGAGCAAACTAACTGCATTCAGTAAGCCATCGGGTAGCGGTCTGTAAAAGACAAAGGCAACGGGATCAATCGTTTGAGCAACGGTTTGATCGACTGGAATTCCGGCTGGATAAGGCTTGGAGCCATTTGCATTTTGATCACGATCGGTTATCCAGGACTTACGCATTTGAAAGCTGAGATCTTGATCCCCCCTTACCCCCCTTGAAAAAGAGGGGACTCCGGAAGCCCCCTTTTCAAGGGGGTTTGGGGGATCTAACTGTGTAAGTCCTGTTGTATCTAGATCGACCCGCGCCGGATCGAACAGTTCGTATCGGGCATCTCCAACGGGTAACAGAGCAACAGGGCGTTTCCCTTCAACGGTGTAAGCCAGAAGGGGGCCGCTATCCATCTTCCACCAGTTGTTTCGCAGCAAAACTCGGCGCAAGCGTAAGCGGGAAGAGCGGGCGATCGCCTCTAACGGTTCCTTCAATCGCTTTAGATCTTCTGATCGAGCAGGCGGCTGAATGGTGACTCCTAGCGCTTTGCCCACTGCCCCTGCTGCAATTAACAGCGGCGTATCTGCCTTAAAAAAACTCTCTCTTCGAGGATTCAGGACTGACGCAAGCTGACGAACGGTTTGGTGAGTGAGTTGACGGTTGAGCTGCTGCCGTGCCTGAAACCGCGCTAACGTCTGCTGAGCCTCACTCTCTCCAATCTTTTCAATTGAGCGCAGAAAGTAGTGATGCAGTTGAGCCAAACCTTTCAGTAAAACAATCCAGCTATCAACTTCTGCGGTGCCCCTGGAAAACAGTTCCACATGATCAGAGGACTCTAACCAGGCTCCATTGCCAATCGGGAAACAGCCCGTTTCTGGATCTAAAGAGAGTTCTGAGTCTCCCAGCCAGAGCATCTTTCCTTGCTGCATCCTGACCCACAAAACCTGATCGGGTGGAGGCTGACAAATCTGCCCTTGCATCAGAGAAATGTATTGCATATCAGGAGCAAGTCCAGCGGTCTTGGGCTGAGGCAGTCCCTCAACTTGACCGAGTTTGTGAATCCAATGGTCAAGGAGGGATCTTTGATCTGCCCCCATCTCTAATCCCCCATCCCTCATCTCCAATTCGCCGCAAACCCGACTGGGCAGGACTTCTGTGGGTTCGAGCGGAACTGCGATAATGCCCAGTGAGTTGCAGTCTGGATGAGCGGCAATGCCGAAAAGAGCCTCGCCGGGGTAAACGTTGAAGAGGTAGTGGCGATCGCCCTCCGCTTCACCATTTTTGAGTGGGACTGCGAATAGCGCCAAAGAGCCTGACTGCACCAGCCAAACGGTTTGAGGGTCGTTGAGTAAAAGGGGTTGATGACCTTTGATTTGGCGCAAACTGGTGTCAATCTGCTGTAGCTTCATGAGGCATCCCCCGCATTGCGAATGAGTTGGGCGTAGTGTCCGGGCTGTTGCCACAGTTCTTCATGGGTGCCGCGCTGCACCACCTTGCCGCGTTCTAAAACAATGATTTCGTCAGAGTCACGAATGGTGCTGAGTCGGTGTGCCACAATCAAACAGGTGCAGCCCCGCTGCCGTAACTTTTGGTCAATCATTTTTTCGGTTTCGGTATCCAGGGCGCTGGTGGACTCATCCATAATTAGAATGGACGGATTGTTGACTAAGGCTCTGGCGATCTCAAGCCGCTGTCGTTGCCCGCCGCTCAAATTCACTGCGCCTTCTAGCAGTTGGGCATCATAGCCGCCCGGAATGGAGAGAATCACATCGTGAATGGCTGCATCCTGACAGGCACGATGTAAGGCGCGATCGGGCACTGTGGTATCCCATAGCGTTAAGTTTTCGCGGATGGTGCCTGCAAAGAGGAGAATATCCTGTTCTACGACTGCGATCGAGTTAGTGAGTACTGAACGAGGGATATCACTTCTGGACATTCCGTCAAAATAAATTTCTCCTGACCAGGCATCGTACAGTCCGGCGATCACTTTAGCGAGAGTCGATTTGCCGGAGCCGCTGCCGCCGACAAAGGCAATGCGCTGTCCCGGTTTGATGGAAAGGTTAAAGTTTTCGATCAGCGGCGCTTCGAGGGGGCTGTAGCCGAAGGTGAGATCTTTGAGATCAATGTAGCCGTGGAGGCGGGGGGAGGGGAAAGAGGGCGGAGGAAGGAAGTCTTCTGGAGTTTGTAACTGGAGATCGATTTCGTTGGTGAGTACGTCGTCTAGGCGTTGGAGGTTACCCTGGAGGGTTTGGAGGGTGCTGCCAAATTGGACGAGGCGGTTGACGGGCTGCTGGAAGCTGTGCATCAGGAGTTGGAAGGCGACGAGCATTCCGATGCTTAAGTCACCGTTGATCACGCGCCAGCCGCCAATCATCAGGAGGGAGGCGGCGGTGAGGGCGGAGAGTAGTGTGGGCAGGAGTCCTAAGATGCGGTTGATGAGACCTAGCTCTTGCTGGGCGTTGATGGCTTTGGTGTAATATCCGACCCAGCGGGCAAAGAAGTCTGATTCTAAGCCAGAGGCTTTGAGCGTTTCCATGCTCTGTAAGCCTGCGATCGCAATTCCTGATGCTTTACCATATTCCTGAACTAACCTCAGGTTTGCGTCAACGCGCTGACGAGAGACCCACTGTAAAGTGAGTACATTCACAATGGCGAAGAAGATCACAATTAGGGTGAGAACTGCGTCGTATTGGAACATGGCGATCGCAAAAAAGATCACCATAAATGCACTAATCACCGTAATCGTCAGGCGACCGGATAATACATCCGCTACCTCATCATTCAGCCGGATGCGGTTGCTAATTTCTCCGGCAAACCGTTGGGCGTAAAAGCTGACGGGTAAACGCAAAACGTGCCAGACAAACCGACTGGATAAACTCACCGATAGTTTAATCTTTAAGCCGCGCAAATACTGTAGCTGCAATAGGGTGAGCATTGCCTGTAGTCCGACCGTGATCAGCATTCCAAATAGCAGGTAGGGCAACCAGTCGGGTCTGCTGCCCATGAGAACGTTATCTACAAAGATCTGGCTAAAGGCAGGAATCACCAAACTGGGAATCACCAGTAAAAAACTCGCCAAAATGCAGTAGAGCAATGCCCCAACTGAACTGCGGAGGCGGCTTGCTAATGCCAAAATCAGACTCGGTTTTTGTCCCCCTGGCTGAAACTCTGCGCCCGGTTCCATGACTAAAACCACCCCGGTGTATCCTTCATCAAATTCTTGATAGGAAACTGCTCTGGGGCCAAGCGCCGGATCATTCAGATAAACTCGGTCTTTGCCAAACCCTTCGACGACTAAAAAATGATTAAAATGCCAAAAAACAATACAGGGGAAATGGAGTTGGGGTAAGCTTTCTAGTGATTTCTTAAAGCCTTTAGCAACCAGTCCATAGTTTCTGGCAGCTTTGAGGACGTTAGCGGCAGTTACCCCATCTCGTGAAACACCACAGGCTTGACGAAGTTCTGCCAGCGGCACAATTCGGTTGTAATAGCTTAAGACAATTCCTAACGCCGCAGCCCCACACTCAACGGCTTCCATTTGTAAAACGGTGGGCGTTTTGACGCGGCGACTGGGCTGCCCCTTTAGTGACTGTTGCAAAGAGGCTAAAGGGTTGATAAACATTACGGAGAAACCTCAAGAAAGGGAAAAACAAAGGTGATGGGTGCTTTTTCGGCTAGGGTGATGTGGGCGATCGCACTCATTCCCGGAGACAGCGTTAACCGTGTGCCCCTCGCAGAAGACCATCGATAGCCGCTTGCCGTCGAAGCATCGAGCTGAAGTTCAGCCACCACTTCTACGGAATTTTCTTGATTCACAAGTCCGACTTGACGAGCCGCTTCTAACGTCGTGACCGAGGGTTCAGAAACCGATTTAATTCGGGCAACCAGTCCATCCGTTTGTTCAGAACCGAGGGTATCTGGCACCAGCATGATTTCCATTCCCGGTCGAATTTGCTCTGCCTCACTGCTGCCAAAGTAGGTGAGTCCCACCAGTTCGTTAGAGGATTGGGTGGGGTGAACGAGGATGCCTTTGCCCACTGCGGTGATTGGAATGCGTCCAAAAATTCCCCAGATCAGGGCTAACGCCATCAAAAAAAACAGCGACGTGAGAGGCAGCCAGCTTTTAGGGCTAACCACCTGCATGAGTTGGTCTAACTGCTCTGGAGAGGAGAGCCGCTCTAGGGACTCTTTTCTGAAAATAGTGGCTTGAGGCTGATCGTTCATGACTTTGTTTAAATGACTCCTATCCGTTTCAGCATCCAGTTAAACCGAGCCGCTCCTTGAGAAACTTGCTGTAGCGAATCAAGGTCGAGTTCATCCTCATATTCAACGGCTTCATTCATGTCCTGGTGCTGATAGGTGTTTTTGTTGCAGCCTAGACGACTCATGACGGTTTGCAGACTGTTAGAGAGTTGCAGGGCCAAAACGCGATAAAAGCGAAACGCAAAACTCATGTCTTGCTGAAGTTTGGCGGTGAGTACCTGACGAGGAATCGCCAAAACTAGAGCATGATTGACCGCCCTAACGGTAGTGGCAGGGGGGCGAAAATCTAGAAAGGCGATCGCTCCACTAATTTCTCCTCTGGTGAGGTTGGCGATCGCCTTCTCAGAACTGGCCAGCTTATCCCTACATTCAAAGCAAAGCGTGAGAGGGTTATAGTCTCCTTCAGGAGAGGCAATCAGCAGCAGTCCATCCAGGACAAAATACAGCGCTTCAATGGGTTTACCCGCCTGGATCAGCACCTCATTTGGCGCAAGACTTTTAACTTCACCGGCTGCGACCAGCCAGTCTACGTCACTATCTCGCAGTTCTCCAAACACAAACAAAGCCTCTTTCATCGGCTGTTCTGTGACCGCTTGAATTTGACCTGGCATCTCTAGAATTTTTCGCAGCCGTTCAGAGAGCATTAGGGCGATCGCCCGATAAAAATGAGTGCCAAAGTAAATGTCTTGTTCTAATTTCTCGACTAGCTGGGGTCGAGGAATGGCCAGCACTAATGAATTCTCATTCGCTTTCACAACCGCTGGCATAAAACATAAATCAAATAAAGAGGTTTCACCCACGATTTCACCCCGCGAAAGATGGGTGACTTCCTGATCTTTACAGTCCCCGATAGCGAGTGCGCTACTGGTTGCAGAGCTTTCGGCTTTGGGAATCACAATCGATAGAGCGCCATCCAGCAACAGGTAAATCACCTCTGGATCTCGGCAAAGCTGAACCAGCACCGTGCCAGCAGCAACCTGCTCTTGACGGCCCGTAGCAATCATCCAGTTGATGTCGGCGTTGCTTAACTCCCTGAGTAGAACTTCTGCCATGTGACTGTTGCTAGTTTGGATAGCCACATTATTGCGGATTCGCAGTGAGGAAACTAGAGGTGATAAAGCCGGTTTAGCCTTCTTCCCACTTTTATCCAACAGTTTGCCAACTTTTATCCAACGTGTAAGTCTTTGGCGTATCTGGTTTTCAGGCTACTCTTAAGAAGTGATGAGCGAGATTTGATTAATCAACTCTTATCTGTCATTCTCTAACTGGAGGACATAACCTAATGAGTCAGCAAGAACCTAAGAACGAAGAGCAGCTTTCAGACGCACAGTTGGAAGATGTGTCCGGTGGGCTAAATGAGCGCTTTGACCGCGCCCGTCTGGAAAATCTGGATAAGGGACTTCAGCCTGAAGGAGAACTTTCAGAAGATCAGTTGAAGACCGTTGCAGGTGGATTAAATGAGCGCTTCGACGAAGCTCGTCGGGCAAACTTGGACAAGTAGTTCGGTTGAAAAGAGTAAATAGCGCTTACACTTGTTCACTCCACAGGTTTCCATTCCTGGGGGATGTGATGTGAATGTAACCCAAGCGTTTTTACTCTCTATAGGTCTGTAAAGCCTGCTGGGGAACAGTGCAAAGCTGTTCCCCATACTTTAGTTTTGTTTGCAATGATGCGCGTTTGTTAGGCTTTCACACCGCTATTTTAATGAAAGGCACTTAGCCCGATCGCTTAAGTTCAACCTTAACGTTGCTATCTTTGGCCCCTCTGAACTCTATCCTGCGGTAGATTCTTCAGCAGTATAGAATCAGAGAGCGCGATCCTGATGACGGCCGAAGAAGCACTGGAGATTGTAGAGCAAATTTTGCCTCCGGGCAGCCTCACCGCTGCACAGGAGTTGGTGTTTCGGCGATCGTGGCTGGGTGAAGAATATCCGGCGATCGCCAGAGAAGCTGGCTATGACTACAGCTACATTCGTGATATTGGCGCTCAACTATGGCGATCGCTCTCTGAAGCTTTGAAAGAACCTGTTAAAAAGAAAAACTTCCGCGCCCTATTGCAGCAGCGGTTTAACCTTCAACCATTGCTGTTGAGGCAGACGACTGTTGCCAACCCTGCAACTCTAGCTGATGCTCCAGAATACCCTGGAGGTGCAGTACAGCTTCACTCTCCGTTTTACATTGAGCATTCAGCTATTCAAGCAAAAGCTTATACAGAAATCAGCAAACCAGGAAGTTTACTGCGAATCAAAGCCTCCCAGAAAATGGGGAAAAGCTCACTTCTGCTCCGCATCCTTAACCATGCCAAAACCCTAAATTACCGCACCGTCAATTTAGACTTCAAACGAGCAGATAGTGATATATTTTTCAACCTGGATCAGTTTCTACGCTGGTTTTGTACTCATTTAAGTCATCAGCTAGAGTTAGAGCCACAATTAAGTCGGTACTGGCAGCCAGGAACGGGCAGCAAAGTAAGCTGCACACTTTACTTAACCCGGTATCTACTCAACCAGATCGATACTCCTTTAATTTTGGGCTTCAACGATTTTGACTTCATTTTGGCAGAGCATTCCAAACTAGCCTGGGAATTTCTAACCCTGCTCCAGTCCTGGCACGAAGAATCTAGACTGGTTGATATCCTACAAAAGCTTCGGCTGGTACTAGTTCATTCTAGCGATATCCATATTTCTCCACAGCTAGGCTTGTCTCCCCTTCATACAATAGGCTATCCAATCGAGTTACCGGAACTAAACCTATCACAGGTAAACACTCTAGCTCAAAGATATGGATTGAAATGGACCAATAATTCAGCCCAGAAATTGATTGATAGGGTCGGCGGACAGCCTTATTTATTGCAGTTGGCGCTGTATCATCTTTGGACAGGAGACATAGACTTTGATCAACTCCTGCAAGAAGCTCCTACTTTGACTGGCATATACGGTGACCACTTACAGAGTCTTTTAGTCACACTTCAGTCTAATTTGGACTTAGTTCAGGCTCTCGATCCAATTCTTAAAGGTGGACAGACTGCCCAAGTTACTCCCAAAACAGCCGCTCAGTTAGAGAGGTTAGGCGTGATAAAACGACAGGGCAACCTAATTAGGCTCAGGTGTAACCTATACTATCTGTGCTTTAGCGCCCATTTACCTCTCTTAGTGTAATCTCGTATAGTAAGGGGACAGCACCAGGAACAGGTTATCCTAAAAATCCGTTAGGTTCCACTGCTAGTATTTGCCAGGCTGCTGAGTTGGTTATTAACAGCGCGAATGTATCTGTCATCGTTAAGTGCGTCTGCTGAGAGTCGATTCATGTTAATTGCAGCTTGAACTAAGTCCTCTGCTGTGATCCGACCTGTCCTATACCAGGAGATTAGTCCTCCAGCCATTGGAATGTCTTCACTTTCAAAGAATCCCTGGTAGGCTAGAAAAACTAAATTAAAAGGGGTAACACCCATTCCCGCAGCTTCGGCTGTTGCTGGGAAGGAAGAGTTGACAGTCGTAACCTGAGCTTCTCCGGTAGGGGCTAGAGTGGCAGCTAGAACCAGGGTTGACAGAGCCGTGATAATCAAACGTTTCATGATAAAACTCTCGTTTGGTAAGGTGACAACATAGCAGGCTGTAGGTTGCAGTCTGTAGGTTTAGAATCTATCTGAATCCGTGTGCGGTGGGTAGAGATGTCTGTGAAGTTAAGGATGAATTTATCGAAGGGCGAAGTTTATAGCCAACCCCGTAAACGGTTTGAATTAAGCGCTCGTGACTACATTTTTCTAACTTGAAGCGCAACCGACAAATGTATGCTTCAACCACATTAGAACTCACGTCATACTCAGCGCCCCAAAGATGTTCCATCAATTCGTAACGAGGTATGACCCTCTGGTCGTGAATCATGAAATATTTGAGCAAGTCAAATTCTTTAGATGTTAGTTTAATTTCCTGGTCGCTCCAATATGCTTTGCGATTCTGGCAATTCAACGTCAGGTTATCAATTTGCAAAACGGGTGGCTTTTCTTTATGGGCATAGCGCAAGCGCACTCGAATTCTAGCTAACAGTTCCTCCATTTGGAAGGGATGAGAGATACAGTCATCGGCTCCGGCTTCAAATCCGGTGTTAGAGTCACTTAACTCACAAATAGAAGAAAGTAAAATGATGGGCACCTGGCTGAGTCGTCTTAGAGACTGGCAAATCTCAAGACTCTTCAAGTGAGAATGTCGCCCGTCTAAAATAATCAGATCAGGAGGCGCTTTGTAAAAGGTGAGAGGTTCTAATTTCCTGCTGTCAATTGTATTAACCTGATATCCTTGCCGACTGAGTTCCACTTCGATTACGGGATCTGCTGTTGCACATTTAACTATCAAAATGCGGGTTAGACCTGAACTGCTGCCTAAAGCATCAGGGAGCCGGGCTTGCATTCGTCTTGCACTCCATCATAAAAGCAGACTGTACTGTTTTTGTACTGTTAATCAATATGGCTACCGCTATACTTCTTACACATTTAAGTTTCTACAAGGTTCACACTGCCCTAACTGCAATCATTCATTTGGCTCTCGATAGTTTACAGAGCTAAAAGCCAGATGTCACCCGCTCACAGGGTCATTGTTATCCCTTCAGAGTGACAAGTCTGACCTACTCTTAAGGATAGGTTTATTCCCCAACTTTTGATTGGTTTTGAGTTGTTGTGTAGCGTAGCGCCATAATTGAATTGGTTTTGGTGCTGCATTGAACTAGTTGGTTAGCTAGTCTTCAAAGCGTTACGCTCATGGAGTGCAAGCTTTTCATGAAGTAAATTTGACGAATTAAAGCTGTGTCGAATTCTCACTTAGAACCGGATCACTATATTACTCAAGAGGAGCGCATTGCCGCACTGGAGGCGGAGAATGCAGCATTGCGATCGCAACTCACCTCCCTGCGATCGCCCGATTCATCCTACGAAAATCTAGAGTCTGCCTATGCTGCACTGCAAACTGAGGTTCTCGAATACAGGCAGCGAGAAGCATCCATCTATGAGCAAGAGCAAGCTGCACAAAAGCGAGTCGTAGAACTCAGTGAAGCAAATGAAGTGCTGCAAGCTTCACTGCGGAAGTTGGCAGAGGAACCAGAGCTAGAAAAGTTTTTGGGGCATTTATTAACCGTTTCATGCAAGCGGTTCGCCGCCGCTGAAGCGAGACTGTGGCGCTATGATGAAGGGATTTTTCGTCTGTTTGTATCCTACGAAGATGACGCAATTAAGCTGCGCTCGGAGGCCTCTCATCCAGGTTCTAATCTAGAAGTTGCAAAGAAAATTCGGAATCAGAATATACTGGCGCATCTGCAAAAACGTGAAATTGTCACAGATTACGAGGAAGACTTTGAAACTCAGCCTGCATACGAACAGTATCGAGATTACTTTAAGCAGCGAGGGATTAAAGCCGCTTTAAAGATTCCTATGTTTCTGGATGCCGAACTGCGTGGAATTCTGGTGCTGCGGTTTGCCAATCGCCACCGTTTTACACCAGAGGAAGCTGAACTGGCTCATGCGCTGGCTAACCAGGCAGTATTGGCTCTGGAACTCACTCGGCTGGCTGAAGAGGCTCAACGAGCGGCGATCGCCCAGGAACGTAATCGCTGGGCAGGCGAAATTCACGATACATTAGCTCAAGCCTTCACCGCAATCTCGATTCAACTAGGGGTAGCAAAGCGCATTGCTCAACATAGTCCAGACGAAGTGACTCAAATTCTCGATCGCGTTATGGAGCTTGCTAATATGGCTCTATCTAAAGCACGGCAATCGGTTTGGGCGCTGCATCCAACAGCAGAAGAGTTTGCGGACTTGGCGACAAAGCTCTCTCAGTATGTGGAACAAATGACCCAGGGAACGGATATTCAATTTCAGATGCAAATTGTTGGCGACCCTCATCCCCTTTCTCCTTTAATTGGCAAAAACCTGCTACGGATCGGGCAGGAAGCAATTACTAATGTGCTCAAACACGCCTTTGCAACTGAACTTCAGGTTAAATTAACCTATGAGACTCAATGGGTCAACTTATGTGTGTGGGATAATGGGCGAGGTTTTCTGTTTCCTGCGGATACAGGGGGGTTTGGGCTAATTAGTATGTCTGAACGAGCCGATCGCATCAATGGCAATTTGACCATTCAAAGCCAACTGGGGCAAGGCACTAACATCTGCATTCAAGTACCTGTGGAGTCACGATGACTTTACCCTCTACGCCGATTCGGATTTTAATTGTTGACGACCATCCGATTGTTCGTAATGGTTTGGTGTTGATGGTTAAGTATGAATCTGGGATGGAAACGGTAGCCGAGGCCAGCAGCGGCGCTGAGGCGATCGCCCAGTTCCACCAACACCAGCCCGATGTCACCTTAATGGATCTACGGCTGGGCGATATGAATGGTGTAGAGGTAATTGCCAGCATTCGCCAGAATTTCCCCGCTGCCCGAATTGTAATTTTGACCACTTATGATACAGACGAAGATATTTATCGGGGGCTGCAAACTGGGGCAAAAGGTTACATTCTCAAAGATGCACCTCTAGATGAGTTGCTCAAAGCCATTCGCACGGTTCATGCAGGGCAACAATATATTCCGCCTGAAGTCGGTGCAAAACTGGCAGAACGGCTGAGCCGCCCCCAGTTGAGCGATCGCGAACGAGAAGTGCTGCAACTGATGGCGCAAGGCAAAAGTAATCAGGACGTGGCGGATAGTCTACACATTGCCGAAAACACGGTTAAATATCATGTGAACAATATTTTGAGCAAATTGGGAGTGAGCGATCGCACTCAGGCGGTACTGTTGGCGCTCAAGCGGGGGATCGCGAATTTGTAGAATCAGTCTTTGCAGTCTCCTAAATCCCATGACTGGGGATTTAGGGTTATGGGGCGAGCGCAAAACGTAGTAACAGGGATGAGAGATGAGGGATGAGGGATGAGGCTTGCTCATCCGCCTCGTCCGCCTCGTCACCAAGCTCCGGCTTGGTAATGACGGACTGGAAGCTCCTGCTTCCTACGCTAGCAAAGAGCCGCTCAATTGCAGCAGCCTGTGGGATTCTTCCCTTCATCTCAGGAAGCTGGGGCTTCCTCGACTGCATTGCCAAGCTGGAGCTTGGCAACGAGTTTCAACGGCGATCGCCACAGCCAGGAAACTAGGGTTTCCAAAACTTTAGTCGCACATCACGTAAGAGTAACTCTGCAAAACTTTCAACTAGAAAATTTAAATAATTTGCGGAGAGGAAACAGTACAGTGGGTGGATTGGGCCGCGTAACTAGTTTAATCCTCGTGAAGTAACCTAAAATCTTTGCCCGAATGCTACGCCCCTACTTTTGGGTTATAGATTAAACCTTTCAAACATCCTCTTAAATTTACTGCTATCTTATAGCTTACAATTTTAGGTAAACCAGTCTCTCAAGCTGAGAATAGGATGAGAAGCGATCGCCCATTTCCTCAGAGAATGTTTGAGAAGTCAAACAGCGTCTCAAAACTACTAACCTCCCCTGTGATCTCTCACCGACAACTCGCCCCCATCTATGCAGTCAGGAAGTGCCCATTCCGCAGTCCGTCGATTTCTGGTTATTGATGACCATGAAGCCATTTTGAAAGGAACGGTGCCTGCGCTGCAAACCAAATATCCAACGGTTGAAATTCTAACCGCAAAAAGTCAGCAAGAAGCAGAATACTACATTAAGTGCTATTGCCCAGAGTTTGTAGTAGTCGATCTGGGTTTACCCCAATCTCCCGCAGCTATTCCCAGTACCGAAGTGGGCATTCAGCTTTTAGAATCGCTCATGCATACACAGCCAGCCCCTAACATTATGGTGCTGAGTATTAACGTAAAACCTTTACTGCGGCTGAAACCTGCAATTCACATCTATGAAGGCGGCTTCGTGGCGTTAGACAAATCCTTGCCGATTCGAGAGATGTTGAAGTACGTTGAGTTGGCGCTGCGAGGCTCGATCTATCTTCCTCCAGAGGTGCGATCGCGTCCCGAATTCGATCGCCGCTGGCTAGAAGTGCTGACACTTAAATATCAAGAGGGTTTGTCTGATAAGGCGATCGCCGAACGCATGGGAATCAGCGATCGCACCATTCGCAATTATTGGTTAAGAATTCAAGATGCGCTGAATGTGTATGATCATCCTAATCAAGATCTCCGCATTCAAATACAAATAGCAGCCCGAAAAGCGGGTCTAATCAGTTAATGTGCTAATCTCCCTCTGGCAACGACTCAGGCGAACAACCACTTGGCGTGAAACTGCCCTACCGGGACTGCTCATCATACTTCTTGTACTCATCATCCGCTGGATTGGGCTGCTAGAAATTCAGGAATGGATGGCGTTTGACTCCTTATCAAGGCGCTGCCCCTCCTCAACAACAGAACATTCCATCGTCCTGGTTGGAATTAATGAAACCGACTTAAACGCAGTTGGCGGCTTTCCCATTCCCGATCGCACCCTGGCTGATCTGCTGAAGACATTGCAGGAGTTTAGCCCCGCTGTAATCGGATTAGATATATTTCGAGATATGCCTGTGCAGCCCGGTGCTGACGAGCTTGCACAACTACTTGCCCAAAGTCCTAGCCTGATTGGGGTTGAGAGAGCTTTAAATCCAGAACCTCACTTAAACATCAGTCCACCCCCGACGCTGCCGCCAATGCAGGTCGGCTTTGTTGATATCAACATTGATGAAGATGGCAAACTGCGCCGAATGATTTTGGCAAGCCCAACCTGGCAAGGAACGTCAAAGTATTCCTTCGCGCTACAGTTAGCGCAAATGTACCTTGCAATGCAAGACATTCCCATTCACTCTGAAACCCGTGTAGGCGAGCCGATTCAGCTAGGGTCAGTGAAGCTAAACCGATTTCAATCAAATTCTGGTGGCTACATTCGTGCTAACGTCAACAGCAATCAAAGTTTGCTCAACTTTTGCGCCAATCAACATCTTTTTCAAACGCTTTCACTAACTGATGTTTTAGAGCGCAACTTTGCCCCAGAGTTAGTTCGCGATCGCGTTGTCATCATTGGAATGACTGCTCCTAGCGTTAAAGATGTGTTTTTCACTTCTGCATTAAGAGAAACTCTATCCTCTAGCCAAATGAGTAAACTGATTCCAGCGACTCAGCTGATCTATGGTGTAGAAGTCCAGGCCTATGCAGTCAATCAAATCATCAGCGTAGCGCTCAAACGGCAGCCTCAACTCCAGGTCTGGTCAGACATTTGGGAATATCTTTGGATTGCTCTCTGGGGGTTACTTGGAATTGTGTTAGAAATTCTGCTGCAATCACCCTGGAAGAGCGTATTAGGTTTAATCATTGCCATAGCCATGCTGATTGGTATTAGTTTCCTTGCCCTAATTTTAGGCTGGTGGATTCCACTCATTCCAGCCGGACTAGCGCTGAGCGGTGCCGGACTGATCACCACTTTTCTAGAACGCAATCTGCGATTTGAACTGGAGTATCGTCGCGTTGCGGTTGAACGCACCTATGAAGCAGTTCACAATGGACCTTTACAACATCTGGCGGTCATTCTTAGAAATCTTGATGAAGACAACTCACCCAGAGAATTGCAGCACCAATTACAGTTGCTCAGTGAGGAATTACGCAGCATCTTTCAACATATGCGGCAGGAGATGTTAACCCGTAGTGACAAACTTTACCTGAAAGGAAATCTGATTCTGGATCTGCAAGCCCCTATTTCAGAACTGCTCTATCAGGTGTATCACTATACCCTGGAGACGGAAGCTCCCGGTTTTGCTGAAATCCAAACTTACATTTCGCCTGACTTTGAAATTCTCAAACGCAACCGTTTTAGTGCTGAACAAAAGCGAGGTCTGTGTTTGTTTCTACAAGAAGCGTTATGGAATGTGGGTAAACACGCCATTGGTGCAACTCGTTTAGACGTAATGTGCCTTCGCGAAAGAAATAATTATGTTCTACGAATTACTGATAACGGTTCGGGGGTTACATCTCGCCGTGAAGGTCAGGGAACTAAACAAGCAAAAATCATTGCTTGGCAGCTAGGAGGACGATTTCAGAGGCGATCGCACCACCCCAAAGGAACCATTTGTGAACTTATCTTTCCGATGCAACGCAACTGGTTAAGACGGTGGAGACATATTCCGTAGAACATAAGAAATTTTTGCAGTGTTTTCTTAATTAAAAAAGCGGATTTCATACACCTTTCTTCAAACAGAATTTTATATTTTAATTAGCATTCTGTTAACGCTTAAGAAGCTATTTGTAAACAAAGATTTAGATCCCCCTAAGTTCCCCTTCAAAAGGGGGACTTCAAGCTTTTGGTTCGGTTCCCTCCTTTTTAAGGAGGGTTAGGGAGGATCAGTCTTGAAGCCTGTTTCAGCTTCTTCAAATTTATTTACAAGCAGTCTCTAAACTCGACTTTATCCATTTGAGATTGGGGCTACTCTTGATGCAGCCTGAATCGCGCCCAGGCTCCAGCACTTTTTAGATATCATAGAATACTGCCGACATTGAGAAAAGTCAGAAGCGTCTCCCGGAATGCCAGAACCATCAACGGACAAGGGATTCAGAATTTGGATAAAGTCGAGCTAAAAAGAGTGCTTTTTTCCAAAATCGGAAAGTAAATCACCTGCAAATTAAGGATCTTCTCAGGAGATCAAGCCATGATAGCGACAAGTGTTAAAAATGCTTGGAGTCGTTCCGTGATGGCAAAAACTCTGCATAGCCCTCAGCGATATCGTGGTTTTGTGCTAACAACTACGGGTTTGCAAAAACTCCACGAGCAAATTAAGCAGCTAGAAATACAAACTCGTGTGCGACAAAGCCCTCGAACAATCGCAGAACGAGTTCAGCTTAACGACCCCGACGGCATTCACCCTATCACCGTGAGAAAAATTCTAAACGGGGAAAATGGAGTGGATAAGCGATCGCTTCAACTCATTTTTCAGGTGCTGCAACTTCAGCTTCAAGAGGGAGATTATGCTCATGCAGGCTTGTATCGACAACCTGACGATCTGGTGGAAACGCCTGTAGACACTGCTTCTTCCGTTGGGCACCAAGATTGGAGTGAGGCAACTGACCAGTCAAAACTGTACGGTCGTCTGTCCGAATTTACTCAACTTAGACAGATAGTTCTAGACAAGCAGCACCGACTCATACAAATCTTAGGCATGGCAGGAGTCGGAAAGACGGCACTGGCAGCCGTGATAGCAAGAGCCGTTCAACCTGAGTTTGAGTTTGTGATTTGGAAATCACTCCACCATGCTCCAACAATTCACACGGTCTTAACCAGCATTCTTCAGTTTCTCGTCAAACGTACCGGGGAAAGTATTAAACTCCCCACTCGCGCTGATGAAAAGGAATTACTGATTGAACAGCTTCAAAAGCATCGCTGTTTACTGGTGTTTGATCACTTTGATTCAGTTTTGTGTGGCGACCGATATGCGGGATATTCCCGCCAGGGATATGAAGCCTACAGGGAACTGCTGCAAACTGTTGCAGAAATTGCTCACCAGAGTTGTTTGATCATCACTAGTCGAGAAAAGCCGAGAGTGATGGGCGTTGAAGACTATCACATTTACTCACTTCGGCTCAACGGTTTGCCGTTGTCAGAATGTCAGCAAATTTGCAGCGACTACACTAGTTTGATTGGAACTACGGAGGAATGGCGATCGCTCATTGAGCGATGCGACGGCAATCCGCTAATATTGAAAACGGCTATAGACTACATTCAAGACTATTTTGACGGACGTGTTTCTGACTATCTTCAATATTTAAAGCACGGGCGGTTACTGTTTAGTGATTTGCGCGATTTACTCAGTCAACAGTTTGAACGACTCTCCTCAATAGAAAAAGAATTAGTATATCGCCTAGCAATTCACCAAAAACCTCTTTCGGTATCACAATTCCGTAAGGAGATTATGTTATCGACCACCCAACAGTTTTGGTTAGAAGGTTTAGATTCACTCCATCGGCGATCGCTCCTGCATCGGCAAGGAGGAAACTTTAGCCTTGACCTGATGATGAAAACCTACATCAATGAGTGCCTAGAGGGGGTTATGAACTTTGCGCTGGTAACTCAACAAAACGTTTAAGCCTCAATATTTTTCCAGAAGGAGAGGGGCGATCGCCCTTTGCCCAACCTCGTATCTTGAGCAATAGGTAACCCGTCGCATCCTTGATGAACAAACCATCGCTCTCGCATTTGCAAGGTCAAGGGCGTTGGTTCGGTCACCGCCGCCCTCTGTCTGGCGGAACCGCCTGAACTCCAGAGGCAAACTCAAACTCGTTGCCCTGGCTGCTTGTATGCGGCAGCTCTTGGTCATTCTCAAGGCTATAAGCCGCGACAACACCCTCTGGCAACCTCCTGGTTAATCCAACCTCTCTATATCCCATCCCCCCTCCTCACCAACCAACGGGTTCCTCATTTCCTCACGAGCGTTGAACGTTGATGATATCCCTCTCTATTCGCTTGTTTTCAAGACAATCGCTACAGAGGGGATATTCAGCTAGCAACCAACTCGCTCAATCCATCACATATTACGATTC
>Ga0224723_1000422_pt1 | contig 28994 bp, 21 predicted proteins | sample Balambano_FR2_Me_FD_161647 | JGI IMG/M metagenome (GOLD analysis project Ga0224723, IMG submission 161647) | Freshwater sediment microbial communities from Lake Towuti, South Sulawesi, Indonesia - Balambano_FR2_MetaG | ecosystem: Environmental > Aquatic > Freshwater > Lake > Sediment | place... | reverse complement strand
GATGTAAGGAACGTGAATTAGATTAAACCCAAAACTTTTTGTGGGAGGTGCGGCTAAGCCGCACCTCCCACAAAAAAGTTCGGGTTTATTTAATCCTGAATCCTCAGGGATGATGCTGAGTTAACTTGCTTGATAAGATCGCTGAGGTTTAGAGCGATCGGTAAGAAGTTGCTTTAACGCTAGAAAAATGAAAGGAGGAATGGTGGAGTAATAGCGCTTCCATAAGCGGCGGGGTTCCTGGATTAGACGATAGAACCACTCCAGTCCGGCTTTGCGAACCCAGATGGGGGCCCACTTGCGATCGCCTGCATACACTGGAAAAGCACCACCCAAGCCAATCATTACTGCTTGAATCTGACCGCGATGTTGATGCATCCAGATTTCTTGCTTAGGACAACCCAGACAAACCAGGACAATACCAGCCCCACTGTCGTTGATTTTTTGGACAACAGCAGCATCTTCTTCAGGAGTTAAAGGACGGAAGGGCAACGGTTCCATTCCGGCAATCCTAACTGCTGGAAATTCTTGCTGGAGTCTATCACGAATGCGATCGAGTGTTTGCTGTTCCGATCCCAGGAAAAAAATACTAATATTCTTGTTCGGTGCGTTGCGGAACAGACCTAACAAAATATCCATGCCTGCAACGCGGTCTTGCCGATACCCACCCATGCGACTCATCAGCCAAACCAGGGGCATACCATCAGGAGTCACCATATCAGCCGCAGACAACACTGAGGCAAAATCTGATTTGCGATAAGCCTCCATGACCATGTGAACGTTAGCAACACAAATGTATTTGCTGGCATGATGGGATGCCCAATTCAACATCAGATCGATTTGAGAATCAAAAGACAAGGCAGTGATTGGAGTACCAATCACACTTTGAGTAGGAGTTGATGGTTTCGATGACATAGTGAATGTTAAAGGCTAAACAATTGGAAGAAACCTTTCCTAAGGCATGAAATAGAGAAATGAGTAACAGGAAAAGTGTTCCAAATTGAAAGGGCAAGCTTTAGCCACAAGCGAGTTATACACCTGTCACAACTTTTTTATGACTAAGAAAGGGCTGTTCCCAAATTGAATTTTAATTACATTTGATTTGGTGAAAGTTGATTTGCCCTGGTCAGATCACGTAAAAACGCGAAGTAATATCAAATCGCTATACAGAAAATACTCAACAGATCAGGAATAAGAAGATGAAGTTTTAAACGCGGTAGATGATATGTCAAGCAAATAATATCAGTTAATGTTGTCCACTAACTAGGTGCTCACATGCTTGCAACAGTAACTTCGGATAATCTTTTTAGACGGACTATCTGCAATGATGCATCACGTTCACTATCCATATATACGAAGCCTTAACATTCTAACCGGAATAATTCATCATAGATTTACACAACTTTCTTCAATCTTATTCTACGTAAACTCTAGCAATTCTGAGTATTGCTGAATTGGGGAATGATTTTGGGTGTGGAGTCGGCGTTCTGACATCCAAGATCATCCTTAAAATCACAACGCAAAAAATCGACTGATTTGAGTTGTGCAGCAACGAAGAGGGATGAAGTTGGGAATGCCGATCGCCGTCCCAACACCTTGTTATAAGAAAAACAGTTCATCCAAGCATCTTGCAGGCTGCAACATAACCTATGCTGAGCAATCAACTCAAACACCTATCTAAAAAAGCTTCCTGGCCATTTTGGGGCTTGATGTTGACATTAACCATAAGTGCTCCCGGAGAGATCGGCTGGGCATCCCCTGCGGTACAGCCGCGCTTCAACCCTGCTGATTTGCGTCCACCAATGACTGCACAGGAAGCAGCCTATACCTTGGGAGCGGGCGATCGCATCCGCATTGATATTTTTCGGGTGCCGCAATATAGCGGTGAATTTGAGGTGTTGATTGACGGCACGTTGAACCTGCCTTTAGTTGGTGCAATTGTCGTGGAAGGGCTGACGATTGGGGAAGCTCAAGCCGCGCTGTCACAGCGATTTGGACAATACCTGCGACGACCCGCACTGACAGTTAGTCTATTAAGTCGGCGGCAAATTCAGATTGGCATCGCTGGAGAAGTCAATCGTCCCGGTGCCTATACATTTTCGCCCCAAGGCACAGAATTTCCCTTGGTGACGCAACTCCTCGACTCCTCTGGTGGCATCACCCAGCTAGCCGACTTGCGGAATGTGCAGGTGGTGCGGGCTTCCCGGGAAGGACAGCAAGTCTTCACGGTGAATTTGTGGCAGTTGCTACAAACGGGGAATCAACAAGGGGACTTTACGCTGCGCGATGGGGATACGGTTTTCGTCCCAACTACTACTGTAGACTTGGCTGAGTCTCCCTTACTCGCTGCTGCCAGTTTTGCACCTGACCAGAATCGTCCGATTAATATCGCGGTGGTGGGTGAGGTTTACCGTCCCGGTCCCTACACGGTAACCGGTGGAATTGCTCGCACCGAACAGGCAGGAGTGATTGGCGGCATTTCTGAAACCGCCACCCAACCGACTGTCACTAGGGCCATTCAGGTGGCAGGTGGGATTCGTCCGCTAGCCAATATCCGCAAAGTGCAAGTGCGGCGACAAACCCGCACGGGGCCAGAACAGTTTTTTGAAGTGGATTTGTGGACGTTGCTACAAGAAGGCGATATTCGTCAGGATGCCATTTTGCAGGAAGGTGACACCATCATCGTGCCGCCAGTACTGGAACTTGATCCGACAGAAGCGGCTCAGTTGGCAACCTCTACCCTCTCACCCCGCACAATTCGAGTCAATGTCGTAGGAGAGGTCGTCAATCCCGGTATCATTGAAACCCAACCCAATACTCCATTGAACCAGGCAATTTTAGCCGCAGGTGGGTTTAATCGTCGCGCTCGTCGCGGTACGGTTGAATTGGTGCGCTTGAACATGGATGGTACGGTAACTCGTGAGCGCATCCCGGTTGATTTTTCCCAGGGGATTGATCCAGCCAACAATCCTGCGTTGCAAAATAACGACTATGTTATTGTCAAGCGATCGGGATTAGCCAGTGCAACTGACACTCTGGAAACGATTCTCAGTCCTGTCCGGGGAGTATTCTCCATCTTTGAGTTACCGGGTCGATTCCTGGATATCTTCAGGGATTAATCCTGAACCCAACTACCTCAAGTTAATGATCCGGGAGATGGCTGCAATGGGTAGAAAAGGTATTTTAAGGGTCAATTGATCCCATCTGGGTGCATCCCGATTTTGCGAGTGGAGCGGGCCAGCCCGCTCCACTCGCAAAATCGGGTTTAGAGGATCGCAAAAGTGGGATGCACTCTCCCACATCTGAGGTGAAGGGGTGATGAAAACACAGGACTCGGCTCCTTTAACCCCCTCCAGAACTCCTTTCCAAGGGTGCAAATCGCCATAAAAACCTGAATTAGCGAGACAATAGGGGTCAGAATGAAGGCTGGACAATATTATCAATCGCAATCTCTACCAGATATTCAATTTGAGGAGATGGGGGAGGGTGGACTGAATCTCCGCCAACTGTTCACAACCCTACGTCAGAGAGCACTCGTGATTTTGGGAGTGACGATCGCCGTAACATCAGCCGCCGCATTCAAAGCCCTCACAGATACTCCGACTTATTCAGGAGTGTTCGAGATTTTGGTTCAGCCTACCAGTCCTGAATCCCAGGTGCTTTCGTCAGTGCCAGAAACATTGACGGGGCGAGAAAATCAAACCCAACCCACTCAGCAAGTAGTGGTTGATGCTGACCTGCTGAAGATTCTCCGCAGTCCCAGAGTGCTACGTCCGGTCTATAGCAAGCTCAAATTGCAATATCCAGATTTCTGTATTCAGATTTTACCCAGTGGGCCGAATCCAACTGAGTTACCTGCCGAGTTAGTGGATAACTTTTGTTATGGTGCTTTTACCAATAATTTGTCTGTAGATGCATTAAACCAGAATTCTAATATTATTCAGGTCTCTTACCAAAGTCTTAATCCTGATTTAGTGGAAGGGGTTTTACAAGAGATCGCCAAGGCTTATTTGGATTACAGTCTAGCTTCTCGTCAGGCTGATATCCGACGGGCGATCGATTTTGTGGAAACGAAATTACCCGACCTGGAAGAAAACGTTGATACCCTTCAGGAAGAGTTGCAGCAACTACGCTTACAAAATGACCTGATTGACCCCGAATCTCGCGGCGGCGAAATTTCTTCTCAATTGAATACATTCAAGCAACAACAGCGTGAAACAGAAGTTGAGTTAGAACAAATCAGGCAAGTTTACAGCGATTTGCAAGCGCAACTGGCTCAACCCACTAACGAAACGGCTGGCTCTTCTGCCCTCAGTAACAATCCTCGCTATCAAGCTATCCTCGGTCAGATTCTAACGCTAGATGGGGAAATCGCCGATGCCACAACGCTTTACTTTGAGAACACACCCGAAATGCAAACCCTGCGAGAAGAGCGGCAAAATTTGTTAGGGTTATTGGCACGCGAGGGAGAACAGGCGCAACGAGAAGTGTTGAGCCGCATTCAAGAAATTGAAGCCCGCAATCGGGCCTTACAAGACACGATCGCCTCTCTCAATGCTGGAGTGCGGGATTTGTCTGGATTATCCCGGCGCTACACCGAAATTCAGCGAGATTTAGAAATCGCGACGGAAAACCTCAACCAATTTTTGTCCAAACGAGAGGCGCTACAAATCGATGCAGCCCAGCGGGAAGTGCCCTGGGAGTTACTCACTCCCCCCAGTGCGCCTTCTCCCTCGGCTGCCAGTCTATCTCGTAACTTAGTCCTGGGTGCAGTGTTGGGGCTGCTTTTGGGAATTGGGGCGGCTGTAGGACTCGATCGCCTAACTGACATCGTGCAAACTCCGGAAGAAATCAAGCGCATCTCTGGCTTGCCGCTATTGGGTGTGATTCCGTTGAACGATGAACTGTCAGAGTCTGAGACAGTCGTGAAACTCATGATGTTGCAGCGAGAAGTCAGCACGTTAACTGTGGCCACGAAGGATAGAGCGGCTGGTAGTGAAATCTCGACCTATCGAGCTGATCCCTTCTTTGAAGCATTTCGCTCGGTCTATGCCAATGTCCGCCTCCTCAGTTCGGATGCGCCTGTGCGATCGCTAATTATCAGTTCAGCCATCCCAGCAGAAGGGAAATCCACGATCGCTGCCTGTCTCGCACTAGCCGCAGCCGCTTTGGGGCAGCGCGTTTTGTTGGTAGACACTGATTTGCGTCGTCCTCGCTTGCATGAGTATCTCGATCTGCCCAGCAGCAAAGGGTTGACGGATATTATGATCGGTGATCTCAATCCCAAAGATGCGATTCAGCGATCGCTGATTGAACCCACCCTGTTCATTCTTCCCGCAGGCAATATTGCACCTGATCCAGCCCGGTTACTATCGTCGCAGAAAATGCAACAGTTGATGGAAAAAGTGCAGGCTGGATTTGACCTGATTATTTACGATACTCCCCCCTTACTGGGCTTTGCCGATGCCTATCTTTTGGCTCCCCATACCGATGGCATGATTCTGGTGGCAGGCATGGGACGGGTGAAGCGATCGCAACTGGAACAGGCGTTTGAACAAATAAAAGTCGCAGGCATTCAACCTTTAGGAGTGATCGCCAGAAGCAACCGACGCGCTTAAGCTGTACTTGATCAAGTGCTGAGGACTGCGCCAGGGAGAGAACTCAGTCCTATCTGGCGCGATCGCACCCCATGACACTAAAGAATTACTGTCCTTAAGGAAAGCAGTCTGGGAAAGAACGAAGTAGGATTTAACTAGAGATCTTGAAAAACCATTTTATCTGCTGACCTTAAATTCCTATCTCTTTTTGATCCATGAGCGACAGTTCTTCTCCTCTGATTCAAACCTTGACTCCCGAACGTTGGGCGGGGTTGAGTATGGATTTTATTGGTGCAGGCTATGTGGGTCTGCTGGTCAAAAACGGTCAGTTTGTCAGGAAGCTAGAAGCGGGGCGTCACATTAGCTTTGCCATGCCCTACTTCACGCAGTGTCAGGTCATCCTGGTGGATAGCAAAATCCGCAATTTGCCGGTGATGTCGCAAGGGGATTTCTTTTCTCAGGATCAATACCTGCTTAACATCTCGCTCAACATTATGTATCAGGTGATTGACCCCAAGCGAGTCGCGATCGAGCTTTCTGATCCAGTTGGAGCGTTGATCAGCGCGGTCAAAGACAACTTGGGAGTCATCGTCAACGAAATGAAGTTGGATGAACTGTTGCAAAGCGGCCGGGTGCAGATTCGAGACTATTTGCTCAGCCGTCCTGATACGTATTACCTGCTAGGGTTCAATTTAGAAGATGTGCGGGTCAGCGATATCCATTTTCCTCAGAAGCGGGGCGTGATTCGTCAAGTTGAAGGCTTAACAGCCCGTGCTGAAGCAGAACATGAAGCTAACTTGAAGGCTCAAATTGCCAGTGCTGGGCCGACAATACAAGTCCAGGCTAATTCAGTTGTGCCTGTATCTCCGGCTCCGATCGCTCTGCCCAATGCCTCCCCAGAATTCACGGCAGTGCTGATGGGAAAACCTGCTCCAGTCCCCTCACCCTCTACCCGTACCCCATTACCACCCACGACTCTAGCCCCAGATACGGCAGGAGCGATCGCCCGCTTAGTCCATCGCACCACTCAGCAGATCGTCGCGCTGCACATGATACCTTTCACGATTGGACGAGAACCCGACAACTCCCTTGTGTCGGAAAGTCCACTGTGCTCTCGCCACCATGCCCGTATTGATCAGGTGATGGATACACCCAATGAAGTGCAGTTTCACCTGACTGATGTGGGTAGTTCCAACGGCACCTTTGTGAATGGTCAACGGCTCACCCCGAAGCAACCCCATCGACTCGAAAGCGGCGTGGTAATTCGGATAGGCACCGACGAGTGGACCTTTGAGCAAAATTAGAGAACAGGCATCGCCTGTCCTCTAGAAGTTACCGCTCACTTATCAGCACTTAGCGAACGCTAGCACTGCTGGCTGGGCGCAGAGGAGCATAGCCAAAGGTGGCATTCGCCATCCGACACCAGATGACAACAGACTGAAACTCATTTAAGTCAATACTGTCAGGAATCGGATAGCGCTGAGACCCAGTAAAGCTGCTTAAAGCTCCAAGATTAATGGCACTTCCCAAGTTTTCGTAAGAAGCAGGGGGTTGAGCAGTGGCATCCAATAGAACGTGCAGATCCGGGCCTTGATCACTGGTGCTGAATGCTCCATCAAATTCCAGATACCGGTGTCCACCCTGAGTGATGATGCGAACAGTTCCCGTCGTTGGAGCTTCTCCAGCAACGAAACTGCCAGAGGCGATCGCACTGGGTTGGCTCTGAGCAATGGTCATGCTTCCCTGGGTCAAGCCAGAAGCGTGGCTAATCGTTTTGCCTGCCAGCGGTGCAATACTCAGAACAGTTGCTGTCATGGTCAATAGAACCCATCGATGCAGTTTCATCCGTAAACTCCTTCTAGTGTGTGGTTAGTGTGTAGTTAAGTCATTAATGATTGGCTGGACATCTCTCTGTCAGTTATCTTGACGCGATCGCTCCTGACCAGAATGATTTTTTAATAAGAAAGGGCAGAGAGAACCTGAGTCAATTCTGAGAGAGTTCTAAATCTTGAATTTTATGAGTTGATTGACTTATGCTGAAGCAGTTTGGAGTAACAGAATTGCAGGATTCGGCTCACCCTCGAAGTCTATAGGGAAATGCACTTTAATTAAGTACCGAGCTGCGGCTACGCTCAGCCATCGGCGACTGGGTCGAAACCCGCGCAGTTCAGCCTGCGATATTTCAGGACAAGAAGATGCACAAACCTTCAGCACTGCGAAACACCATTCCTGACCCGGTTTATTTATGGATTGCTGTTCTCATCTTTGCCTCTTCCAGTGCCGTCACTCGCAGAATCACGGAAATTGGAGCGCAGAATTTGATTGAGGGGCGCAACCCGATTTCCCTTTGTAATGTCTTATTCGTTGGCAATCTCTGCGCCTTGATGGTGATGCTGCCTTTGTTTGGTAGAGCATGGCAGCGCCAGAATCTAAGTCGCTTGAGCCGCAGGGATTGGCTGGGGTTAGGGGCGATCGCACTCTTCTCTGGGGCAATCGGTCCGTCCTTAATCTTTGCTGCATTGGACAATACAACGGTGACAAGTGTGGTGCTGATTAGCCGTCTTGAACCACCTTTAATCCTGGCGCTTAGTGTCTTATTTCTGAAAGTTTCGGTCAATTTATGGACGATCGCTGGCTCACTGCTTTCATTTGTCGGGGTTGCTGCTAGCGTCCTCCTCTTTCAGTCTGAGCAAATGATATCGGTCATGGGCGGCATGATGCAAATTGGCAAAGGAGAACTACAAGTCGCGATCGCTGCTGTTATCTTAGCAATTGCTGCTATTATTAGCAAAATTCAACTACAATCCGTTCCTCTGGGAATATTTAATATATTTCGGACTGCTCTCGGCACAATTATCTTTTTCGTCTTAGCTCTCTGGCTTTATGGAGCAGAACATTTTGCTGATGTGCTGCAACCAATTGTCTGGCAATGGATGTTGCTTTATGGAATCCTCATCGTAGCGGTGGGGCAACTTTGTTGGTTTAGAGGATTACGCAGTGCTACTACAGCAGAAATTACCTTAGCAAACTCACTCAATCCCATCGCAGCGATCGGTTTTGCCTACCTCATCCTGGGAGAAGTTCCCACTATGGCTCAATACATCGGCGGTGGCATTATTTTGATGGGTCTGCTTCTAAGTGCAATTGGTAATATACGCCACTCGAATCAGGCAAACCTCGCTCCTACAACAACACCTGAAGCGATGGAAATAGAAACAGGCTTTCGCGGAGTTTGAGAAAATCGCGAGGTGCTGTTAGGCTAAGAACATAGCAGAAACACTTCTAACTTAATAGGACTTACGCAGTTGGGGATTTGTAGGGCGCAATGCGCCCTATAAATCCCCAACTATTCCGGTTTTTCGCACGAAGTGCGTCAGTCCTAACTTAATGAAGCATGGGGTTGAATCGAGGGGTTTTACTTGTTAGGGCACAGCTCCTATCTGCAAAACCTGAGACCGACCAGTAACTTTTTAGACATCCGTTGGAGTTCTCTAAGCCATAAACTGATCATGCCCCCCATACTATTCGGTTGAGCAGGAAGGATAAAGGCAAAGGGCATACCTGGTTTACACCTTTTCCGCATATCTTTTCTTCTCAACTAAAATGTACTGCTTCCAGACCTATTTCTACAGGGTCAATCATTGGTGATTTGGATACATTTTACGGTGATGATTTGACAATCGTTTATTTATCGCCGTTTAGACAACTGCTTTTACAGCTACTTGTAGTCAACTGTGTCATAGGAGAAAGTCAAGCGTGAGCGATCGCACGATATCTGAACAAGCATGGGATGCTCTGGAAAATTCCATCATTTACTATCGAGAGCGCCCCATTGGCACCATTGCGGCGCTCGATTCAGAGCATCATGCTCTGAACTATGATCAGTGTTTTATTCGAGATTTTATTTCCTCTGGCTTGCTCTTTTTGATTAAAGGGCGCTCAGAAATCGTCCGCAATTTCCTGGAAATTACGCTGAGGTTGCAACCCAAAACGGGCTATTTTGACTCCTCCAAACCCAGTCGAGGTCTGATGCCAGCCAGCTTTAAGATTGTTTGGGTGAATGAGCAGGAATACTTCAAGGCCGACTTTGGCGACCATGCCATCGGTCGAGTTGCTCCAGCCGATTCAGGATTATGGTGGATTATCCTGCTCAGAGCCTATGGCATCGCCACAGGAGATCTGGAGTTGGTGCATCGTAGCGATTTTCAAGAAGGCATCCGGCTGATTCTAGAACTATGTCTGGTCATCCGGTTTGACATGTATCCTATGGTACTGGTGCCAGATGGAGCTAGCATGATCGATCGCCGCATGGGACTTTACGGGCACCCGCTTGACATTCAATCCCTGTTCTATGCTGCCTTGAGGGCCAGTCTTGAACTGTTATTGCCCAATGAGGAGAACCAGCGAATTCTAGAAGCCGTCTATGGTCGCCTCCATCCCTTAATCAGACAACTGCGGACAAATTACTGGATTGATCTGGAGCGCTTGAATGTGATTTATCGCTTTCAAGTCGAGGAATATGGCGAAGAAGCCCTCAATCAGTTTAATATCTACTCTGACTCTATCCCCTTTTATCGACTGGCAAAATGGTTGCCTGAAGCAGGTGGCTACCTGGCAGGCAATTTGGGGCCTTCTCAATTGGATACCCGGTTTTTTGCCATTGGTAATTTAATGGCGGTGATTACCTCCCTCACTGATGAATCTCAATCTCACCAAATTCTTAATTTGATTGAGTTGCGCTGGAGTGATCTGATCGGTCACATGCCCATGAAACTCTGCTATCCTGCCCTGGAAGACAACGACTGGAAAACTGTGACGGGGGCAGATCCCAAAAATCGCCCCTGGTCTTATCACAACGGTGGCAACTGGCCAGTCTTGCTGTGGATGTTGACTGCTGCTGCTAAAAAAATGCAGCGGGCAGAACTGGCCTATCATGCGATCGCGATCGCCGAACGGCGTTTGGTGCAAGACCACTGGCCAGAGTATTACGATGGACCCGATGCTCGACTAATTGGTAAGGAAGCAAGACGGTATCAAACCTGGACGATCGCAGGCTATTTGCTGGCGAAAGAAATGCTAACCAATCCAGATCATCTCAAACTCGTTTCATTCGACTTCGACACAGAGCTTCAGCTTTAAAAATGTGTGCTGCCCAACTCTTTCCCTGGTTCCCTGGTTCCCAAGCTCCAGCTTGGGAACCGCTCCAACTCTTTCCCTGGTTCCCAAGCTCCAGCTTGGGAACCGCTCCAGGGAAGCTCCAGCTTCCTCAGAGCCAGGAAGCTGGAGCTTCCAGAATGGCATTACCAAGCTGGAGCTTGGTAACGAGGAGAAGCTGGAGCTTGGTAACGAGGAGAATGGGGGAATTGCAGGATTGTACTAGTCCTTCCAGTGAACCCGAACAAAGTGAGTAGGACGGCCCCACTGATCGCGACTGGTGGTGATGTTGTCGATCGCCAAATTGAAGGGAATCGAAGTAGTGACAAAGCGCTGAGCCAAACTTCCCAAATCAGGCGCGATCTGAGAAGCGACTGTAGCAGCCATGCCGAACCCAATCAACTGGGCGATCGGCCCCTTGGGAAACAACAGAGTACTACCCAACGCTAAACCTGCCGTCACCATCATTCCGACTGAAAGATTCGTGCCACAGTTGGGGTGGACAGCCAAATCCCAATCTCCTTGAACCATGCGTTGCAGAGCGGTATGGACGGCTCTTTGTAGATCTGCGGTGTTAACCGTACCGTAGAGATAAAATCCTTGATCGGTAGACATCCCACCTAACAGTCCAGCCAGTCCAACGTTGGGGTTACTGCGAGTGCCACCCGCCATCTCGCTGAGCACCCAAACTGTAGCGTGTTCCAATGCATGAACCTGTCGGATCAGTAAAATTTCCTTTAACCCTGGCAAAAAGCCAATCTGCCTTAGTAGATCCGTGTCTTGTGTTGCTTGGGGAGCAAAATCAAACGGAAAGGCCTGAGTCTGAGCAGTTGTCATCCCAGTTATCCTCCAAACACTGTTCAGATAGCAAAATGTTTTTCAACTCTAGCGAAGATAAGCGATCGTGCCCACTTTTTCCATAAATCTTAGGAACGTGAATTCGCCCATTGATTGAACGCTGATGATTTTTTCTAATTCCCAAGCTCGCGATTGGGAAACGCTTTGGGAGAAGTTGGAGTTTCCCCAGCACCAAAGCAACTGGAGCTTCCAGGGCAGCATGACCAGGCGGAGCCTGGTAACGCGGCGGCAGGGGAGGAAGATTAGGCCAAAGTAGGCGTGGGTAATACTTCTAGCATGAGTTTCGATCGCTTTACCAATTCCGGAATCGGGACGGGATAGTTGCCAGTGAAACACGCTGAGCAAAAGCTTTCTGGGTCTTCGCCCGTAGCTTTCATCATGCCTTCCCAACTGAGATAAGCAAGGGAATCGACTTCCAGGATAGCGGCAATTTCTTCTGTCGATCGAGTGGCAGCAATCAGTTGCTCCTGGCTGTCGGTGTCAATTCCATAGAAGCAGGGATGAGTGACTGGAGGCGAAGAGATTCGCATGTGAACTTCAATCGCTCCTGCTTCCCGCAGGGCTTTCACCAACTTGCGGCTGGTCGTGCCCCGGACGATCGAATCATCTACGATGATAATACGCTTGCCCGCCAGCACATCTTTTAAGGGGTTCAGCTTCATGCGGATGCCAGATTCGCGCATACTTTGAGTCGGCTGAATGAAGGTGCGACCGACATAGCGGTTTTTGATCAGCCCTTCAGCATAAGGTAAACCGGACTGTTGCGAGAAGCCGATCGCTGCTGGAATACCAGAATCCGGTACACCCATGACCATATCTACATCTACGGCAGGGGAGGACTCCAACGCCAATTGTTTGCCCAGTCGCAGACGATAGCTATAGAGACTTTCCTCATGCACAATGCTATCGGGACGAGCGAAATAAATCATTTCAAAGATGCAGAGTTTTCGCTTGGTTTTGGGACCCCAATGAACAGAAGCCAACCCTGCCTCTGTAATCCACACTAATTCTCCGGGTTCTACATCGCGCAGATATTCTGCACCAATAATATCCAGAGCACAGGTTTCCGACGCAATCACATAATGGCGACGAGGTGCTGCGGTTCCTTCTTCCAGCAGGTAACCAATCACCAGTGGGCGAATCCCACTAGGGTCGCGCACGGCCATGAGACCAGCGGGAGTACCGATCGCCAGACTAAAGGCTCCCTGACAACGATGAAAGGCAGCGATCGCGCCCTCTACCCAATCCTGTCCCCCATTGACTGCCTCGGCAATGGCATAGGCAATCATTTCAGAATCCGTAGTAGTGATAAGTTGAACATCAGTTTTCAGCAGTTCTTCCCGCAACTCGGCCGTATTGACGAGATTGCCATTATGAGCCAGCGCTAATTTACCCAAACGAGTATTGACGATCGCAGGTTGAGCATTGACCACCCGGCTGGAACCAGTGGTGGAATAGCGAGTGTGACCGATCGCCAATTCACCCCGCAATTCGCTCAGCACTGCTTCGTTAAACACCTGGGAAACCAATCCCATATCTTTGTGAGAGTAGATACGAACCTGATTGACAGAACCTTGACCAATACCCTCAAACGTGGCAATGCCAGCAGATTCCTGACCGCGATGCTGCAATGCATACAGCCCAAAATAGGTCAGTTTGGCGACATCCTCACCTGGAGCATAGATGCCAAATACGCCACAGGCTTCTTCTGGTTTATCAGGAGCTTGAGACGTGAACAGGTCAGAATGCTCTTGGATAGAGTCATCAGGAGAGGAACAATTAGCGAAACTCAGTGTCATAGGAGGGTGTAATCCTATTAGAGGTAATTAGAGGTAAAAGTTGGCAAGATTCAGATAGAGAGATCTATGGTAGCGAACCAGCAAGGGAAACGGAGAAGTCGCAGCCGTTCTGGTAGGGTAGAATGACCGTTAAGATGGTCGTTTTCAGTCTCGTTTGTCTCAATTGTGAGAAAGTGACTGTCGGAGAATTGCTGCTGAGCGCATCTGGCACGACACAAGAAGGCTCAACCCAAGTTGCTCTTAATACGATGGCGATCGCCATTGATAACCATTTCTTAATGAATCCATCTTTACAGTAGCGCAATCGTAAGTAGAAATACTATACGTATTTCTTGGGAGTATCTGTCTCCTAGCTTATAGTTTGAGTTGATGTCTGAGTTTACTTATGCAGACGACGTTCGATGCTATGCAACCAGCGATCGCGCATCGTTGCCACCTCAGCCGTAATCAAAGCAGTCCCATCGGCTGTCGAAATCTTTAAGTGGTGGGATGTCACCTGTCCTAACCGTTGCCAGTGCTCCCCCAACTGCTGACTCAAATACAATTCCCAATCCTCTCCTGGCTCTGGAGGCACCGAAACCACAATACGTGCTCCCCCTTCGGCAAATAGGAGATGGTCTGGACGGTAAGCAGTCAAGTTGGCAGCAGAATCACCACTGGACAACAGTTCTCGATCCACAGCTAACGTAATCTCTGCTCCCAGTCCACCCGAAATACAGGACTCTGCCAGAGCGATCGCTAATCCCCCTTCAGCACAATCGTGGGCCGATCGCACCCAACCTTGACGAATGCCATGCCGACAGACAGCCTGCACCCGCCGTTCCAAATCGAAATCCACAACCGGTGGACGACCTGCCACAACTTTGTGAATCGCTGCCAAATACTCTGAGCCACCTAAGGTTAGCGGTTGTTCTGGAATGGCATCAGCAAGATAATCGGAGCGTAACCCTAGCAAGTAAATGATATCTCCAACCGCCTGCCAACCCTGACCGCAGATTTTGGTTAAGTCGGGAATTAATCCGACCATGCCGACCACGGGAGTCGGGTAGATGGGTTGAGGATGACCTGTGGCATCAACGGTTTCATTGTAGAGAGAGACATTTCCGCCTGTGACAGGTGTGTTTAATTCCCGACAAGCTTCTGCCAGTCCTCGACAGGCTTCTGCTAACTGCCAGTAACCAACGGGCTTTTCGGGACTGCCAAAGTTGAGGTTGTCAGTGACAGCTAGCGGTTCTGCCCCCACGCAACTGAGGTTGCGAGCAGCTTCCGCCACCGCCGCCTTAGCCCCTTCATAGGGATGCAGGTAGACATAGCGAGGATTGCAATCAACGGTAGCGGCGATCGCAGTGTTAGCCGATTGTTCCCCCGCATGAGCCGCTACTGGGCGCAGTCGGACTACGGCTGCATCGGCTCCACCTGGCAGGAGGACAGTATTGTTCTGCACTTGATGATCGTACTGGCGATAGACCCAGCATTTCGAGGCGATCGTTGGGGTGTCCAACAGGGTCAGCAAGATTTCATGCCAGGTGACATGGGATAAACCCGCTTCTCCTGGAATCTCTAATCCTGCTACAGTACAAACTGGCAATGATGTGGGTTGCCATGTCCAAGCTTGGCGAGCGTATTCTGGCGGCTCAGATAGCAGTTCTCGGTGATAGACGGGTGTATTATCAGCCAGCGCGGTTGCTGGAATTTCGGCTGCGATCGCGCCCTGAAACCAGATCCGCACGATTGGCTCAGCAATCACTTTGCCAGCCACAACCGCATGTAAGCCCCAGCGCTGAAAAATTTCAATCAGTTCGGCTTCCCGCCCCTGCTGAGCCACGAATAACATGCGCTCTTGCGACTCAGACAGCAAGTACTCATAGGGCACCATGCCCGTTTCTCGGACGGGTACTAAATCCAGATCAAACTCAATGCCTACCCGTCCTTTGGCTGCCATTTCTGAGGTAGAACAGGTGATACCTGCGGCTCCCATATCTTGAGCAGCCACCACCGCCCCAGTTTGAAAGGCTTCCAGACAAGCTTCAATCAAAGATTTCTCCAGAAAAGGATCGCCGACTTGGACTGCTGGGCGATCGTCCATTGAGGCATCGCTCAATTCGGCACTGGCGAAACTGGCTCCCCCCATGCCATCTCGCCCTGTGGTTGAGCCGACATAGAGCACCGGATTGCCGATGCCCATTGCGGCTGATTTAACGATTTCAGGAGTCTCCATTAGCCCCAAGGCCATGACGTTGACTAGAGGATTGTTTGCATAGGCAGGGTCAAAGTAAACTTCTCCCCCCACCGTTGGCACTCCCACACAGTTGCCATAGTGGGAAATGCCAGCCACTACCCCAGTAAACAACCGTTGTGTTCTCACATCTTCTAAAGAGCCGAAGCGGAGCGAGTCGAGCAGGGCGATCGGCCGCGCTCCCATCGTAAAAATGTCTCGCAAAATTCCGCCGACCCCAGTTGCTGCACCCTGAAACGGTTCAACAGCAGACGGGTGATTGTGGGATTCAATCTTAAAGGCCAGACGCAAGCCATTGCCCACATCCACTACGCCTGCATTTTCGCCCGGCCCAACCAAAATTCGTTCTCCTTGAGTCGGAAATTGTTTGAGCAATGGGCGGGAATTTTTATAACAGCAGTGCTCAGACCACATCACCCCAAACATGCCCAGTTCTGCTTTATTGGGATGTCGGTTGAGCCTGCGAACGATTTCTTCATATTCTTCTAGCTTTAAGCCTTCAGCCAGAATCTCCTCCACCGGGAAAGGCGCAGATGCCACTGTTGATACTGAAGTCTCAGACATAGAAGTGCTGGGAATAGGAATGAACTACCAGTTTGATAGTACTATCTAACGGCCTCAAGCAGTGCAACAGTTTAAACGTTACTGATTCTTTGCTGACAAGTGATGTACCCCGATTAAACTGACCTGATTTTGCTGTGCGTTACTACTCTCTCAAGAAATTAATATTAAGCAAACTTCTCCTCAAATGCTGGTAAAGTGATAGGCTCAACTAGCAAAGTAATATCGCGAATGCCAACCACCCGCACAATTTCCCCACAATCCAAAGTCACATCCCGTTCACAAAAGGCTGGCCAGGACGAGGCAAGGAATTTGACTCTGCCCCCTTCGCCTGGTTTGACTGCTTCATCCACTGTTGCTTGCTGATCTTGGTCAGAGCACAGAAAACCAAGAATAGGATCTTCGTTCAAACTCCGGCTGGTGCTGGTTGTATCGTCAGATGTAAAGAGAGACTCAAGGGCTTTTCCAAAATTGAAATCTGTCATCTTCATCCTCCTGATGGTAAATGTTTCATCCAAGTTGGGCTTACAGTTCCAGCATGGGCAAACTGGCTGTATTCAAAGAATGCCAGAGGGTTAACACGATGTCAGTTGGACAAAGTCGGGAGTTTAATAGATGCAACTTGGTTTTGCAGGAGGATTGAGTTTAGGTGAGAGTCGGGAAAAGTCGGGTTGAAAGAGGTAGATTGGAAACACATTAGATTTTGTGATTGACAGATGGGTGCTGAAGAAGCGTTAGTGATAGCAGAGAGGTTGGTATTCACTGTCACAGGCGAACATTTGAGTGACCTGAGGAGGAAGGTATTTCAAGGAGCCTGGGAAGGGCAAACCTATGAGCAAATTGCCAATTCCTTGGGATACAACGAGAGCTACATTAAAGAAGAAGGAGCGGGCCTGTGCAAGTTGCTGTCTGAGGTTTTGCAAGAAAAAGTGACTAAGACCAGCTTCCGAGCGGCTTTAGAACGGCGGAGTCGATTGCTGGTAGCAGCCGTTGAAACTGGGGGTGAGTCTGCGGTTGCCAATATTGAGACTCTGCCACCGATCGCCCTCCCGCCCGAAGCCAATGGGCGTACTGCGACAATCGATCCAACTTTTGTCGGACGAGAAAAGGCGATCGCCGATTTAGATTTTTTGGTGAATCAGGGAGCTAAAGTGATTCTGATTCAGGGAGCCGGAGGGGTGGGCAAAACCACTCTGGCGCTGCGGTACTTCAAAATGCGTGGCTTTGATCCTTGTTTAGAACTCTGGATGGCCACAGAAACCAACAATATTGCCTCGGTCGAGAGTGTTGTGGAAGAGTGGCTACGAAGGGACTTTAACGAAGAACCCGGACGAGAATTTCGGATTAACCTGGAACGATTGCGGCGGAGATTGCGAGATCAAACTCAGCGGGTTGGTGTGTTAATTGATAACTTAGAACCTGCTTTAGACGGACACGGTAAATTTATCGCTGCTCATCGCGCTTACGTAGAATTGCTGAGAGTATTATCCGATCCGATCGTCCAGTCTGTCACTTTGATAACCAGTCGAGAACGGCTCTCTGAATCCAGTGTGGGCGTTTATTATTATCCCCTGGAAGGATTAGACGAGACGGCCTGGCAACACTATCTTAGCAGTTGTAAGATTGATACTCACTCAGCCGTGATCAACCAGATTTGGAAAGCCTATGGCGGCAACGCTAAAGCGATGCAAATTCTCAGTGGCGCAATCCTGACGGATTTTTCGGGTGATATAGAAGCTTATTGGCAGGAGAATCGCAGTGAATTGTTGCTAGAACGAGAACTGAAAGATATTGTTACCAGTCAGTTTAATCGCTTACAAACGCTCAATCCCGAAGCCCATAAATTACTCTGTCGTTTGGGATGTTATCGCTATCAAGACGTGCCCACGATTGGCATTGAAGGATTAGTTGGCTTACTGTGGGACATTCCAGAATCCGAATGCAAATTCGTTGTCAAAGCCCTCCAGGATTTGTCACTCGTAGAATCGCATCGGGGGCAATACTGGTTGCATCCGGTGATTCGAGTAGAAGCCATCAGTCGCTTAAGGACTAGTCAGGATTGGGAAAGCACCCATCGCCAAGCCGCTCAATTTTGGACAGACGGCGTACAGATGATTACGACCGTTAACGATACGCGCAGGGCTTTAGAGGCGTATCACCATTACGTGGAAATTGGTGATTTCGATCGCGCCTGCGATATCATCGTCCAACCCTGTCGTAGTAAGTGGGGAGAAAATATTCCTTTAGGGTGGTTGTTCTATCGATTAGGGGTGTTTCAACCCATGATCGGTGCTATCACCCGGATCTTAGATGAAATTCGTCCCGACCAACGATTAGGTAGACTTTATAATCTTTTAGGCTATACCTATCGCCTCACAGGTAACATTCAAAAGTCGTTAGTGTGCCATCAAGAAGCAGATACGATCGCCGAAACCTTTCATCTCAATCAGCTAAAAATTTCTGCTTTGTTCAATGTGGGTTTGTGTTACGGCGATTTATGGGAATTAGAAGAGGCGATCGCTGTCTTCAAGATTGTCGATGAGTTGGCAGAACAAACGCCTGGTTGTAGTGAATACAGTGTTTATTCTAAGTGTTGTTTAGCGTTTTTTAGTTCGTGTATGGGCGATCGTCCAACGGCTGCAAGCATGGCGGAGACGATTTATCTGGAGCTTGACTCGATTAAACTCACCTCTTGGGGAACAGGGTATAGTCTCTTGTTTCTGGGATTGACTTATCAAAACCTGGGCGATCCAGAAAAATCGTTTGATCTCTTCTGCAAAACTCTGACACATGCCGAGGAAAATCATTTCACTCAAATTAAAGCCAAGTCATTGCATGGCGTAGCTGATTTTTACCGCAGGCAAAATGATTTCACGACTTCAATCGCTCACCAGTTGCAGGCGATCGAGCTATTGGAGCAAATTGGCGCTAAATGCGATTTAGGCGAAGCTTACCTGCAATTGGGCTTAACCTATCAACAAATGGGTGAGATTGACCTGAGCCAAGCCTACTTGCAAAATGCTATTCAATTATTCACAGAAATCAATGCACCCAATCAGGTGAATAAAGTTCTCACGGTTCAACAGTGAACGCTGATTTACAGATCTAAGCTACACACGGCATGTAAAATTTTGGAAGGTGTGGAAGGTTACTATGCAACTCCTGAAGCACCAACAGCAGACAGGGCTGTTGCAGCTTCATTTGTAAATTAGAAAAACTGAGAAATTAAAGCCAATCGTGCTTGAATAAAGTAGTAATTGCGATTGCCAAACTAACTAAGTCTTGGGGCAAACTGATGTTTAACCACAGAATTTCACCTCAGCGATTGATCAGTAGTTCTATCTCTTTAATTACTGTTTCCTTGCTGACTACTTCATTGCTTAAAGTTTCCCCTGTCTTAGCCCAATATTATATTCCTCCTGACACAGATGGTCTTCCACCTCGGCAAGGAGGAGGGGGAACGAGAGGAGCCTGGGTGTCGTCTCCTTCACCATTAACTGCACTCATGCCTGAAAATGGTTCTGGGTTAACTGTAGCCGAGCGTCCTACCTTCTTCTGCTACGTTCCTCAACCAGTCGAGCAAGTTGGGCAAGTTGTAGAATTTGTGCTGCTAGATGAAGCAACAGATACCATCGTTTATGAAACGACGCTGACGACAACATCAGCAGGAATTATGTCATTGGAATTACCTGAAACAGTCATGCCTTTAGAAATTGGCAAACCCTACCACTGGTATTTCTCTATCATTACTGATACCGCAGACCGCTCATCTGATCCCTTCGTGGATGGGTGGGTGCAGCGGGTAGTGCCTGAGCCTGCTTTGGCATCACAACTGTCCATAGCAGCACCAATAGAGCGTCCTATCCTCTATGCCAGTACAGGGATTTGGTACGATGCATTGACAGAGTTGGCAAACTTGCGCCGTTTGCATCCAGGAGATCCCACTTTAAATGAACAATGGGTAAACTTACTCAGTTCGGTTGGGCTGGATAATTTGGCAGGACACCCGCTGATAGAAGTCCAGGCTTCACCGACAGTAGATGTTTCTGCATCTGAACGTGCAATACCCACACCAAACCAAATTCCAAATGGTGGATTCTTGCTACCCGACAGCGATTCTATTCAACCTCGCCAACCGGGAGGAACTCGATGAATCTCCATCGCAACTATCGCGTATATCTCTGTCTCTTCAGCGTAACCTTGTGTGTTTCTGTAATCTTGGGAAGCATTTGCAACCCTAACAAAGACTTGTTCTGGTATGGGTCAAGGGCATGGGCACAGGAGGCTTTGCAGCCATCTTACAACAGTGAGGCTGGACAGCTAACTCAACGTGCCCAGCAACAGTTTCAGAGAAGCCAGTTTCGAGAAGCTTTAGCGACTTATCAGCAAGCCCTTGAGTTGTATCAACGCGATGATACTTCATCTGAAAACGTTGGAGAGACACTTTATCACATTGCAGTGATTTATCGTCTCTTAGGAGACTACCGTCAAGCTCAGACGCAGATCAATCGAGCCTTAGAGATTGCCAACCGCACTGGAAATGAGTTGTTACTAGGGCAATGCTTCAGTGAAATTGGAGTCATTTACTACAACTTGAGCGATTATCCAAAAGCTTTTGAATTTTATCAAGAAGCAATCGCAATTAGTCAGGACATTGGCGATCGCCTATTGGAAGGACGCACACTTGACCACATGGGAGTCGTTTATCGACGACAAGGCGACTACCGGCAATCGCTCAATCTGCATCAACAAGCCCTGGAAATTAGTCTGAATCATATAACTGGTCAAGCATCACTAGGCTTTCGTGCTTTACAAACGTTGGCGTTGAATAATATTGGCGTTGTCTATGTTCTGTTGGGGGAGTATCCAAAATCATTAGAGTTCAACCAGCAGGCTCTGGATCTGAGTCGCGAGATCGGCAATCGTTTTCTGGAAGGCCGTATTCTCAGCAGTTTGGCAGTTGTCTATGACAATATGGGAGACTACCGGCAAGCACTTGCCATCTATGAACAAGCCCTGACCATCCATCAAACTATAGGTAATCGAGCCGAAGCCGGACGAACCTTAAGTAACATCGGCGGAATCTACAGCCGCTTGGGACAATATGAGCTAGCTTTAGCAATAGCTCGACAAGCACTTGCTCTACAACGAGAAATCGGTGACCGCACAGGCGAATCGGTTTCTCTTATCAATATTGGAGCAATTTACGTCAGTCAAGGACGCTACCCTGAAGCACTGGACAACTATCAGCAGGCACTTGGATTGAGTCAAGCTATTGGCGATCGCCCCAACGTAGCCTACGGTCTTGACAGCATCGGCAACATCTATTTCAGGCAAGGAGACTACCAGCAGTCCTTGCAGATGTACAGTCAGGCATTGACCTTACGTCGAGAAATTAGCGATCGTGTTGGTGAAGCCTATAGTTTGAACAGTTTGGGCGGTGCTTACTATACTCTAGGTCAAGATGCTGCTGCGCTTGAATATTATCAACAAGCGTTAGTCCTCCGAAGAGAGATTGGCGATCGATCAGGTGAAGCCACCGTTTTAAACAATTTAGGCTTAGTGCGTAGCCGCCAGGGACAACCGCAACAGGCTTTGGACTTCTATCAACAATCTGTTAACATTCGACGAGAAATTGGAGACCGCCCTGGTGAAGGTGGAACGCTCAATAACATTGGTGTTGCTTACGACCAGCTAGCTCAATATTCAGAAGCCTTGAATGCTCTAGAGCAATCTCTGGTGATTCGGCGAGAAATTGGCGATCGCCCCGGTGAGGCAACGACTCTCAACAACACAGGGTTAGTTTATGAACATTTGAATCAGTCTTCTGAAGCATTGGATGTCTATCAACAAGCTCTCGATATTTTTCAGGAGACGGGAATTCGAGAAGGGGAGCGGCTTGCCTTAAGCAATTTGGGAAGAGCATTTGTCCAACAGCAACAAGCAGAACTCGCTATTGTATTTTACAAGCAAGCGGTTAATCTCACTGAATCTATTCGTCGTGATCTGCAAGGTTTATCCGTTGTCCTGCAAACCTCATACACCGAAACGGTGGCAGACACTTATCGGGCTTTAGCTGATTTACTGCTGCAACGGGATCGGGTGTTAGAAGCACAACGGGTTTTGGATTTGCTCAAAGTGCAAGAATTAGAGGATTATCTGCGAGATGTGCGCGGCAATGAGCAGACTGAACAGGGAATTGAATATTTACCAGGTGAACAGCAACTTCTAGAATTATACCGTCGAGCGATTGCTCAAGGGCGAGAACTTGCCCAGTTAGAGCAGATTCCCCTAGCACAACGCACTCCTGTCCAGCAACAACGGATTGGTGAACTACGGCAAATTCAACGGGAAATTGTTCTTAGCTTCGATGAATTCATCAAGCAACCAGAAGTCATAGAACTACTGAGCCAATTAAGCTATGCAACCCGACGACAGAATATTGACTTAGAACAACTCAATGCCTTACAAGACAATTTGCGAAATCTGCAACAGAATGCAGTGTTGCTTTATCCGTTGATTTTAGAAGACCGATTAGAACTGGTGTTAGTAACTCCCTATTCTCCTCCTATCCGTCGTACTGTTGCTGTCACACGAGAGGAGCTAAATCAAGCCATCACCCAGTTTCGTAGCCTGCTCTCCAGACGTACTAGAAATCCAATGACTGAAGCTCAGCAGTTGTATCAATGGTTGATTGCTCCAATCGAAGCTGATTTAGAGCAGATTAATGCTGAAACAATTATCTACGCACCAGACGGAGCATTGCGTTATATTCCACTGGCAGCTTTACACGACGGTAATCAATGGCTCATCCAACAATTTCAGACGAATTATATTACCGCCGCCTCTCTCACTGATTTTGATACCCCGCCGCAATCTCAACTGCGAGTATTGGCCGGAGCTTTTACCGAAGGCAATGTGAACGTCCAGATAGGGACTCGGCAGTTTCGCTTCGCTGGGTTGCCGTTTGCGGGGGTAGAGGTGGAAAACATTGCTGAATTTATTCCTGAAACAACGACCTTGGTCAACCAATCTTTTACCCCTCAAGCTATGATTCCACAGATGGATGACCATACAATCGTCCATCTCGCTACCCACGCTGAATTTGTCTCTGGACAACCAGAAGAGTCATTTATTGTGTTTGGTAATGGTGACCGCATCACCCTACGCGATATTTCCGGTTGGACACTCCGCAATGTAGATTTGATTGTTTTGAGTGCTTGCAAAACAGCAGTCGGCGGTAAGTTAGGAAATGGTGAAGAAATTCTGGGGTTTGGTTACCAGATGCAAAGAACTGGAGCACGAGCGGCGATCGCTTCTCTATGGGCGGTGGATGATGGTGGCACGCAAGTATTGATGAGTGCCTTCTATGCTGCATTAGAACGAGGAGTGACGAAAGCAGCCGCCTTACGCCAAGCACAAGTAGCTTTAATTACAGGAGACTATGCCACTTTGGGCATCAAAGATGTTCCCTCTCAATTCGCTCAGTATCTCGATCGCCCCTACTATTGGGCACCGTTCATTCTGATTGGCAATGGTTTGTAATCACCCTAAAGTTTGAAGGAGTTAACCAATCTGTACAAGTTACTTAACAGCGATGACCTGGATTCCTGAAGTCACAGATGACGGCTCTTTCACCTTCTTTTCTGAAGAATTTCAAGAACGGTTTCACAGTTCGCAAGGTGCCAAAACAGAGGCATTTGAGAAGTTTGCTGAAGCCACTGAACTGACAGTGAAAGCGCAACAACCCTCAGTGAGCTTGCTGGATGTCTGTTATGGACTGGGCTACAACACCGCAGCGGCTTTGGAAATGATTTGGGCAGTTAATCCTGATTGTGACGTTGAAGTGATAGGGCTGGAATTAGATGAAACAGTGCCACTGGCGGCGATCGCTCCCCCATTACTGCAAAGTTGGACACCCTCCGTACAAACCATTCTGCACCATCTGGCAACGCATCACTGTTGCAATCTACCTCAACTACAAGCCCGTTTGCTGATTGGGGATGCTCGTCAAACTATTGGCACGTTGATTGAGCAGGGATTTCAAGCCGATGCCATCTTTTTTGATCCGTTTTCACCCCGCCGCTGTCCGCAGTTGTGGACAGTGGAATTTTTGGAACGGGTGAGCCGCTGTCTTGCTCCAACCGGCAAGCTGGCAACTTATTCGCGATCGGCTGCGGTGCGATCGGCACTGTTGAGCGCAGGTTTGCAGATTGGCACGTTGCCACTGACTGGGGAGGCACATCAAGCCCATGAATGGTCTCAAGGCACAGTGGGCAGCTTTGAGCCTCCCCAATATCCCCTATCTGTGATGGAGCGAGAACATCTCCAGACTCGTGCTGCCGTTCCCTATCGTGACCCAACGCTACAGGATGAAGCAGCAGTGATTCTGGAGCGCCATGCTCAAGAGCAACAAGCATCTCAGATGGAATCTACCTCTAGTTGGCGGCGGCGCTGGGGGATTAAATGAACCACAAAGACACAAAGAGCACAGAGAAGAAGCGATAGGGAGTGTGGCGATCGCGGTTTCATTAGGCTAACTGTCCCGACTCTGTGAGTTGGCTCAGGCGTTTCAAAATTTTTAGAATATCATTCAGTTCATTTCCTGTATTCCGAAGATCAAACACATCAGACGTGGCGTACTGTGGCACAACACCCTTCATCGCAGTCCATAAAGTTCAATCAGATCCCTCAACGTGATGTTTTCAGCTTGTAGGGTTTGTGCTATTGTCATTGCCATCCTGCTTAAATCGCTCTTGAGCCGTCTTAAATGCCTCTTGCATAGAGGATTGAATGCGCTGAGGATTGGGCTTTTTGCCGCCCATTAAGTCACCAAAATAGACACAGGCTCCTTCTCCTAAGGCCAAGGTGTAAGCCCCGGCCCAAGACGCGGCGATGACACTGCCCAATCCGGGCACAAACTTAATCAACTCGCGCCCGATCGCCTGAGCTAAAAAGCCTCCAGCGATCGCGCTCACCACCCCGCCTGCTTGAGAGGGAGTCAGGATTTGCCCATAGAGTTGACCCAGCAGAACAATCATGGAAATTTGGAGCGTTGTCAATACGGGCATGGTAGCAAAGGGCAGGGGGACAGCCGCGATCGTGGCTGCCATTACGGCAAAGGCTAAACTGTAGCGTCGTCCAATGTCGCGGTAAAGGTTGCCAATATCCTGACCCATCTCCTGGTCAAGTAACTGATAAATCGTGCGGGCTTCTGCTTCTGGTAACAACTCTGTCAACGTATCGCGAAAGGCTTCTAATCCGTAAAAGACGGGAGTGTAGCCATCTTCTTCCAGGGTGAAGTCAATCAGGACAGTGCGATCGAACAAGCCCTCTAATCCCTTTTGTAACGCCTGACTGACTCGATGGATTTCGGTGAATTGTGGCGGATAATCTGGGTGGTTAGTCACCTCAGGCGGATACAGTTCATGTAAGCAGGTGATTGCCAGCAGGCAGGGAATTTCGGGATGTTGCTGGCGCAAACGCTGGGCAATTTGCCGCAGACTATCAATGGCAAAGTCGGTAATTTTAACAGTGAGAATTAACACCCTGGCCTGTTGAGTGGTTTGCTTGAGATCGCCCAGTAGATCTTGAACGATCGCCTCTGTATCCTGATTGACATCGCCTAAGCCAACGGTGTCTGTAAAAATCAGTAGCGGTAATTCATTGGAAGGATAGGTGTAACGGTTGGTGTGTTGGGTGTGAGGCCGAAAGCCTTGACCTACGATTTCAGCCGATACTCCAGTTAAGCCGCGCACAATCGAGCTTTTGCCAGCCTGGGGTTTGCCAATCAGCAACGCTTCTGTCGTTGGTAGTTTTGCTCGAATCGCTGCCAACATGTCGGCAACCTGCGCTTCGTCTACCGTAAACCACTGCACAATAACTTTAGCGACTTGCTGCGTGGGCAGCAGCGCTCCTACACGAGTTGCGGCATTGGACCACAAGCCGCCCAAGCGATCGAACCAAGTTGGCCCAGCATCGGCACTAGGTTCAGTCGATAGGTCAGAGTTTTGGGAGGTGGCTGGTTCCTCAGTCATGACCCAATTCCTCAGGGCAATTGCGATAGGCGATCGCGAATTTCATTTAACTTTACAGTAGAGTCTACCGGAGAACGAGGTTGCGGCAATTCAGAGTTGGGCCAACTGGGGAGGTCAAAGCAGGGGCAGGCCAGGGAGGGCATCCCTAAACTGGCGACTGGGACAGGCATGTTGCAACGAGCACAAGGATTCACTTCCCAGGTGGGTTCAAGCAGTTCTTGAATTGTTTGCTCCATGCCCTCCAGATAACAGTCCCCTGAAGCGGGAGACAAAATGTATTGCCAGCAAGATTCAAACTCAGGACTATAGTGAGCACCTTGCAGGACGGTCGGCGGTGACAGCACTGCCTTGCCGTTCTGAATCACTACTTTTTTGCCCAATTGAAACCAATAGGACAGGTATTGCTTAACTTGTTCTTGAGATGCCATAGCTCTATATCCTACACAGGGTTCAGCCAGATGTCTGGAAAAACAGGAATTTGATTTTTAGTGAAAGCGATCGCCACCTTCAGTCTAGAGCGTTCTCGCTAGGTTTAGCAGCAATCAATTCTGGAACCTAATCTGGAACCTAAGGAACGTGAATTAAATAAAACCGAACTTTTTTGTGGGAAGTGCGGCGCAGCCGCACTTCCCACAAAAAAGTTTTGGGTTTTATTTAATCCTTAATCCTAATTGAGAGAGATTCAGCACAAATCCCCCTGTCACTAAAAAGACGGGATGGGCGATCGCCCCAACCGCACGGGTGAGAGCACCTAAGCGATCGCGGAAGGTTCGGCCGACTGGATAAGCAGGCACAACACCCCAACCCGTTTCCTCGGCCACCAAAATGACATGACAGCAGGACTGTTGCAGACTGGTCAATAGATCAGTCTGTGTTTCTTGCCAAACAGATTCTTCTTGGTCAATCACGTTGGCTAACCAGGTTCCTAAAGAATCGACTAATAAACATTGTTCTGCTGTACCCGCTTGAATCGTTGCAGCCAACTCAATGGGTGTGTTGACGGTTGTCCAATGGTTGGGACGGCGGCATTGATGCTGGGCAATGCGAGCCTGCCATTCAGGGTCTTGAGGATCATCCTGAGCCGTCGCCACATAAATGACGGCTTTTTGAGACTGGGAGGCTAAGGTTTCAGCCCATTCGCTTTTGCCCGATCGCGCCGGCCCCGTCACCAGAATAATTTGCTGTGAATCTGTCCAAAAACTCATGGCTGCAACACTTTCGGAGGAATCAAGGTGTAGACAAGTTTCACCTGCTTGAATAATCTAGAACAGATTGCTATAGGATACTTACTGAATCAATCATTGAATTGATAGGTTTTAATTGACAGATATACAGCCATCCTTCCTAGTAGTTCACCAAGACAACTTTGCTCAGTAGCGTCAAAATTTTAGATTTTGGTTCAATCTAAAATCCAAAATCTAAAATCCAAAATAGATTAACCAGGCAAACTTAATTTGGTAGACCACTAGTAGTTATAGCGTTTGATGACTGACGATTTTTCTGATATCTGACTATGTGGTAAGGGTTCTAAAGTATGAAACCAGAATTGCGCCGGATTGAGGCCATGCTAAGCCAGAGCAACCAAAAGCCACAGCCTGGAGGGAGTCGAGCGGTTCCTTCACAAAGCAATTCGATTTCTTTTACTGTGGCAGCAGAAGGATCGACCGCACCCCTCAATCCACCTCAGAACCCGCCCTTACCTTTAGAGCAACCCATTGCCCAATCAACAGATACGTCAATAAGACTGCCTAATTTTTTTGCCTCCAAAATGCAAGAGGCTTCAGCACCTTCAGAAGCAACAGCAAAAGCTGGCAATCTAGGCTCACCAGAACCGGGCGATCGCCCTCCTATTCCCAATTCCCCCGTTTCCTTCAAAATCGCACCGCCTAGTACCCCACTTGTGGCTGAGGTGGTTCGTCCCTTCCCAGTCCAGGATGACACGCCTGCGACAATCGATTTACCTAAATTCAAACTGCCCCATTTCAGTGCCAGTCGGCAAGTCACCAATCCTGAATTTGCCATTGGCTTGCTGAAAGAAATGCAAGGGATTGTGGCAGAGTGGCAGAAGGAATTACAGCAAATTGTGTTAAAGATCCAGGACCTCTATTTAGAAGGTGCTGTTATTGATGGCTGGCTGGAGTCTAAGCCGTTTGAACCCCAATTTTCTGGAGCAGCCGTCTTACGTCATGCTGAGATCGATCGCCTGATGGAATATGTTGAAGAATTATTAAAGAATTCAGGGGTTGAAGCCAACCCAAAACTACCTCGTACTGGCTATCGCCTCTGTGGATTAGATGCCGATGGTCAACTGTGGTCTCGTCCCTGTCCACCAGAGAAATTACCCCAGGTGAGTTTGGCGATCGCTCGTTACCAGAAATTACGCCAGTTGTTGTCTCAGAAGCGACGATTAGAGGATCGACTGGATGAATTTGCTCAATCCTTGATTGCTCTCCACAAAACGATGAAGCAAATAGATTAATTTTTGGTGCAGGAAAAACATCTACTGAAATTTCAGTTGCGCTCAGCCCGCAATTGTGGATTGAGCGTAGTCGAAATCCACGCTATGAGGATTTTGTTTTTCCCGCACATCTCTAAGGGAAAGGCGAGTTAATCAAATACCGGGCTTCGACTACGCTCAGCCCGCGGGCAATGACTACGCTCAGCCCGCAGGCAATGACTACGCTCAGCCCGCAGGCAATGACTACGCTCAGCCCGCAGGCAATGACTACGCTCAGCCCGCAGCCAATGACTACGC
>Ga0224723_1000421_pt1 | contig 29009 bp, 26 predicted proteins | sample Balambano_FR2_Me_FD_161647 | JGI IMG/M metagenome (GOLD analysis project Ga0224723, IMG submission 161647) | Freshwater sediment microbial communities from Lake Towuti, South Sulawesi, Indonesia - Balambano_FR2_MetaG | ecosystem: Environmental > Aquatic > Freshwater > Lake > Sediment | place... | reverse complement strand
TCGGTGGTCGCTTCGATGGCGCAACGCTGCTCCAGCGCTCAATCAATGGTCAGCCGCTGCCGACGCTGCAAGGCACACAGGTCCTCTTCAATCTGGATCAGCAGGGCAATCTGCGCATCAACAGTTCGAACGTTATTGCCGCCGACATCCGCGCCAGCAACGGTATCGTGCATGTGATTGACCGCGTGCTACTGCCGAGCGATGTGGCACAGCCGACGCCCCCCACCCCCACACCTGAACCACCGCCTGCGCTAAATTCGATTGCGGAAATTGTCGTCGCCGCAACCCAGGCAAACCCCGCGGAGTTCACCATCCTGCTCGCCGCTGTTCAAAACGCAGACCCCGCAGTGCTTGCGACACTGAGTGATGATAGCCAGAATCTGACCGTCTTCGCACCGACCGACGCTGCCTTCGCAGAACTGCTGACCCGCCTCAATGTCGGCGCTGCGGATCTGCTTGCAAACGAAGCACTGCTGACACAGGTGTTGCTGTACCATGTCATTCCCGGTCGTTTCGACGGCGCAACGCTGCTCCAGCGTTCGTTTGATGGTCGCCCGCTGAACAGCCTGGAAGGGACTCGCATCCTTTTCAACCGCAACCAGCAAAACGACTTACGCATCAACGCCTCGAACGTGATCGCGGCGAACCTGCTGGCAAGCAACGGTATCATCCATGTGATTGACCGTGTGCTGCTGCCGAGCGACGTATCGCCGTAAGAAACTATAGTAACGAGTAGAAAGTGACGAGTGACGAGTGAAGAAATTCCTCGTTACTCGTCACTCGTCACTTTATCTTCATCCAGACGTTCTGCTTCCAGCACTGCGCCGATGCGCAGATAAAGTTCACGAGCCTCTTGCTGAAGCGCGGCTGCCCGCCCGCTGTTCCCCTGTTGGCGCTCATACTGCGCCCAAACTGCCAACGTCCGCGCGCGTTCACCTTCCATCTTGCTCTCCTCTGCAATGCGCAGACTTTCCGCAAAAGCAGCACGCGCATCCCACGCCTTCTCGTCAAATTGCACGGTTACTCCAGTTGTGGCAGCCACCTGCCCGGCTGCACGCCAGCCGGCGGATAGAAATTCCGGCGATTCCACCTCGCGCGCCAGTTCGATTGCCTTCAGTGCCGATTGCTGCGCTTGAGCCCAGTTGCCGGATGCAAGCTGTGTTTCGGACAAGAAGCGATACGTTTCCGATAACTGCCCGAAACCAATGGTCTGTGCCATCATGATCACCTGAGTCAGGTGAGTTTCCGCAGCGCTTAAATCGCCCAGATGCAGGCACGCGCCGCCGAGATTGCTGAGATACAACATTTCCGCATCGCGTAATCCGATCTCACGAGCAATGCGTAATGCTTCCTGGTAGCCTTCAAACGCCGTGCGGTAATCACCACGCCCGTCGGCAACTGCTCCCGCATTATTGATCAGCGCCATTGCCTGTCCGCGATCCCCCAACTCCTGCGCAATGCCTGAAGCGCGAGCAAAGTGCTGTCCGGCGCGTTCATAGTTGCCAAGTGTGTATTCGATGCCACCCATCATGTTCAGGCATTGTGTCATCAGCGGGCGATGATTAAGCGCTGTACAAATCGACATCACCTCGTCAGCAATGGACAGCGCGTTCTCAAGTTCGCCTGTACGGAAAGCATTCCAGCCTTTGACAAATATCGACTGGGCAACCTTCAGCTTCAGATCGTTGGCACGCGCAACTTGTTCAGCTATCCCTGCTTCAACAGTCGCCGCCTGAAAATCTCCCTGATAAATCAACGCGGTGCTGACTCCTAGATGCGCTTGTGTCTGCGCCATCGCGTCTTGAGCGGCTTCGGAAGCAGTCGCCATCTGCCTGAAAACCTCGACCGCCTGATCATATTGCGCCTGCCAGTTCAACATCGTTCCCAAGCCATCGAGAACTTGCAGCCGTTCGGCAGAAGAGTCAGCAGTGACGGGAGAAAATTGCAAGGCGGTGCGATAATGGCGTATGGCTGCCTCTGGTGCATATGACGACTGGGCATGTTTGCCTGCGCGTTCCAGCCAAGGGACGGCTGCCTGCATGTCGCCCGCCTCCTCATAATGATCTGCAATGACAGCCGCATATTCGGGCAGGTTGTCTGCGTGAAGGTCTTGCAATGCTTCTGCAACTTTCCGGTGAAGAACCTTGCGTTCCTCTTCTGTTAAATCTGACAGGGTTCCTGCGCGCAGCTTGTCATGCGCAAACTGCCAGCGCTCATTCATCTTGTCCAGCACGGCAGCATTCGTGCAGGCAGTCAACCAGTCATCCAACTGTGCCTCAGTCGTATCAGGGCTAAGTTTTCTTAGCAGGTCGAGATCAATCTGGCGTCCGGCAATTGCAGCGAAGCGCAGCAGTGCGCGATCGGCATCAGAGATACGGTTCAAGCGACGCTTAACGATTTGCTGTACGCCGCCCGCAAACACATGATGCGGCAGCGTGGCACGCCCAATATCGCTCAGACGCCCTGCCTGTTCGGCAAGCGCACGCATCACCTCGACCAGGAAGAAGATATTGCCCTCAGTCTCTTTCTTGAGCAGCGCCACCAGATGCGGCTGCTTGCCCTGCTCACCCAACATCGAACTGCTCAGTTGCTCAATACCCTCATCGGTCAGCCTCTCCAACCGGATCACCTGCGCGCCCGGTAACTCATCGGGAAGATTGGGACGCTCATCATTGCGATAATCGCCGAGAATCAGCAGCGGCAGCGTTTCCGTCAGGGGAATAAGTACTCGCAGCACATCGAGACTTTCGACCATCCATTGCAGGTCTTCAAGGATCAGTACGACTGGCTGCTTCTGGTCGCGGAAAAGATCGACAATCGCCTGCATTAGACGCTGTTGCCCCGCCTGCCCTTCGAGCTGTGGCACAGGTGAGACACTGCGCCCAAGTAGTTCTGCGATATCCGGAACGATCTGTTCCAGAACACCAACCTCAAAATCGGTCAAATCGCTGGACAGCACCAGACGACGCAGTGGCAAGCGCCAGGCGTGGTAGGCTAACCCGCCTTCGACAACGCCTTGCCCTTGCAAGACCTGCGCGCCGCTGACCAACGCCTGAGTGCGAACCTCGTTGAGTAGTCGGGATTTGCCAACACCGCTTTCGCCACCGATTAACCAGACACTGCCACTCCCTTCCATAGCGTCGTTCAACGCACCTTTGAGCAAGGCAAGTTCTGTCTCGCGACCGATGAAGGTTGCTGCCGTCAGGAAACTGTCGCGGATGCCGACGCTTTCCGATGGAAGTGACTCGCCAATGGCAGTGGTGAGCGCCGCGATCACGTCCTGGGCAGACTGGTAGCGATCACTTGCCTCCTTGCACAGCAGTCGGGCGATAATCGATGGCAGCGCGGGATGAGAGTGCAGTTGCAAAGGTTCGACAGGCTTGGTGAGAATATCCTGAAACAGCGTGCCAATGTTATCCAATCTAAAGGGATGATGACCCGCGAACAACTCATATGCCATCATGCCGACGGCATACAAGTCCATACGCTCATCGACCACCGCACCTAGCAGCGCTTCAGGTGGCATATAGGCAACAGTGCCGGAAATGGTGTCGTCCTCAGTCTTGGTATTGCGCAGAAGCGCCAGACCAAAATCGAGAACCTTCACCTCACCGTCTTCCGTCACGAGGATATTATCGGGCTTCAAATCGCGATGGATGATGCCTCGGCGATGGGTATAGGCAAGTGCCTGTAGAGTCTGGATGAGCAGGTGAACTTTCTGATTGACCGACGCATCCTTCGCGGCAGCGGACAGTGAGCGTGGACGTTCCAGCAGTGTCATCGTAAAGTACGGGTTGCGTTCCGCGTCAAAACCGTAATCCAGCACGCTGATGATATGAGGATGATGCAAGGACGCCAGAGTCTGAAACTCGTTGGCGAGGGCGAGTCGCGTCTGTGTATGCCCGGACAGAGTATCGGCGTCTACGTATCCCAGGTTCAGAACGCGCTTTAACGCAACCGGGTGACGATTAAGCAAGTCAAAAGCATGGTAGACAACCCCCATACCGCCTGCCCCAAGTTTCGCCAGCAATTGATAGCGATTGCCAATCGTATTCTCGATTTGTGCTTCCATCGTGGAAATCCAGAATGTAATGCGGAGCTTATGCCATTATATAGCGTTCATTCCGGCAGATCATTCTGCGCTACGAATAGCATGTGCGCGTTATAACTTGGTTTGCAAGGTACGAATTTACAAATTAATTGACTGCTGTAAGGCAAATGTAATGGAGAATTATCGATAAGTATTGTAATGCACCTATTTTCGCCAACGAGGAGATAAAGTCTGTGAAGCGACGTTTACTATTATTCCTGCTCACCGTTATCATCGTGATTGCCACGATGGTTCCCGTCTACGCGGCGATCAGCGGCGTCTTCAGCTTCGGACGCGGTTCCCTCATTTTGACGGGTGTCGTGCGTGGTCTCGGCAATACCAGCAACAACGAAACCGTCACCGTCTTAACCGGACGGGCGATTGTCTTCGCGGAATGCGTGAATCGCGGCGGCAACGTTGCGCCGGGTCGCAACCCGCTGCAATTGAGCGTGACCGTGCAGTCTGCGCCGCTTCAGGCGGATAGCAACGGAAACGCGGCGGTCTACATCCGCATCCCGGATCCGTCCACCATTTCGCCCACGCCCATCAGCCCCACACCGCGTGAAGCCGGCTGCCCCAACGGCAACTGGACGGTACGCGGCATCCAGAATGGGTCTGCGCGCTGGCAGGCAGCGGACGTGCGTGTACTGCGCAACGGCACGACGGAACTGTTGGAAAACTACACTTGTGTCGATAACGGTGTGACGATTAGCTGCACACGGTCGAACTAACATTCAGCCAGGGCTGCGAACACGCAGCCGCCACATATCAAACGAGGGGCATACGCCCCTCGTTACTCGTTACTCATCACTCGTTACTGATTAAAGCTTGACGAAGTAGCTCGAAGCCGCGCGGTCGATCAGGTCTTTCGTCAGCGTCGGCGGTTTGTTGAGATAAATCGCAATGTCGAGCAGCTGCGTGAGAATATCACGCGGATGCACCGAACGCGGCGCCCGGTCGTACTTGAGATACCACTCTTTGATCAGATACGCCAAACCCTGATCATCATATGGCACGCCCTTCGCCGCGCACATGCGCCGGAAAATCTCGCGGAACTGATCCCAGGTCGGATCGCCAACCTCGATCTTGTGGCGGATACGACGCAGGAACGCCTCGTCCACCAGGTCGCGCGGCTCGAGGTTAGTCGAGAAGACGATCATGACATAGAACGGGACTTCGATTTTGCGCCCCGTCGCCAGCGTCAGGAAGTCCACGCCTTTTTCCAGCGGCACAATCCAGCGGTTGAGCAGGTCACGGGGACGTACCTGCTGGCGACCAAAGTCGTCGATCAGGAACATGCCGCCATTTGCCTTAACCTGGAACGGCGCTTCATAGTATTTATTGGTGCTGTCATACACCAGATCGAGCCCATCGAGCGTGAGTTCACCACCCACCATGATCATCGGACGCTTGATCTTGATCCAGCGTGGATCGCTCGACATCCCCGTGCCGTAACGAACGCGCTGTTCGCCGCTGTCCACCACTTCATGATTCACACCATCGAAGATGCGGATGATTTGCCCGTCAACGTCAATGGCATACGGCACATACATATCTTTGCCCAACACGACGCGCCCGACCGTTTCTGCAATCGTCGTCTTACCGTTGCCCGGCGGACCATAGAGGAAGATCGACTTACCGGAGTTAACCGCCGGACCGATGCGTCCTAACATCTCTTCGGAGACGACCATATTGCGCATAATCTGGCGCATATCTTCTTCATGGACGGTCAGCTTTTCGCGGTTCTGCTCATGCATGGATGTGATGTACTGATTGAGCGTGACGGGTGCTGGTCCTGCGTAAGCAGTCCGTTCAATCGCCTCGCGCGCCTTGGCGATGCCGAGCGACGACAGCACGAACTGATAACCCGCTTCGCCCAAACCGCCAGAACCGCGCACTTCAACAAACTTTTCACGCTTAAGGAAGTCCATCACCGCGTCGAGAATGCCTGTATACGGCAGCTTTACAATGTCTGAAATCGCATGACCCGCAAGGTAGCCGCCAAAGTACAGCACCTTCAGCACCAGTTCTGCCACCGTCAGCAGATTTAATCCGGTGTCATCAAGCGTCTGTAAGGGCGGTGGTGACCACACGCCTCCCAGTTCACCCGTTTGCGGGCGCGGCTGCGGCTGGAGGCTGCGAATCGATTTCACACCTGGGTTCTGTCGATCAGTCATAAGGTTTCATCCTCGTGTTACGGCGCGGGTTTACATCATGTTTTCATTATAGGCGATTCTAGCACGAGGGTGCGCAGTTGTGCCGGAAGATTTAAGTCCTACCCGATCAAACTTCCATGTCGAAGATTTCGATGATCGAAATCTCGAAGCCGGGCAACACATCGCCACCTGTCAGCACATCACCGCGCCGCAAGACCTGTACGGGCTTTCCCGGAACATAGACTTCCACCTGTTCGGTGTACGAGTTTGCGACCCATACCACTGTTCCCGCACTCAAATAGTTGGCAATTTCGATGCGCATTTCTTCATCAGCATTCGATGGCGAAATCACTTCAACTGCCAGATCAGGCGCAAGGGGATTCCAGGTGTCATCAACAGGCTTTGGTTGGCGCGCTTTGGAGATAAACCCGCAATCCGGCATGTAGCGTTCCCCTGCCACCCAGTAGCCGCCGTCTGAGCCAGTCGTATAACCGAGCTTATGCTTGCGCACAAAGAGCATGATGACGCCGCCAAAAAACAGTCCAATGACAGACGAGAGTTGATTGGATACCACAGCGACGATTCTCCCGTTGATGTATTCAAAAGCGAACTCTTTATTCTCAGGCGCGTTGATGAACGCATCAAACGCCGCAGCCGTCACATACTCGCGTTCCAGTATCACCATCGCTCACCTCGCGTTCTTGCTCTCAATCATTATAGCGCGTTAAAGTTGGCAACTCATCGAAACTAATGTGTTTCAAGGATTGCTTACAATGCCAGCACCTTATTTCATGGCAATTGATGGCGGCACGGAAAGCGCCCGCGCTGCCCTCTTCAGCGCCGATGGCACGATGGTTGCGTCGCACGCCGTCCCCTACCCGCTGCACCACCCGCACCCCGGCTGGGCGGAACAATCGCTCGACGATTGGTGGCACGCCATCAGCAGCGCGATTCGCCAGACGGTTGCGCTGTCGGGCGCGCGCAAGGAAGACATCGTTGCATTAAGTGGCGATTTCACCTGCTGCACAGTCGTCTTCCTCGATGAGGCGTTCCAACCGCTGCGCCCCGCTGTCATCTGGATGGACGTGCGCTCGGCGGAACAGGCGCGCCGCATCGCCGCCAGCGGCTACCCCGCGCTCAAGTACAACGGCTTCGGCAACGTATCCGCCGAATGGATGCCGTGCAAGGCATTGTGGGTCAAGGAGAACGAGCCGGAGGTGTGGGCAAAAACGCGCTATCTGGGCGAGTACAACGACTGGTTCATGCAACGCGTGACGGGTGAATGGGCAGGCAGCATCGATAACGTCAGCATTCGCTGGTACTACGACCGCGACCACGGCGGTTTCCCGCGCGACTTCTACGAAGGCATCGGGCTGGGGGACGCGCTTGACAGGTTTCCGTCACGTATCCTCGATCTCGGTCAGGTAGTCGGTACACTGCGCCGGGATGTCGCGGAAGAACTCGGCTTGCAGCCGGGCATCCCGGTCGGGCAAGGCGGCGCGGACGCACTGGTGGCAATGATCGGGTTGGGCGTAACCACGCCGGGCAAGATGGCGTTCATCGTCGGTTCGTCACATTTGCATCTTGGGCAATCTGCGCACAGCTTTCACGGCAAGGGCATGTTTGGCGCGTACACCGATGCGGTCATTCCGGGATTGTATGTAGTCGAAGGCGGTCAGATTTCGACAGGTTCGGTCGTGCGCTGGTTTCGCGATAGCTTCTGCGGCGGCTACACACAGCAGGCGCGCGATCTGGGCAGCGATGCCTACACGCTGCTGAACGAGGACGCCGCCAAACTGCCGCCCGGTTCCCAAGGGTTGATTGTGCTGGATTACTGGCAGGGCAACCGCACGCCGCATGTAGACCCAGAGGCGCGCGGGATGATGTGGGGCTTTACGCTGGCGCACACGCCCGCCCATGTCTTCCGCGCGATCATCGAAGGCATCGCCTATGGTACGGAAACGATTTTGCGCACGTTCCGCCAGTACGATTATGAGGTGCGGGAATTGATCGCCACAGGCGGACCGACCAAGAGCAAGCTGTGGATGCAAATCCACGCCGATGTGAGCAACGTGCCGATCACGCTTACGGAGGCGGGCGATAGCGCAGCGCTGCTCGGTTCGGCGGCGCTGGCGGCAGTGGCAGCCGGAGTCTATCCATCGGCGCACGATGCAGCACAGGCGATGGTGCGTATCAAGAGCCAGATTTTGCCGAACGCCGACGCACACATTGCCTATTGCTTCTATGTCGAGCAATACGCTGCGACCTATCCGCAGATGCGCGACCTGATGCACACGATGACTCGCCATGTGGCTGGCAGATGAAGCCACCTGACCCACCACCAAATATGTTGTCACGTTCATGGTCAACCACTAAACACCTTCTAGACTGAGTCTGACTGGTTCCATCATGAGCCAGGTAACGTTAGTATGGAGGATAAGTATGAAGCGCGAGACTCTGAACGACATTCTGTTGGAAGAACTGAAGGACGTCTACGATGCGGAGCAGCAAATCACCAAAGCGCTGCCCAAAATGGCAAAGGCGGCAACATCACCAGAACTGAAGACCGCTTTTGAAGAACACCTCGAAATGACGAAGGGGCAGGTTGAGCGTCTCAAGCAGGCGTTTGACATGCTCGGCAAGAAAGCAAGCGGCAAGACGTGCAAGGGCATGCAGGGCTTGATCGAAGAAGGACACGAACACATCGAAGAGCATGAGAAATCGCCGTTGCTTGATGTGGCACTGGTCGGCGCAGCGCAGCGCGTCGAGCATTACGAGATCGCTGCCTACGGTACAATCTGCGCGATGGCAGACGCGATGGGACAAACGCAACTATCGCAACTGCTGCACGAAACGCTTGAGGAAGAGAAGCAGACTGATGAGCGCTTGACGCGCATCGGCACGGAGATCAACCAGGAATGCGCAAAGCAACTGGAAATGAGCCGCTAACGACGCTGCTCAGGTTGTTATGGCAGGCAGGAGCGACCCGGCGGGTCGCCCCTGCGTTTCAATCCTGCTGTTGCAACTACTAGCCGTTCACCACCTCGCCACCGTTCGGGTGTAAAATCTGACCTGACATGTACGACGAGTCACGCGACGCAAGGAAGACATAACACGGTGCGACTTCTTCCGGCTGCCCCACGCGCTGCATAGGCGCATTTTCGCCATGTGATGCCACACGCTCCGGTTGGAAAGACGCCGGAATCAGCGGCGTCCAGATGGGACCCGGCGCGACGCCGTTGACGCGAATCTGCTTATCTACCAGCGATTGCGAGAGTGAGCGCGTAAATGCCACAATCGCGCCCTTCGTCGCCGCATAATCGATCAACTGCTCGCTGCCCTTGTAGGCTGTGATAGAGGTCGTGTTGATGATGGTGCTGCCTGGCTTCAGATGCTTAAGTGCCGCCTTGACCATATAGAACTGCGCAAAGATGTTGACGCTAAACGTGCGCTGCAACTGTTGTGCATCAATACCCTCGACGCTTTCCTGCGGAAATTGTACGGCTGCATTGTTGACAAGGATGTCGAGTCCGCCCAATTCCTTCACCGTGCGTTCGACCGCTTGGCGACAAAAGGATTCGTCGCTGATGTCACCAGCAATTTGCAGGCAGCGCCGCCCCTCCTGCTCGACAAAGTGTGCCGTCTCGCGTGCATCCTCATGCTCGTCGAGATACGATATCGCCACATCTGCCCCTTCACGCGCATAGAGAATAGCGACCGCGCGCCCAATGCCGCTGTCACCACCGGTAATCAAGGCGACTTTGCCTTCCAGTTTGCCCGCCCCGCGATACTGTGGGTTCAAGAACTGGGGGCGCGGCGTCATCTCCGCCTCGATACCAGGCTGGCGTTCCTGTTTCTGGGGCGGCGTTTCCTGCTCGTAGCCGTTTGTGCTTGCGTCTTCCGCTGCCTGAATTTGCTCGCGTAGCTGCTCTGCCATTGCTCATTACTCCTGACTCTGTGCTGACGATTGCAGTTCGAGTCTAGGAGCGAATGCGCAGCCATCCCCGTGCCACAAGGGTGATTTGGAGATAGCAGATATGCCTATGCGCGCGTTTGTGCTTTACATGACGTTGTGCGAAGGCAGCCGAACAATCGAGAACCAGAACTGCTCGATTTGCTGAACCACCGACTGAAAGGTGCGAATATCAATCGGCTTGCTGATGTAGCAATTAGCGTGCAAATCGTAACTCGTGAGAATGTCCTGCTCGTCGTTCGAGGTCGTCAGCACTATGACGGGGATACGGCGCAAGTCCTGATCGACCTTGATTTCCTGCAAGACCTCGCGCCCATCCTTCTCCGGCAAGTTCAAGTCCAGCAAGATAATGTCCGGACGCCCCTCTTGGAACATACCGCGCTTCGAGTTCAGAAACTCCAATGCCTCGACACCATTTTCCACCACATACAGTTGATGTTGAATCTGGCTTTCACGCAGGGCTTCGCGCGTCAGGCGGACATCGCCTTCGTTATCCTCGACCAACAATATGCGGATAAACTTCTTCGTCATGAGACCGATCCTTGAGACTGGTAAACGGGAAGACTGAAATAAAAAGTTGCGCCCTTGCCTTTTTCAGATTCGACCCAGATGCGTCCACGATGGCGTTCTATCACTCTCTTGCAAATCGCCAGCCCGATACCTGTACCTGCGTATTTTGAGCGACTGTGCAGCCGCTGGAAGATAACGAAAATGCGTTCGGCGTATTTCGGATCGATGCCGATCCCGTTATCCTGTACACAAAACACCCACTCGCGGCGCTTTCGTTGAACCCCAACGTGAATCGCTGGTGGCTGCTCACTCTTGAACTTGAGGGCATTGCTGAGCAGGTTTTGCAGGAGCTGTTCCAACATACTGGCGTTGCCCAGCACTTCGGGCAAATTATCACAGGTGATGCTGGCGTGCGTCTCCTCGATCTTGCTGCTCAGGTTGCGCAGTGTCCGCTGCAACACATCATTCATGGCGACAGGCACAAAGCGTTCACGGTTTGTCTGCACACGCGAATGTGCCAGTAGGTCATTAATCAGTGCCTTCATGCGCGTTGCGCCATCAACGGCATAACCGATGAACTCACGCCCTTCGTCATCTATCTTGTCACGATAGCGGTCTTCGACCAGTTGCAAGTAGCTCGTCACCATGCGCAGCGGTTCCTGAAGGTCGTGCGAGGCAACATACGCGAACTGCTGCAACTCCTCGTTGGAACGTCGCAGGTCTTCTTCTGCCTGCTTGCGCGCGGTCATATCGGTCATGATGCCGCGTGCACCAATCGCATTCCCCTGCTCATCCTTGATGATGATCGCCCTCGCTTCGACGTACACGGTCCGACCATCTTTGGCGATCATGCGAAACTCAATCGGTTCAGGGTCAATCGAGTGGTAATTCTCCTCTGACTTGCGTTTGGCATGTTCGAGGTCATCGGGGTGTACCCACTGAAAACCAACGCCTGGACTACTATTCCATTCTTCCTGCGTGTAGCCCAGCATCTCAATACCATAGTTGTTGACAAACACCATCTTTTGTCCCTTGGCGGGGTCGCCTTCACCTTCCCACACCATGACGGGTACGGTGTTCAGGATGTCTTCCAAACGCTGCCTTTGCGTTTCAACCACCCGTGCCATCGACAGAATTTTGCGTTGCAGTTCTTTTTCCTGCATCTCCGCCTCGCGTGCCTCCGTAATGTTTCTGAACACATTGACCGAGAATAGCGGCTTGCCATTTGTGCCTAGAACTGGGGCGGCTACGATGTGAATCCATCGGTCGCCATCCGGCACATAAGGGCTGCTGGAGCGAATCGTGATCTCCGAACGCACGCCATCACGCAGGACTTTCTTGTAAGGCATATCGTCAATAGTGACAGGGTTTCCGCTCTCATCGTACATGCGGTACGAACGGCGTACCTCTTCCTGCGAAATGGATTTTATGCTGTCTGCGCTCAAACCCGTCAGCTTAGCAGCGCTGGCGTTGACATAGATATATTTCTCCTTGCTATCCATCACCGTAATGCCGCTGTCTACAGCATTCAGAATCGTTTCTAACTGTTTGATAGCTATGTTGAGTGCATCATTCGAGCGCTTTAGACGATTTTGAAGCCATGCAATTAACAAGGCGACAGTCAAGAACGCGATATACCAGATGACATACTCAAATGAAAGATAACGACTTGCAGATGTTTCGACCACCCATAATTCAAACAGCAGCAGTGACCAGACAGCCGCCAGTATCGCCGCATAGAATCCTGCAAAATAGGCACTTATACTCACCGCAGCAAAGAAGAAAACAAAGCTTATTATCTCTGTGTGGGTGCGAAGCACAACCGTCAAGACAGCCGCAGCAAGCGGCAATAGGATTGCCACTAGCAGAGCCATCCTGTTGATGCGAGATAATCCTGAACGCTTTTCTGATTGTATGTTATGCATCAGGGTGTCACTTAACGTTACCATATCGCTGCCAGAAGAACGACCATCGCTTCATCGACAACTTCAGTGTATGTAACAACCCCAGTCGGACGATAGCGAGGCAGGCAGAACAAGTTTAGCGAACTCACCCCCATTTATATGCGCCAATCGACCTATTAACTATTTCACCTCATATCCATTTGTAAGGCGAATGGGTCACTTGACCCCTGTCTGAACACCCGTCCTGTATCTTCCAACAGATGTCAATCGGGCTAGGCTCTAAATAATGAGCAGTCTTGTATTGGGAAAGGATCAGACAATGTCTTGGACGTATACCGACTATCCCCCATCTATGAAAAACCTAGAGCCGCGCGTGCGCGAGAAGGCTATCGACATTGCCAATGCTTTGATCGACGAAGGTTATGTCGTCGGCAGTGCTATACCGATTGGGATTGCCCAGGCGAAGAAATGGGCAGAGGGCGATGATGACAAAGACCGCAGTCGCAACTTCCACGTAGTACCGCACCCACATGGCTGGGCAATCCGTCGCGCCAATGCCGAGCGGTCATCAGTAGTCGTCGATACCAAAGAAGACGCACGCAATCAGGCAATCGCGCTGGCAACTGCGGATAACGTCGACGTCATCATTCACGGCGAGAACGGCGAATTTGAAGATTACATCTCGCTGTTGAGTGACTCACAACCTGCTGTCAGTCGCGTTACCAACGAAGATGCGACCGATCCGGCAATCTAGATTCAATAAGCGAGGGACATATGCAGGTCGAATTGCGAGACAAAGTGGCGCTCGTCACAGGCGGCGGGTCCGGCATTGGCGCAGAGACCGCCAAAGCCTTTGCGCGTGCGGGTGCGCAGGTGGCAGTGCTGGGGAGGACACCACCCGAACTGAATGAGGTTGTCGGAGAGATCAAGCGAGAAGGCGGCAAGGCAATTCCTGTGCTTGCCGACGTCTCCATCCCATCAGAGATGGAAGGCGCTATCGAAACGGTGATCGGGGCTTATCAACGGCTCGACGTTGTCTTTGCCAATGCGGGCATTAACGGCGTCTGGGCGCCTATTGACGACCTGACCCCCGAAGAGTGGGATGCCACGCTTGACATTAATCTCAAAGGCACTTTCCTGACTGTCAAGTACGCCCTGCCTTATCTCAAGCAGCGCGGCGGCGCTATCATCATCACGTCATCCGTTAATGGTACGCGCATGTTCAGCAACACAGGCGCAACTGCCTATGCCTGCTCAAAAGCCGCACAGGTGGCGTTTGCCAAGATGACGGCGCTAGAACTTGCGCCAGACCGCGTGCGGGTCAACGTCATCTGCCCCGGCGCGATTGAGAGCAACATTGACGAGAATACCAAGAAGCGCAACGTCGAGGACGTGAAAGTTCCGGTGGAATTCCCGGAGGGTGAAATCCCCCTGACTAATGGCAAGCCTGGATTTGGATCACAGGTTGCTGACCTGGTACTGTTCCTGTCATCGGACGCCGCCAGCCACATCACAGGAACGGAAGTCTGGATCGACGGCGGACAATCGCTGCTGCAAGGCTGACCCTGCTAGCCACACTAAATCAAAAGGACGTGATTGCTCACGTCCTTTTTGTTCAGACGAACGGCGCACTTAGGATCGCTTGAACGTCGCCACATCTATCGGGAAGCTGCGTGTACCGAGCAGCCCACCACCGATTGCGGCAAGCGCTGTCAAACCCAGCACCAGCAGCGCACCCCATGCCGCATTGCTGGCGTCACGCGCCGCCTGTTCGACATCTTCCGGCGTCACCTGTGCGAGCTGGTTCTGAACGTCTTCGACAATCGGCGCGACCGCCGCCGCAGGATCAACCACACCTGGCGTTCCAGCGACACCCGGAGTTCCGACTGCCCCAGCTGCGGGAGTGGCGAGTGCATTTTGTGCGCCCTGTACCAGTTCAGGATTTGTAGCAGCAACAGCAGCGGCATCGCTTGCAACATTAGCGGCAGTCGTGACTACCGACCCCGCCGTACCGAGCAGCGTACCGATACCACTGCCGAGGAAATTGACGATCAGCACAACCGTGACAATCCAGACCATTGCGCCATTAAGCAGACCGTTACCGGAACCTGCGACCGCGCCTGTGCGAGCAGCGATAAAGCCACCAAACAAGAACGCGATAATGGCACTGATGCCGCCGTAAATGCCTGCGCCAATGCCGAAGTTTTCGGGTGCGTTTGCGTCGAACGTCGATAAACCAATAGCGATGCCTAGGACTGTCAGCGCAGCGAGTGTTGCCAGGACGGTGAATAACCCGGCAAGCACGGCTGCCCAACGCACGCGATCCAACGGCGCAGCGATACCAGCAGAAACCCCATCTTCGCTGCGCGTCACGCTCACGTTTGCGGGCGCATCCATGCGTGTACGATCCGCGACTTGTGAACTCATAGTATCCCTCTCCTTAGTTGAGCCAACATGTCCACTATAGGCGATGCGCCCATTTCTCTGATGAGTACAGTGGGCAGTTCTCGCGTGGGCGGATTGGGGGGGTTAGAGATTTTGCACGCATAAAATGGGTCAGCTGACTTATTAGAAGACCACTCTATGGGCGATCGCGCGCCTTAACTTATATGCATAGATTAACAACAAGTGAGAGTACACGGGACGGCATGAGGTAAGCGGTGATGAGGCAGCAAGAGCGCACAGCCACTACACTCGACACACAGATTGAGGAGCTGGTGCAGTGCATCCGCGAGGATCATCAAGTCATTGACGAAGCAGAAGGGCGCATCCGCGAAACAAAGCGACAGCTGGAGCATTTGCTGAAAATGCGCGGTTCCAACTGGGCGGATGAACACGGATACGCGCGACTTATGAGTACAGGGCGTCGCAGTTTTTATGATACGGATGACCTAGACCGATTGCTCATTTCCGATCCACTTCGTTACGGCTGGCTCAAAGACTATCGGCGTGAGTCGATCATCCCGGAGCGCGTGCAGGTGAAGTGAATCTACTGGCTCACACCATTGACCATAAACAAGTGACTTGAGGAGTCGTTATATGAGTACCGCCGTCCAGATTGCAGTCAAGACTGAGAACAAAGTCGATCAATTGACCGAACTCTACGCTGCTTTAGAGCGCGATCACACGCTGCCATTTTATCAGGAGCGGATCAAGAATGATTATCAGGTTGTGCTTGGAGAAGGCACACCTGCTGCAACCATCATGTTTTTGGGCGAAGCGCCCGGATCGCGAGAAGCAGTCTTCGGTCGCCCGTTCATCGGCGCAGCCGGCCATCTGTTACATGATCTGCTCAAACTGGAAAAGATTGATCGTAAACGTATTTATCTCACGAACATGGTCAAGGACTGCCTGCCGGAAAACCGCAAGCCCAGCGCTGAAGCAAGCCGCCCGTATATCCCGTATCTGGAACGCGAAATCAACATCATCCAACCGATGATGCTGGTGCCGCTGGGACGTTTCGCAATGGAATTCGCTTTCCATCGTTTCCAGGCGTCTGTCTCGGACGCGCGAATCAACGATTTGCACGGGCAGGCAATTAAGGGCTATGCCGATTATGGTGAGATTGTGTTGTTCCCGCTCTATCACCCGGCCGCCGCGCTCTATGACCCGATGCACCTGCGGACCCTGGCGAAGGACTTCCGCACACTGAAAGCGGTGGCGTCGGAAATGTGGCTGCTCGACTAGAACCAAAAAGGGGTGGTTATGTAACGAACCACCCCCACCACCACGGACAACATCCTAACGATAACGCAGCAGATGCCCCTCTTGTTGCTTGAGGAACAGTGCGCCGCCTTCTTCGTGGTCAATCTGATCACCGGTCACAAAGTAACCGCCGCCTCCCGGCATGACAATATTGATGTAACCGAAGCGTTCCAGCCGCTCTGTCAGGTCAGCATCAAAAAGGTCATCTCCTTGAAAGACCTTTTCCAGTATGTCTTCTGAAAACGACCAGACGTACTGGCGGTTGCCCAACGCATCATTATAGAGTCTCGTTTCGTCCGCGTTTTGCAGGTCTGCCGTCTGCACATACTCGACTTCACCCAGCGGTTTGCCTGTGCTGTCGAATACAAGCGTTCCTGGCGGTATCAGACGTACAGGAATTTCTGGCACAAGCGTCTTCATTTGCTCCTCCAACTCCGTTATCCAGCAATCGCGGCAAGGGTAAGCCTTGCGCATAGAACTCATCGTAATGTGTGTTGAAAGCCATTAAATGCGTCGCAACGATAGACTCGACTCGCACACCTGACCTATTCCCGGCTTATCCGTTGCACCCAGCATACTGTGACCAGGTGCTTCATACCTGCGCTTCGCGTCAGTGGTAATGTCGCTAGAGTACAAGCAGAACCGAGAGGAACTGAAATGGCTGAGTATACGCATTCAATTGATGTACATGTCCCTGTTTCGACCGCTTATAACCAGTGGACACAGTTCGAGGATTTCCCGCACTTTATGGAAGGGGTTGAAGAAGTACGCCAACTGGACGACAAGCGTCTATTCTGGCGTGCGGAAATCGGCGGCGTCGAAAAGGAATGGTACGCCGAAATCACCGAGCAGATTCCCGATAACCGGGTTGCCTGGACCAGCACGACAGGTGCGCGTAACGCCGGTGCCGTGAACTTCCACTACATCGACCCGAACACCACCCGCGTCACGCTGACAATTGACTATGAACCGGAAGGCATTGTCGAAAACATCGGCAGCGCGCTGGGCGTGGTCAAGAGCCGTATGGCAGGCGATCTCGAACGCTTCAAGGAATTCCTTGAAGCGCGCGGTGTCGAGACCGGTGCATGGCGCGGCGAAGTTCAGCGCTAGTACACAACAATTGCGAATGCACGGGCGATCCGACGGATCGCCCGAACACAAACACTTGTTTATGGCTTTGTTTATACAGCCCAAAGGAAACAGCACCATGACACGACCGCTGAAAGAGCAGGTGATCGTTATCACAGGCGCGTCGTCCGGCATTGGGCGGGCAACCGCGTTGAAATGTGCGCAGGCGGGCGCAAAAGTCGTTCTCGCTGCGCGCGATCATCAAGTGCTGGATGAAGTCGTGACCCAGATTCAGCTCAGCGGCGGTACTGCCTCACATGCAGCGTCAGGGGCAAGGAACAATCATCAATGTTGGCTCCGTCCTGTCATCGCACGCCGTGCCGCTGCAAACCGCATATATCGCCTCCAAGTTCGGCGTCAGAGGCTTTACAGACGCGTTGCGTATGGAATTGATGAGCCAGAAGGCAGACATCACCGTCACGCTGGTTATGCCCGCTTCGATCAATACTCCGTTCTTCACCCACGCCCGCTCGCGTATGGGCGTGCGCCCGCAGCCGATACCGCCGGTGTACGAAGTGGAACTGGCAGCGGATACGATTATCCATGCCATCAATACACGCCAGCGCGATGCATATGTCGGCGGCGCGGGTCCGATGTTCACGATCATGCAGAAACTTAGTCCCAGCCTGGTAGACAGGCTGATGACCCTGAACGATATGGCATTCAAACTGCAAAAGACCGAAAAGCCAGACACCGGGCGCGATGCAGTGTTTGAGCCGATGGAAGGCTCCAGCCGTCCATCCGGCGATTTCGGACACCTCGTCAAGCCCAGTTTGTATTCACGACTGGCGCAGAATGCGCCGTTGTCACTGCTCGTCGCGGCTGGAGTCGCACTAGGCGGCATCGCACTTTACAAGAACGGAAAGGATGATTGACCATGGATCACGAACTTAAGACTGCGACCACGACATTCCCACGCAGCCATACGACAATCGCTGGGCATCCCGTCCATGCCATTCTGGTCAACTTCCCTATTGCCTTTCTTACAGGCGCACTCATCTCAGATGTGGTCTACCTCATTACCCAGGACAGGTTCTGGGCGCAGGCAGCATACTGGCTGCTTATTGCGGGACTGGTAGGCGGCGCAGTTGCAGCTGCGGTTGGCTCCGTCGATTTTTGGAGCAACCCGCATATCCGCTCCCTGCGCGCTGCCTGGCTGCACATGATTGGCAACGCCATCATTCTGGTAATCGTTCTGATCAACATCCTGGCGCGCGCCAATAATATTGAGGCGGCTGTCGTGCCGCAGGGAATCCTGCTCTCGGCGATTACAGGCGCACTCTTGTTTGTCACCGGTTGGTTTGGCGGCGCGTTGGTCTATGAGCATCGTGTCGGCGTACAGCCGACCAGTCACGCGGAAGCACAGCCAGCGGGTGAAGCAATGGTTGATACACAGCCAGGGCTTCCGCGTTCGTAAGGTTTCCATCACAGGATCGACATGTTCAAAAGCTTCTTTATGGGCGGCTTTGAGTGTTCCACCCATACCTTGCCTTCTGGCAAGCGTCTGGATTTGATCGCTGCCACCCATCATGATCGCCATGTGCGTGCCGATTACGCGCGTGTGCAAACGCTTGGCATGATGACTGTGCGCGATGGTCTGCGCTGGCATTTGATCGAGCAGCAGTGTGGTCGTTATGACTTCTCCAGCGTACTGCCCATGATTCATGCCGCGCGCGATCTAGGGATACAGGTGATCTGGGATGTGTGTCATTACGGCTATCCCGACCACCTTGATATCTTCTCTCCAGCCTTCGTGCGGCACTATCAGCGCTTAGTGCGCGCGTTTGCCCGGCTGCTACGCGACGAGACCGACGATGTGCAGTTCATCTGCCCGGTGAACGAGATATCGTTTTTTGCATGGGCAGGTGGCGATAGTGGTCATCTTAACCCGTATGCCGAAGGGCGCGGCTTTGAACTCAAGCAACAGTTGGTACGTGCTGCCATCGAAGGCATTGAGACGCTCTGGGATGTGAATATGGATACGCGCATCATTCACTGCGATCCACTTATTCATATTGTCCCCAATCCCGCAAATCCGCACGAGCATGACGAAGCCATTGGATACCACAATGCGCAGTATCAAGCGTGGGACATGCTGACCGGGCGCTTGTGCCCAGAGTTAGGCGGGCAACCGGAATACCTGGACATCATGGGTGTCAATTATTATCCGGGCAACCAGTGGGTCTACAAAGGTGAGACGGTGACGCGGGAACATCCTGCCTATCGTCCCTTACGTGACCTTCTGCGTGAGTTGTACGGCCGTTACCAGCGCCCGCTTTTCATTGCCGAAACCAGCATTGAGGATGACGCGCGCGTTCCCTGGCTGCAATACATCGGGGCGGAAGTACGCGCGGCACTCGCTATGCAGGTTCCGCTGCACGGTCTCTGCTGGTATCCTATTCTCAATCATCCTGGCTGGACCAATGACCGCCACTGCCACAATGGGTTATGGGATTACTGTGACAATGATGGTAAGCGTCCGCTTGTTACAGCATTTGCTTATGAGTGGGTGCGGCAACAACTGTTATTACATGAGACATTCTATTCACTAATAGCCACTTGACCCATCCTCCGTTCCATCGTCAAGCACTTATGAAGTTGTCACAAGTTTGATGTAATTCAGACATCTGCTGACACTTCATCAGTAATGAGACAGAAAGGGATGGACCTCCATGCAGGACTTAGTGTGCATTAGCCATTTGCGTTGGGACTTTGTGTGGCAGCGCCCGCAACATTTGCTATCGCGTATGGCACAGCGGCAGCGTGTGTTTTTCGTTGAAGAACCCGTTGCGTCCGTGGAGGCGAAGATTCCTTATTTCCAACGCCAGATGTGGCAAGGGGAAAATGGTGCGGAAGTGGTTGTCGTTCGCCTGGTGCAGCCTGTTGAACAGGCGCGCTGGATTGGGCATGGTGACCCGTTAGCGGCAGCCACCTATCAACGGTTGCTGCGAGAATATATGCAGGAACAACACGTTCGTCATCCGATTCTGTGGTTATACACACCGATGGCACAGCATTTCATCAGTGCTCTGCGTCCAAAATTGCTCGTATACGACGTGATGGATCAGCTATCGGCGTTCAAAGGCGCACCTGCCGATATTGTTGACCGTGACCGCGAAGTGCTGGAACGCGCGGATGTGGTCTTCACGGGTGGTATCAGTCTATACCACGACAAGCGCGACTACAGTTACAGTATTTACCCGTTTCCAAGCGGCGTGGAAACAGAACATTTTGCGCGGGCAGCCAGTCGTGAGTCATTTGACCCTCCACAAGACATCGCGCGCATCCAGTCACCGATTCTGGGGTACTACGGCGTGATCGACGAGCGGATGGACCTAAATTTGATTCAGCAGATTGCGGAACAGCAACCTGATTGGAACATCCTGCTGATCGGTCCCGTAGTCAAGATCGACCCACAGGAATTACCGCAGGCGTCAAACATTCATTACATCGGGATGAAAACCTACGATCAACTGCCTGCATATCTGGCACATTTCGACGTGGCGCTCATTCCGTTCGCGATGAACGAAGCCACACGCTACCTCAGCCCAACGAAGACGCTGGAGTATCTGGCAGCGCGTAAGCCTGTCGTATCGACCCCCATTCACGATGTCATCGAACTGTATGGCTCGGTGGTGCATATTGGCTATACGCTGGCGGAGTTCATTCAGCGTATTGAGGACGCGCTGAGGAAACCGGTGACGACAGAACAGCGTCAGAGGGAAACACTGCTGCTGCAAGAACACGCGTGGGATGCCATTGCTGAGCGTATGCAGCGCCTTATTCAACGGAAGTACCACTCCATCCATCCTGGCGCAGTCGCCGTACAAACGCCAGCCCATGCCGCAATTCAAGCGCCATAAGAGGAAAAGTCATGTCTGTCAACGATGTGGAAAAAAAGATTGTAATCCTGGGAGCAGGTCCAACCGGACTGGGTGCTGCTTATCGCCTGCAAGAACTGGGCTACCGCAACTGGACAATCTACGAACGCAACAGCTATGTTGGCGGCTTAGCCACCAGCTTTACCGATAGTGCGGGCTTCACCTATGACATCGGCGGGCATGTGATGTTCTCGCATTACAAGTACTTCGATGATTTGGTTGACAAGCTATTGGGCGATAACTACACCGAAATCATGCGTGAAGCGTGGGTATGGATGATGGAGCGTTTTGTGCCATATCCATTTCAGAACAACATCGGCTACCTGCCGCGCGAAGTCGCGCTCGAATGTGTCATGGGCTTAATCGAAGCGCAGCGCAACCCCGATGCACTGCACAAGGCGACCAACTTCAACGACCTGATCGATGCACAGTTTGGCGAAGGCATCGCCAAGTACTTCATGAAGCCGTACAACTTCAAAGTGTGGGCGCACCCGGTCAACCACATGAGCCGCGACTGGCTGGGCGAGCGCGTGGCAATGCCGAATGTCGAGCGCATCCTTAAGAACATCATGCTTGAACAGGCAGACAAGGGCTGGGGTCCGAACAATAAGTTCAAGTATCCTCTGTACGGCGGCACAGGCGGTCTATACACACCCTACGTCAAGTACATTGGTGATAACCTCGTCCTGAACAAGACAGCGGTCAAAATCGATGAAGCGGCACACAAGGTCTACTTCAGCGATGGTGATGTCGTCAGTTATGATCTACTGCTTTCGACCATGCCGCTCGATTTGCTGGTCGAACGGCTGAATAACGCGCCGGAGCAGGTGCGCAAGGCGACAACCGGACTGCATCACTCCAGCGGGTTCATCGTCGGTGTTGGCGTGGCACGCCCCACGCCCAGCGAAAAGTGCTGGCTGTATTTCCCGGAAGAAACCAGTCCCTTCTACCGTGTGACATATCTGTCGAACTATTCGCCGCACATCACGCCCGATCCGAACCACTTCCTGCTGCTGACGGAAACCAGCTACAGTGAGCACAAACCGGAAGACAAGTCCACGATAGTGGATCGCGTCATTCAGGGCTTGCTGAACACCCACCTGCTGGAACAGGAGGATTTAACGAGGATTGTCACGACATATCTGATCGATGTAGACTACAGTTACCCCGTGCCGACCGTTGACCGTAATCTGGCGCTGGCGACGATTCAGCCTTATTTGATGTCGAACAACATCTACAGTCGTGGGCGTTTCGGTGCATGGGAATACGAGATTGGCAATATGGATCATTCGGTGATGCAGGGTGTCGAGCTGGTCAATCACTGGCTGCTCAACGAACCGGAAATCACCTGGAAGAACTTCGCCCATCTCGTCTCGAACAAGGTTCCGTCAATGCTGCCGCAGCCGCAGCTGATCGATGCTGTAGGAGGATACAGCGCGAATTCAGGACACGGAGAGATTTCCACACAGGAAATCGAGATACCGTTGGCACTGCGTAAACCAAAAGCGCGGCGCAATGGTCTGCCTATGAAAGACGGAGTCGCTACTCGTTCCTGATTGCTGGCTCATGAGCATCACATATTCGCCAACTCGCTCTGGTGGTCCGGCGTCTCTGCCGCAGCATCAGGGCTACATTTCCGTAGCGCCTCATGGGCGCTATTTTCAGGATGAGGCGGGCCAGGGGTTCATCGTCATTGGTCACAATGATGCCATTACCTGGCCCGGATTTGAAGAACTGCTGTGGGGTGATCCCGCGCCCGCTGAGGCGTACATTGCAGATTTGCGCGCACACGGTATCAACGTGAGCCGCATCATGCTCGAATATGCGCAGGTGCGGCATGGCTTGCTGGAAGACCCGGTGGGCAAGTTTGCGCCGCGCGTCGTGCGCTTCTGGGATCAGTTTATCCCGTTGGCAGAACGACACGGGTTGTACCTGCTGCTGACGCCATACGATACTTTCTGGCAGGTGCTGCACTGGCGGCAATACCCCTACAATCACCTGCATGGTGGTCCGTGCAAGCGCAAGGTGGACTGGCTGACCAAACGTGCCTCGATTGAAGCGCAGAAGGCGCGCTGGAAATTTGTCATTCAGAGATGGGGCGGCTCACCAAACATCTTCGCCTGGGACTTGATGAACGAAATCGACCTATATTGGAAAAGCACGCCGCGGCAGTTGTATCAGTACATTGCCGAGATGGCAGCTTATGTGCGCGCGCTTGAACGAGAGTACTGGGGCAAGACACATCTGATCACCGTCTCATCTGCCACCGCCGTACCGCAGGGCGACCTAGGGGAAATCATCTACAATCATCCGGACATTGACTTCATTAACACACACCTATACGCGGGCGAAGGGGTAAAAGCACCCGTCGATACCATCGAAGGCGCACTGAATATGGGCAGCGCAGTCGCCGCGTCGCTTGATAGGATGATTTACGTTCGCCCGTACTTCGACAGTGAGTCAGGACCGATTGACGCCTGGATACGCGACGTCAGCCTAGATGCTGAATATCATCATAACATGAGTTTTGCGCATCTGGCGTCCGGCGGCGCGGGGTCGGGTATGCGCTGGCCCTATACAAAACTGCATCACTTACTGCCCCCTTTCCGCGATAACCTACTCGGTCTAGCACGGTTTGCCACTGCGGTTGATTGGACAAAGTTCAGCAGCCGCAACATCGACATCTGGATTTATGCCCATGACGAGTCAGTAATAAAGGTCGGCTGCGGGGATGAATATCGCCTGCTGCTGTGGTTCCTGAGCGACCGCCGCCGTTCACGGGCGGGTTCGCTAGAAGGCGTTCGTATCGATGTACATGATGTATTGCGCGACGGGCATTATTGCATTGAGCAGTGGGAAACCTACGAAGGCATACGCATTCACCAAGAACGAGTCATTGTGGACGGCGGCATATTGCGCTTTTCGCTGCACACCTGTGGCATGGCGCTGAAGGACATCGCCGTCTCTGTCTCCCCCTGTAGTCCAGGATAAGCATGATGATATATACCAATCCGGTCTACCCACACGACTTCGCAGACCCGTTTGTGCTGCGACATGAGGACATGTACTACGCCTATGGTACAGCGCAGACACAGGACAAGCGCGTGCTGCCTGTGCTGTCATCCCCCGACCTGACCCGCTGGGAGTGGCAGGGTGGTGCGCTTGTACCGCCTGTGGGCGCTGTCGAGTTCTGGGCACCGGAAGTAGCGTTTGCAGATGGCATTTTCTACATGTACTACTCGGCACGCGGCACTAACGGACGCGACCATCAACTACGGGTTGCGCGCAGCACGTCACCACTAGGACCATTTGAAGATGCCGGACATGTGCTGAACGAGAATGAGCCATTCTCGATAGATGCACATCCGTTTCGCGCCGCCGACGGGCAGTGGTATTTGTTTTACGCGAAGGATTTTCTGGAACGTGATGAGCATCATCACGTCGGTACAGGCATCGTCGTAGACCGACTGACAGACATGCTGACACTCGCGGGAGAACCGCGTCTGGTCGTACGGCCGCACGCTGACTGGCATCTCTTCCGGCTGCAACGCCCGATGTATGGCAATATCTACGACTGGTATACGGTCGAAGGTCCATCGGTACTGCAACATGGTGGTCTGTACTACTGCTTTTACAGCGGCGGCGCGTGGGAAAAAGATAACTACGGCGTCAGCTATGTCGTCGCGGAACACCCGCTCGGTCCCTGGCGACAGGTACAAACGCAGGTGCTACGCTCGCTGCCTCCCAACGTAATCGGTCCAGGCCATAACTCGTTCACGGTCGCGCCGAACGGTCGCCAAATAATGGTTTATCATGCCTGGGATGCCGCGCGCACCGGGCGCTACATGCGGATTGATCCGCTGCTGTGGCAAGACGGCGTGCCACAGGTCACGCCTACATGCGGCATGCCAGAAGTCATGGCATAAGCCACTGCATGGAAACTATGCAGACATAAAGGGCGCGAAAGCCAGAAACCTTCGCGTCCTCTGTGTTTTTGCGGTTTTTCCATCAAGGTTTAGCGATTGCGACTGCCGCGGTCATCGTTGCCGCTGTTGCCGGAATTGCCGCGGCGACCGCCAGAGCTGGGCGTTTCGCCTTGCTCCTGCCCCGTCTCTTCCTTGCCCTTGCCGCCATGCGACGCCTGACCGCCCTTACGGGAAATTTCGCGTTGTTTTTCTTCATCCATCGAAGCAAACCCACGCCCGCCCGACTTCTCTTTTTCCTTCGCCATCGTTTCCATCCTCTATCTATGCGAATCGACGCTTATCATGCGCATGATATGACGTTAAATCTATTTTAAGGTGGCACAGACGCAGGCGATGGAACATATGACCTGTTTTTGACCGTGCCTTTCGGTCACTGATTTGACCCTGTAGATTGCGCCACTTGACCTATCTTCATTTGCCTGAACCGCACTATGGACGGATGCTCATCCTGATTATGGTAAAGATGCATAAGGTAGCACCTGGAGACCTTAAGTTTCAGCATCTTCCGGGTAAGCATAAGGAGCATAGGATGCGCTTCAAATCAGGAGCAGACATACTTGCCAGCGATGGCAAGAAGGTCGGTCGCTTGAAAGGGGTCGTCATGACTCCCGTCACTGACTCCGTTTCTCATCTGATCGTAGAACACGGGGTGTTCTTCAACAATGACAGTCTGATCCCGATGGATTGGGTTAGCCAGGCGTCAGAAGATGGCGAAATTCGTTTGAGTGCGGATGCAAACGCGCTCAAGAATACGCCGCAATTCAACCGGCGCGATTATCTTTCGCCCGGCACTGCCAATACCGCTGAGTCGCAGCAAATCGGCATTCCTGCCAGCTTCTACTACTATGGCGCGCCCGCGTCGTTTGGCTCCAATGCGGCGGTCGTCGGTCCGGCGATGGTGGCAAGCTCCGCAGATATGACGCGCCCTGATGTGGTCGATGACGAGCTGCTACCAGAAGATGACCGCGTGCGCATCACGATTGGCGCGGAAGTCGTCAGCAGCGATGAAGAGCGTGTCGGCAAGATTGATGAAGTCATTGCCAATGCTGCGGACAACAGTCTGACGCATTTCGTCATTGCTAAAGGGCTTCTGTTCACCACGCGCAAACTCATCCCGATGCACTGGGTCGGGCGTGTCGAGCAGGATCGCGTGCTGCTGGCGGTCAATCGCTCGTTCCTGGAACGACTGCCGGATTATGATGATCGCGAGGCATGGAATACACAGGGCGAAGAAGGTGTTATGCGCGGCGCTGAAAGCGCCATGTACGAGGAAGATGCCGCCGCTGAAACGGATTGGGAGGACGACCCGCACCAGCAGATCGCGCCGCGCATGTCCAGTGAGGCGGATACGGTCGGTGTCGAAACGTCGCGTTCGCGCGATTGGGAGCGCACCGGGACGTATGGTACAGAAGCGACGCTACCCGCCGATGGCGACGATGACCCGGCATACTATCGTGACAGGCAGGGTCCGGTACAGGGAACTTAAAGCTCATCCCACCACCATAATGAAACAGGGCTGGCAACGATTTGCCAGCCCTGTTTCGTCTATAGAGATGGTTAGCCGCCAACATCCGACGGGTACATCAATTGATTGATGTCCGTGATTTCGATGATTGTGTACACATCGTATTCGTCGGGTAGTGCTTCGCCATAGACCCACGCGAGCAGGTCTTCTTCATACGGCATCGGATCCATCATGCCGCTATCGCCCGTACCCATGTTGCCACCGGGAACAGGTGTCGCCATCATGCCGCTGTCGCCCGTTGTGCCGCCCGCGGGAGTTGCCTGCATACTATCACCAGTCATAGTACCCACTGCGGTTGCTTCGGCGCCCGTCCCGCCAGCCGGAGTTGCCTGCGCGCTGTCACCAGAGCCTGTTGTGCCGCCTGTATTGCCTGTTACGGTTTGTGCCGCAGTCGGGGTTGTCATCATGTTGGGGTCTTGCGTGGTCATGCCCGCAGCATCAGGAGTAGTCATGAGACCAGAATCCTGGGTTGCCATCGTCGCGTCGGTGCCAGTACTCTGTCCCATGCCGTCCGTCCCCATCATGCCCATGCGCTCTTCATAGAAGCTGGGAAACTGTTGCACGTTCCCGTTGAAGACTTCGCTGAACGACGGATGAACGCGTCCGGTCACGATCACTTCCTGACCTTTCACGTATGAGTTAGGCAGCGGACGACCACTATTGTTGATCACCAGCACGTTAGCGTTGGAGAGCAGCGCAGCGTCGGTCAGTACGAACGCATTACTACTGACAAACTCACCGATAACTGCCCGAAGCGTCACCGACTGACCATAGTAGCTTGCAGGATCACCTGTGACATCGCCAATACCCAGCGGCTCGCCAGCGGTATCCTGCGCGGAGATGGTCGCAACGCCGACCATGACCAGAAGTGCAACGACGATCAATGCTAACCATTGCTTCATGTGTGTCCTCCATCGTGAATTTACAGATGTGATTTGGCGCCAACCACAATTTCATCCTAGCGCAGCGCTACCCAGATGTGATCGCACACCTGGGTACACCTCACGTATGCCTGCTGCCCTTTTGGTTTGGGTCACATGGTTCAAGCTGACTATGACAATTGGCATTACCATGTTAGGGTTGCATAACAGTGGTATCAATTTCCGCGACAGGGAGTTCCTGTGGCGCACCGAAGTAACCGCCAATGCCGGCTGCCACAGCACCCACCATAACAATCACAAACGCTATCAACGCCAGTTTTGCGATAACATCCGTTGGCGCCTGCGCAGTTTCGCGTGCCGTGCGCTCGATGTCATGCTGCACTTTGGAGACCTGCTCGCTGACCGCATTTTGCACGCGCGAGACCTGTTCGTTGATCGCATTCGGTGCGCCTTCTGCACGACTACGAGCATCGTTCATCATCGCGCCCGCTTGGCGGGGTGCATCCTCAAGCTGCTGCTCCCAACGCATGACCTGGGCTTCTGCCTGTTCACGGCTCATGTTGCCACGCTGCACCAGCAGATCGACCACTGCATCGCGATCTACTTGGCTTACGACCTCGCGTCCGCGGTTGAACAGCTTGCCAATCGTGTTGGCGACGATGCGGTTGATTTCGTCCGGCTTTTGCACTGCTTCTGCAACAGCATTGCGCACATCCTGCACCGCTTCGCGCGCCGACTGCCCAACCTGCTGCTGATTGACGCCTGCGCGCTGGATAATATCCATCGCTTCACGCTGAATCCGGTCTACTGCGCTGTTCGCCTGCATCCCCAACTGCTGTCCCTGCGGCGACTGTATAGCATCCTGCGCGCTATGCGCAACATTGCTGGCGGCACGTTGCGCGGTGTGCGCTGCGTCCTGTGCCACACGCCCGACGCCGGTCGTAACCGTTTGCGCAGCGTCGCCTGCCAGCCGCAAGCTGCGTTGGACAAAATGACCGAGACCGCTGAAGATACGCCCAATCGTCGTTGTCAACAGCAGCAGGGTAATCAGTGTAACCAGCCCCCAGACGATAATGCCGTGCAGCAGCCCGTCCAGACGTTCGGGATTGCCCGCAAAACGCGCCGCCAGCCAGCCACCGACGAACAGCGCCGCTAACATAATCAACCCCATCGAAACCGCTGTCCCCTTCCCGACATCAGCGGCGCTGGCACTGTCATCATCGGCAGGATTGAGCGTGCTTGCCCCAATCGCGATTGCCAGCAGATTCAG
>Ga0224723_1000420_pt1 | contig 29029 bp, 16 predicted proteins | sample Balambano_FR2_Me_FD_161647 | JGI IMG/M metagenome (GOLD analysis project Ga0224723, IMG submission 161647) | Freshwater sediment microbial communities from Lake Towuti, South Sulawesi, Indonesia - Balambano_FR2_MetaG | ecosystem: Environmental > Aquatic > Freshwater > Lake > Sediment | place... | reverse complement strand
ATCCAAAACCTGCGTGAGATCGTGCAGCAGGTAAAACTGGCAGCGCGTCAGGTGAGCAAAGGCTCAACCGAAAATGAAATTTTTGCCCGATCGCTTTCTTCAGATGCTCTGCGTCAGGCTGAAGAATTAGCCGTCACGCTCAACTCGGTGCAGGTGATGACGGATTCCATTCAGCGAGTCGCAGAAAGCGCTCGTGAAGCTGAGGAAGTCGCCCGTTCTGCTTCTGCCACTGCGCTCAAGGGCGGCGAAGCGGTAGAGCGCACCGTGTCTGGAATTTTGGAAATTCGGGAAACTGTGGCGGAAACCACTCGCAAAGTCAAGCGATTGGCAGAATCTTCACAGGAAATTTCTAAGATTGTGGCGTTGATTTCGCAAATTGCCTCCCGCACCAACCTGCTGGCGCTCAATGCCAGCATTGAGGCAGCCCGAGCCGGTGAGGCAGGACGCGGCTTTGCGATCGTGGCAGACGAAGTGAGACAGCTCGCAGACCGAGCCGCGAAAGCGTCCAAAGAAATTGAGCAGATTGTGTTGCAGATTCAAAGCGAAACAGGGTCAGTCATGACCGCGATGGAAGAAGGCACTCAGCAGGTGATCGAAGGCACCCGACTGGCAGAACAGGCGAAGCGATCACTGGAAGACATTATTCAAGTGTCGAATCGAATCGACGTGCTGGTGCGATCGATCACTGCCGACACGGTTGAACAAACCGAAACCTCGCGGGCGGTCGCCCAGGTGATGCAGTCTGTTGAGCTGACCGCTCAGGAAACTTCTCAGGAAGCGCAGCGGGTGTCAGGCTCTCTGCAAAATCTGGTTGGCGTTGCCCGCGACCTGCAAACTTCAGTAGAGCGATTTAGAGTCGAATCGACTGAGAGTCGTCCGCCAGGTTCATAGAACAGTTATCAGACAGCTATACAGATACCTAGATCCAGGAGACAGCCGAGATGTCGATTTAGCAGGAATCGGGTAAATTGAATCCAATAGCTTGGATCGCTGCCGGAAGACAAGCAGCTCTAGCACCATTAGCTAATTTACCGCTGTCGCGGTTGGGTTTAGCTGGGGGCATTGCTCACCGTATTTCAAAGGAACACTGCATATGCTGTCGGAACAACAACAGCGGATTCTGGGTTACTTCATTGAAGAAGCAAAGGATCACCTCAATACCATTGAGCAGGGGTTGCTGAATTTGCAGAACACGATCGAAGACCCGGAGATGGTCAGCGAAGTGTTCCGGGCAGCCCACTCGGTAAAAGGGGGCGCTGCCATGCTCGGATTAGACTGCATTCAGCAGACTGCCCATAAGTTAGAAGACTATTTCAAGGTTTTGAAAGAGTGCCCTGTCAAGGTTGACCAAAAGCTAGAAACGCTCTTTCTACGAATCTTTGATACTTTGCAAGAGCTGCTGGAGCAACTGCAAGGACCGTTTGGTTTAACCGACGATAAAGTCAATGAGGTGATGGCAGAAGCCCAGCCAGTGTTTGGCTCGCTGCAAGAACACCTGAGCCTGCTGGTGACTCAATGTGGCAGCGTGCCGCCCGACGATGTAGATTTAACGACTCTCCAACCCCCGATCGCAGCTTCGAGCGCCCCGGTTGCTGCAAAATCTGCGCCGGTCAACCGAGAAGAGAGCGCGCTTCAGCTCATCTTCCAAAGCGATGTTCCCGCTCAACTGCGGGAGATGCTGAAGCTGTTTAAGCTGTCAGATCAACCCAAAATTCGTCAACAGTTGCAGGACATTTGTCTCAGCATGGCGCGAATTGGCGAACAGTTTGATCTACCAGCCTGGTGTGCGCTGTTGGAGACGGCACGACGAGCCATTGCCAACACGGATAACACCTATCGCACGCTGGCACCGATTGTCATTAAAGAGATCAAGCAGGCACAGGAGCTGGTGTTAGCAGGACGATCGTCTGAGATCGCTGCCAGCATTGACTTATCCTCTCTGGCACCTGCCACACCGGTCGATGAGTTCCACCCTGATTTTGCCGAACTGCTGACACCCGGTCTGGTCAACGAGGCAGAGATGCCTGAACTGTTTGATCTCAGCTCAGAGTTAGACCTTTCACAAAGTCTCCCGCCAGACCTGAACCCAGCAGTTGAGGCAATCACAGCAGCAACCGATATCGATGCTGCGTCCGCCTCAGAAGATGGATTCTCAGATGTAGAGCTGCGTTTTGATGCCGAGCCGACGCACAACTTAGAGCCATACAGCGAAGCGATCGACTTTGCTGCTTTAGAACCACCCACTGCTCCATCCTCGCATCCCGACGGTCCTGAAGTCGGAATTGCCGAGCTAAATTCGCTGGCTGACCTGTTTGAAGGGGAAGTTCCTGACCTGGGCATGGGCTGGCAGGAAGAAATAATTGATGACCCTGCTGCCAGTCTGTCAGAATCACTCGATCTCAGTGAATCGAACGACTTCTCAGACTTATTGTTTGATCAAGATAGTTCAACCACGGCGATCGACCCAGAGGATGACGATTTGTCTGGGCTACTCAATCGCAGCGAACTGGCAAATGACATGAACCTGTCTCAGGCAGCATCTATTTCTGCTGCCGAAGCGTTGAGCGATCTACTTCCCTCAGATTTTTTGCCGATCGACCCGCCGGATTCAGACGAAAGCGATTTCGCCGAGTTTTTCATGACAGAGGCGATCGAAATCGTCGATGCCACACCCAGTCAGGACACAACAGCAACCGACAGTGACCTGGAGAACCTTAACGCTCTGTTTGGCAGTTTAGATGAGGAAGTGACACCGTTCTCAGCAGACGACCAGACAGATGGCACACCTCTAGATGACCTGGTGGCGTTGGGAGCGCTATTTGGTGAAGAATCAGACAGTCTGTTTGACGAAAATCTTGACCTTGAGGCGGCGCAGACGGCTGATACGCCCATAACCGAACTACAGCCAGAACTGGCAATTGATTCAGAGCAGAATGACTTTCCCTTGGGCTGGCAGGCAGAATCCGCAGAGCCGGACTTCACGAATGACCCGTTCCAATCAACAGCCGCAGCGGCTGATGTAGCAGATAGCTTAGAACCTGATGCTGCTGATCTACTCGACGCTGCCCTGATTAACGATTTCGCTGATCAGGCAGAAGCTGTCAGCATTGAGTTGGAATGGCACGACCCGGAGCCAGTGCATGAAGCGCCTCAGACGATCGCTGCCGATGATTTGTGGCGTGATACTGATGTGACCTCGGATTTGTGGGACAGCGTCGATCGCGATGCTGTCCCTCCGCTTGCCACCTCAGATCTGACGCTGGATCAAATCGCTGATGATGCCCTGCTTGAGTCCAATAATGAGCTGTTCGAGTCCAACAACAATTTGTTTGCGGATGCCGCCGATCTCGAAGAAACAGCCGCTATCTTGAACCTGGATGAACCCGCAGATCCAGCGGTCGATCGCGCTTTTGATACGCTTTTTGACCCAACTGATGAGCTGTTTGGCACCGATGATTTGTTTGGTATAGAAGCTGATTTGAACGAAGAGCAGCCGCAGGCAACCGAGGCAGAAGCGCTGGATTCCATCAACGACGCAATCAACGACCCGACCGACAGCCCTGGGGACTGGAATCTGACGGAAGCATTTGATGATGCGAGTCCTGACATTGACGCATCCACGGCAGCCCCACGGCTGTTCGACGATCAAGTGTTCGACGATCAGGTACTGAGCGATCAGATATTTGGCGATCAAGACCTTATGCCTGCGGAACCAACGATCGACGACAACCGCGAGCTGGACGTAGATCTGGGGGATTTGTTTGACGATGCAGGTGCGTCTGCGCTGAATTCTGACTGGATCGGTGCCCCTGAGCAGCCAGCAGCCAATCAGCCAGATTTGTTTGATGCAGAGGCATTTGGGTTTGCAGCGCCTGAAGCGTCAGACCTGTCGCGATCGTTAGAGGAATTCGACGCAGCAGCAGTAGATGCCGATTTCTTACTGTCTTTGAGTCTAGACGCACTTGCAGATGCTGCGCCAGCCCATGAAACTGGCACAGACAATGAAACTGTCACAGCCCATGAGAGTGCTGAAACAGGCAGTGAGGGCACTGAAATAACCACAGACGCAGATTTGCTGCATTTTGATGTGCCTGATGACGTAGGAGCAGACTTTTTTGCCGATGGCTTCGCTGAAGATGATGCAGGCGATGATGCAGGCGACGACTCAAGCTTTGATTTAGCGCTAGATAACCTGCCGACCTCAGAGCAAATCGCCGCCGAACCGCTCGACTTTGATGCCGATTTTGCCGCAGTACTGGGTGAAACTGCGTCCACAGATTCCTCGTCTGAGTTAGACCTGAATGCTCTAGATCTGGATGCTCTGACTGCTGAGCCAGCCCAAAACGTTCTGGATCTGGATTCCCTGGATCTCGAAGTTCTGGGTGAAGAGAGCGAAAATCCTGCCAGCGCGATCGATGAAATGGCAGCAGCTTCTATGGCGGCACAGGATGCAGAGCCTGAAGCACTGCTAGACCTGTTTGAGGAATCTCCTGCTGACGCAGCACCTGAGGCAGATTTGGATGCCTTGTTGACAGCAAACGCTGCTGACCTGTTTGAATCAGAAATCTTTGGTGCAGCAGACCTTGCCAATCTCGCTGATCAAAACGGGTTCGCGGCTGAAGAAGAAACTTCTGAGCTGTTTGCAGCCGAGTTAACGTCAACAGACGACGAAGCCAGCGAGGATTTTGGGGATCTAGACGCACTGTTCAACATCGACGAAACTGCCGCTGATTCGTCGATAACCCGGACAGGGGCGATCGACCCTGACGAACTCGGATTGACCACCGATGACCTGGCGCAGTTCGATGCGCTCCTGAATGCAACAACCCCGACAGAAGCAAATTTTGGCAGCTTGGATGACCTGGATGCTCTGCTGAACGACGACATGAACACCCAGGAAGCAGGTGTGGATGCTGTTGCAGCAGACAGTCATGACGCTGCTGGCTTTGACGAATTCGAGTCACTGCTGGATGGCGCTGAACCTTCCAGTGAAGCTGCTGCTACCCCAGCGGCAACAGCAGCCTCGATCGATGATTTTGCCAACCTGGATGCGCTTTTGGATGAAGCAGCCAGTTCTGCTGAAGCCGCAGACGCAGGAGATGCGATCGAGCCGCCAGCAGAAATTTTGGCAGATAGCCCTGATCGCGACCCTAATGCGCTTCTGGATCAAGTCGGTGAGTTTGCAGACTTAGAAGCACTGTTAGACGAAGACATCACTTTTTCCAGCATTTCTGGATTTAATGAAGACATTGAGGATGATTTTTCTGACCTGGAGGCACTGCTCGGCGATGAGCCTGCGGTGACATCGCCCGCGCCATTTGGCGGGCATGAGTTTGATGACCTCGAAAAGCTGCTAGAAAAGGCTGACCAGACCCTGGGGGGGACTCCCACCACTCGCAGCGCCCGCCGCTCTTCACTCACTCCCAAGAAACGATCGCCTGGAGCGCTCAATGACCAGACCATGCGCGTTTCGGTTAAAAACCTGGACAATCTGAACAACCTGGTTGGGGAACTGGTGGTTAACCGCAATAGCCTGGAGCAGGCACAAGAGCGGCTGCGGCAGTTTCTGGATAATCTGCTCTACCAGGTGCAGCAGCTCAGCGATGTCGGTCAACGGATGCGCGACCTGTATGAACGATCGCTGCTGGAAAGCTCTTTGCTCTCCAGTCGCCGCAGCTACCATCTCTCTTCGCAGGGAGGCAGCGGCTCGACTCAAAGCAACCACTCAACAGGCGCAAGTTTTGATGCGCTAGAGATGGACCGCTTCACGGGATTCCACACGCTCTCCCAGGAAATGATCGAGCTGATCGTGCGGGTGCGAGAGTCTGCTTCTGACATCGATTTCGTGGTAGACGAAAGCGACCAGATCACGCGCATGTTCCGCCAAGTCACAACGCAGCTTCAGGAAGGACTGAATCGATCGCGGATGGTGCCCTTCGACCAAACGGCTGCCCGACTGCCCAGGGCGGTGCGCGACATCTCGGTCAAGTATGGCAAACAGGCAGATCTAGCGATCGAGGGCAAGGAAACCCTGATTGACAAAATGATTCTAGAGCAGCTCTACGACCCGATGACGCATCTGGTCAACAACGCCATCACCCACGGTATTGAAACTCCCGAAGAGCGACGAGCAGCCGGAAAACCAGCAGCAGGGCGGATCACCGTGCGGGCATACCATCAGGGGAACCAAACCGTGATCTCCGTGACTGACGATGGCGCAGGCATCGACCCGGAGAAAGTCAAGCGTAAGGCGATCGAAAAAGGATTGATCACGTCTGCTGAAGCCAAGGCAATGACGCGGCTCGATGTCTACGATCTGCTGTTCCACCACGGATTCAGCACAAAAGACCGGGCAGATGACTTTGCTGGACGAGGCGTGGGTATGGATGTCGTTCGCACCAGCCTCAACGAAATTCGTGGCTCGATCAACATCGACTCGACCATTGGTAAAGGCACCACCTTTACGATTCGTCTACCCCTGACGCTGAGTATCTCTAAAGCCCTTTGCTGCATTAGCAACCGGGCACGGATTGCTTTCCCAATGGATGGCGTGGAAGACATGCTGGATGTGCCGCAAGAGCGCATTCAAACTGATGCTGGGGGCAGAGCCTGTATTCAATGGCGCGATACGCTTCTGCCCTTCCAGCCACTGTCTGAGCTGCTCAAATACAATCGCAGTTTGGGACGCGGTAGCGTTTACGGCGGCAATCAGGAGGAAGATATCGTCTCCGTTGTGGTTCTACGCAGCAACGCGGGCAACTTCCTGGCACTTCAGGTTGACCAAGTCCTGGGCGAACAGGAAATTGTGATTAAGCAACTTGAAGGTCCGGCTCCTAAACCCGTTGGTGTTGCTGGAGCCACGGTGCTGGGCGATGGGCGAATTATGCCGATCGCCGATGTGCTGGAGCTGATCGACCTGTCGATGGGTCGCATCCGGCGCGAACCGAGTGCCTCGCTCTGGGAGAAATCAGAAGACCAGCCGCCAGCGGAACCCGCAGTTGTCAAGAGCGACCCAACAGTTCTGATTGTGGATGACTCGATCACTGTCCGTGAACTGCTGTCCATGACCTTTAACAAGGTTGGCTATCGCGTCGAGCAAGCCCGCGACGGTCAGGAAGCCTGGGAGAAGCTGCGCTCTGGCTTGCCCTGTGATCTTGTGTTCTGTGACATTGAAATGCCGCGTATGGACGGTCTAGAGCTGCTGTCGCGCATTCAAAAAGATGCGAATCTGAGCCATCTGCCGATCGCCATGCTGACTTCTCGCGGTGCCGATCGCCACCGTCAGATGGCAGTGCAGCTCGGCGCAAAAGGCTACTTCACCAAACCCTACCTGGAAGAAGCCCTGCTTGACGCAGCGCAGCGGATGCTCAGAGGCGAAGTGCTCGTTGGCAACAGCTAGCGGATTGCAGGCGCTCGTCTATTAAACCTGCGTCAGGCTTGAGTTGCTATGCCGTTTGGCAAGCTGTCCTAAAACAGGGCGATCGATTGATCGCCCTGTTTTATGTTGAAGAGGTGTTTCACTTCCCACCTATGATTTCTGAGCACTCGCGCAACCCCGTTCTGCTGATCCATGGTATCGACGATACAGTTGCTTTGTTTACCAGGATGACTCCGTATTTGCAGCATCAGGGCTGGACAACGCATAGCTTTAATTTGCAGCCCAACAATGGTGATGTCGGGTTAGACAAGCTGGCGCAGCAGGTCGCTGATTACGTTGACAAAAATTTTGCTCCTGACCAGGCGATCGACCTGGTGGGTTTTAGTATGGGTGGCATCGTCAGCCGTTATTACGTACAGCGCCTAAGCGGGCTGAAGCGAGTCCAGCGATTTGTGACCATCTCTTCGCCCCATCACGGCACCTGGGCAGCCTACTTTCGCCCGAACGCAGGGGGCAATCAGATGCAGCGGGGCAGTGCATTTCTACAGCGGCTCAATCACGACGCTGCGGTGCTGGAACGAATTAACTTCACTTCTATTTGGACACCGCTCGATTTGATCATTCTACCTGCCGCTAGCTCTCGAATGCCGGTTGGCAAAGACATCCAGGTGCCTGTTTCAGGACACGCCTGGATGGTAACAGACCCCCGCAGTTTACGAGCCGTGGCAGAGGCACTGGCAGAACCCCTGAGACAGCCAGCACAACAGCCCCTAGCGACGATCGCCCAGCACCTGCCCAATTGATGATCCCGTGTGCCCGGTGACAACCCAAAGCACCGCTCTGGCTCCGTCTCGAATCGTTTTGTCCACGGTTTCAGGCGATCGTTCTGACGGTACGGTAATCGGCTTAAAGTCGATGCCACGGCTGCCCAGAACGATTTGACCGATCACCTTCGCGCGACGCATGTGGTAATCAGACGTAACCAGATAAACGCTGTCAATGCCTTGAGCTTTGAACTCATCCACCAGCGTCGTAAAATTCGTCACGGTATCGACTGCCTGGTAATCCAGATGCAGCCGTGCTGGGTCAATTCCTGCTTCTGCAAACACCCATTCTGAATACTCCGGGTTGCTGCCAGAAGAAATCCAAACGGGCAGGTCGGGATGCTCACGGGCAAACTCAGCCGCAAAAACTTCTCGCTCGGTGGCTCCGCCTAACACCAGCACGGCTTTGGGTTGCTGTAGCCAGATTTGGGCTTGACGATAGCCGATCGCGATTGCCAGCAGCAGCACAATCGGCTGCCACAACTGCCATCGTCGGCGTAAACGCTTGCGGCGGTTGAAGATAACCTGCTGAGAGTCAAAGTCGGGCATCGATCGTGACCGCATAGACCAGCCTGGCACTGCTTGAGAACACCAGAGATAGCATATCGCCTCTCTGCCACTGCACTCGTGCGCTATTAGTCAGAAATTTGCTGATTTATCAGTCATGACTCCTATTCCACAGCGCAAGTTGCTAATAGTGACTGCCCGACTTGCGATGATGAATGGCGGTTTTGCCTTCGGTGTTTAATACTTTGCCGCGATCGACCGTTGCGTAGACGACCCAGTGGTCGCCACACTCCATGCGGCTGTTGACCTGACACTCCAAATAAGCCAGAGCCTCTTTGAGAACGGGAGAACCATTCTCTCCGAGCTGGGTTGCTGCGCCTATAAAGCGGTCTTCTGCGGGCGCAAAGGGCTTGAGGAAGTGCTTCATCAGTCCCAAATGATTTCCTTCCTCCAGAATGTTTAAGGCAAACGAGTGACCGGGATAAAGCAAAGACTCGATCGCCCGCTCTTTGGCAACAGCGACTGTAATGCCCGGCGGATTAAACGTGGCTTGAGACACCCAGGATGCTAGCATCGCGCTTGAAAGATCGCCATACCGGGTCGTTACCACGCAGAGCGAACCCACAATCCGCCCAACTGCCTGTTGCAGCGTGCTGGCGGGCTGACGCGGCTCCCGGACTTTTTTCGCCTTCTTCAGCGCCTGGGCAAAATCGGTTCCAGCTTCTTCGCAGAGTTTGAGTGTGGCATCGGTCGGCTTGAACTTGACGCGAATGGGATCAAAGCCAAAGCGGTAGCCTGCATCACGCAGCTTGGTTTCGAGCAGGTCGATCGCCTCGCCGCTCCAACCATAAGAGCCGAATACGCCAGCGGGTTTGTCGATTGAAACGGTTGAGAGCAAAATTCCCAAAGCCGTTTGGATCTGGGTCGGGGCGTGTCCGCCCAGGGTTGGGGAGCCGATGATGAAGCCCGCGCACTTCTCGACGATCGCCTGAATCTCGTTGGGTTCTACTGCTTCACAGTTAATGGATTCCACGCTGACTCCGGCTTTGGTGATGCCACGGGCGATTGCCTGCGCCAGCGTTGCTGTGTTGCCATAGGCCGAGGCATACAGAAGCGCCACCGTTTGCTCCTGCGATTTTTGCTGCTGGCTCCACTGTTGATAAGACTGCACCAGCTCTGTTAAACCATAGCGTACCAGCGGCCCATGTCCGGGCACGTAGAACCGAACGGGGAACGGCGTAATTTTTTCGAGCGCCGATGTCACCTGACGGGCATGGGGAGCCATCAGACAGTCATAATAGTAGCGTCGGTCTTCTCGCAGCACCGTCCAGCCTTCATCAAACACCTGGTCGCCGCAGACGTGCGCCCCAAACAGCTTATCGGTGTACATTACCTGCGTTTTTGGGTCGTAGGTGCAGAGGCTGTCAGGGTAGCGGGGGGTAGGAGTCGGAATGAACTGGAGCTGATGCCCACCGCCCAGGTCTAGAACTTCATCAGGGCTGCCTCGCATCACCAGAACGTTTAATTCCTGCTCGGGCAGGGCATTGCGAAGAGCGATCGCCCCAGGATTTGAGCAGACAAAAGTCAGGTGCGGCAGCAGCTCCAGCAGGGCTTTAAGCGTTGTCGCGCGATTGGGATTAACATGTCCCAAAATCACATACTCGACGCGCTGAGGATCGAACCGCTGTAGCAGCGCCTCCAGGTAAACTTCGGTGAATGACTCTCCGGGCGGATCAACGATCGCTTTCTTGTCTGACGAAATTATGAAGGAATTAGCGGTTGTGCCACGTTCGAGGGCGTATTCAATTTCAAACCGCAGCCGGTTCCAACTGCGCGATCGCATGATCGTAGTGTCTGGGGCGATCGGCAAGATCTGCACATCCCGAGGCTTCAGCAGTGTCGCAGTCATCTTGAATTACTCCTGACTCAAATTTGCGGATCAATTCCCATTGCCCTGAGCTGTTCTGCAAGTCGCTCTGCGCGTTGGCGCTCTTGTTCTGCGCGTTGGCGCTCTTGTTCTGCGCGTTGGCGCTCTTGTTCTGCGCGTTGGCGCTCTTGTTCTGCGCGTTGGGCAATTTCGACATAACTTAAGAACGGCTCTCCGTCTGGACGAAACAGCAGAAGTTCGGCTTCAGACGGCTCAAAGCGAATGCCGAGCCTGGGGCTGACCCAATTAGCCATGGAATCGATCGCTTCCAGAAAGCCTTCGACGCGCTGCCAGCCGTTTAGCTCGTGGCTGTCGGGGTCATATAGGTAGTACTCTTCCACGCCGTAGCGAGAATAAAACAGCAGTTTGCGACTCATTTCTGCGATCGTGTTACCGGGCGACAGAATCTCGAACACCACTTGCGGCGGCAGGTTGTCTTCTTTCCACTGCTGATAAGACCCGCGTTTCCCCTTGGGGCGACCCAGCGCAACCATCACATCTGGGGCAATGCGGATCTTGTTGTTGCCCTCGACGGGATACCAGAGCAAATCGCCTGCGACAAATACATCAAGGCGATCGGCAAACAGCCACTCTAAATTTTGCTGGATGCTGACAATCCAACGAAACTGCTCGGTGTTGTCTGCCATCGGTCTGCCATCGCTGTCAGGATAAATAATCGCGGCTTCAGGAGCAGACGGTAGCTGAGACATAGCCTCACCCTCAGTAAACCCGGTGACTTCAACCTAGCACGATCGATATGCAGAGAGGCGGTGTGCTGTGACCTAGTAGTAGTTGCCAATCTTGCGATGGTGAACTGCGGTGAGCATATCAGGATTGGAAACGCGCCCTGCCGTTGCTGTGCTGTAGACCATCCAGTGATCGCTGCACTCCATACGGCTCGATACTTCGCACTCAATGTAGGCAAGCGCCTCTGCCAGAATTGGAGAACCGTTGTCAGCCGGATAGGTTTTGACTCCGGCAAAGCGATCGGCTCCCGGTGCAAACCGTTTCAAGAAGTGCTTCATCAATCCGGCATGGTTGCCTTCTTCCAGAACGTTGAGCACAAATCGATCGCCCACCTGCATCAGCGACTCGATCGCCCGGTCTTTGGCAACAGCGATGGTAAACCCCAGCGGTTTGAAGCTGGCTTGCATCACCCAGGATGCCAGCATTGCGCCGGTCACGTCGCCTTTTTTAGCGGTGATGATGTACAGCCCGCTGCTGATGCGTCCCAGCGCTTTTTCCAGGTCTGCGTCGATCGCTTTGATTTGCTTGATGCTGCGGTCGCGGCTCAGCCACTGCCCCAGGTCGGTTCCGGCTTCTTCACAGAGCTGATAGGTCGTTTCAGACGGCGTGTCTTTGACGCGAATTGCGGGAAACACTTCGGTCAGCCCCAAATCTCGGAAGCGATTGAGCAGCGGATCAACCGGTTCATCATCGCCGCCATAAGATTCAAAGATGCCGATCGCCTGCTTGCTGTTCACGGCTGCCAGCACCGTGCTGACGGCGGCTTGAGTTGCAGCTGCGATCACGCCCGATGCTGGAGGCGTGGTGATTACCACACCCGCCGCGTGGCTGACCAGTTCTTGCACCTCTTGCAGGTCAGCGGCTTTTAGATTCATCATCTCGACCGCTACGCCAGTTTTGGTAATGCCACGGGCGATTGCCTGCGACAGCCGATCGCTGTAGCCATAGTCTGACACGTAGAATACCGCTACAGTTTTCTCAGATTTTGCCTGCGCCTGACTCCAGCGGCGATAGCGTCCTGTCCAATCGCTGACGTGATGTTGTAGTAGAGGACCGTGACCTGTGGCGATCGTCTTCACCTCTGGCAGTTCGCCCATCCGCTTCAGGGCAGACAGCACCGACCGGGCATTGGGACCCATCAGACAGTCGTAGTAATAGCGGAAGTCGGCTTCGATCGCGCCCAAATCTTCATCAAAGGTGCGATCGTCGCAGTAGTGCATCCCAAACGCATCACAGGTGAAGAGAATCTGCGTTTTGTGGTCGTAGGTAAAGATCGTGTCGGGCCAATGCAAATTCGGGGCAATCACAAATTCCAGCTCGTGCCCGTTGCCCAGATCGAGCCGATCGCCGTTTTTGACGATCTGCCGCTGAAAAGGCTGGTGCACCAGGTCTTCGAGAAACTGAATTGCGACTTTTGACCCGACCACCGTTACGTCAGGAGCTAACGACAGCACATCGGGCACCAAGCCGCTGTGGTCAGGTTCGGTGTGGCTGATGATCAGGTAGTCGATCGTCGTGGGATCAAGCTGCTGCGTCAGGGTAGCGAGGTAAAGCTGGCGAAATTTCTCATGCGAGGTATCAACCAGGGCAATCTTTTCGCCGCGAATCAGGAAGGAGTTGTAGGTCGTACCGTTTTTGAGTCCAAATTCGATATCAAAGCGGTCGCGGTTCCAATCGAGCGATCGCAGCGTGGTGGTATCAGGCGCAATGTCTGCCACCTGCATAGTCAGTCGGCGCTGAACGCGGTCTGTCAGGACTACCATATCCACTTCTCCTGTCCTAAAGAGTGTTAAGTATTTATAACTATTCTGACAAAAATTTTGACAATTACCCATTGCGGTTTCTAATGCAACCGATTCAGGGTATTCCGTTTCAACAGCCGCTCTGTTACGGCATGAATGGCTCACGCTCAGCGATCGATCGCAGCCAACAGTCGCTGGATCTGCTGATCCCACGTCCAGTCTCGCATGAATTGGGCGGCAGTAGCTCCCTGCTGGTGCGCGGCTGAGCGGTTGGTATACACTGCTTCCAGGGCAGCAATCACTTCCTCAACATCTGATTCACCCCAGCCCTCATAGCCCTGGTAAAGATCGATCGCCTGCACCGGACGCTGCGATCGCAGCGCATAGCTCTCCGCACCCGCTAACAGATCCAGGTGTCCCGTGTTGGCAGAGAGGAGCGTCGGGATGCCGCAGGCTAGGCTTTCCATTGCTGCCAAATTCGTGCCGCCTTCACAGCGGCTGGGAAAAAGCGCCACATCTGCCTCGCACAAAATCTGTCCCATCAGGTGATTGGGCACCACGCCCAGATCAACAGCGGCAGTGTCGGGAATGCCGTTTGTCGCCAGCCAGGGAACGATCGCCAATCGACCATCGGGGGCAACCTGGGGCAAGCCCTCGACATACCCGGTCTGCTCCAGTCCGCGCATCGTTTTTGCCCAGGTGTTGTGCCATGCCGTCAGCAGCAGCGCCTCGGGGTAACGGGCGTGAAAGGCTTTGAAGGCACAAATCACGATGTCTTGACCCTTGCGGTACTCCAGCTTGCCGCCCGAGAAAATCACAAAGCGGTCGCCAAACAGTCCCGATTTGGGTGCTGGGTGAAAGATCGTGGGGTCAATGCCCTGAAACACCGTTTCGACATCAGGCAAGCCGTAGCTCTTGAGAACTTCCGCATTCCAGGTTGAGCCTGCCACGATGCGATCGAACGCTTTTGCCCGCGTCAGTGCTGCTGCGGTCAGATGAGTGTCTTCAGAAAAAATCACGCCAATGGTTTTGCTGCCAGAGCACTCCGCCAGTTCGGGAGCCGTCAGGAATTGGTTTCCCAAGCTCTTGAAAATTGGGAAATTCAGCGTCCGCGTCTGGTCGAGTATCGACCCGCGATCGAACACAGGCTGCAACCGTTTCTGGTGCAGAGGATTCCAGGGAACCGAGGTGGCAGGCGGCAGCAGCAGTGTCGGGGTGACGGTCATTTCCAGCAGGTGCAGCGCCAGATACGTCCCATAAGTGCCCCAGCCCGTTGCCGCACTGAGCTGCCAGCCAATTCCCAGGCAATTTGGCGGGGCGACAGCCTCAGGAATCAGCGCCGGTAAAACCGTGGCGCGCAGCGTCTGCTGAATTTCAGCAATCACCGTTGACCAATCTCCGGCATGTGATTGGCGAAACAAGCGCACCGTCGGATACCAGGGTGAATTCGATCGATCGAGCAGCCAGCGCCAGTCGGGGTCAGTGCAGAGCATCAGCCAAACGGGTTTCCCCAACGCTCCCGCCAGGTGTGCCACTGCCGTATCCACGCTGATCACCAAGTCGAGTTGCGCCACTGCCGCTGCGGTGTCCGCAAAATCGTTAAGCTGGTCACTCAAATCAATCACTGAAGTAGCGGCGCTACACTGCTGCAACTCTGAGGCACGATCGCCCTTCTGCAAGCTGTAGAAGCACACTCCGGGTATCTGTAACAGGGGTGCCAGATCTGCGAACCGACAGGAACGATGGCGATCGTTGCGGTTCGTCGGACTGCCCGCCCAAACCAAGCCGACCTTGAATTGGACAGGCGATTCTCCAAGCTTCAGCTCAGATGACTTGGCAGACAGGTAAGAAATCTCTGCGGGCACGCGATCGAGCGTGGTGCCAAACAAATGCGGCAGACTGAGCAGCGGAGCCTGAACGTCGAATTTGGGCAGCACCTCGCCTCTGGGGATGACGCGATCGATCCCAGCCACGGTTTGCAGCAGGCGCACCAGCAGCGGCTGACACTCGACGATCACCGTGCCGCCCCGCTGCGCCACCAGCGGCACATAGCGGATGAACTGAATGGTATCGCCAAACCCCTGCTCGGCATATAGCAGAATTGTTTTGCCGCTCAGGTCAGAGCCGTCCCACATCGGCTGCGGCAGCGGCGGACGGGGCGGCTTGTAGTTTGCCACCTGCCAGCGCCACTCGTTTTCGGCGAACCCCTGCGGCAAATCGCCGCTCAACAGCAGCGCGTGACCGAGGTTGTTATGAGCGCTGGCGTGATGGGGATCGATCGCCAGCACCCGCCGGTAGCAGTCGATCGCCTCTTGCACCTTTCCTTGAGATTTGAGCGTGTTGCCCAGATTGATCCAGGCATCGGTGTGCTGCGGACGCTGCACAATCGCCCGTCGATAATGCTGCACAGCGGCGACGAAATCGTCCTGGTCGCGCAGAGCGTTTGCCAGGTTAAAGTGAGTATCCGGGTAGTTGGGGTCAAGCATCAGGGCTTGCCGGTAGTGGACGATCGCCCCCTCCGGGTCGCCCTGCTGCCGCAGCGTCACACCCAGATTGTTGTGAGCAATGACATTGCCAGGGTCGAGGCTGACTGCCTGTCGGTAATGGGCAATTGCCATTTCCCGCCGATCGAGCCGCCGCAGCGTGTTGCCCAGGTTTAAGTGAACTTCAGCGGCAGTGGGATCAAGCGCCAGAGCTTGCTGGTAATAGCCAACGGCGATCGACCACTGGTGCTGGCGATGGGCGATCGTCCCCAATAGATTCAGCAGCGCGATTTTGACCTGGGCGATCGTGCCTGCCCAATCGCCCGGAGCGGATTGACGAAACAGCCGCATTGTCGGATACCAGGGACTGTCGCGGCGGTGCTGTAGCCAGCGCCAGTCGGGAGCGAATGACAGCAGCACCCAGACCGGACGATTGATCGCCCCAGCGACGTGAGCCACCGCTGTGTCAACGGTGATCACCAGATCTAATTGCCCGATCGCCGCTGCGGTATCAGCAAAATCGCTGAGCTGAGCACTGAGGTCCTGAATGTGCCCTGCTGCCTGCGGCAAATCCGCCGATCGCGCGCCTTTTTGCAGACTGTAGAACTGCGTTCCGGGCACATTGAGCAGATTCAAAAAGTGAGCCAGCGGACAAGAGCGACGGCGATCGTTTTGATGATCCGGGCTGCCCGCCCAGACGATACCAATCTTCAAGCCAGTTCCATCGAGCGGAACGGTGGACTGCGGTGGCACCAGATAAGGCTCAGCCGGGATCGCGTCTAGCGTGGTCTGCAACAGATAGGGCAGGCTGAGCAGCGGCGCGTGGACGTCGAATTTGGGCAGGTCTGACCCAGCAGGTACAATCTGGTCGATCGCCGACATGGGCTGAATCAGGCGGATCAGGGCTGCCTGACATTCCACAACGACGCGTCCGCCGCGCTGCGTCACCAGCGGTGCGTAGCGGATAAACTGGATGGTGTCGCCAAACCCCTGCTCGGCGTGCAGCAGAATTGTTTTGCCGCTCAGGTCAGAGCCATCCCACAGCGGCTGAGCAAAGGCGCGGGGCGGCTTAAAGTTTTTACCTTGCACCTGCCAGCGATACTCATATTCCCGAAAACCGCGTGCCAAATCGCCTGCCAGCAGCAGCGACAGCGACAGATTTAAATGCGCGTCGGGGTAGTCGGGCTTGAGCGCTAGCGCCTGTTGATACACGACGATCGCCTGCTCGATCTTGCCCAGCTCATACAGCACCAGCCCCAGATTGTTGTAGGCTTCGGAATAGTTGGGTTGCAGCCTCAGCGCCTGCTGATATGCCGCTACGCAGTCTTCAAAGCGATCCTGGTCTTTGAGCGCGTTGCCCAGGTTGTAATAGGCATCGGCGTAATCGGGCTTGAGCGTCAGTGCTTGTTGATAAGCGGCGATCGATGCCTCATTGCGTCCCAGCTCTTGCAGCGCTGCGCCCAAATTGTTGTAGAAAGCAGGAGAATCCGGTTGCAGCGTCAGGGCTTGCTGATAGCAGTCGATCGCTGCCGCAAATTCCCCTGCCGCTTGCAGCGCATTGCCCAAATTGTTGTGCGCCTCTGGGTCTTTGGGGCGCAGGGTGAGCACCTGCCGACCGTGAGCAATTGCCGCAGCAGGTTCACCCTGTTCGCGCAGCACCTGCCCCAGACTGCTGAGGGAATCGGCATGAGCGGGATCGATTGCCAGCGCCTGCTGGTAAGCAACGATCGCCTCCTTGCGCTTGCCCTGCTGCCGTAGCAGATTGCCAAGGTTGTTGTATACGCCTGGGGAATCAGGCTGCAACCGCAGCGCTTGCTGGTAGGCGTGAATTGCTGCGTCCAGGTTGCCTTGTGCCCGCAGCGCCACGCCCAGATTGTTGTGCACCTGAGCATCGGTGGGATTGCGGCTGAGGATCTGCTGATAGCAGTTGATCGCCTCAGACAAATTGCCCGATCGGTGCAGCGTCATCGCCAGCAGATGCAGCGCCTCAGCGTGGTCGGGCTGCTGCTTGAGAATTCGACGACAGACACGGGCAGCAGCAGCAAACTGTCCCGTCCGATGGTAGTGCTGGGCAAGCCTCAATGGCTCAGATTCTGCCATCGCTGTCAGTCCTTCCAGACAATCTACTGGCTCTATGGCTCCAGCTTAGACAAAGCTTGCCAGTTTTCGATCGCCCGCTCAGTCCAGAGCCAATCACGACTGAGGGCGCTGGGCTGAAACGCCGTGGGCGCTCGTTCAACGACCAGGCGATGAAACTTCACGGCATGACTGAGGTATTCTTTGGCTGGCTCTGGCTCCAGCTCATCGGCAATTTGTTTGAACGCCAGCGCCATTCCCGCATAGGCAGTCAGCGCGTCCTGGTTGGTCAAGAGTTCCGTAGACGGGGTTTTGTTGGCATCGGCTGACGGCGCTGCTCCACTGAGTTGGGAATTGAGCAGCATCAGGGTTTGTTGCCAGGCTTCGATCGCTGCTCTGGAATTTTCTTCAGCGTGGTAGGCAAAGCCCAACGCCAGATGATACTGAGGCACGTCGGGCTGTCCTTTGGCAGCAGTCTCCCAGAAGCGGCGCACGTCATCTTTGCCGTAGTCGGTGTTGCCGACTTGCAGCGACTGCCATGCCAATCGTCCCCGCAGAAAGCTGATGTCAGGGTCGTCAATCTGGTCACGAGGCACAACCTCAAGCGCAGATGCGGCTTGGGGCAAGGCGTTGCGATCGAGCAGCACTGCGACTGCCTCTTGGGCTTCAGCGAGATCGCCCTGATTAAAGCGAGTGCTGGCAATTGCTGTGACTTGCGCGGTATCTAAAGCCGCCAGGTTTGCTGCATCTGGACTGGCAGCACTCGAAAATGGCATCGCAGGCAGCTCTGGGATCTCCGGGCTGGGCGAAATCAGATAGCGCAGGGCTTCCCAGCCTGTGACAAAGACGATCGCCAGCAAGCCAGCCGTACCCAGGGGCACCCAGACCGCAGGGCGACGCAGTCCTTTCCAGATCTGGCGCAGCTTCTGCGTTGTCAGAGCAGAGTGGGGCGCAGGCTTTGCTCGATCGCGGTTTGGCGCGGCTGCCTCTGGCTTCTGCTCAGCGGCGGTGGATGCATGGGTGGGCGCAGCCTGGGTTGCCGACTGATAGCGGGGGTTCTCAGGCAGCCGATCGTATGTCTCTAACCCGGTCGCCGCAGCTTCGGGCAGCAGCGTTTCTTCTGCCGCCGCTGGAATAATCGTTTCGTCTGTAGGCTTGTGCTGCGTGAGCTGGCTAATTAAGTCAGCCACTAACGATCGCTCTTCATCATCGCTCAGGTCAACTGATTCCGGGTCCTCGTCGGTGTCGTCTACCGACAGCGCCAGGTCGTCGGTATATTCCAGTTCGTCAACCAGGCTGAAATCATCGGCTGAGAGCGTGGTTTCTTCTAGCACCGCCCAGTCTTGCGTCGATTGACTGTAGCGATCGATCAGCGTGGCGGTGGCAGCGTTTTTGGTCACGTCTGCTTTGGCGACAGCGGCTGGCACTGCCACATCATAAGCGCGAGGCAATCGCACCAGGCTGTCAGCCGGATTATCGAGCGTTCGATCGCCCGGAGTCAGATAGCCGTCAAACTCTGGATGCAGATAAAGAATCGGCAGCGCCCAATAAAGCTGATCTGAGCCATAGGCAGAGATTAATCCCTGACGGGCGCGATTCAGGCTGAGGTCTACAGGATAACCCTGCTTGAGATTGCGATAAAACAATCGCGTCAGGGTCAGAGCCACGTCATCGGGAATTTGTTCTGCCATTGCCAGCACAGCCGGAATGCCCCGACTCACCAAGGCTTCTGCCAGGTTGCGATCGTCTGCTTCGGGCACAGCCGTTGCCGTGTATGCGCCCCGGCAAGAGTTAAACACCGCCATGCGGATGTCGTTGTTGACGAGCAGCCCCGCGAGATCGTCACCGCTGAGGGTTTCTGTAAGTCCGGTTCTGCGGTTGACCAAGTACAAACTGCCACCCGCTGCGCTGAGATCGCTATGTCCGGCAAAGTGAAAAACCTGATATTGCCCTTGCTCAAGCGCCTGCGTTAACTGTTCGCGCCCGGGCTGCTCCAGAATTGTGAGCTGAATTTCTGGCAGCGGATCAACCATTCCCTCTGGCAGCGACCCAGGAGAGCGCAGTTCTCGCTGGAGGTGTGTAGCTTCTCGCTTCAGGCTCAACTGCTCCTGGTCGGTAGGAGCGGCAAGCGCCATCAGAATGCGTAGGGGCTGATCCAGCGGCAGGGGTGCTGTGGTTGCGGCAATGCCAATTCCCGGCTGGTAACGGGAAAAGAGCACTTCCGTTCCTGTTGCTAAAGGGCGCGATGGCTGATTTTGTCGCCGCCGCTCGCCTGCACCCTCGCTACCGTGCAGCACTTCCCAGGGCAGTCTGGGCAGTTGCGTGCCTTTTAGCCCCAGCCGCAGCCGCAGCACTTCTCCGCGATGTTGAGCAATGCCCTGAGCCGTGACCCAGCTATCGCGCAGGGTTCCCTGAAACAGAGCGTTGTAAAGCTGCTGTCCCAGTTTCACGAGACTGAGTGCAGGCGGTGTCATTCCTTCCAGATCTGGCGACAGGTCATAGCCGCTCAGCCGCTGCGATGCTGTTTCTCCAGCAGGAGCGCTGCCAGCGCTCTGCAACAGCTCTAAAAGTGGGTCGTTCATCAACTGCTGTGCCTGAGTCAGCCAGTCTTCAACTTCCCAAATCACCTGCTCTTCAGCCAGCGGCGCGCCCGGTGCGACTCGTTCGGTTCGCACCAGGTATTCATTTTTCCCCACTGGGGTTACGGAGATGTGAAACTCCTGAGTCACTCAGCGTTCTCCTAATCACCTGATTTCGTTATGCAATCGCTCGACTGTGAACCACACCTGGAAAACCTCAAAGATTGAATCGCAGCCCGTGGGGCTGGAATTTTGATCGCATCACCACACACTTCTGAGGAATTTGAGGCAAATCAGGCTAATTTCGTCGGTTTAGCGCAGCGATCGTCCTGATTGTCTGCTGGCTCAGCAAAAGCGAGTTTCGCCTGCTGCCTCAATGCGCTTACTCCTCCAGACGACAGTGGGTGGCAAAAAGTTACGGACGCTCGTCCTAAAAAATCTGCCCTTATTGCTACTTTGCCTTAAAAACCATCCGGATGGGGGAATCGATCGCTGAACAGTGGAATGGTAGATGCACCCTGATTTAATTCCCCTGGCTCAATCTTTGAGTGAGGGGAATTTCCTTTTTGCGGTCAGGGCTGCACCACTCACCCAGCCGCTCGTCATTTTTTACCGAATTTTGCGAGTTGATCTGCTGAGGTAAAGCGACTGGAAGTGTGCTAAAAATGCCTGACATCACGAAGTCTGCATTTGCCTCATCCTCCGTATAGATTTACGAAGCGAAGCAAATCTGGTAGAACTGGTGGAGTGCTTGTGCAGCACATCTAACGTCGCCCTCACCGGAGATAGGCTGAACTGAGCGCTAGCTAGATTGACAAGAAGCAATTCAATGTCGTTTGGTGAGCCGTCAGGTTCTGGGCTATCCTAATCTCTTGAGGATTCGAGCAACTGCTGACTCGAATCCAGCCCAATTTTCACTTTTATCGCTGCTTGCGAAAGGGAAGTGTATGAACAAAAAAGCGATCGGTTTACTTTTGGCTTTAGGGCTGGCAGGAATCCTGGCAGCCTGCGGTGGCGGTGGCGATACTACTGCCCCCGAAGAGTCTCCTGCTGCTGCTCCTGAATCTCCTGCTGCTTCTCCTCCTCCATAACTTACAGTCTGGACAGAGGGAGTTGACCACAAGCTAGGGGCTATCATCGATTCCAGCCAGAACTCTGATGATGGAAAAGTGACAGCCCCTGAATTGTTCATAGGGCGGGCACGGTAAGGCTGATGCCGCAAGCGTCTGACTGCTCATGGATGATGCGCCCTGAAGTGACATGTGGCTTTTTCTCGTTTCGTGTTGACATTGATGGCAGCTTACAGAACCCTGCCTGTAACGGGCATTCAGCGATACTCAGGCTTGCTTGATATTGCGGTTTCTATAAGCTGCTTGCTTTTGACGGATTTCTTTCGAAGCAGGTTTGATTTCTGCTAAATTGCTTTCCATTTAGCGCTCCTGATGAGAGCAAGCAGTCGTGAGGCATGTGAGATGACACAGCCTGTGCAACTCATCGGATGCTGCGGCGCAGCGTCGCTGCTGACACTGGCAGCAGTCTTACCAGCGCTGGCGCTGCCGCCAGCCGACGACCCGCCCGAAGAGGTACTGCGGACAGAAATTATTACAGAGGCACGATCGCCCGTTGACGGCGAACCCCTGACCGCTGCGGAGTATGCCGAACTCCAGGCACAGCTTGCGACAAACCCCAACCCACCCAGCCTATCACCTCAAGTGGAAAATATTATTCGACTGCTTTATCTGCGCCGAGCGATTCGCAGTGTTTTTCCGTTTCTGCTACGCTAGCTTAGACAGCTCCAGAGCGGCATGAGTTGCAGCGCTTTACCTGCTTACGAAGCTTGCTGGCGAGAAGGGCGAACGAGGGGACTCGAACCCCCGAGTGGCGGAACCACAATCCGCTGCCTTAACCACTTGGCTACGCTCGCCATCGTCTACCTAGCATAGCATTTTCTCACCCAGCACAGGAGCAATGCCGCCAGAATTTCTCGGAGTTACCAGTTGCTGAAGATCTGAGAATTGCCAGGAATGCAATTTCCGCCCGCTGTTTTTGTTTGGCTGTTCTTATTTGATTTGGCTGTTTCCGTTTAATGGCTACAACAAGAAGTCAAAGATTCAACAACAGTTGTGATTTAAATCAATCAACGTTTCTGTCGCCGTCCATTAAATTTGTGTCAAATCCTATCGATGAAATCGGGCAATTCACTGTAACTATCGATAAAATCTAAAAGACCTCAGAATCGTCGCTGTATTTTTTGGTACTCAAAACTCCGCTGCTGTAACCACTGATAAATCAAGAGGTGCTTACTAAAGTTAGCAGAATCAAGCGCGTCAGACTATCTAAATCAGAAATCTCTGGCTGGCTTCATTCTCTCTGGTAATTTTTGCTTCTTTCAAGCTGAAGTTTCTTCCTTCTGCAGCCGGTTGATGTTTCGGCGACTTGAAGCAGAGGAAGCCGATCGCTGAACTCCAACCCGTGGCTACAGAATGACTAGCAAATCGATGACCTTTCGGTTGCCAATTCCTTTAGCGCAAGCGATCGAAGTTCGTGCCAGGACAACGGGTAGAGACAAAACAACAGTTGTCACAGAAGCCCTGGCTCAAGTCTTTGGACTACCAGAGCTATCGCCTGCACCTGCCACGCTTGACATGCTGCAAGAGCAGGTCGAACAGCTTGAAGACAGCATCAGCACCTTGTCAGAGCAGGTTGTCCATCTTCCAGACCGAGTGACAACATTGGAGCAGCTTGTCGCCTCAGTGCAGAATTTGCTCGAATCCTTTGAGTGGTTGGCAGACGATCCCACTGGTATTGCGGCGGCTAGTTTGGGTTTATGCGGCAATTGTGCTGGCGAAACTGAAGAAACGCTGCAACTGATCGCCCGACTCCAAAAGCAGGTGGGCACTCAGGCGCAAATTCTCTTAACTCTTCCTGACCCGCTGTTTGTGTACGATCGGCTGGGTCGATTCACCTATGTCAACCCGGTTGGTGCGCGATTGCTCAAACACAGTCCAACCAGTCTGCTGGGGCAGGCGATCGAGAGCCTGAACTTGCCCCTAACCCTCAAAGAGCAGCTTGTCGCTCAACTGACAACCGTCTTGACAACGGGAAGAACCATTAGCCGTGAGGTCAGCATTCCCACCGCTACCGCTGAAACTAGAGACTACGAGTGCATTGTGAGTCCAATTCAAACAATTCCGATTCAACCCAGTGACAGCCCAATCGCTAAGAGTCAGGATGAGATTGACCGCATGAATGCGGTTGTTTGGATCGCCAGAGACATTACCGATCGCAAGCACGCTGAAATGGTGCTGCGAGAATCGGAACAAAACTATCGCAATTTGTTTGAATCTGCCAATGACTCTATTTTTGTGATTGATTTTGCCACTCATCAAATTCTCAATGCCAATGTCAATGCCGCACGACGTTTAGGCTACACCCGTCAGGAACTGCTACAGCTGACGCTTGACGCGATCGACGCACCAACCTCACCTGCCAAAAGAGAAACGCTACTGCAAGCGTTGAGGCTGCAAGGCAGTCTGACAGTTGAACATATCTATCGCCATAAAGACGGCACTGACATCCCAATCGAATTTAGCAGTCGGATGATTGAATACGGCGATCGATTGGCAATTCAAAGTGCTGTTCGCGATATCAGTGAACGCAAACAGATTGAGCAAACGCTCCGCAACAGCGAGGCACGCTTTCGGCGTATTTTTGAAAACTTACCGCTGGGTATGGCTCTGATCAACTGCAGAACGCAGCAGGTTGCTCAGGTTAATGCCGTGATGTGTCAACGCTTTGGCTACACGGCGACTGAGTTTTGCGCGCTGTCGATCGAGCAGTTGAGCCATCCCGAAGATGCTAGCAGCATTGTGCAGTATCTCCAGCGGGTGCAGGCAGGCGACAGCGGCGGACAGATTGAAAAACGCGGTCTCACAAAACGCCAGGAGACCGTTTGGATTTGTCTGGGGGCGACAGCCTTTGACGACCCCGATGACACCGTGTTTGTAGGCATGACGATCGGCAACAGCAACCTCGGCTAGCAGCCCAATCAAAGCCTGACTACCATTGGCAACACAAACAATGGCGATGCAAATAACGGCGGTACAAACAATGGGGACTCCAATATAGACAGGAGCAGGCGGGTGAAACCGTCTCTCGTCTATACCTGGAGTCCCTGTCGATCGCTAAGCTGAGCGACCTGTTAGCGGGCGTAGGAGATCAGGTGGAGCACGTCGCGCAGCACGCTGTAGCCAGCCAGATCCCACAGCAGATATGCCAGGAAGCCAATCATTGCAAAGCGACCGTTCCACAGCTCGGCTTGGGGATTCCAGCCAAACAGGAAGGCATTGCGGTCTTTGTTGTTATAGGCTTTTGCAACAGGAGGTAGATCGGTAGAATTAGGAGTCATGATTTTGGTTCCTCAATGAATTTGTCAAAGTTGGATCGGTTAAATCGCAAAATGATTCCGGCATGTGAAACACAGACCCAGGATTTGGCATAATCCTAGCGGGCGTAGGAGATCAAGTGCAGCACGTCGCGCAGCACGCTGTAGCCAGCCAGATCCCACAGCAGATATGCCAGGAAGCCGATCATTGCAAAGCGACCGTTCCACAGCTCGGCTTGGGGATTCCAGCCAAACAGGAAGGCATTGCGGTCTTTGTTGTTATACTCCGTTGCAACAGGAGGCAGATTTGTAGAATTCGTGGTCATTGTTAAGTTTCCTCAACAGGCGGTTTATGACTCCCATCCTAAAGAGCTGGCGCTGGCGCGAGGTCTGTCAATGGTCATAAACTTGTTGCCCTGCCAAAGGACGACATTTCCGGGTTCGGGCTGCTCCGCAGATACCTCAAGGGTTGCCCTGCAAACTCCAGCACAGGAGGCATGAATTTGCAAATGACCCATACACTGTCTCCGCTTTGTGTTTTGTGTAACGGCAGTTTTTAATTGAACGAGGCAGGGCGATCGATTTAACTGTGTGTAATGCCATTGGGCATAATGGCGCCCGACAAATCAGCGTTAAATAAATTGGTTTGATTGAGTTTGACGCTGATCAACACGGCTTCAGTCAGGTTGGTTTCACTCAGGTTTGACCAGCTTAGATTTGCCCGATACAAATTCGCGCCGCGCAGGTTTGCTCCCCGCAGCGATGTCCAGCTCAAGTTTGCACCACGAATGTTAGCGCGGCTGAGCGTGGCATTGATGAGATTGGCACTGACCAGCTTGGCGCGGCTTAAATCTGCTTCCCGCAGGTCTGCCTCTTCGAGACTGACTCCGTGCAGCATGGCATTCACCAAATTCGCTGCTTCCAAAATGGCTTCATTCATCGTGGCATTGGTTAAATTTGCGCCTTCGAGAATGGCACGGGTCAAATCGGTGCCAATCAGCTTGGCGCGAATCAAGCTGGCATCGCTTAACATCGCTTCTGTCAGAGCTGCCTTGGTCAGGTTGGCTTCTCCCAGGTTGGCAGCTTGCAGGTTCGATCGCTGCAAATTTGCTTCGACCAGCTTGGCACCCCGCAGCCCAGCTTCTGTCAAGTCAGCTTCACAAAGTTGTGCGGCAGTCAAATCAGCGCCAATCAAATTGATGTCAATGAGATGAGACTGGCTCAAGTCAGCACGAAACAAATTTGCTTCTCTCAAATTGGCTGAACTCAAGTCAACATCACGCAAAACTGCCTTACTCAAATCGGCTCGCCGGAGATTAATTTGCTGCAAACTGCTGCCGCTTAAATCAACGCCTGCTAAATTGACTTCTCGAAAATCTCTCACTCCGGCTGCATATTGGCTGAGCAGTTCGTCAGCATCCATGATGGTCATCCTGCGTTTAATATTGCGATCACCACGGCAGAAGCAAAGCCCCTACTGCTTACCGACACTGCGGTGCATTGGGTACACCAAATCGACACGCAGATCAGCGGCATAGATCCAGGTTGCCCTGATTCACAGAGCAAACCGCCTCTACTTCCACGCTGACGTTTACGACGCTAGCTCAAGGTGATCCGGCAAAGTCGAAGGATAGGGATGATCGGTACCTCTCACGGGTAGAAACCACCGTCACGAATTGCCAACAGCCAAACGCTAACCGCTAACCACTCATAGCGAACCACCACGCTCGTGTCCTAAGATGTTTTGACTGCCAGCTTTCTTGCAGAATTGCAGATTAGGTAAAGATGATGCCCGAAAACCTCAGAAGCCAAGTTGTCACTCAAGGCGTACAGCGGACTCCAAATCGCGCCATGCTGCGTGCGGTTGGATTTGCCGATCAAGATTTCACAAAGCCGATTATCGGAATTGCCAACGGCTATAGCACCATTACGCCCTGCAACATGGGCATTAATGACCTGGCAAAGCGGGCAGAAGCAGGCGTGCGATCGGCGGGTGGGATGCCACAGCTTTTTGGCACGATTACCATCAGCGATGGTATTTCGATGGGCACTGAGGGCATGAAGTATTCCCTGGTGTCGCGAGAAGTAATTGCAGACTCGATCGAAACAGTGTGCAACGGACAGAGCATGGACGGCGTGCTGGCGATCGGCGGCTGCGACAAAAACATGCCGGGTGCCATGATTGCGATCGCCCGCCTCAACATCCCTGCGGTTTTTGTTTATGGCGGCACGATCAAACCCGGATACCATCAAGGGCGCGACCTGACGATCGTCAGTGCATTTGAAGCCGTGGGCGAGTATAGCGCTGGCAAACTTGATGCCAATGAGCTGCTAGAGGTCGAGTGCAAATCCTGTCCGGGGGCTGGCTCCTGCGGCGGCATGTATACGGCAAACACCATGTCATCGGCATTTGAAGCGATGGGGATGAGTTTGATGTACTCCTCGACGATGGCAGCCGAAGATGAAGAAAAAGCCGAGAGCACTGAGAAATCTGCCTACGCGCTGGTCGAAGCCATCCGCAAACAGATCTTGCCCCGCCAGATTATTACCCGCCAGTCGATCGAAAACGCCATCTCGGTGATTATGGCGGTCGGTGGGTCAACCAACGCGGTGCTGCATTTTCTGGCGATCGCCCATGCTGCTAGGGTGCCGCTAACGCTCGATGACTTTGAAACCATTCGTGCCCGCGTGCCGGTGCTCTGTGACCTGAAGCCCTCTGGTCGCTATGTCGCCACCGACCTGCACAAAGCAGGCGGTATTCCTCAGGTGATGAAGATGCTGCTGGTGCATAACCGGCTGCACGGCGATTGCTTGACTGTGACCGGACAGACGATCGCCGAACTGCTGGCTGACATTCCTGAAACTCCCCGTCCTGACCAAGATGTGATTCGCCCCTGGGACAATCCGCTCTACCTCGAAGGACACCTGGGAATTTTGCGCGGCAATCTGGCATCTGAAGGTTCGGTTGCGAAACTGACTGGCATCAAGAAGCGCACGATTACTGGATCTGCCCGCGTGTTTGAGTCTGAAGAAGCCTGTCTGGATGCCATTCTTGCCAAGCAAATCAAGGCGGGGGATGTCATTGTCATTCGCTATGAAGGACCCAAAGGCGGACCGGGAATGCGGGAAATGCTGGCTCCGACCTCTGCCATCATCGGTGCAGGACTGGGAGATGCCGTCGGACTGATTACCGATGGACGCTTCTCAGGCGGAACCTATGGCATGGTGGTCGGTCACGTCGCGCCTGAAGCTGCCGTAGGAGGCACGATCGCCCTGGTTCAGGAAGGCGATTCGATCACGATCGATGCTGATGCCCGGTTGCTGCAACTTCACGTTTCCGACCCGGAGCTGGCGCAGCGTCGTGCTTCCTGGCAACCCCCGCAGCCCCGATACACTCAAGGCGTGCTGGCAAAGTATGCCAAACTCGTTTCTTCGAGCAGCCTGGGTGCAGTGACAGATTTGCATTGAGAGAGGTGAGGAAGTGTGAGGGAGGGCTGTGCCACGCTTGGTAATAAGGGCTAAATTATGCGATCGGCATTGGCATCTGAGGCACCGAGTCGATCGCCGACGTGCAGATTGGGCAGCGATCGGCTCGGTCTGCCCTACTCATCCCTCCTGCCACAACACCCCTAAATGACAAAAACCCCCAACATGGTTGAGGGCTGGAGTTCCTGAAAATCGTCACTGATGGTTATGATGCCAATTCCTCAGAAAGAACACAAGGGGGGTACGACCCATCACATTGCTCCTGGTGAGTCACAGTGCTCCTGGTGAGGTTGTTGAGTTCAACTCACTGGGCAATTAAGTCTGCCAAAAGCGTGCCGTCGGGGTTGGATTGCCGCTGATCCATGGGGATGTAGGGCAGCTCGTGGAAGCCAGTATAGATTTGAGTCGGGCGAAAAATGCGGTTTTCTGCCAACTGCTCTTTCCAGTGCGCCAGCCAGCCTGCCACGCGGGCGATTGCAAACACGGGTGTAAACAAATCAGTAGGAATCCCCATCTTGCGGTAAACCAACCCTGAGTAGAAATCAACGTTGGGATAAATGCCTCGATGCCCCAATTTTTCTTCGACCACTCGCTCTAGCTCTACGGCAATGTCGTAGTAATCGTCCCGCCCAAATTTCTCAAACAGTTGCTCAGCCAGGTCTTGCAAAATGGTGGCGCGGGGGTCTTTCACTTTATAGACCCGGTGCCCAAACCCCATAATTTTCTCTTTGCGCTGCACGCACGCCTCAACGTAAGCACGCACGTTTTCAACTGAGCCAATTTCCTCTAGCATCGTAATCACTTCTTCATTGGCTCCACCGTGCAGCGGTCCGGCGAGGGTTCCCACTGCTGAGGCGATCACGGCATAAGGGTCTGTCAGAGTCGAAGCCGTCACC
>Ga0224723_1000419_pt1 | contig 29029 bp, 27 predicted proteins | sample Balambano_FR2_Me_FD_161647 | JGI IMG/M metagenome (GOLD analysis project Ga0224723, IMG submission 161647) | Freshwater sediment microbial communities from Lake Towuti, South Sulawesi, Indonesia - Balambano_FR2_MetaG | ecosystem: Environmental > Aquatic > Freshwater > Lake > Sediment | place... | reverse complement strand
TCGTGGATCTCGTACACGACCCGGTAGTCGCCGGTGCGCACGCGCCATTCCCCGACTCCACCGACGAGCCTCGTCGCACCGCTCGGCCGTGGCTGATCCGCCAGGAGTTCGACCGCCGCCTGGACGCGTCGGCGGGCGACGGGGTCGAGCTTGCGGAGCTGCCGTGCGGCCGCCGGCGCGACCTCGATCCGGTAGGTCATGCCAGGCCGAGGTCGGCCTTGACCTGCTCCCAGGGGATGGCGGTGTCGCCGGCTGCGATCTCGGCGCGCGCCTGACGTGCGGCCTCGATGTCGGCGAGGTCCTCGGCAGCGGCGATGAGGCGGTCGAGGTCGTCCGCATCGATCACAGCAGCGACCCGCTGCCCACGGCGCGTCAGGTAGACGGGCTCGTGCCCGACGCGAGCCGCGTCGACCACGTCGGCCAGGCGTGCGCGCGCCTCGCTGACGGACATCTCACCCACGACCACCAGCTTAGCGCTGAAGTCGCCGAATTGTACATTTGCGCGGTCGGCGTGGCGTGACGGCCGATGGCTGCCACGCTGTCGGGGTCGTGCCCACAGCGGTTGCCGCTGAGACGGTACTGTCTCATCGAGACAATGAAACGGTACCGTCACATTCGGACGTAGAGACAGTTCTGTCTCATCCGGTCGAGACCGATGTCACGGCATCTGTCGTGAGACCCGACCAGGGAGGCCACATGACGCGAGTGAGGACCTCGGCAGAGGTCGGCGCCCTTGCACGTGCCGCGCGCACAGCCCGAGGCTGGAGCCAGGAGCAGGCGGCCGACGCCGCCGGCGTCTCCCGGCGGTTCGTGACGCGGCTCGAAAGTGGCGGGCATGTGAATGCCGAACTGTGGCGCGTCCTCGCTCTGCTGGACGCCGTCGGAGCCGAACTCGTCGGTACCGTCCCGGCGGGCTCGAGGCCGCCCGCCGTCGAAGCGGCCGAGCCGCCCGGAACCGGCTCGGCGACACCGGACGGATTCGATCTCGACAACCACCTCACGCGGTTCCGCCCGGAGCAGGGATCGTCGTGACGGCCACGTCCCCCGGCAGCGGAGGTCACTCGACGCGCCGTGGCTCCGTGGGGCCGCAAATGCACGTGGTGATGCACGGGCGTGAGATCGCGCGACTGTCCAGCCCCCGGGCCGGGAAGATCAAACTCGCCTATGCCGCGGACGCCCTCGACGTGACACGTGGCCTGTCGTGCTGCATGCCGGCCATCGGCGTCGAGTACACCGGCGACCGCGTCGACAACTGGATCAGCGGCCTGCTCCCTGACCGGGGTGAGGTGCTCACACGGTGGCGGGCCCGGTACGGACTCAAGCGCCAGGACGCGTACGGACTGCTGTGGCACGTGGGAGAGGACGTGGCCGGCGCGGCCCGTTTCGTCCGGCCCGACCGGCTGGCCGGCGCAGAGGACCCCGTCACACCGGAACCGCTCGCCGAGGCCGCGATCGGTGAGCGGATCGCCGCTCTGTCCGCGGACTCCGCCGCCTGGGCACCGTCGGTCGGGACGGGTCAGTTCAGCCTCGCGGGCGCGCAGGCCAAGTTCGCGCTCGCCCGCACCAACGACGGGTGGGTGGAACCGGCGGGCGATCGGCCGACGACGCACATCGTCAAGCCCGCCATCCCGCGCATGGTCGACCAGGACCTCAACGAGCACCTCACCATGCGCCTGGCCGCGGCCGTCGGGCTACCCGTCGCCCCCACCGAGGTCGTCGAGTTCGCCGGCGCCCGGGCGCTCGTCGTCACCCGGTTCGACCGCTACCAGACACCGGACGGCTCCTGGCGGCGCGTCCACCAGGAGGACTCGGTACAGGCGCTGGGGCTGTCTCCCCTGCTGAAGTACGAGCAGCACAACGGCCCGGGCGTCCGGGAGATCGTCGACCTGCTGCGACAGAACGTGACCGACGGGCACGCAGCCGCGGACATCGCGACGTTCATCGACGCGGTCGCCTTCAACTGGCTCACGGTCGGCACCGACGCGCACGCTCGCAACTACGCCCTCCTGCACCACGGTCCGCACACGCGCCTGGCGCCGCTGTACGACCTCAACTCGTTCCTGCCCTACGCCGGCGAGCGCCCCACCAGCCTGGCGATGCGCGTGGGATTCACCGAGCGCGACCCGTCCCGCATCGGAGGGCGGGACTGGGAGGAGTTGGCACGCGACAGTCGTCTCGATCCGGACACGACGCTCAGCCGCGTCGCCTCCGTCGCCGATCGGCTGTCGACAGCGGTCGACGCCGTGCTCGGTGACGAGCAGGCGCGCCGACGGGACTCAACCTTGCCGTCGAACCTCCAGGCGTCGCTCAGCGCCCACATAGTCGCGTGCCGACGCAGGCTGTAGGAGTCGCGAAGGCTCCTCGGGCAGACGCATGACTGCCATCCGTCGGCCTCGCGTGACCAGTACCACTACAGGGTGACCAGTCGCGACAGATGGAACAGCGCCAGTAGACTACGTTGCCTACGGTCGAGTCCGACCGAGAGCCGCGCCCAGGATGCGGGCACCCTCGGGGAACGCTGAGGGGTTGGGGCCGGAGTAGTTGAGCCGGACGAACACACCCGTGGGTTCGGCGGGGAACCACTCATCTCCTTGGGCGATGAGCAGCCCTGCGCGCTCGCAGTGCTGGACGAGGTCGTCGAGGTTGACGGTGTCGGGCAGGCGGGCCCAGAGGTTGAGCCCGCCGGCGGGGACGGCCTCGATGTGCGCCTGGGGGGCGTGCTCGCGGACACTGTCGAGGAGAAGGTCGCGGCGCGCGCGCAGCTGCTCGCGCAGGCCTCGTAGATGTGTCTGCCAGCCGGGCTGCGTGACGACGTCGAGGGCGGCCGCCTGCAGCAGCCCGCTGACGTACAGGGATTCGCCGCTGCGGTCGGCGAGGATCCGCTCCCGCGCCGGGCCCCTGGCGATGAGGGCGGCGACGCGCAGGGACGGCGAGACGCTCTTGGTCAGCGACCGCAGGTAGACGACGTGGCCGCCGCCGTCCTGGGCGGCCAAGGGCCGGGGGGTGCCGGTGATGGCGAAGTCGTGGGCCCAATCGTCCTCGACCAGGAACGCGCCGTGGCGGCGGACGATCTCGAGGACCCGCTCGCCGCGCTCCGCCGACCACTGGGCGCCGGCCGGGTTGGCGTAGGTGGGTTGGGCGTAGAACAGCCGGGCGCCGGTGTCGGCGAACGCCCGGTCCAGCTCGTCGGGGTCGGGGCCGTCGGGGCTGGAGGGCACCGGCACGACCTCGATGCCGGCCTGGGCGGCGGCCGCGATGGCGCCCCAGTACGTCGGCGACTCCATCAGTAACGGCTGCCCGCCCGGGACCAGTGCCCGGAAGATCGAGCTCAGCCCGCTCTGGCTGCCCGGCAGGACGATGACGTCGGCCGGTGTCGGGGGAGTGACACCTATCGGGCACACGCTGCCGAGCTCGTGGGCGAACCACGACTGCAGCTCCGGCAGCCCGGCCACCGGCGGCCGCGCGAGCGCCGCGTCACTGCGCGCCGCCCGGGCCAGCGCCGAACGGACGAGGCGCTCCGGCAGCAGCTCACGGTCGGGGTAGCCGGAGTGCAGGGCGATGACGTCGCTCGGCGCGTTCCGCAGCACCGACGGGACTCCCGGACTGCGCGACCGGGGCGACCGCAGCGCCGCGGTCTGCCAGCCGTAGTCGGCCGGCCGGGCGGTCCGGACCGCCCGGACGAACGTCCCCACGCCGGGGCGGCTCTCGATGAGGCCGCCGACGGCGAGGTCGCGCAGCGCCCGCTGCACCGTCACCGGGCTGACCTGGTGCTGGGCCACGAGCGTCCGGGTCGACGGCAGGCGGGCGCCCGGGGAAGCGGTGTCGATCCACTCTCGCAGTTCTGTCGCGAGGCGGGAACTGCTACCATCGGTCATGTCGATACAGAGTAGCGCTACTCTCTCTGCGGCGGTACCGGTATCGGCGCGACCGACGGCCGGAGTGCTGTGGGGCCTGCTCGGCGTGGCGGCGTTCTCGTTCACCGTGCCGTTCACCCGCGTCGCGGTCGAGGGCCTGTCGCCGCTGTTCATCGGGTCGGCCCGGGCCGTCGTGGCGGCGCTCCTCGCGGCGGCCGCCCTGGCCCTGACGCGCCAGCGCCTGCCTCACATGGGTCAGTGGGCGCGGTTGGCGATCGTCGGCTGTGGGGTGGTGCTCGGCTTCCCGGTGCTCACCTCGTACGCCCTGACCACCGCGTCGGCGAGCCACGCCGCCGTCGTCATCGCCCTGTTGCCGGCCGCGACCGCGGTCGCCGTGGTCCTGCGGACGCGGGAGCGCCCGCCGGCGGTCTTCTGGATCGTCGTCGCGGTCGGCGCGGTCGCGGCGATGGCCTTTGCCACGACCCAAGGCGGCGTGCCGGGCCAGCTCGTGTGGTCGGACCTGCTGCTGTTCGGCGCGGTCGTGGCCGCCGCCGTCGGCTACGCGGAGGGCGGGCTGCTCGCCCGTGAACTCGGCGCTTGGCAGACGATCTCGTGGGCGCTGGTCCTGAGCTCGCCGCTCATGGTGGCGCTGGCCCTCTGGTCGGCCGCGCAGCAGCCACCGACCGCTACTCCCGTGCAGTGGGCCGCGTTCGCCTACCTCGGCGTGGTCAGCATGTTCCTCGGGTTCTTCGCCTGGTACCGCGGCCTGGCGCTCGGGCCGATGTCCCAGGTGAGCCAGATCCAGCTGGTCCAGCCGGTGCTGTCGATCGCTTGGGCCGCCCTGTTGCTCGGCGAGCAGCTCACCTGGGCCACCGTCCTCGGCGGCGTCGCCGTCATCCTCGCCGCCGGCGCCGCCGTGCGGGTGCGCCTGCGCACTCGGTGAGTCACCTCATCCATGTGTGATCCCGGAAGTGCCGTCGGGCGGCGAGCCCGCTACGACCGGAAGAGGAGGTCGTCGAGCGAGCGCCCGAGCCAGGCGACGTAGCGCTCATGACTCCAGCCCAGTCGGGTCGTGAGCTTGTCGTACGTGTCGCTGCCGACGAGCAGCCACAGGCTGTCCGCGAGCTCGTCGGCTGCCACGTCGTCGCGTAGCCAGCCCCGATCGGCGAGCAGCGCCACGATCCGGTGGCACTGCCCGCGGATGAGACCGGACAGGTCGGTGAGGTCTCGGTCGACGGCGGGGTCGTCGGCGGCCGCGGAGGAGAAGGCACGCCAGAGCCGGAACGTCTGAGCGTTGAAGCCGGCCACCAGGTCCGCGCCGTGGCGGCAGAAGCCGGCGGGTGTGTCGGCCTCGCGAGTGGCCTGCGCCTCGGGAGCGGAGAAGAAGTCCTGCTCGGGGCCGCCGAAGCTGAGGTGGTGGACGGCCGCGGTGAGCAGCGCCCGCTTCGGGCCCTGGGCCTGGACGGTCTCCACAGACACCCCCGCCGCCTCGGCGAGCTTGGTGAGGGTGGTGCGGGCGAAGCCGTCCGCGGCGAAGCGCTCGGCGGCTGCGTCCAGGACGCGGCGGCGGGTGCGGGCGGCCTGCTCCGCCCTGAGTGCGGAGGTGTACTTCCCAGCGGACATTGGACCCCTTGACATCGGATTGACTACGGTGTCAGAGTACTGAATACTGCAGCGAACCACCTAACTGCAGGATCGTACGGAAGAGCAGGAGCAGCACATGGTTCATCCCGTCATCGAGAACCCCGTGACCGGGGAGCGCGGCATCGTGCGTGTCGCTCCCCACGGCGACGATGCGCCGCTGGTCGCCGATCTCTACGCCCGACCCGGAGCAGCCGTGGTCGGTGAGCACGTCCACCCCCGCAGCCGTGAGACCTTCACCGTCGTCCGGGGCGCTCTCGGCGTGCGCGTCGACGGCGTGGAGCGTGAGGTCGAACCAGGCACGCGGGTCGTCATCCCTCCGGGCACCCCGCACGACTGGTGGAACGCCGGCGCCGACACCGCGTGGGTGATCGTCGAGGTCGATCCCGGTGGACGTTTCGAGACCATGATCCGCAACCTGTTCGGCTTGGCCCGGGACGGGCGCACCGACGCCAAGGGCCGCCCGGGCCTGCTCCAGGCCGCCCTGCTGAGCCGCGAGTTCGACGACACCCTCCGCTTCACGAATCCTCCCCGCGCCGTCCAGCGCCCGCTGTTCGCCGCCCTCGCGCCACTGGCCCGGATGCGCGGCCTGCAGGGCAGATACCCGGAGTACGACCGCAACGACCGGGACAACGTGGCCGCCCTCGAGCCCCTGCCGCCGGAGATCGCCGCGCTGATCCCGGCCCTGTCGGGGGGCACCGACCTCCGGGCTGCCGAGCCTCACGCCGGTCGCTCATGACCACGAGCGGTCGGCACGGCGTCCCCGCCGCCCGGACCGGGGTGCGCTGAGCCGTGCGTGTGCTGATCACGACGACCGGCAACCCCGGCCACCTGCTGCCTCTCGTCCCGCTCGCGCGCGTGTCGTCGCGCGGGCCACGACGTGCGCATCGCCACCCAGCGTTCACGCGGCCAGAACGTCCAGGCCACCGGACTTCCGCTGCACGCCTTCGACGATCCGCCCGCCGAGGAGTGGGCCATCGACCTGGCGCGTCCCGCTCTCGACGACCTCCGCACCGAGCTCGGCCTCCCCTCGGCGTCCCGGTTGCGTCTGCGATGGATCTGCGATGACCACTGCCCGGGGTACGGAACGGCTCACCCGGTCGTGTCACAGGGCTGCCCGCCGCCGGTCCCCGCAAGCGCACCCAGCGGGATGCGGACGGCCATCGTCAGGCCGCCCTCGTCGACGTCCGCCGACGTGATCGCGTAGTCGGGGCCACCGGCGACCCCGCCGGGCAGGACTCGCGGCTCGAGCAACTCCCCGGCGTCCCCGAACTGCTGGGCCAGCGCCACAGGGATCTCCCGCCCCGCGACGGTGACGCCGACGGGGGTCAAGGACAGGTCACCGGCTCGCGTGACCAGCGGAACCAGGCTCACGTGGACGGGCAGCGCCTGCGACGTCGACTCGGCCACGATCACCCCCTCGGCCGCGGTGAGCGACACCTCCCGGCCGCCCGGTGACTCCTCGGCCAGCCGCTGGGCCGCCACGTCCCAAGGCACGTGCACCTCGGCGGTCCCCGCCGTGCCGGTCACCAGTCCACCCGTCACCGGAAGGGCCTGCAGGTCGGTCCGGACCGTCGCGCCCTCCACGACCCGGCAGTCGGCCCGGCCCTGGGCGACGGCACCGAAGGCGGCGTCCGCACCAACGAGGGCAGCGACGACCATCGAGGCCACGACCGCGACGGTGACGCGACGCCCCGGGCCGGTGGGGGCGACGGCTGCGCGGGAGGACATCGTGGACGGCATGGCACGACGGTGGATCAACGGGCTGACGGCCGGTCGGGCCTGTGCTGATGCCGGGCAGCGGGTCCTCTGAGGATCCGCTGAAGCGTCGTGCCGGGGCGTCACACTGCGCGGGTGGGCCCTCCGCTGCGACGTCTGGCTGCGCGGGCGCCGGCCGACGTCCTCGTGGTCGAGGACGAGGTCGCCCTGCTCCAGCTCGTGACCCGCACCCTGGAGATCTCCGGATTCCGGGTCCGGGCGGTGGCCACGGCGGCGGAGGCGGTCGCCGAGGCGGGGACCTCTGCCCCCGAGCTGGCGGTGGTGGACCTCATGCTGCCCGACAGCTCCGGGATGGACCTGCTGCACCGGCTCCGGGAAATCGTCCCGGACCTGCCCGTCGTCGTCCTCACGGCCCGCGACTCGTTGGAGGACCGCCTCACCGGGTTCGCCATGGGAGCCGACGACTACGTGACGAAACCGTTCGCCGTCGCCGAACTCGTGGCGCGGGTCAACGCTGTCCTGCGCCGGTCGTCGTCGGAGGCCGAACCCGACGGGGCGCGCGTGCTCGAGATGGCGGACCTCCGGCTGGACGACGACGCCCACGTGGTGACCCGTGGTGGCGAGCCGGTGGAGCTGTCGCCCACGGAGTACCGGTTGCTGCGCCACCTCATGGCTTACCGGGGACGCGTCCTGTCGCGCTCGGAGCTGCTCGACAGCGTCTGGGACTACCCCGACTCCGCGGGTGCCGCCGTGGTCGAGAAGTTCATCAGCCAACTGCGGCGCAAGGTCGACACACCCGGGCGGGTCCCCCTGGTCCATACGGTGCGGGGGTTCGGCTACGTGCTGCGGGACCGGCCACCGGGATGACCGGGCACCGGCCGGCGGGCGGATCGGCGTGAGCCTCGCCGCGCGCGTCGCCGCGGCGACCAGCGGCCTGCTCGCCGTCTCGGTGGTCGTCGTGAGCGTGCTGTCGCTCGTCGCGCTGACGACATCGCTGGACGCGCGGGACCGGGACCTGCTGGAGCGGGCGGTCGCCCGGGTGTCACGGCTGGACCCGGCCGACGTGGCGGACGCCGTCGACGCCGGGACCTGGGAGGCGTCGCCCACGCTGCTCGACGCGGCGCTGCTGACCGTCGACGGGGAGCTGGTGGGGGACAACCTCCCCCGGGACGCGCGCGTCAGGGCGACCTTCGACGGGGCGACGGCGGCGGACCTGGCCGAACCCACCGTGGTCGAGTCGACGGTGCCCGGGTCGGGGTTCCTCGCGCAGGCGATCACACTCGACGCCCCGTACCCGGTGACGACGGCGTCGGGGACGGCCGAGGTCACCACGATCGTCCTCGCCGTCTCCCGGGAGGACCGCGACACGACGCTGCGCGACCACCGGCAGCAGCTCGTCCGCACGGCGCCGTGGGTCGCCGTGCTCGGCGGCGTCGCCGCGCTGGTCCTGGCCCGGGCCGCGTTGCGGCCACTGCGACGGATCGCCGACCAGGCCCGGCGGTTCGGGGCCGGCGAACGGGGCCGGCTGCGCCCGCAGCCGTCCCGACCCGCGCGGACGGAGGTCGACCAGGTGGCGGCCGCCCTCGACGAGGCCTTCGACGGCCGGTGGCGGACCGAGGACCGGATGCGCGACTTCATCGCCGACGCCGGCCACGAGCTGCGGACGCCGCTGGCGGCGGTGCACGGCTGGGCCGACCTGTACCAGGAGCTCGCCCGCGAGGGCCGGCTGGCGCCGGCGGACGAGGTCATCGGACACGTACTCCGGGAGACCGACCGGATGACCCACCTGGTCGACGAGATGCTGGCGCTCGCACGGCTGGAGTGGGAGGGACTGCGGGAGCGCGCGCCGGTGGACCTCGTCCGTCTGGTGGCCGACCTCGTCACCGAGACGGCCGCCCTGCACCCGTCCCATGACGTGCGCCCGATCGCGAGGGGCCTCGAGGTCGTCGTCGAGACCGATGCCGTCACGCTCGGTCGTGCCGTGCGCAACCTGCTGGTCAACGCCGTCACCCACACGCCCCCGGGAACCACCGTGCGAGCGGGTGTCCGGACGCTCCCGGGCGCCACGGTTCGGGTGGAGGTCGCGGACTCCGGCCCCGGGCTCGACGCCGCGCAGCTCGCGCGCGCCGAGGAGCGGTTCTGGCGGGCCGAGGACGGGCGGCAGCGACCCGGCGGCAGCGGGCTCGGTCTGGCCATCGTCAGCGAGTCCGCCCGGTCGCTGGGCGGCCGGCTGGTCCTCGGACGGGCCCAGGAGGGCGGGCTGTCCGCGGCGATCGAGCTCCCTCAGGGAATCCTCAGCGATCCGGGAGCGAACGCGCACCCGCCCGGCGTCCCCCCCGGAGCCGGCGACGGTCTCCTGAAGCCCATGACGACCCAGCCCTCGAAGCCCCGACGCGGCCTCGGCCCCCTCGGCGGCCTCGGCGCCCGGTGCGCGTCCCACCCGCTGACGGTCATCGCGGCGTGGGTGGCGCTGCTCGTCGGGACGTACGCGGCGTCCGCCGCGGCGGGGGGCGCTTACGACGACTCCATCGACCTGCCCGGCAGCCAGGTCACCGAGGCTGCCGACCTCATCGCCGAGGCCGGGGGCTCCGCCGGCTCCTCGCAGGTCGTCCTCCACGTCGAGGAGGGCACGCTGGCCGACGCCTCGCCGGAGATCTCCGGCGCGCTGGCATCGCTGGCGCAGGTCGACGGCGTGGCCGCCGTCAGTGACCCGTTCGACCCGCAGTCGCCGACGGTCAGCGAGGACGGGACGATCGGGTACACCACCGTGTCGCTGTCCGACCAGCCGCGGGCACTCGGTGGCCCGTTGGCCGAAGGGGTCACGACGGCCCTGGACCCGCTCGAGGACGCGGGCGTCGAGGTCGCCTACGCCTCGGTCCTCGGGCAGGTCATCGAGGACTGGGAGCGCGGGCACTTCCCGACCAGCGAGATCGTCGGCCTCGCCGTGGCGGTGGTCGTCCTGCTCGTGGCCTTCGCCGGCATCGCGGCCGCGCTGCTCCCCATCCTCACCGCTGTCGTCGCCGTGCTGCTGGGCCTCGGCGTGCTCGGCCTCATGACCGCCGTGCTGACCTTCGGGTCCACCTCGCCGGTCCTTGCCACGATGATCGGCATCGGGGTCGGCGTCGACTACGCCCTGTTCCTGCTCACCCGGTATCGCCAGGACCTCATGGACGGCGTGGACCCGATCACCGCGGCTGCCCGGACGGCGGCCACGAGCGGTCACTCCGTTCTCGTCGCCGGGGGCACCGTCGCCGTCGCCCTGCTCGGGCTGTACGCCTCCGGCGTCCCGTTCATCGGCTCGTTGGGTCTCGCCACGGTGTTCACGGTGGCGACGGCCGTGCTCGGCGCCCTGACCCTCGTGCCGGCCGCCATGGGCCTGCTCGGACGCGGCATCGACCGGTTCAGCCTCGGGACGCCGAAGGCCGAGCCGCGCGGGGAGTCGGGCGTATGGTTCCGCCACGCCCGGTGGGTGTCACGACGTCCGTGGCTGGTGACCGCGAGCTCGGCGGCCGTCCTGCTGGTCCTGACGGTACCCCTGCTCGACATCCGCCTCGGGCACGTCTATGAGGGCGCCGCGCAGCAGGGCAGCACCACCCGGGTCGCCTTCGATCTGCTCGCGGACGGGTTCGGGCCCGGCATCAATGCACCGATGACCGTGGTCGTCGACACGTCCGCGGTAGACGCGGCCGGCAGCGCCGCCACGGTGCAGGCGTTGGACGTGGCTCTGGCCGACGTCGACGGCCTGGCCAGGGCGACGCCGCTGCAACCGGTGTCCGAGACCGTGTACACGTCGTCGCTGATCCCCACCACCGCCCCCGACGACGAGGCCACGGACCAGCTGTTTCAGTCCCTGCGCGACGACGTGCTCCCGGCGGCCGTGACCGGGACGGGGGCCGAGACCTTCGTCACCGGGAGCGTCCCGGGATTCATCGAGTTCTCCGAGCGGGTGACCGAGCGGCTGCTCCTCGTCATCGCCCTCGTCGTCGTGGTGGCGTTCTTCCTTCTCGTGGCGACGTTCCGGAGCATCGCCGTGGCGATCAAGGCGGCCGTCCTCAACCTCATCTCCATCGGCGCCTCGTACGGAGTGATCGTCGCGGTGTTCCAGTGGGGGTGGGGATCCTCGCTGCTGGGCCTGGACCAGCCGGTTCCCATCGAGGCGTTCGTGCCGATGATGATGTTCGCCGTCGTGTTCGGGCTGTCCATGGACTACGAGGTGTTCCTCGTCTCCCGGATCCGGGAGTCGTGGGTGGGCTCCGGCAACACGACGAGAGCCGTGGGGGAGGGGCTCGCGGCGACGGCCCGCGTCATCACCGCCGCGGCGTTGATCATGATGAGCGTCTTCCTGTCCTTCGTGACCCAACCGGACATCGCGATCAAGATGCTGTCGATCGGCCTGACCGTGAGCGTTCTCCTTGACGCCACCCTGGTCCGGCTCCTGCTCGTGCCGGCGTCGATGACGCTCATGGGCCGCTATAACTGGTGGATCCCGGGCTGGCTGGACCGCGTCCTGCCCCACGTCGAGCCGGCGCCCTTACCGCCGCTGGAGTGCGACGACTCCACGGGGCCCCCCGCCACCCCGCGGCCACTGGTCCCGAGATAGCTCCTTCCCGTCCGGCGGGCCGGCCGATGGGAGGTGCGTCCGTCAAGAGGTGCGTCCGTCTCGCCGCCCGTGTGCTGGACGTTCTGCCGCTGGGGCCGGGTATGTACGTATGCCGCGGTCCTGCACACACTGCGGGCGCGACCAAGCGTCCCGGGGGCGGTCCGCGGGGATGGGCGGTCCCGTCGGGCTCCGTCGACCGAGCCCCACGCCGTCGAGGGGAGGAGCGGGCAGACTCCTCCTCGCAGTTGTGGGGGGTGGCGCTCGCCGGGGAGCCTGGGATGCGTGGATGCGACGTTCAGCGCGGAGTTGTTCGAGTGGCGTGGTCCGGCCCCGTTCCACTGGCTCGCAGTGCCCGAGGACGTGTGCGACGAGGTCCGCTCGGAGGCCACGCAGGCGACCTACGGCTGGGGCGTGATCCCCGTGACCGTGCGCATCGGCCGGACGGAGTGGGAGACCTCCCTGCTGCCGTCTGACGGCGGGTACCTGCTGCCGGTGAAGAAGAGCGTGCGATCGGCGGAGCGGTTCGACGACGGCGACACCGTGACCGTGGCGATGCGGGTGGCCCCCCGCGACGGGCGAGCCGCGAACGGCACCGGCCGGGCCATGTGACGGCCGGATCGTCAGGAGCCGGCCGGATGCGGATACCGGGCCACGCAGGCCTTGTTGCCGTCCGGGTCGGCGATGACGACGTACGAGGGGTCGCTGTCGTTGACGACGGTCCCACCGGCGGCCACGGCGGCGGCGATGCGCTGGTCCGCGACGTCGTAGGGGACCTGGACGTCGAGGTGGAACCGCTGGCGGGGCGTCTCGTGCTCGTCGGTGTCCTGGAACCACAGGATCGGCACCCGCCAGGTGGCGTCCCGGACGTCGTCGTCGAGGGTGGCGCGGCCCTGCGCGTTCGCGCCGCCGGTCAACAGGGCTGACCACACCGGTGCCACGGTGTGCTTGTGGGCGGTGTCGAGGGCCAGCTCGACCGCGGCGATGGCCGACGGGTCGGCGCGTAGCCCGTGCCGGCGGGCGACCTCGCTGATCCGGCGTGCCAGCTCGATGTCTCGCCGGGTCACCCACTCGACGTGGTGCTCCACTCCGTGCTCGTCCCGGTGGATCGCGTCCTCGGTGATCAGCTTCACGTCGACGAACCGGGCGTCCATCCGCACCTGGGGGGCGTGACCTGCGGCGTCGGCCACCTCGGCGACGGCGGTCAGGAAGCGAGCTGCAGCCGGGAAGGACGAGGGAAGGAAGCGGGCGTGCAACCCCTGCCCGAGCTTGCGCCAGTCCTCCAGATCGGCGTCGGCGATCTGCTGATCACCGAGCATGTCCCTCGACGGCGCGGCCCCCGAGCTGTCACCCATGCCGACGACCTTATGCCCTGTTCCCCCTGATGGACGGGCCGCCCGTGGCGGGATGTGGCGGCGACTGATCGTGTGGCCACTGGCGACGTGACGTCAGCCGGCGGCGTCCGCCGCGAGTCCGGGTGGGGGTGGGCCCCGGATTCGAGGGCGTGGAGAAGGTCGAGCAGCCCGCTCGCCTCCCAGGTCCGGTTGCGCTGGCCGCCGCCGAGGCGCTCCAGGACGCCGGCGTCCTCCAACTGGCCGAGTGCCGCGTTGACGACGGCCTTGGTCCGTCCGCTGGCCGCGACCGCGGCGGGCAGCGAGAGGACGGGGTACGCCGGCAGGACGTCGATGAGGTGCCACGCGACGCTGTCCGATCGCGGGTGGGCCCCGGCGCGCAGCTGCTCGCGCCAGCGCTCCTGCAGGCTCTCACCGCGTCCAGGTGATCGCGTGCCAGGCCGGCCGAGTGGGCCGCGGCCTCGGCGAAGAGCGACAGCCAGCGGGACAGGTCGTCCGCGCGGAACGCGACGAGGCCCTCGATGTAACGGGACCGGTGAGCCGCCAGGGACACGCTGATCGGGGGACGTAGTCCGGCGCCACAGCTCGCGACATGATCGGAACCAACAGGGACGTTGGAAAGTGCCGACACATCGTGGTGATGTGTGTACGGTTGTCTCCATGTCCGACCCGTCGGCCCGATCACCTGACCGCAGTGTCTCCGAGCTGCCCGACGCCTTCACCTACGGTCAGGCGCTCCGCGCCGGCGTGACCGACCGGCGCCTGCGTGCCATGACGGTCGACGGCCGGCTGGAGCGGGTCGGCCGCGGCACCTATGTCCGGCGCGACGCCGAGGCTCGCGACGTCGAGTTGCTCGGCATCGCGGCCCGGGCACCGGACTCCACGATCTGTCTCAGGTCCGCGTTGTCGCGTCATGACCTCATCGACGAGATCCCGTTCGAGCTGGACATCGCGATCCCTCGTGGTCGACGTGTACCCAAGGTCGCTGTCCCCACCCGCTGGCACCACTTCGACCGCGCCACGTTCACGATCGGACGCGTCAGGTTGTCCCTGACGAGCGACCTCGAGGTGGGGCTCTACTCGCCGGAGCGAAGCATCGTGGACGCGTTCCGCCTGCGGCATCACGAGGGCACGGAGCTCGCCCACATCGCATTGAAGGAGTGGCTGAGCCGCCGCAGCTCCCGCCCCGGGGCACTGTTGGAGACGGCGGCACACTTCCCCAAGGCCGAGCCGGCGATCCGGCGGGCGCTGGAGCTCCTGCTGTGACCGGCCCCGTCGCCCGATCGACTCTCGCGGGCCTGGTCTTCCTCGACCTGAGGGCGATGGCGCGCCGGGAGAACCGCCTGACGGACGAGATGTTGATCCTGTACGCGCATGAGGCCTTCCTCCGGCGGCTGGCGGTCAGCGCTCACGGCGAGGACTTCGTGCTCAAGGGTGGCGTCCTCCTGGCCGCCCTCGGCAATCGTCGACCTACCCGGGACCTGGATTTTCACGCTCGCGCGATCGCCGGCGACGTGGAGAACGTGACCCGCGTCGTACAGAAGATCGCCGCCATCGTCGTCGACGACGGCGTGGTCTTCGACGTGTCGAGCGCAGCAGGGCAGGTCATCCGGGAGAACGAGCAGTACGAGGGCGTGCGGGTGAAGATGGATGCCGCGATCCACACCGCGCGCCCCGTCTGGTCGTCGATGTCAACCTCGGCGACCCGGTCGTTCCGGGGCCGCGCCGAATCACCATGCCCATGATGCTGGAAAACCGTTCATTCACCATGCTCGGCTATCCGTTGCCGATGATCCTGGCCGAGAAGGTCGTCACAGCCGTCGAGCGCCGCTCCGCGAACACGCGCTGGCGGGACTTCGTCGATGTCTGGACCCTGAGTCGTCGCCACGAGTGCGACGGTGATGAGCTCGACGCTGCCCTCCGACGGGTGGCCGACCACCGTGGGGTCCGCCTTCAGCCGTTGCTTCCACTGCTGTCCGAGCTCCCGCGGCTCGGTGGGGGTCGATGGACCGCGTGGCGCAGGCGCAACGCGACGGTGGCTTCCCCGCCGAACGGACTCGAAGACGTCATCACTGATGTGGCCGCGTTCATGGATCGGCCTCTCCGCGGAGAGGCCGTGGGATGGCGCTGGCGCCCCGCGGACCTCACCTGGGTTCGACTCTGACGATACGTACTCCTGGACGGGGTGTCAGGAGACCCCGTGACCGGCACCGTCCACCTGTCCCGCGACTACGACGCGCCTGTCGAGGAGAGCTCTGGGAGCTCGTCGGCACTCGCGAGGGCCTGGCGTCCTGGCTCATGGCCAACGACTTCGAGCCGCTCGCCGGCCGTGCCTTCACCTTCACGACGAAGCCGCAGCCGCCGTTCTTCGACGGGGTGGTCGGCAGCCGGGTGCTGCGCATCGAGGCCCCCCGGCTGCTCGAGATCGCGTGGACCGGGGGCGGCGTCGACACCACGGTGACGTTCCGTCTCGACCCGATCGGGCCCGGGCGCACCCGGCTGGACCTCACGCACGCTGGGTTCGCGGGACTGCGGGCACGGGCGATCCAGCAGGTGCTGGGCCTCGGCTGGCGGGGACTGCTGCGCAGGGACCTGCCGCGTCGCCTCGCCGCCCGCTGACGACCCCGTTCAGTGCAGCGCGTCGATCACCCGGCCGAGCGCTTCGAGGTTGGCCTCGTGGGTGCTGACCTGGTCGAAGCCGTAGACCTCCCGGCGGCGGAGCAGTTCGCGGGCGCCGGCCGCCGGGTCCGGAGCGAGCAGGAGGAACGGGCTTGCCAGGGCGTCCGCCGCTGACAGGCCGGGGACCTGGGCGGCGACCTGGGCGGCCGACTCCTCCGGTGACCGCCCGACGTCGACCACTTGGATCAGGACGTCGGACCGGTAGGGCCGACCGCCCGCCAGCCGCCGCACCTCGCGCACCCGCTCCAGGGTCTCCGCGGCCGACGCCAGGGTGAACGTTCCCGGCGGCTCGCCGGCGACCTGCCGGGCCCCGGCGAACGCGACGACGTCCGCCACCCGGGCCGCCACGGCCAGGCCGGCCTCCGACATGGCGCCGACGACCACCGGCACCGGGTCCTGAACCGGCCGCGGACGGTGGTCGGGGTCGGCCAACCGGGACCGGACATCGTCGATGAGCTCCGCCATCGCCGCCACCCGCTCGCGGAACGGCAGCCACGGCAGCCGCGCGTCCTCGTGCTCGCGCCGCATATGCCCCGCCCCGACGCCGAGCTCGACGCGCCCGTCGGACAGCCCGTCGACGGTCGCCACCTCCCGGGCCAGCAGGGCGGCGTTCCAGAACCCGGCGTTGAGCACGTAGGTCCGCAGCCGCAGCCGGTCGCTCACCAGGGCCGCCGCGGCCAGCGTGGGGAACGGGGCGGGTCCGCCCAGGTGGTCGGGCAGCGCGAGGACGTCGTAGCCGAGGTCGTCCGCCCTCCGGATCAGCGACCTCAGCCGCTCGGTCGACTCGACCCCGCGGACGTTGACCCCGAACTCCAGGCGCGCCATGCCCGCTGTCTACCGCGGCGCGGCCCGGGCGGCGGGCGGCTCCGCCGGCAGCGGAGCCGCTAGCCTCACGAAGCGTGTCCAAGGTCCTCACCAGCCTGCCCAAGGGGCGCCGCGTCGGCATCGCGTTCTCGGGCGGGCTCGACACCTCGGTCGCGGTCGCGTGGATGCGCGAGCACGGTGCCGTGCCCTGCGCCTACACCGCCGACCTCGGGCAGTACGACGAGGACGACATGGCCTCGATCCCCGGGCGCGCCCACGAGTACGGGGCCGAGCTCGCCCGTCTGGTCGACTGCCGTGGGGCGCTCGTGGAGGAGGGGTTCGCCGCCCTGGCCTGTGGGGCCTTCCACATCCGCTCCGGCGGGCGCACCTACTTCAACACCACCCCGCTGGGGCGGGCCGTCACCGGCACGCTGCTGGTGCGCGCCATGCACGCCGACGGCGTCGAGGTGTGGGGCGACGGGTCGACCTTCAAGGGCAACGACATCGAGCGCTTCTACCGCTACGGCCTGCTCGCCAACCCCCGCCTGCAGATCTACAAGCCGTGGCTGGACCCCGCGTTCGTCGCCAAGCTCGGTGGGCGGGCCGAGATGTCGGAGTGGCTGCAGGCGCGCGGCCTGCCGTACCGGGCGACGGTCGAGAAGGCGTACTCCACCGACGCCAACATCTGGGGCGCCACCCACGAGGCGAAGCTGCTGGAGCACCTCGACACGTCCCTGGAGATCGTCCAGCCGATCATGGGGGTGCGGTTCTGGGACCCCCTGGTCGCCGTCGACGCCGAGGACGTGTCGGTGACGTTCGCCGAGGGCCGCCCCGTGGCGATCGACGGCCGCGAGTTCCCCGACCCCGTCGCGCTGGTGCACGAGGCGAACGCCGTGGGCGGTCGGCACGGGCTCGGCATGGCCGACCAGATCGAGAACCGGATCATCGAGGCCAAGAGCCGCGGGGTGTACGAGGCGCCGGGGATGGCACTGCTGCACCTCGCCTACGAGCGGCTGGTCTCGGCCGTCCACAACGAGGACACCGTCGCGACCTACCACGCCGAGGGCCGCCGGCTGGGGCGGCTGCTGTACGAGGGCCGCTGGCTGGACCCGCAAGGGCTGATGTTGCGGGAGTCCCTGCAGCGCTGGGTCGGCCGCGCCGTGACCGGAACCGTGACGGTCCGGCTGCGCCGGGGCGACGACTACACGATCCTCGACACCGCCGGCCCCGCGCTGAGCTACCGGCCGGAGCGGCTCAGCATGGAGCGCACGGAGGACGCCGCCTTCGGCCCGCTGGACCGCATCGGCCAGCTCACGATGCGCAACCTCGACATCGCCGACACCCGCGCCAAGCTCGAGTGGTTCGCGGCACTCGGGCAGCTCGGCGGGCAGGCCGACCTCATCGGAGAGCTGCCGGCCGGCGGCGACGCTGCCATCGCCGCCGGCGGGACGGCCGACGAGGCCACCGAGGAGACCCTGGACCGGGCCGCCCTGGAGGAGGGCACCGACTGACCCGGCTCAGGCCCCCGGTCATCGGAGCAGGCCGAGGGCGTGCCGCAGCCCGTCGTCCACGAGGTGCATCGTCGACCGGCTCAGGGCGCCGCCGTCGTCGAGCACCTCGTCGGCGTACACCTCGAGGAGGTCGTCGCACAGGACGCGCCCGGCCACCGGGTCCGCTGCGGACAGCGGGACGACGGATGGCAGGGGCGGTTTCGGTGACGACGTGATGCGCGCCGTGAGGGCGGAGCCCAGGGCGCGGTTGCGATGGTTGTTCGACACGACGACCGCCGGCTTCCGGCCGGCGTCGCCGAGCCGGAACCACACGACTCGCCCGCGCGTCAGCACCGGCGTCACCCCTCGTCGACGCGATCGGATCGGACCCGTCGCCGCTCGCGCATGGCATCCCGGGCGGCGGCCTCGTCCGGGTCCTGCTCATAGGACACCGCGAGCTGGTCGTAGCCCACGTCGAGGGCCACCTTCAACGCCTCGCCGATCCCCAGCGCGAGGATGCCGTGGAGGATCGCCGCCTCGCTGGCGTCTTCGTCGACGGCGAGCGCCGCCCTGGCGGCGGGGGAGCGGCGGATGAGCTCGAGATCGGCGAGATCGCGGGCGGTGAGCGGGACCGACTTGCGTCTGGTCGCCGACCGCACGCGCTCGGCGGCAGGGGCAGTGTCCACCCGATGAGCGTAGCAAGAAGAAGCAGCATTTTGATGCAGCTCGCGACTGCTTCACACCTTTCGGACGCGGTCAGCCATCGACCTCGCTCTCGTCATGGGGGCTCACCCTCCGGTCCGAGACCGTCCGGGTCTTGCCGCGACGACGGCGGTGCCGTAAGAGGTCCCCGTGAGCCCGCCGGGCCGGGTCCTGGTCGTCGAGGACGACGAGCGACTGGCCGCCGCCATCCGCCGCGCCCTCGCCTACGACGGACACCGGGTCCTCGTCGTCCACGACGGGACCGAGGGCCTCGCCCGCGTCCGCGACACCGACCCCGACGTGGTCGTCCTCGACGTCGTGCTGCCCGGCATGACCGGACTGGAGATCTGCCGCCGCATCCGGGAGGCGGGCGACGGCGTCGCCGTCCTCATGGTGACGGCCCGGGACGCGGTGCCGGATCGGGTCGCGGGCCTCGACGCCGGGGCCGACGACTACCTGGTCAAGCCCTTCGACCACGAGGAGCTGCTGGCGCGGGTGCGGGCGCTGCTGCGCCGCCGGGCCCCCGGCCGGGAGGTGCTGCGCGTCGCCGATCTCGTCGTCGACATCGCCGCCATGCAGGTGACCCGCGGCGGGCGGGCGGTCCACCTCACGACCCAGGAGTTCCGCCTGCTCGAGCACCTGGCCCGCCACCCCCGCACGGTGCTGAGCCGCGACCGGCTGCTCGAGGCCGTCTGGGGCGCCGACAGCCGGACCGCGTCGAACGTCGTGGACGTCTACGTCGGCTACCTGCGGCGCAAGCTGGAGGTCGGCGGAGGGAGCCGCCTGGTCCACGCGGTCCGGGGGGTGGGGTACGTCCTGCGGGAGCCACCGGCGTGAGACTGCGCCTGGCGGTCCTCGGCACCGTCCTCGCGACGGGCACGCTGCTGCTGTTCTCCGCCCTCCTGCTCGTGCTCGCGGTGGCCGGGTCGCCCGCCGGGCAGGACCGGGCGCTCGACGCCCTCGCCGGGCAGGCGGCCCGCGACTACCGCCCGGGCGGCGGCGAACCGGCGATCGTCGTCGACCCGCAACGCAGCCTCGAGGAGTTCGTGCTGGTCGTCGACCCCACCGGTGACGTGGTGTACGCCGAGGCCCGGATCGACGGGCAGGTCCCGCGGGTGCCGCCGGAGCTGGTCGCCGACGCCGTCGCCGAGGGGACGGCGTCGGGGACCGTCACGACCCGCGGGGTCGAGCTGCGCCTCGCCGCGCGCGCCCTGCCGGGGGAGGACGGGGGAGTCCTCGTGGCCGGGCAGTCCACCGCGTCCCTGGCGCCGCGGAACACCGGGCTGCTCACCGCCATCGTCGTCGCCGCCGTCGTCACGGCGATCGCCGGGGCCGTGGCCAGCTGGGTCGTCAGCGGCCGGGCCCTGCGCCCGTTGCGCGACCTTGCCCGGACCAGCGAGGAGATCGCGCGCACCGGGGACGCCGGCCGCCGGCTGCCGGTGCCCCGCCGTCGGGACGAGGTCGCGGCGCTGGCGCAGCGGTTCAACGCGATGCTGGACCGGCTCCAGGGGGCCCAGGCGGAACTCGCCGGCACGCTGGACGAGCAGCGGCGGTTCCTGGCCGACGCCTCGCACGAACTGCGGACGCCCCTGGCGACCATCCGGTCGAACGCGGGCTTCGTCCTGGACCGCTCCGACGCCGCGGCCGCGGACCGCCACGACGCCCTGCGGGACATCAGGGTCGAGGCCGACCGGATGGCCTCCCTGGTGGACGGCCTGCTCACGCTCGCCCGCGCGGACGCGGCACCGCCGGGACCGGTGCGACCGGTCGACATGGCCGCCGTCGCCCGCGAGGTCTGCCGTCTCACGGGGGCCCGCTGGCACCCGGCCGAGGGACCCGGGTGGCTCGACGGCGGCACGGTCGTGGCCGGTGACGAGGCCGCGCTGCACCGGCTGGTGCGCTGCCTCGTCGACAACGGCCTGCTGCACGGGGGCGGGGAGGTCGGGGTCCAGGTGGGTCGGGTGTCGGCGACCTGGGTGCTCGTGACGGTGTGGGACGGCGGCCCGGGCTTCCCGCCGCGGTCGCTGCCGTTCGTCTTCGACCGCTTCCACCGCGGCGACGACGCGCGGTCGCGACCCGGCAGCGGCCTCGGCCTCTCGATCGCCCGGTCCATCGCCCGGCGTCACGGCGGGGACATCCACGCCGGCAACGGGCCCGAGCGGGGTGCGGTGCTCACCGTGCGGCTGCCCGCCCTCTCCTGACCGGCGCGCCCGGCGTCCGCCGATCCTCACCGGCCTCTCACCGGTCAGTCCCCGACGACGACCCGGTCCCACTCCGACGGCGCCTCGGTGTCGAGGCAGGAGCCACCGGTGGTGACGAGGACGACCCGGTCCGCCTCCTCGGCCTCCGGCCGGTCCAGGGCGTCCCCGGCGTCGCAGGGCGCGAACGGCGTCACCTGACTGAGATCGCCGAGCTCCGGCTGGAATCCGTGGACCAGGTCCTTCTCGGTGGCCAGCGCGTACTCGGTGTACCGCTCGCCGTCCAGGTCCGTCAGTTCGGCGCCGGCCTCGCGCCAGTGCGGGCGCATGTCGAACGAGGAGTCGACCACGACGAGGACCTGCCGGGGATCACTCGCCGACGCCCGGTCGGCGACCACCGCGTACCCCCCGAACAGCAGGGCGGCGATCGGCAGCCACACGGCCAGCGCGCGCACCGCTACACCCCGGCGTTGAACAACGCCGACAGCTGGAACTCGACGTTCTCCTCCGAGGCGTCGATGCTCGCCGATTCGACCAGGGACGACACCCGCTGCAACTCCTCCAGGTCCGCCTCGAACCCGACGGTGTAGACGGGCACCCCGAGGCCCTCGACGGTCCGCTCGACGTCGTCGAACCGCAGCCCGTCGAGCGTCTCGCCGTCGGTCAGGACGAGCAGGACGAGGCGGGCGTCGGGTTCGGTGTCGCGCTCGGCGAGCAGCATGTCGAGCCCGGTGAGGATGCCGTCGTACATCGCCGTCCCGCCGACCGCCTCCATGTTCTCGACCGCGGAGACGAACCGGGCCTGCTGGTTGAGGTCGAACTCGGCCACCGGCAGCCGGCGGCGGACGACGTCGCTGAACTCGACCATGCCGACCCTCGCCTCGGGGTTAATGAAGCCGCGTGACGACAGCAGGGCCTGCTGGACGGCCTGAAGGCGGGTGCCCGCCATCGACCCCGAGACGTCGGTGACGAAGACCGCCGCCAGCGGTCGTCCGCCCTCCTTGCGCTCCTTCCACAGCTGCTGGGCGCCGATGAGGGTGGCGCCCGAGGGGATGTCGACGCCGGCCTCGTACTCGGGCGGGTCGAACCCGAACTCGCGAGCCCGCTCCTGAGGCCCGGCCCCGGTCGCGAAGTCGGCGAACAGCTCCATGGCGGCCACCGCGTCCGGCGAGGCGCCGTCGACCGCGTACAGCGGGTTGTCGTGGGTGACGCCGAAGGGGATGAACTCGAAACCGCTGCCGAGCGACTCGGTGTTCCGGTACGTCTGCCACTCCATGACGAAGGCGTCGAGCGCGCCGTTCTCGCGTTCGACGGACTCCCGCAGCTGCAGCGTCGTGAGGGCGACGAAGGGCACGCGGCGCTGGAACTCCTCGAAGACGCTGGCCACGTCGGGGGAGAGGTAGCGGGCCTCGTCGCCCTCGGCGAACGAGTCCAGGACGGTGAGGAGGAAGTTGAGCCCGGTGCTCGACGCGAACGGGTCGGTGTACCCGGTGACGATGTCCCCGGCGATCGTCGCCTCCAGCACCGTTGCGGCGGTCACGTCGCCGTACTCGTCACGGACCCGATCGGCCGTCCCGGTGCGCATGACGAGGCCCGCGACGTTGCTCACGAGGCTGGGGGACACCTCCGTCAGCGGGACGCTCTCGCGCGCCATCTCGACCCACAGCTGGTTGGCAGGGCTGAAGCCGTCGGGCAGGTCCTGGCCGGCGGCGAGGAAGGAGTACCCCGTGCCGGAGGCGATGCTGCGGACGGCGATCCCGACCGAGCGGCCGTCGGGCAGCGTGGCGCCGGAGGCGTTGAAGTCCTCCGCGACCTCGACCATCCAGCCGTCGGTCCCCGTCCCGGACTTCTCCGTCGACGTGAAGACCTCGGCCACGACGTCAGCCGACGGCTGGACGACCAGCGGGAACTCGTCGATCGGCGGCAGGGTGTCGGACAGCTCGGCGGTGTCGAGGGACACCTGGGACGCCCCGGTCTCGAAGTCGTCCGTGGGACCGACGCGTTCCAGCTGGTCCGCCAGTCTCTCCCGGGCCTCCTCGGCGGTCAGCGGCTCGGATCCGCCGGAACATCCCGCGGCGACGGCCGCGGTGGTCACCGCGATCGCCGCCACGCCCACGCGCAGCCGTCGTCCGGTCATGTCAGGCGCCTCCGGTCCCCGCTCCCGGTCCCACATGGTCATCCTGCCTCGTCGCGGCCCGAGGCGATACGTCCGTCGGCACGTCTCGCACCGTGGCGGACAGCGCCGGGGCCGTCCGGGCGCGGTGGCGGTCGATCTCGGTCAGAGCGCGGGTCACCTCGGCGAAGGCCGACCGCAGGGTCTCGACCCGGGCGAGGGCGGCGGCGGTGGCGCTGCGGTCGGGGGTGGCCGCGACGGTCACGGCCACGTGGAGCGCCGCCACGGTGACGTCGAGGGCGCGGTCCACGCCGCGGGCCAGCTCGCGGCTGTTCCGCCGGACGAGGTCGAGGGCGAGGACCCCCTGTTGCACGACGGCGAGCTGCTGCTGCAGGTCGACCAGTCGCTGCCGGACCGGGAACAACAGGTCGTCGCGCAGGACCCCGTGGTGGGGGTGGCCGGCGGCCGGGCCCGCCAGGGCGGCGGCGAGCTCCCGGTCGACTGCGGTCGCCAGGGCGACGTCGCGGGCGAGGATCCCGGCGGCGGCGACCAGCTCGGCCCGGTCCGCCTCGACCGTGACGGTGTCACGGCGCAGTTGGTCGCGCCCGCGGCGCAGGCTCGCGACGACGTGCTCGAGGGCGCCGCGGGACTCCCCGACCCGGGTGAGGTAGTCCTCGACCGGCCCGGCGCCGCCGGTGAGGCGGGACCACGCCCGCCGCCCCCAGCCGGGAGCGAGGTCGAGACCGGCGGGGTCCAGCCGGTCGACCTCCTCGTGCAGGGCCGCGAGGGCGCCGGCCACCTCGCCCGCGTCGCCGGACCCCCGGGCGAGGTCGGCCACCGGGGCGTCCAGCAGCCGCGCCACCCGGGCCGCGACGGCGCGGGCACCGGCGCCGAGGCCGTCGACCACGGCGCTCGCGGCGTCGCGCGCCGGGGCCGACGACAGGTCCCGGGCCAGGAGGTCGGCGACCAACCGCCGCGCGGCCGCGTCGGGCTCCTCGCCGGTGTCGTCGGCGACGGGGCCGTCGCCGGTCACTGCCCGAGCGCGCGCGGCTCGGCGCCGCCCAGGGAGCCCGCGACCTCGTCGGAGCGGGCCGCCCGCCCGTCGGCGGCGTACCGGGAGGCGCGCTCGGCCAGGCTCTCGAGCTCGGCGGTCGCGGTGTCCGCGTCGGCCGCGGGCGTGCCCATCGGCGTACGGCTGATCGCGGTGGCCGTGGCCGCGAGCGCGGTCATGGCGGCCTCGTTGTCGGCGAGCAGGTCGTCGATCCGCTCCCGCTGAGCGCGCCACAGGTCCAGCCGGGCGGCGAGGGTGTGGCGTTCGCGCTCGGCGGCCCGGCCGGTCGCCGGCCGCAGGTCCGCCAGCCGGCGCTCGACCCCGGGGGCGTCGATCGTGCGGATGCTCTCGTAGGCGAGCGAGACCTCCGAGAGGTTGTGGACGACGGCCGCGACGACCTGACGACCGGCCGTGAGATAGCGCGCGTACGTCATCTCGCCCGCGTCGAGGCGGCGGCCGAGGACGTCGACGACGTTCTCGCCCTTGTCGAGCACCGCCGTCAGCTGCTGCGCCGGTCGCGGGTCGGGCAGCCGGGACAGCTCACGCCGCAGCGGCGGGATCGGGTCCGCGCCGGCGTCGCGCCGGTCCGCGGCCCGGCGGCGCAACCGCCGGACGGTCCCGGTCGCGCCGGCCGCCGCGGGCCAGGCGAGCAGCGCGACCGCGGCACAGCCCATCAGCGCCAGGGCGGTCGCCGCGCCGGGGGAGAACCACCACCACAGTCCCGCGGTCGCCGCACCGGTGACGGCCACGGCCAGCCACGTGGGCGGGTACGAGGCGAGCGTCCGCCACCACGCCATCTCCGTGCCACCCGTCCCTGCGCCGTCGGTGCCTCGAGCCTACCGGCGGCGCATCACCACCCGGTGCCGGCCGAGGTGGTCCCGCCCGGCCGGGCCGGGCGGGACCACCGCTGGTCAGCGCCAGAGCGCCCCGGCCACCTGGGGGTACAGACCCTCGGGGTGGTCCCGGTACAGCGGTTCGGTGCCGAACAGCGTGACGTCCGCGCCGCGCGCGGTGCCGCTGACGACGACCGGCTGCCCGGCGGCGGCCTCCTGCCCGATCCAGTGGCCGGCCAGGAAGAACTGCCCGGCGGCCAGGGACTGGTCGACCCGGACCCCCTCCCCGACCGCGGAGAACCAGCGCGGCGAGGTGACGAACGACGTGTCGAGGGCGCCCCCGGTGACGACGGAGCCGGGGTCGTTGACCACCGACACGATCCCGTTGGCGTCGCCGCGTCCCGCGGAGGCGGTGACGGGCAGCAGCCCGGCCCGGTCGTTGAACTGGACCCCGCCGCCGCCGCGCCCGACGACGGTCCCGCCCGCCGCCAGCCACGCGGCGAGGTCGGCCTGGCGGGCGGCGTCGAGGGCGGTCGGGTTGAGCGCCCCGCTGCCCACGTAGAGCGCGTCGAAGTCCTCGAACGCGTAGGTGCCGTCGGTGAACCCCGCCGTCGTCACCGACGTCACGGGGAAGCCCATGCGGGCCAGGGCGAACTGCTCGTCGGCCGGTCCCGACACCGCGACCCGGAGCAGGTCCTGCGACGGCGCGGCCTCGGCGTCGCGCCACTGCGACCGCGTCAGCGCGTCGAACGCGACCCCGAACTCCTCGGCGGCCGCGCGGACGGCGCCGCGGTCGTCGCCGTCGACGGCGAACGTCCCGTCGTCGAGGCGGCGGACGTCGGCACCCTCGGCGACGAGCGCGTTGACCGCCCGGACCTCGGCCACCGTCGTGGCGTCGAGGGCGTAGCCGGCCCGACGCCCGGGCGGCACCGACCCGGTGGGGTCGGCCGCGTCGACCGGGCTCAGCCGGCGGCTGTCGAGGTCGGCGTCCTCGACCCGGACCACGGTGGCGCCCCACAGCTCGGCGGGGCTCCAGGCCGAGATGTCGTACATGGTGGGGAAGTTCGTCGTCACGTCCCGCCCGAGATCGAGGATGGTGTTGGCGAGGCCGCGCTTGGCCTGGTGCATGTCGACGACGTAGCTGCCCGCCGGGTAGCGCTCGCCGGCGACCCGGACCGGGGTGCGGGCCCGGTGCACCTCGACGTCGTTCGCCACGAGGAAGTCCACGAGCCGGGCGGCGGCGACCGCGCTGCGCTGGTCGTCGCCGGCGGGGACGACATAGGCGTCGGGGAAGTCGAGCAGGAACGTGTCGAGGTTGACCGGCAGGCCCGTCGCCAGCGCGAGCGGGTCGTCGACGGGGCGCGAGGACTCGCCGGCCGCGCCGCGGCGGAAGGTTTCGAGCTGGTCCCGCAGCAGGGTGCCGCGGTTCGCCGTCGCCCAGTCGAGGTTCGCCTCGATGGCCGAGCGGGCGACGTTGGTGTTGATCCGGGTCCGGTCGAGCCGCTGCTCCGGGGTGAGGGTGGTCCCGCGCGGGTTGAGCGGGATCTCGACGGTGTGGCCGATCGTGCCGTGGTACATGGCGTACATGGGCGTGAAGATCGGCGGCCAATCGTCCCAGCCGTCGGTGAAGTCCCGGAACGGGATGTTGACGTTGGTGATGCCCGGGTAGTACCGCTCGAGGTCGGCGCGGTTGTCGGCGAGGACCCGCTCCTCCATCGCCAGCCCGTTCGGCAGGGCGTTGCGGATGTACAGGTCCCACTCGTAGTTCTCGCCGTGCGGACCGGTCGTCGGCTCGATGAGGGTCCGCGAGACGTACCCGTGGAGGTCGAGCATGGTGAGGGGGTCGTAGCGGAGCAGCTGGTCCCGGACGATCCGGGTCTCGGGCTGGGACTGGGTGATGAAGTCGCGGTTCATGTCGAAGCCGGCGGCGTTGGCGCGGGTCCCGGCCACCCGTCCGTCGGGGTTCATGGACACCACGAACGCGACGAGGTGGGTGTCGAGGATCTCGAGGACGGCGGGGTCGTCGCTGAACGCCAGGTCCTCCAGGACGTCCAGTGACGCGTCGGTGCCCTCCCACTCGTTGCCGTGGATGTTGTTGTTGACGAGCAGCGGGCTCTTCCAGCCGTCGTAGGCGCCGGCGTCGAACAGCTCCAGGGCCCGGGCGGGATCCTCGGTGCGCAGGTCCGCGAGCCACTGCCAGGTCCGCCACTGCCGGTCGGACATGGCGGACGTCGCCACGACGAGGTGCAGGTCGCGTCCGAGCCGGGACTGCCCGATGATCTCGACGCTGATCCGGTCACTGGCCTGCAGCGCCCGCAGCCGCGGCGCGAACTCGTGGTAGGGGACGAGCCCGAGGGGGATCGAGGCGTCCGTCGGGTCGACGGCGACGTCGGCGAGGACGTCGTTGCGGGGCTTGCCGGGCGGGTCGCCGCGATGGCGATCGTGGTCCTGGTGAGTGCGACCGGGGCCGTCGCCGTCGGCCCAGCGCTCACCCTCCCGGGTGTCGACCCGGCCGCCCCGCTCGTCGCGGTCACGGTCGTCGGCCGCGGCGGTGGGGACGAGGGACAGGGCGAGGGCGGCGACGGCGACCGCCGGGACCCACCTGCGCAGACGCATGACGACCTCCGGAGGGGACGATGAGGACGCTCACTGTGTGGGATGGCGGGCCTTCCGGGCAATGCCCCCGCCAGAACCCTTACGCGCCCGCGGGCACCCGGACGGCGGCTACCCCCGGGCGGGGGGTCGTCCGGACGCGACGAGGCGGTGGAGCGGGTCGGTGCCCGGGGCGGTCGGGACCACCGTCGCTCCCGTCCCGAGCAGGCGGTGCATCCGCTCGCCGTCGCGGCGCTCCTCCGGCAGGAGCAGGGACAGGACCGTGCCCCGGGCGCCCGCCCGCGCCGTCCGGCCCGAGCGGTGCAGGTAGTCCTTGTGGTCCGCCGGGGGGTCGTAGTGGACGACGAGGTCGACGCCGTCGACGTGGATGCCGCGGGCCGCGACGTCGGTGGCGACCAGCACGGGCACCCGGCCCGTGGCGAAGTCGTCCAGCGCGCGCCGGCGCTGGGGCTGCGACCGGTTGCCGTGGATGGCGGCCGCGGGCACCCCGCCCCGGTCCAGGCGCCGGGCCAGCCGGTCGGCTCCGTGCTTGGTCCGGACGAAGAACAGGGTGCGTCCCTGGCGGCGGGCGACCTCGGTCGCGACCTCGGTCTTGGTCTCCGCCGCGACCTCGAAGGCCAGGTGGTCCATGCCGTCGACCGGCGTCACCGGCGAGGCGACGGCGTGGACCGCGGGTTCGGTGAGGTAGCGCTGCACGAGGCCGGCGACCCCGCGGTCCAGGGTGGCCGAGAACAGCAGCTTCTGGGCGCTGCCCGGCACCCGGTCGAGCAGCCGCGTCACCGCCGGCAGGAACCCGAGGTCGGCCATGTGGTCGGCCTCGTCCAGCACGGTCACCCGGACCCGGTCGAGGTCACAGGCGCCGCGGTCGATGAGGTCGGCCAGCCGTCCGGGCGTCGCGACGACGACGTCGACGCCGCGGGACAGCGCGTCGACCTGGCGCGTGAGACTCGCCCCGCCGTACACCGCGGCGACGGCCAGGCCCAGGGTCTGCGCCAACGGGGCCAGCGCGCCGCGCACCTGCTCGGCGAGCTCGCGCGTCGGGACCAGCACGAGCCCGGCCGGGCGGCCCGCCGCGGCCCGGGGGCCCCGGGCGAGGACGGCGAGCATGGGGATCCCGAAACCCAGCGTCTTGCCGGAGCCGGTCCGGGCCCGGCCCAGCACGTCGCGCCCGGCGAGCGCGTCCGGGAGCGTCCGGGCCTGGATGGGGCTGGGCACCCGGATCCCGCGCCGCTCCAGGGTGACGACGAGCTGCTCGGGGAGGCCGAAGCCGCGGAACGAGGCCGGCTCGGGCTGGGCGGCCGCGGCGGCGTCGTCGAGCGCGTGGTCGAGCTCCGAACGCTCCGGGGTGCCCGGGACCCGGGCCGGCCGGGCGGTGGCGGACCG